>OGZZ01001355.1_pt1 | contig 17899 bp, 15 predicted proteins | sample 1577021 | NCBI WGS metagenome assembly OGZZ01 (sample SAMEA3541526, study PRJEB24748) | human gut metagenome | biome: human gut; feature: human-associated habitat; material: faeces | place: China | collected 2012
AGCTGCACTGGATGCGCGACAATGGAATTCAGCTGAGAATCGCGGATATTCCGCTGAGCGTGCAGGAGCACGACGAGAAATCGCAGCAGTTTCTGAGCGACTTGATGTTTGAGGTTTTCGATGCGACTATCCTCAAGGAGCGCGAGCAGCGCCGTCAAAAGCAGAGCGAAGGCATTCGTGCGGCGAAGATGAAAGGCGTGCATATCGGCCGCAAGCCGATGGAGCGCGGCGCGGAGTTCGAAACGCTGAAACAGCAGTGGCAGCGCGGTGAGGTCTCGCTGCGCGAGGCCGGAAGACGGCTCGGCGTGACGCATCAGACGTTTAAGAAGTGGGTAGAGGAACCCGAGGAAGATTAAGGATAAGGTTGTACAAATTCATGTCAAAAACACAGCAGGGGTTCTCGACCAGAGAACTAAAGAAGATTTTTTCGATTGTTTTCGTCGCGTACATGGTGCTTGTGGTGGCGTTTTATTTTCTCGCCGGAGAGCAGCTGCGTTATCGCGACTCGCGCGGCAATATTGAGATGCCGGTAGCGAACGCTGCGACGGTTGAGTTGACAGCAGGTTCGGTTGTGGAACAGCAGTTCACGCCAAAAATTCAGATTTTCGAGCATCTTTCTGTGCAATGGGGCGTGTTCAACCGTGTCAATCACGGCACGGTGAACGTGCAGCTTGTGAACCTGGCAACGCAGGAAGTCCTGCTTGACCAGAATTTGCAGGCTGACCAAATTACGGAAGGTCAGGTCACGACGTTCGATTTTCCAGCGTTGGAAACGGTCTGCAATGCGCTGCTTACTCTGCGTATCACATCGCCCGATGCAATGGCTGGTGACGCACTCACGCCGGTGATGAAAACCGATGCTTCGCTGGAAAATGGTCAGCTGTACATCAACGGACAGGCTGTAGACGGTGAACTGACGTTCTCGGCTACCGGTCGTGACTACATCTGGACCGGCCTACATTACTGGCAGTTTGCAGCTGCTGGCGCGGTAATTCTTGCGGCGCTGCTGCTCCTGCTGCTGCACAAGCACAAGACCGGTAAGAAAAGCTTTATTCTCAATGCGATGATTGCACTAAGGCGATATCGTTTTCTTATCAAGCAGTTGGTTGACCGTGATTTTAAGGCAAAGTATAAGCGTTCAATTCTTGGCGTGTTCTGGAGTTTTCTCAATCCGCTTTTGAATATGCTGGTGCAATATATCGTGTTCTCAAATCTGTTTCGCTTTGATATTCCCAATTACCCGGTTTATTTGCTTTGTGGTAACGTAATCTTCAATTATTTCTCGGAATCCTGCGGTATGGCGCTGAATTCGATTACAGGCAATGCAAGCTTGATCACCAAGGTGTATATGCCGAAGTATATCTATCCTTTGACGCGCATTTTGTCATCGATGATCAATCTGCTGATTTCGCTTATCCCACTCGCAATTGTAGCATTGATTACAGGTCTCTGGCCAACGAAGACATATATTCTGGTAATTTATCCACTGATTTGTCTTGCGGTCTTTTGCCTGGGGCTTGGTATGCTTCTTGCGTCGGCTATGGTTTTCTTCCGAGATATTCAGTTCCTGTGGGGCGTACTGGTCACAATCTGGATGTATCTGACTCCGATTTTCTATCCGGTCAGCATTCTGGAAGAGCACCTTGCATGGGTTATAAACGTCAATCCACTGTACTATTTTGTCACCTTTGTGCGTTCCTGCTTGATTGACGGTATCTCGCCCGAGCCGATCATGTATGTAAAATGTGCATTATTCGCACTGGGTATGTTGATCGTAGGCGCATCGGTATTCAAAAAAACACAGGATCGCTTTGTCCTGTATCTGTAAGAGGTAGTAAAAATGAGTCAACCAATTATTCAAATACAGGACGTTACCATGAGGTTTCGCATGTCAAATGACCGTATTATGTCGCTCAAAGAGTTCGTGACAACTGCTCTGCGCGGCAAACTGAAATACAAAGAATTCGAAGCGCTGAAGCACGTTTCTTTTACGGTAAATCGCGGCGAAACTGTGGGGATTATCGGGAGAAATGGTTCTGGCAAGAGCACAATATTGAAAATTATATCTGGAATTATGAAACCTACAGAGGGCAGTGTTTCGGTTGATGGGAATATTGTACCAATGCTGGAGCTTGGTTCGGGTTTTGATATGGATTTGACAGGCCGCGAGAATATTTTTCTCAATGGAGCAATTTTAGGCTACACAGAGGAATTTCTTAAAGCAAAATTCGATGAAATTGTTGCGTTTTCCGAACTGGGCGAGTTTATTGATGTGCCAATCCGCAACTATTCGTCCGGCATGTTAATGCGTCTGGCGTTTTCGGTTGCCGCTATGGTGGAGCCGGAAGTACTGATCGCAGATGAAATCCTTGCCGTTGGCGATGAGGCGTTTCAGCATAAGAGCCTGAATCGTATGAAGGAAATGATGTCCGGCGGTACGACGGTACTGCTCGTGTCGCATTCACTTGATCAGATTCGAGAGGTGTGCGACCGCGTGGTCTGGCTGGATCATGGAGATGTGAAGATGATTGGAGATGTGACCGAGGTGTGCGATGCATACACAATATGATACAGAGCTATCGAAAATATGCGAGAAATACAGCGCACCGATCTTACGGGACTTCGTATGGTGGGTTCTGATTGAAGCCAAACGCAGAAACATCCACAAGCTATACTTTTTAGCTCGTGACGGATATGTTATGCGTGAGGTTGCGCTTGTATTATGCGAAAAGTTCAATTTAGATATTGAGTGCCGCTATTTATACACATCTCGAGCAGCGTTACGTATGCCAACATACCACTTGATTGGCGAAGAAGCATATGATCTGCTGCTCGGATATTCTTATCAGGTTACACCGAACTCCATGCTCCAACGAGCGTTATTATCGGATACGGTAAAAGCGAAGATACTCCGCGAAGTTGGTATAACGGAAGAGCAAAAGGATGAACTGCTCACGCGAATTGAAACGTTCGAATTATCGGATAAAATTCGACGTAATGCACTGTATAGAGAGTCGGTTTGCGAAATGTCGCGTAAAGCATATCCAATTACTATTGAGTATTTTACGCAGGAAAAACTGTTTGAAGACAGTACAGTTGCGATTGTTGATTCTGGGTGGAATGGGTCGATGCAGCGGAGCCTACGTCAGCTGATGGACGCAGAACATTATCAGGGCGAAATAATCGGGTTCTACTTTGGACTGTTTCAAGAGCCGCCTCAGATGCCGAACAGCACTTATCTACACTGGTATTTCGGGCCATCTGGGCGACTGAGTGATAAAGTGCGTTTTTCGAATAATCTATTCGAGTGCATATGTGCGGCACCGCATGGGACGACTTTAGGATATCAATATTCGCAAAATGGGATTGTTCCTGTTTTTGGAGATACGGTATCAGAAAAACAGAACGAATTCGTCCGGAGACAGATCGAGTTGGTTACTAATTTTGCGTCCGAGCAGATAGCAGATAAGAAATTCAAGGATTTCAAACTGGCGAGGGCTGAACGAATGAGCAGACAGCTTATCCGTCAACTGATGTATCGTCCTAAGCCGGAAATTGTTGCAGCGTTTCAACAGATGCAGTTTTGCGATGACATATATGAAAGCTATTACTCGGCGCTGGCAAATGAAGCGCAGACGGGTCAGCTGAAAAATTATACGCTGTTTGCCCAATTTAAGCGAGCGCTGAAAAAGACCGCTGTAAAAACACAGGATCTGGCATGGCCCTATGGAGTAGTGGCGCTGCTCCCAGCGCCGAAGCGTTTGTGGTATCGATGGAATATTCTTGCGTGGGAGATACTGAAAAATTCGCCGGCACGGAGAATATACAGCCAACTGAAAAAGCATAACTGAAAAAGCATAAATGATAAGGATGAACATGGTGCTGCAAAAGACCAAACAGAGGGTAAAAGATTTCATAAAACATCGGAATGCGCAAGCGCAATATGAGTTTTATCAACGCCTGTTCGACGGTGAAAAAATAGCTGCGCTAAGAACGCTGATCATACCTAAACGAGCAGGAGAAATGGATTTATTTGCAGATTACAAAGCAAAAAAAACGGTGAACGCCGATGAGATACTATCGGTTTTACAGCAATATGATGTCATATCTTTTGATATTTTCGATACACTGCTGTTTAGACAGGTACCTCGCCCGACAGATGTTTTTTCACTGGTTGAAAAATCTATGAGCACTCCCGGATTTGCACGGGCACGAATACAGGCAGAGTATGCTGCACGCCAAAAGATGCAGCATCTTTTTTCAACCACTGAGGTGCAATTACAGGGGATATATACAGAATTAATGCCGTTGTATGGAACAAGGTGCGATGAGATTCAGCGGAAAGAAATTCAGACGGAATTCGACTGTTGCTATGCCAATCCGGTAATGGCTGCGCTTGTACGGAAACTGCGGGACATGGGCAAAACAATTATTGCCGTTTCAGATATGTATCTTCCACAGGAAGTAATTGTTCGATTGATGGAAAACTGCGGATTTACGCAGCTTGAACGGGTCTATGTTTCCTGTGAGTATAAAGTGGGAAAAGCTGATGGACGGCTTTTTCAGATAGTACGCGAGCAGTATCCGCAGAAGTCGATTATTCATATCGGAGATAATTTCCGAAGTGATGTGATTAAAAAGAGTATGGATAGAATGTACTCACTCCATTATATTTGTGAGGTTAGAGAAAATGATACAAATTGGAAATAAGTTTTCACAATACTTGACGTATATTCAACGGTATTCATCTGAAACGGTTGAAAAAATAAGTCATACAATAGAAAAAATTGAAAAAGAGGACTCAAAAGAGAAAGAATGGCTTCAGTTCGGAGTCAGGCTTGGATTACCATTAACTGCATTTGATGAAAATGTGATTTCTGAACATGATTTTTGGATTACATGTTTGCAAAAGACGATAAATCAATCGTGTGAGTATCCTTATGAATATATCCGAAAGGGTATGGGGGAATGCGAGGCGTGGGCCGCCGATCCCAAATTTTTTAATGCTGTACTGAAATATCTTAGAGAGGGTATTTCGGAAAATGATAAGAGGTTGTTACATCAACTGAGATATCGTAATAGCGAAGGCAGGGTAATTCCTTTTACAAACAGAAATCAATGGAGCATGGGGGTTGTTAATCCGTGGCCAGGAGGAATGTCTGCTGAAGCGGAGGTTCTTACACGTATGCGTGCAGCAGCCGAAGACGCAGATATAAACCTTATTTACTTATCTAATTTTGGGCATATATTAGATCCAAAAACACAAGAACAGACAGAATATTATGTAGATGAAAAAGATTTAGATTTTGTCATTTCAACTCACTATGATACATTCAAATCAGTAGACGCTTTTTATTATCACACATTGTGGAATCCGCCTGAAATTCCATTAAATCTAGATGATTATGCGGGAAGGGTTACCGATAATTACATCATGAACGATGATTTCTTGATTTATGATGAAGGCGGAATGTCGAAACATTTGCAGTGTATTTTGCAAAATAGTCCGAGGAACTTGAAGAATACGTCATCATTGACGGCATCTTTTCCGCAAAACTGCATTTTGCCACCGTCGTTAAATAATCCTAAAATGTTCTATTGTGGGATGAATTGGGAAAAGGTCGTAAGTCATTCCAACCGGCACGAAGGATTATTTAAACTGCTGGATAATACAGATAAAGTAAAGTTTTTTGGCCCGGAAAAAGTGGAAGCATGGGGGGGGATTCGCCCTTGGGAGGGCTATAAATGCTATCAATACTCCATTCCGTTTGATGGCTTTTCAATCCTTGATGAAATTAATAAATGCGGAGTGTGTTTGGTGCTTTCATCAGATATACATCGCAGAGCTGGAGCAACTACTAACCGTGCATATGAAGCTTGTGCTGCTGGAGCAGTTATAATTTCGGATAACAATCAGTTTATGCAGAAACATTTCAAAGATGCTGCACTCTTTATTACGTACAATAAGGAAAATCCGGAAGACACATTTAAGCAAATTATGGACAAATATCAATGGATTGTCGATCATCCGGATGAAGCGCTAGCATTGGCACATAAAGCCCAAGAGATATTCATTCAGAAATTTGCATTAGATAAACAGTTGTGTTCGCTTGTGGATAACCATTCAAGACGTTTGCAGGCAGTTCAAGATAAACTTTATGCGTATAATGAATATAAGGTTGTATTAGCTACATTTGTCTTTAATTCTCTGAAAATCAGTGACTGTGATAAATTGTTAAAGCCGGTTCTTCAGAATATATATAAGCAGAAATATTCGAATATTAGGTTAGCTGTTATTGCTGATAAATCGGTTGTAAAAGATGTTGAGGTGTACTGTAAAGGAAGATTATATTCTGCGGAAGTTTATGGAGTTGAACTTTACGATTTCAAAAAAAGCAGATACTTAACGGATGCTGAAGCGCTGCATCAAGTATATCAGATCATTCCGCATGATTACTTTATTAATATGAGGGCGGAAGAAAAATGGTTTTCCGATCATATTACATCGTTGGTGCGAAGCATGATTGATCATAATGCATTAATATCCTATTCGGGCCGGCTATTTGAAGATGAGCAAGGTTATAGACGAACAGATATGTTCCGAAACATCACCGCATCGACGATATATTTTATGAACTGTCCGGATTGGATACCATCACCTGGTCAGATACTGTTTTCTGCAGAATGCCATGAATTGCTTCCGATGGAAATGTTGCCATATCTGGATGGATATGAGCATTATGCATTTCTCAATGCAGCGGTATTTAAGAAAAAGCAAACACCGATATTTTCTAAGAGAATGTCCTTCTGTTATGAAGATGGAAAATTCGATGAAAGAGGAAGCGTTATTCCAATCGTAATGCAGATTAGGTTAATTCGTGATTACGTTAAATTTGATCTGCCGCAGAATATTATCGCGTCTTCGAGCAATATGAAGTCGGAAGCTATGCAGGTGCTTAATTATCTGCCGATTAAAAAATGGCTAGGTATGAGAATGAAGCGAGCGTTGCTTAGAGTTTTACCATCGAACTGGTCAATAGCCAAAAGAATACTGGATAAATATCTGGCAGAGATCAATGAATTAGAACATATCAACTAGTCAGCATTAATGAAAAGGGAAAGATAATGATTTATACAAAAACTCCGTTCCGCATGTCCTTTTTTGGCGGCGGAACGGATATGCAAGAGTACTTTCAAGAATATGGTGGTGCAGTTTTATCTACAACGTTTGATAAGTACTGTTATGTAAGCGTGCGCCATTTGCCTAAGTTTTTCGAGTATCGTAATCAGCTTACTTATTCAAAAATCGAAAAAACGATAAATGTTGATGATTTTGAACATCCTATGGTTCGAAATGCGATGAAGTACTTAGATATGCACGACTTGTGCATAAGCTACGATGCAGATTTGCCTGCTAGGAGTGGTCTGGGGAGCAGTAGTAGCTTTGCTGTGGGACTTCTCAATGCTTTTCATGCATTAAAAGGACAATACGTAGGAAAAGAACAGTTATCCAAAGAAGCAATTCATGTTGAACGTGTAATGTGTGCAGAAAGTGGTGGCTGGCAAGATCAGATAGCTGCTGCTTATGGAGGCATGAACCGTATTACATTCAAAGATGATGGATTTGAGGTAACACCAGTCATTATTCAACAGAGTCGAAAGCAGGAACTTAATCAGAACCTGTTAATGTTTTTTACTGGTTTTTCACGTTTTTCAAGCGATATTGAAAAAGACAAATCTGCAAGTTTTAAAACTAAAATAAACGAACTGCATGAGATAGCCAAGCTCGTGGATACGGGTGAAAATATCTTAACAGATCGACATGGAAATCTGGATGAATTTGGACGGTTGTTACATTATACATGGCAGCTCAAGAGAAGTATTGGATCGAAAGTAAGTACAGATAGCCTGGATTACATTTACCAAAAAGCATTAAAGCATGGTGCGTTAGGAGGAAAACTTTTAGGTGCCGGCGGAGGAGGATTTTTTATTTTTTATACGCCGAGAGAAAGACAAGATGAAGTCAAGGAAGCGTTGAAAGATCTGCTGTATATTCCGTTCCAATTTGAGGACTCAGGAACACAAATACTTTATTATCACCCGGAAGATTACAATATAGACTAAAAAGGAGTAAAGTAAAAATGAAAAAAGCATTAATTACAGGTATGACTGGCATGGTCGGTTCGCATTTGGCGGATTATATTCTGGAGCATACGGATTGGGACGTTTATGGTATGCAGCGTTGGCGCAGTCCGCTGGATAATATTATGCATTTGATGCCGCGCATCAATGCGAAGGATCGCGTTTATGTTGAATACGGTGATTTGAATGATATGTCTAGCTTGCTCACGGTTTTGAACAAGGTTAAACCGGATTATATTTTCCATCTGGCAGCGCAGAGCTATCCGCAGACTAGCTTTACTGCGCCTATTGATACGCTTGGTACTAATATCCTTGGCACTTGCAGACTGTTGGATGCGGTTAAACAGCTGCATCTGGATCCGGTTATTCATGTTTGTGCGTCGAGTGAAGTATTTGGACGCGTTACCGCAGATAAGCTTCCGATTGATGAAGAGTGTTGCTTTCAGCCAGCGTCTCCTTATGCAATCTCGAAAGTTGGCACTGATTTGATTGGACGATTTTATGCGGAAGCTTATGGCATGAAAGTTATGACTACTCGTATGTTTACGCATACAGGCCCACGTCGCGGTGATGTATTCCATGAGAGTACTTTTGCCAAGCAGGTTGCTATGATCGAGGCAGGACTGCAGGAACCTGTTATCAAAGTTGGCAACCTTGAATCTCTCCGTACATATGCGGATGTACGAGATGCAGTACGTGCATATTTTATGCTCGTAACGGTCAACCCCATTCCTGGTGAATACTACAATATTGGCGGCAGCTATACTTGCAAGGTAGGCGATACGTTACAGTTCTTTATCGATCATTCGACCATGAAGGATAAAATTCGAGTTGAAGTTGATCCTGCTCGTCTGCGCCCCATTGATGCTGATTTGCAGGTGCCTAATTGCGAGAAGTTTAAAAAGCATAGTGGCTGGGAGCCGGAAATTCCGTATGAGAAGACGATGCTGGATCTGCTGAATTATTGGAGAGAGAAAGTTCAGCAGACGGGAGTATACATTGATCGCTGAGGATTGAGTATGTTAAAGGTATTAAAAACTGATTTTGAGTTTTCGGATGAAAGAGGCACCATTACTCAGTTGATTCACGAAGGCTATAAGCAGATCAACGTCATTACAAGCAAAAAAGGCGTTTTCCGTGGGGGACACTATCATAAAGAGAATGATGAGGCGTTCTATATCGTTTCGGGCAGTTTGAAAGTCACGGTAAATGAAAATACGTATGACTTTCACAGCGGTGACTTTTTTGGAATAGAAGCCAATGATATGCATAGCTTTCTTTTCACGGAAGACACGTTGCTTGTAAGTATGTATAGTAATGGTGTTGAACATCAAGATGGCTCCAAAGATATATATACGGAGTAAAATATGTTAAAACAAGCTACAATTGATGATATTAATATTTTGATTGAGCGATATCCACAGTTATCATATCTTTATCAGCCGCTGGCTGCAAGTATCCGTATGATGTGCGATGCATATTATCGCGGAGCTAAGATTATGGTTTGCGGAAATGGTGGTAGCGCTGCGGACAGTTTGCATATTGTAGGAGAACTGATGAAAAGTTTCTCCAAAACTCGTAAACTTCCTGAGAATATCGCTGATAAGATTACATTAAGCTTTCCGCAGGATGCGGAGTTCTACGTGAAAAATCTACAGGGCGCTATCCCGGCTGTATCGTTAGTTAATGAGGTAAGCTTAATCACTGCATTTAGCAATGATAAAACGTCTGAATTAGCATTTGCGCAGCAAGTGTTAGGACATGGACGTGAAGGAGATGTGTTGCTTGCAATTTCCACATCAGGAAACTCGGTAAACATATTACATGCGGCCAAAATTGCTAAATGTTTAGGTGTCAATGTAATTGGACTTACAGGAAAAACAGGCGGCAAGCTGGCTGCTTATACGGATGTATTGCTTAATGCACCAGCCACCATTACGCACCATATTCAAGAATTTCATTTGCCAATCTACCACACATTGTGTCTGGCAATGGAGACGGAGATCTTTTCATAGAATGGAATGCAAAAAGACTGAATATATATGGATATACATTGTTAAAATTATCGCAGCATTATTAGTTTCGTGGGGGCACTTGATTGGTACATCGACATGGCAGAATGAGTCAGTCTGGGGTGTTATCACGCGGATTGAAGGAACTTCATTATTGCCATCGGACACTCATGTGCTATGGAAGGTTGAAGCATTCTTCTACGGCTTGCTCCATGTAGAAGCGGCTGTTATTGGTGTGGTTTTATTCTTCTTGATGTCTGGATTTTTTCTGCCGCGTTTACAGGAAAAGCATAATGTACCATCTCAAATGCCCAGGTTGCTTATCTCTCGTATGAAACGAATATATCCAGGCACAATAGTATGTACAATTGTTGTGGGATTGATTGCGTACTTATTACAGGGTATCAAATTTCGAGCGATTGATTATATTTCGACAGCCTTAGTTATACCGACAATTACAAGAGCGCAGGCTACAATGGGAGTGTTGTGGTACCTAATGGTATTAATGTTCGTGTATCTGCTATTAAGTATCATTCCACATATTACATTGTCTAACTTAACAGGTATCTATGCACTGCTGTATGTAATGGTTTTGATCCCTAAAATGCTAGGTGAAGTACCAGAAGGTTGGATTTTTACAAATATAGAATACGTAGCTAAGTTCTGCGGCATTCCGCTGCTGGGTGCAGCAATGTATTTTATACGACAGCGAAAATCTTATTTTGAGCGGTTGACAGCATTTCTGTGGTTCTTTAGTGCAACATTTTTACTGCTGAAATTGGATAGTCTGTTGTATGGTACGAAGCATACATACACAAATATTTGGACTTATATATGTTCATTTGGCATCATCGTGTTAGCAATTATGGTAGATAAGGCAATTGCACAGAGTGCTAATGTTATAAGCTTATTGAGAAACATTGAAAAATATCTTTTTCATTTTTATCTTGTACATGTGGGTGTTGGACTAACAACAATTTTCTATTTGAGACATTTCAATATTAATTCGTATATATGTGTACTGGCTGCTTATATCGTTTCAGCTGTTGTAACGGTTGTGACCTATCATTTTTCAAGATCACTGGTGGTTATGGCAAGCAAAATGAAAAAATATAGTATTTGTGCGGCTAATAGAGGAGAATAATTCTGTTTTAAAATAAGTGAAGGAGGAAACGACTACAGTGTATGTTGTTGTTGGCGCTAACGGTTTTTTAGGATCATATTTCATAAAAAATATTTTAGCGAATACATCGGAACGCATTCTTGCAATTGCACGAACCCCGATGCATGATACACATGAGCGTATTCATTGGGTATCTTGTGATATTACTGACTCTAAAGATGTAATTGCATTAAATGACTCTTATCTTAAACACTCATCTCAAAATAAAGTAATATATCTGGCTGCATATCATCATCCGGATTTGGTTGAGAAAAATCCAAGGATCGCATGGAATGTGAATGTGACATCATTATCTTTTTTCTTGAACTCTATTGATAATGTAAGTAGTTTTTATTATCCGTCATCTGATAGCGTATATGGCGAAAGTGTAGGAGAGCATTACTTTAATGAGGCAGATTCTCTGCAGCCGGTTAATCGGTATGGGGTTCAGAAAAGCGTAGCAGAAAAAATAGTTACGGGTTATGGACATCGTGTAGTACGTTATCCGTTTCTTATTGGTCCGAGTTTGCTGGAAAACAAGAAGCATTTTTACGATACAATCGTGTCGACGATTGCTGCAGGAAAGACAATGGAAATGTTTCGCGATTCTAGGCGTTCGGCTATCTCTTTTGATATGGCAGCGAAACTTGTAATCCGGCTTATTGAGGCGAAAAACTTAAATGTTCCGCAAATCTTGAATGTTTGCGGAGATGATGCACTATCGAAATATGATATTGGTTTGATGATTGCAGATAAGATTGGCGCATCGAGAGATCTTATTAAACCTATTTCAATTCATCAAGATAATGGAGTATTTGAAACGAAACGCGCGGCAAGTACTTTGATGGATAATTCCCATCTAAAAGAGCTATTAGGTGTATCTGAAATCAAGTTAGAGTTATAAGGGAGATAGTAATGGAAGCTATTGTGCTGGCGGGTGGTTTTGGAACTAGGTTGTCGCATATTGTGAAAGATGTCCCGAAACCTATGGCAGATGTAGCAGGTAGACCTTTTCTGGAATATATTCTGGATGACCTGATACAACAGGGGATTACACGTATTGTTCTGGCAGTACATTATAAAAAAGAATGCATTATGAGTCATTTTAATGACTCATATAAAGGTGCGGAAATTATATATTCAATAGAAAATACACCGTTACTGACGGGCGGTGCAATAAAGAAGGCTTGCCAGTTTTGTTCTGAGTCCTCTGTTTGGATTATTAATGGAGACACTTTTTTTCAAGTCGATTTGAAAAAAATGAAAGCATTTGCAGAGGAAAAGCAGGTTCCTGTTTCTATTGCTATTAAAAGAATGCATCATTTTTCAAGATATGGACGAGTTGAGGTGTCGTCAACTGGAATCGTAAACTCTTTCTTGGAAAAAACACCTTGTGAAGATGGATATATCAATGGCGGCATATATTATTTACAAAAAGACATGCTTGACGAATATCCGGCGATATTCAGCTTGGAAAATGACTGTTTCCCTGATATACAGCCACAAAATAAGATTGCAGCTTATTACAGTGATGGATATTTTATAGATATCGGTGTTCCAGAAGACTATTATCGTGCACAAGAATATTTCAAGGAAGTGAATAATGCAACTTAATAAGGCGGCATTTTTTGATCGTGATGGTACAATTAATGTTAACTATGGACATGTTTACAAGATCGAGGATTTAACGTTTATTCCGGGAGTTCCTGAGATTATAAGAGGATACAATCGGGAAAATATACCGGTTATCGTAATTACAAATCAAGCAGGAATAGCAAAACACTTATATACAGAGGATGACATGCATCGATTTAACTCTCATATGAATCGGGAGCTCCAAAGATTGTATGGTGCGCATATAGATGCATTTTATTTCTGCCCACACCATCCAGACTATACCGGTGAATGCAATTGTAGAAAACCAAAGCCTGGTATGATCCTGACGGCGGCAAAAGATTGGAATATTGATTTATCATTATCAATTATGTATGGAGATAAGGAGAGCGATCGAGAAGCTGCGCTTAATGCAGGAGTGGGTCGATTTATTTGGATCAGGTAGCTATTTAACTGCAAAATACTTTCCATAATATAAAGGTGAGAATAAAATAATGAACGGTCAGATTGTTTCCACTTAGAATATTGTAGATGATGTATACTGGCTTTTTCTAGCTTGTTCTGATTTAACGCATATGGCTGTAAAGGAAAATGTCACACTAAAAGGCTCAATTACAGATCGTGAGGTTAAAACTGAAAATAAGACAACGAGCGTTGATTTAACCAGCCTTTTTGGAACCATATTCCTCGAGATTATATACTTTCTTACATAAAGTTAAGTGATGAGTTCATATTTTATCAACAACTGTTTTATTAAACTTGCCGTATTCTGAATAGCGAGATATAATGAATAAAGACAAACTGGATTTTTTAACTATCTGCGGTTGAAGTATAGGAGAATTTTAATGAAAATTGTCTTTTCATCAATAAAGAGCAATGATATATTTGAAACAGATTTCGAGCACCTTTCCAGCCAAAATGGAACAATCGAATTCAAGCATAAGCAGAGCTCGGGCGGAATTGCTGTTGTATATGCCCCGAATGGAACAGGGAAAACCAGTTTAGCTAATTTACTTGGTGTTGAAACATCCACTGAAAAAAACTCTTTTGTTGCTTCTGATGATCAAGGAAATACCATCACACCTGAAACCAGAGCATTTCATGTGATACAAGATCAGCTTAATAGAAATGTAATTAGAGGCAAAACTACTGATTATCTGATCGGTGCACAAATTCGTCGAGAATATGAATTGAGGGATCAAATTAATGCCGCATTTCAGAACGCTTATGAACAACTTTCTGCAAAATATAAAACTGAATTTAAAGTTTCTAAAGTAGGAGACTATCTTCTTACCCAAATACAATCTGTGCGAGACACAACGCACCAAACGGCTTTTTCATATATTCGAAGTATCGTAAATGCCAAACAACACGGAAAAGATATTGATCGTAATACATTTGTTGCATTTATTCGGAACGATGAGAATAGACTAACGCTTTCAGAATTGGACACCACCAAAAGGTCATTTATAATTACTGATTTATCGAAACCCAAAGTGGTGGAAAGAATTCTTGCTATCAAACCAAATGAAATTATAGCGGATACCGGTTCTGTCCTAGTTGAGCGCCATGATGATGCAATAGGTATATTGGAAAAGTACCATTCGCTTGAAAGCTGTATCGTTTGTGATAATCATTCATTTGATGGTGGTTCACTTCTTAAGTGCAAGAAAGAAAGCAGAAAACGTATTTACGACAACCTTGATCGAAAAACTAAGGATATCCTTGACAAAATTGTATGCGATAGATCTCTGATTAGTGCTGATCCTTTCGAAGTCAAGAGAATTGTCGGAACTTTTATTGCAGATGGAGATTTTACAGAGTTAATTCATTTACAACAAGAATTAAAGACATATGTAGATAACTTAGGCAATGAAATGATTAATGCTCTATTACACTGCTTTGATGGTACGAATTTATTTCATGATTTTGATGAACATGCTCAATTAGTTGAAAGGCAGCCACAACTCGATTCAGAAGAACTATTATTTATTGAAAATGTAATTAGTGAAAATATCGGAAAAGACATTACCATTGTTCGTGATGAAGATAATGACAGGAATTACAAGCTAAAAATAGGAGACATAGATTTACTCGGTACAGATCGTAAAGATATGGAACTAAGCACTGGTGAACAAAATTTTATCTCTTTAGCGTTTGAATTGCTTCTTGCAAGGCATTCGGACAAAGATTACATTGTTATGGACGACCCTATTTCCAGTTTTGACTCTGTATATAAAAATAAAATCGCTTTTTGTATCATTAGATTCTTAGAAAATAAGAAACAGATTATTCTCACGCACAACACAGATTTGGTACGTCTACTCGATGTACAACTTAACAATTGTTTCAATTTGTATATTTTGAATAATGTACATAGCGGAATGAACGGATTTATTTCTGTGTCTGAGAAAGAAAAGAAATTATTAATAAATCTTCATCAGTTGATATTGTTTTTTCAAAATAAGAACAACGAGCTGATGTCGGCAATTCATGATAGACGGCAATTCCTTATGGCAATGGTTCCGTTCATGCGTGGGTATGCCCATATCAGTTTAGATCCAAATGATCGATACGGGAAATTGTCCAATATCATGCATGGATATGGAACCGGAAGTTTGGATGTAATACCGATTTATAATTCCCTTTTTGGAAGTGTTTTTAATGGTTCAGAGATAATTGATGTTTCTGACATTCTCAACATAGATTGCAATAATCTGGATATTCTCGATAAAGCGCTGTTTCCGTTACTTGCGGACACGTTGGAACAGACGCTTGTTTATTATCATCTTCGTATGAAAGTAGAAAAAGAATTAGTAGATATTTTTTCTATTCATACAGATGACACGACAATGTTGAATCAAATAATTCAACTTGCGTTCGGGTGCCCCAATACAAATCCAAACTATGAACAAATGAGAGAATTTAGAGTGTTTTTTACAAGTAGGAAAACACTTCTTAATGAATTTAATCATTTCGAAGGGAATATGAACATATTCCAGCCCGCCATTGATATTACAAAATCAGCTCTGCAAAAAGAGATTGATGAAATTGAAGCTAAACTTACAGTAGTCAGATCATCTATGTCGGTATGATACTGTAATTTGTGAGGCCAGATGGTATCTAATGTATGTCACTTTTTATTTATTCGGCCTCGGAGTCTTAGTTCTCGATTCACGAAACAATCAAGAATTGAATCATTCAGAGGACATATGGAATTCTGTTAGAAAGCCGTATCTCAATGCTCAAACACAAGGGGATTCGAGTCGCTTCCCTGAAGGACAATAATACTATGTGTAACTGGTTCAGTAAAATTCAGCTTTCGACCGCGAAGCAGATTGGTCCGACGAGGTGTTGGCTCACCGACTGACACGCTGTTATGCTTAATCCATGAAATCGAAGCTGAAAGTCTGTGAAGGCGACGTAATGCCCCGGTGAGGCGGCAGATTTTATCCACGCTGTGGCAAGTGTCATCAACTGTGTCGCGCTACCGTGTGAAAGCGTTGCTGAAAATCCGTGCAGATACCGCTCTCACTCCGATTTATGCAGAGAAGATTTGATGGTTATGATTATGCACATGTTCGCTCAAATCGTTACTTTCCATGGCGTTTATATCAGAGGCAATCAGACCATATGCTGATAGGAGACCAGAGTACTTCGCAGGTATGGTGGGGGATAGGATAATTTAAGAAATTAGCAGGTTAGATAATAAAAATATCTACTGCTGGGATGGAACACACCCTACCCCCATCTCCTCAAACTTTCCTAACAATTTAATAAAGTCAGATTTCTTAATTCTACAATCCTTACGGACGGCTGCGAGCGAAACGCAGCCGTTCGCCTTTTTTGCGATACGACGCATTTTCTTCTTTGTCTTTTCGTGATACTTAGAGGCGTCAATACGGTCGAGCAGCTCGGAGAGTGAAACCGGATCAAAGTACGTCATATGCAGCCGATGCAGAAACTTGCTCTGCTGCTTTTCCACCTGCTCGCTGAGCTCAATAAGTTGACCATACCAGTCTTTTGCCTTGGTTATCTTGGTGATTTTCGAACGCTTAAACCGTAATTCAAGGCGCAGAATATGCTCGTCAATCTTGATATTATGCCGTTTTTTGAGCTCATACGTTTTATCGTAAACCGAAAAAGCGCAGCTTTGAGACTGATTTTCGATCGTCCACGAATGCTTATCCGCCTCTTTGGATTTCTCGTCAAAATCCATATATGAACTGAAAGAAATCACGCTGTAACGGGGGATAGAATATGATTTCTTGAACATTTCAAGCCGTTTGCGTACTTCGGCCCTGCTTTCGTAATACAGATTGCAGGTCAGATCGCATCGAGACAGCTTGAAAGTCTTGAGCGGTTCGGATACTCCGATATCTTTGAGAATGTAACTAAGAAAGAGCTTCATCCCTAAAAAATCCATATGGGGCTGAAACAGCTGTGTTGGCTGATAATGACCGGCAAGCAGAGAAGAAGGGTTAATGATCAGCGTCAGCCAGCTCGGACGAGGGCCGAAGGTCTGACTCATCTGAATTTCAACGCCCCGGGATTTGTACTGCGTGATCTGATAGTAAGAAGATAACTCATACCTATCTTTACCACAGCAGAAGCACTTGTTCTGCTCAATAATATTTTGAATTTCAGAATAAGAATACTTTCGCTTTAAGCAAAAGGTGTGAATACCAGATTCATTCATAATCATTTGCTGCTCCTCCGTTTTCGCGCGCATACCGTGCAGCGCTTGCAGGTTTTAGTTTCGTTCTGTCCCTGATACTCGAGAATATCACTTACCATGCAGTTATCGCTGTGGATAAAGTCATGCACCTGCTTCCGTTTTGTCTTTATTGTTTTAGCGGCTTTAGCTGACTGCTTTTTCGTCTTTTTGATAAAGCTGTCCGAGACAGCATCATCGTCGCCGTTCTGATCGTAGAAGAGGACACAGTGCGCCTTTCGTCCATCACGTCCC
>OGZZ01001356.1_pt1 | contig 17889 bp, 17 predicted proteins | sample 1577021 | NCBI WGS metagenome assembly OGZZ01 (sample SAMEA3541526, study PRJEB24748) | human gut metagenome | biome: human gut; feature: human-associated habitat; material: faeces | place: China | collected 2012
GAGCAACTGACTCTTAATCAGTGGGTCCTGGGTTCGAGTCCCCGATGGTGCACCATACCAAGCAAATCCGAATGTATTTCTTTTTGAAAGTGCGTTCGGATTTGCTTTTTTCATCAATAGATGAGTGATTTCTGGAAAGAATAAATACATATATTTATTCTAATGAATTTACAGAGGTAGTAAATCGAGATATAATATATATAATAGGAGGTTTGTATACTTTTACTGATTCTATTTGAAAGAAAATGAACAGGGAGAGCATTATGAGTAAAGCATATCTGAAGACATTGTACGCAAGAATCTACCATGAGGATTTCTCTTATAGTGAGTTTGAAAAGAGAATGAAAATGCAAAAGGCAATATATTTGCTTCAAGAGATGGGTGCGCCTATAGGAGATTACTCTTTCTTCTGGTATAAACATGGACCGTACTCGCAGGATTTGCAGGATACAATGTATGCTATCAAAAATGTATCTGATGAAAATACTGCGGAATTTTCTGCGGATATGGAGAAAGACATTACTCGTGTAGGAAAGGCTCTTGCTGAAACCGGGGTGTACAGCCAAAGCCAGTGGGCAGAATGCATGGCATCTGTTTATTATTTGCTAAAAAACATTTTTCAGGTTGGAACAGCAGATGAGAAAATCTGCGAGGAATTGCGCAACAGAAAACCTCACCTTGATAATGATAGCGAAAATGAACGTGCCTTAAAGTTGGTGAAAGAATTATGTGCTTAAGTGAAACACCAAGGCAGGATTCAATTCCAGAGCGAAACCAATTGGATTTTGCAGGACGTATTTTAGATAATGTACATGGCTTTATATATTATACAAAGGCAGAAGAGAAAATAATAAATCATCTGCTTTTCAAAAGGTTACAGAGTATTAAACAGCTTAGTATCGCAAATTGGGTTTTTCCTGGATCAGAACATACAAGATTTATTCATTCACTGGGAGTGATGTATGTAGCTGATAAAATTGCTTGTCAGTTAAAATTATCAACCAACGACAGAAAAATTGTGCGTTTGGCAGGCCTTTTGCATGACATCGGGCATTATCCTTTATCGCATGTGTGTGAATTTCCATATAAGATGAATCCTGCGGCATTTCCAACAGATGATTATTGTAAAAATGTCAATGCAAGAGTAAAAGAAAAGGTTGATCATTTTTCAGACGCGGCAACGTGGCGCTTTATGAAGAGATCAAATGGATGTCACCATGAGCAAATAGGGGCGGACATTATTCAAAATAATCAGTACATTCGTGATATTATTGTAAAAGAGTGCGGCGAAGAAGCAGTTTCTATAATTGCAGATATGATTGTAGGAAATGTAGAAAGGCAAACGACAAATCCGTTATTTGTGCAAATACTGCATTCGGAAATAGACGCAGATGGAATTGATTATTTGATGCGCGATGCAACTTTTTCTGGCACGAGCTTTGGAACATTTGAAATTGATCAACTGATTGGTTGTATGGAAAAGGGCGAATATGATTGCAATGGGGAAAAGAAGGCAATATTATGTATAACGCCTAAAGGAATAGCAGCAGCGGACCAATACATTATAAATAAATTCTTTTCATATTCGCAGGTAGTGTTTAATAAGCACTTAAGCGTGACAGAGTGGATGGCGGAGCAGATTGTAGATTGGATGCAAAAGACAGCCTCATACTTTCCGGCAAAAGATGATTTAAAAAAGTGGGTGAGCGCAGCTGAAACAGAAGAACGATATATTGATTTCACGGATAACTATTTTTGGGCATCGCTTCAAAACCTGCTTGACAATCCCATAAAAAAGACGATACCCGATTCCATACGCTATTTTTGTAATCAGTTGCTTCGGCACAATGAATTACCTTTCGAAGAAGGAACAGAAGTTCGAATGGTAGCAACTTCAAAAGCTGAAGTGCTTGATTCAATTAAAGAATCGGAAATATATAGAAATTTAGAAAATTGGAATGATAAAATTGCGATATTTTCTGAACGGGCAATGACCAAGGAAGCACCAGAAAAAGAGTTTGAAGATGCTGTGTATAAGCAAATTACAGCGGACACGGGTGAAGAAGGAATAAGTAAGGAAGATATGCCAATTTTGAAAGCGCAGAGGCTAATGGAAGGAGTTTGCGTTAAGGAGGACGAACAGTTACACTTATTGTGCGATGACCAAAGATCGCTAATGAGATCCTTGTACAAAACACGGCTGGTCATTTTGCGTGCTTTTTCGTGTGATTTGGACGGGGTAAAGTAAATATAGAATTTATAGATTTATTATTACGATTGGGTTGTTGGACGAAAGTGATAAATTGTGTGATACACTCTATTGGAAAAGTTATATTATCATAAGGCGCACAAAAATCCCTCAGCCTAATAGGCTGAGGGATTTTTGCGCGCACGAGAGTATATTAAATGTGCCCTTATTACCGATTTAGATGGTAAATTGTATGGTAGCGTCAAACTCCTCCCAGCCAATATCCCCCAACTGATACTTACTCAGCGCTATCTGGGCCTGCTTGCGCCAGGCGTTATAGTCATCCCGCATTTTCTGGTTGCCGGGGGCACGGGAGCAGCGCATCTGGTAGCGGTTACGCATCTTGTTGTAGAACTCCTTGGCTTTGTTGGCCTTCAGCTCCTCAGCATAGGCCAGCTTGGCGGCAATGTCCTTGCAGGTGGCGCCAGTTTCCGGGTCCAGCATTCGCTCACAATACTTGGCGCGGCTGGAGAAAGGAACAAACAGCCGGTGGCAGCTCTCACAGACAGCGACCGGAAGGTCCTGGGCGCACATCTGTACGAATTCCAAAAAGAGTAACGCGGGCAGCGTATCGCTCGCGTAGAACGTGGCGGCAGAAATGCCGCCTTTTTTGTTGTCTGTGGGCCGTTTGTACCGGGTCTGGATATGGATGTCGTCCTCCAGCTTGTGGTATTTCTGGTAGGTCGAATCGCCATTTTCGGCCAGTTCCACCAGCAGCTCCGAAGGGTGCTGGCCATGCTCTGTTCTGGGGCGGCCATCCTCGTCCACCAGTGTAGCCTCGATCAGCTGGCGCAGATCCGTTTTGCCGTCCACCAACTGTTGCAGCAAGGTCACAAAGGATTCTAATACCGACAGCGCCGTCCGGCACAGGGAGGTGTCCCCGGTATCACGCTGGATAAATACCTTCATCTGGTCGGTGTACTCCGGAAAGTTCCGGCAGAATCCTTCCATGATGTCACTGGTTAAGGTCAATTCACCGAGGTGGGACATTCTGGCGCGCAATTCATCAAATGTATACGAGCTGTCATTTTTTTCAGTCTGTATAAATTGCCACAGGCTCTGTTGGGTCGCTTTCAGTTCCTGCTCATTGCGACGGAAGGTAGCCAGCGTATAGCCCTCCACAAGATCAAACAGAGCAGGGGAAGCCTGCCGCACAGCGGTGGCAAAGTCATGGTAAAAGGAAGCCACCTGGTAATACACACAGGTGTCAGGCGTTGCCAGGCTCTGCTGCATCGTCTGATTTTCCGGGAAGTTTACGCCCCGGAATTTTTCCAGCAATGTGCGGCCCCGTTCCAGATAGGGGGCAGCATCCAGGTCCAGGACACCGAACATCAGGGAGCCCAGCGGATATGTATGCTGGAGCGTGTCGTAACCCTGGATATATTCGGTGCGGCCTTCAAAGAAAAGGTACGTCTGGTAGTTCAAAATTTGTCACCGTCCTGTGTTGGAGCATAGTTGGCGGAAAAAGGCTCTGTGTTTTTCGGTGTTTCAGAAACAGCCGAGAAAAGTGTGTGAATCATCCAACATGAAAACAGTCTAACACATCTTGAAACGGACTGCAAGGCGTTGTATGCTGTATGTGTCGGAAGAATCTATGATGAAATAATCAAACATTTTCTGTGGACAAAAACAACCGGAAAAGAGGGATGCCAGAAGCCAAAACCCGCCACCAACCCATGATCTAAGGAGGTGCCATCTGAACCATGAACTCGTTCCCGCAGAGGAAAACCTGAACCGTATCGATGGGTTCCTGATGATACCGTCCAGCCTTCTTACAGAGCAACCCTACCGGCAGCTTCCCGGCGAAAGCAAGCTGCTGTACGGCCATTTGTTGGGGCTGTTGCGGTTGTCGGCCCAGGATACCACCGGGCACTGGAAAGCCAACGGCAGGCCCTGTGTGAGCCTTTCACGGGCCAGTGCCGGACGGCTGCTGCACTGCCAGAGGGAGAAAGCCGCCGGATTGTTCGCCGCTCTGGAACGCTGTGGTTTGCTGGAGCAGGTGCCGGGACAGTCAAACGGAAAGGCCCGGCGGTATTACCTCAATCTGCCCCGGCCCAAGGAACCCAACGAGCTGTAACCACCCGTCGGGAAATCCGTCCCGACCTGTCGGAAAAACGGACAGGCAGTTGACGGATTTGCCGACACCGACCCGCCGGAAAAACCGACACGATAAAGATAGAATGATATATCTAACTAAAAGAGAAATAGAGAAAGAATTCCACACCCCGCGTTTTGAAAAAAGTGGACAAGAGCTGTGGTGCCTGGTTTCCAGAGGCAACCACAGACTTGACAACCGTTACGACGGCGGCTCAACCGGGAAGATGGCACAGCGACTTTGGTTGGCAGCCGTATTCCAATCCCTCCCGCCGCAGCGGGCCCACTGGCACTTTGCCGGCAGCGCTGGAAAGTGTCATAGTGGGTCAGATGCTTTCCAAAGCATCTGCGTACCCCATCCGCAGCAGAACCGTACCCAAGAAAGGAGCCGCCTATCAGCAAAATCCATCGGACTGTGGTGCGCAATGAGCGCTACCGTAAAAATGCTATCTCAGTGCGGGAGCGGCACAACGAACGCAAGAACGAAGTGTACTCCAACCCGGATGTGTTGCTGGAATACAGCCGCAACAATGTGACCTTCAAAGCCTGCGAGGCAGCTACTTATGCCCAGCAATTTGACCGGATGGTGGAAGAAGGCGTCGTTTCCACCCGTGGACTGAAACCGGATGCCTACGTCTTTGACGAGTTGGTGTTTGACGTGAACACCGACTATTTCGAAACCCATGGCGGCTATGAGTACGCCAAGCAGTTCTACGCCGAGGTGTACGAGCTGGCGAAGAAGATCGCGGGAGGAGAACAGTACATCATCTCGGCAGTCATGCACGCCGACGAACGCAACCGGGAAGCCAGTGACCGGCTGGGAAGGGATGTGTTCCACTATCACCTCCACGTTGTCTACCTGCCGGTGGTGGAAAAGCAGATCCGCTGGTCCAAGCGATGCAAGGACCCGGCGCTGCGGGGTACCGTGCGAGAGACGATCATGCAGGTGAGTCACAGCAAAAAGTGGCCGATGGTCCCCATGACCAACGAGCAGGGGCAGCCGGTGCTGAAAAAGAACGGCAAGCCCCGGCTGGTGAGTTCCTACAGCCTGCTGCAGACCGAATTCTTTGAGCACATGCGGCAGGCGGGATTCACCGACTTCGAGCGCGGTATCAAGGGCAGCGATGCCGAACACCTGAATGTACTGGAATATAAGGTCCAGAAGGACCGCCAGACAGTGGCAGAACTGTCTGATCAGACCAAACAGCTGCAGGGCAAGCGGAAGGAGCTTATCTCCCAGTTGAAGAACATTTCCGGCTCGATCCGCGATGTGGCAGACATCGAGCAGCGGGCCAAAACCAAAGGCGTGCTGGAAAAGCGGGGGGAGCTACCGGTGCAGGATTTTCAGACGCTGTGTAAGATGGCAAAAGCCAGCGGCAAGCTGCAGGCAGAGAACCGCAGTCTGTGGATGCAGCTGCAGCAAAGCACGGTGAGAGAACAGGAACTGGGCCAGCGCCTCCGCCGCTGTGAGGAACAGCTGGATGCAGTGCTCACCGAGACCCGTCCTTACCGGGAAGCCGTGCGGGTGGCGCCGGAGCAGGTGCAGGCATTTGTGCTGGGCATCTGCCGCCGCCAACAGGAGGAAAAACGGCTGAACCGTCAGCAACGCCGCCAGCGGGCCAAGGGTCAGGATCGATGAAAGAACAAGCAGCAAGGCAGCAGGGGGCAGCCCTGCAGAAAGGAGCCGCTACGGAAGATCGGCAGGAAAAGACAACAGCACAGGCAGCGGCGTCCGCCAAGTACCGGGAGGACGGCGTGCCCCAGCAGGAGCTGGAGCGCTTCGCCCGGTTCCTGCTGCCCAAGATCCAGGCATTTTACCAGTCGGAAGAGGGACAACGGCTGTTCGAGGAGTGGATAAACAGGAGAAACGCAGAAGAAAAAACGGGAAAGTGCAAGGGGTCATAAAAATTTCCTGAAAGTTGGCGTGGTGCCGGAAACGAAAAAGCTAAAGAAAGGGTGAAGTTTGTGGGTCACAAGAGCCATCTGGCTCTTGTGGCATTTTTCTTGGAGATGCTTCTTTTGCCCCAAATACCTTGCATTGCAAAAATTTCCATTCCCAAATCGTTTCCTAAATAAATGGGCTTATATGAATGAAAGGGAGACGAAGAGCATGGAAGGATACGGAGAAGCGGTTTTTGCGACGGAATATCTTTGCAAGGAATACCGACATACGGTGGCGTTGCGGGATGTGAGCATCACAATCCCGCGCGGGCAGATCTACGGTCTGATCGGAGAAAACGGCGCGGGGAAAACCACCCTGCTGCGAATTCTATGCGGTCTGACTCGCCCCACACGGGGCAGACTGCTATTATTTGGTGCGGCAGACGCTGCCCGACAGTCAGAAATGCGGCGTCGGATGGGGTGCCTTGTGGACGGCCCTGCCTTGTACGCGGATCTGACCGCATGGCAAAACCTGAAAGTGCAGTGCCTGCAGCGAGGGTTAAATGAGGCGGATATTGCTCCCACCCTGCAACTGGTGGGTCTGAAAGACACTGGCAGCAAACCTGCCGGAAAATTCTCGCTGGGGATGCGCCAACGGCTGGGGCTGGCGGTTGCTCTCTTGGGGAAACCGGAATTTCTGGTACTGGACGAACCGCTCAATGGACTGGACCCGATGGGGATACAGGAACTGCGACATCTTCTGGAAAAACTGAACCGGGAACAGGGGATGACGATTCTGCTGTCCAGTCATATCCTCAGCGAGTTGCACCAGCTTGCGACAAGCTACGGTATTTTACATAATGGGCAGCTGCTGGAACAACTGACGGCAGAAGAACTGGACGCCCGCTGCAGCAAGTATCTGTTAGTCCGTACCGACAATGACCGACGGGCGGTAGACATCCTCCGCAAGATGTTTCCGGAAGCTATCTGTCAGGCAACAGTGGAGGGGCTGCGCTTGTCCCCGGTAGAAAACGAGGCAGCAGCGACAGCTTCCGGTGTGCTAATGGAGAATGGCTTGCACGTGCAGGAACTGGCAGTGCGCAGCGAAGGGCTGGAGGCATATTTCACGGCCTTGGTGGGAGGTGACAGCCATGCCGATGCAGGCTAAAGCGGAAGAAGTCAAACTGTTCCATGCAAAAGCACAGCTATGGGCTTTGCTGGGGTTTGTTCTGGTGCTGCTGTGGTTTGCCAACAGTGGGACCATGTATTTTATGGTGGCGGGTGATCTTCTGAACCCGCTTAACTCCATCGGATTTTTCAAGGATGTGGCGATGGGAAGTGGGCGGTCCGGCTTGCAGCTGGTGCGCAGCTCTCAGAGCCTGACAGTGTTCAGCTGGCTGATCCCCGTCAATCTGTGTGTGGCGCAATTCGCGTCGGAGCGCCGGGCACGCACCGATGAATTGTTCGTCAGTCATGGAGGACGGTTGTCCACTCTATACCGCGCCAAATTCGGGGTGGTCTGCGGTTTCTGCCTGCTTTTGCAGCTGGCCTTTTACGGAATCTGCATTACCATCACAGCCATCCAGATGGGAATTGCGCCCGCGCTCGGAACAGTTCTGTTGTTCTGCGCAGTATCGGTGGGAAATCTTCTGGTACTGGGGGCTTTCCTGGCATTGGCGTCGGTCCTTACACTCTGGATGAAAAACCATACTGCTGCGGCACTGGTGACCAGTATTCTGCCGTTGGCAGGAGTGCTGCTTTATCAGGTACAGTATGAAGATTTTTCTACTCAGCCTCTTCTGATACAACTGGCGGCTAAGGCTATGCCCACCTATTACTGGTCCCGGCTGTGTGCTTTGAACATCACGCCGCAGTTTTGTGTCGAATTGGTAGCTTGGGTGATTGTGGCCCTTGCTGTGGCTGCAGGGCTGGGATGGATGGCACTTCACCGTCCGGATACCGGAAAGCAGCGCAGTGCCAGAAAGGCGCACGCAGTCCTGCGGCGTAGGGAAAAATCTGCCGCTCGACAGGGAATGCACCGGGCCAGCACTTTCTCCGCAGCTTTGTATGCCCTTCGCTGCACTCGTCTGCCGGGAATGCTGGCTCTGTTCGGCCTGCTGTGCATGGCGTTTGCTCTGGGAGTTAGTGAATCCCGCATTGTGGACGCTACTTGGGCAGACGGCAGGCGGGTAGGCATTTTTCCCGGCGGTTCGTTGCCAGTGGGAAGCGCGGCGGATGCTGCTCTCGGCACGGTGCTGTCAGTGGGCATCCTTGCGTGGATTGCAGTCATTCTCGTGGCGGTGATGGCATTCCACCAGAACAAAACAGCGGGCGCTGCCCGGTTGGCGGTCGCCTATGGCGTAAGCCGGGTCCGATATATGGTTGGCAGTTTTGCGGCGGAAACGATTATGCTCCAAGGGTGGTACATGGTGTTGTATTTCCTGCTGTCGGTTGTCACGGGATCCCTCTCCCAGCCGGGACGCACGGCGTTTTTCTGGATGCAGAGCGCCTGGATTTTGCAGGCAAGCTATGCGACGGTTTGGCTGGTATGCCGACTTTGCGGCAGTGAATTGGCGGGGGCTACTTTCTGCTTTGTGGTGACTCTGGCTGGAGTCATTGTGAGCGTTTCTGCCCCGGATCCGGCGGCAGTTTCTCCCTTGTCTGCGCTATTGTTTTATGCAACACCTATGCTCTATTGGCTGGCTCTGGGCGGGGGGCATCCGATTCCTTGGCAGGCTGTTGGTTATGGCGCAGGTGTTACCGCCTTGTGCTTGGCGGCAGCGCTGGCTATCACGACAGTGAGAGATGTGGAGTAAAAAGTAGCTTCTGTGTATAGCGGAACAAAATACTTGCGAAAAACCTCTAATTCGATTATACTTGAATTAACGAGTTTTGCAGGAGGTCTTTCCATGGATGTATCCGTAGGCACCCGGCTGCGCGTGCTGCGCAAGGACGCGGGGCTGACCCAGGCCCAGCTGGCGGCACTGGCAGACACCAATCAGGCTGCCATCAACCGCTACGAAACTGACCGGGCGGCAGCGCCTTACCGCATCCTGGTCTGGTATGCCACCTATTTTAATGTGTCCCTGGACTATATCTTCGGTCTGTGCGAGAACCCCCGCGGGCGGTATGTCTGCGTTACGCCAGAGGGAGCGCAGGAAGTGGTGCAGTGCAAACCGGATTGGAGTGAGTTTGTGGAGGCTTGCTTCACGCCGGGCAGCGAGCTGAACCGCCGCCTGAAACAGATGATTCTCAATATGGGAGAAGAGGAGAAGCACAAGTAAGGAGGTGCACGCCATGAATGCCGTGATCTATGCCCGTTACAGCAGCGACAACCAGCGGGAGGAATCCATCGAAGGCCAGCTGCGGGAATGCAAGGAGTATGCCGACCAGAACGGCATCACTGTGGTGCGGACCTACATTGACAGGGCACTGTCCGCCAAGACCGACAGCCGCCCGCAGTTCCAGCAGATGATCCACGACAGCGCCACCCACACCTTTGAGGCGGTATTGGTGTGGAAACTGGACCGCTTTTCCCGCAACCGGTACGACTCAGCCCACTATAAGCGCATCCTCAAAAACAACCGGGTCCATGTGGTGTCGGTGACGGAACCCATCTCCAACACGCCGGAGGGTATCATGCTGGAAAGCCTGCTGGAAGGCATGGCCGAGTATTATTCAGCGGAGCTGGCCGAGAAGGTCAGCCGTGGTCACAAGGAGAACGCTCTCAAGGCCAAGTTCAACGGAGGCCCGGTGCCGCTGGGCTACCGCATTGACAGCGAGCATCACTACCAGATCGACCCGGCCACCGCGCCGGTGGTGCAGGAAGCGTTCCAACGGTATGCGGCAGGGGAGAGCATTCGCAGCATCATCGAATCGCTGAACGCCCGGGGCATCCGCAACAGCCGGGGCAACCGGTTCACCAAGAACAGCTTCCAGACGCTGCTCAAGAACCGCCGGTATCTGGGCGAATATCGCTATAAGGATACCGTCATCCCGGATGCTATACCGGCCATCATCGACCCGGAGTGTTTCGATGCGGTCCAGCGCCGGTGCGAGATTCACCGTCAGGCACCGGCCCACAACAAGGCAGATGTCCACTATCTGCTTACCACCAAGCTGTTCTGCGGCAAGTGCGGTACCATGATGGCAGGGGAGAGCGGCAGAAGCCACACAGGCACGGTCCACTGTTACTATAAATGCGGCACCCGCAAACGCAGCGGCAAGGAAGCTTGCAGCCTGAAGCCAGTGCGCAAGGAGCCGCTGGAGCAGTTTGTGGTTAAGACCGCACTGGAAAAGGTGCTGAATGACCGGGTCATCGACCTGCTGGCGGACAAGCTGCTGGAATACCAGAGCAAGGAAAACACCCGCCTGCCGGTTTTGCAGGCAGAACTGAAAGAGGTGAAGCGGCGCATCGACAATCTGGTGGCGGCCATCGAGCAGGGCATCCTGACGCCTTCCACCAAGTCGCGGATGGAGGAACTGGAACAGCAGCGTGAAGCGCTGGAAACCAGTATCCTGCAGGAGCAGATCGAAACGCCGCCCATCACCCGGGAACAGATTCTGTTCTGGTTCGATCAGTTCCGCCACGGCGACCCGGCGGATATCGCCTTTCAGGAAAAGGTCATCGACTGTTTTGTTAATTCCATCTATCTGTTCGATGACCGCATCGTGGTGAATTTCAACTATCAGGAGGGCGGACGCCCGGTCTCCCTCGAAGAAGTACTTAGTTCGTTTTTGGATGGGAATGGTGCACCACAAAATACCTCGCACGAAGCTGCGGGGTATTTTTTTAGTGTATGTTTTTGAGGGACCTGCTGTTTCCGTGCACCATTGGGGACGAGAATGGCTTGCTGCGGAGGTGACCGCCGCCTGCGGCGGAAACCGCAAGTCCGTAGGCCAATGGTACGTCCCGGCCAGAAAAAATGCCCAGTGGGGCATTTTTAGAGCGCGGGAGAGTCCCCGATGCCTAAAAAGAGCCTTTTACTGAGTGCGGGCCTCTTTTGCTGCTTGCTTATAAAAAGGCACAACATGTGATGTTTACATAAAAATAGTTCGTTTTACATATAGTTATGATTGCGCTATACCCTGCGCAGGCGCATGTACAAAAATAACGTGCTATGCCCCTTGCAAATCGCTGTAGATTTGTTACAATAAAGGCAGCAGAACGGGTGGCTTGTGGAGCAGCCCGCAGAAGGAGGAACCCTTTATGAAACAAATCATCACGATCGGACGAGAATTTGGTGCAGGCGGCGGCGAACTGGGACGCCGTCTGGCTCGGGAGCTGGGTATCGCCTACTATGACCGCGACATCATCCTGCGCACGGCCAAGGCCAGCGCCCATTTGACGCCGGAACAGGTGCGCCGCTGGGACGAGCGTGTGCCTCACGAGTTCGGCTTTACACAAAGCCTGTTCAACTTTTACGAGCGCCCGCTGAGCGAGGAACTGTGGGACGCTCAGGTGCGGGCCATCCGCGAGATTGCCGACAAGGAAAGCTGTGTTATCGTTGGCCGCAATGCGGACTACATCCTACGCGAGTTCGACCACTGCCTGCGCGTGTTTGTGCATGCCGACCGTAACTGGCGCCTGCTGCACATGCGCAAGCTGATGCCGGACACCCCCTTTGACCAGCTGGAAGTTGACATGGACAAGGCCGACCGCGCCCGCAAAAATTACTGCGTCAAGCATACCGGCCGTGTGTATGGCGACAGCCGCAACTACGATTTGACGCTGTGCACCAGCAAGTTGGGCATTGATAAGGCGCTGGAAATTTTGCTTTGCGCGGCGAAGGATATTTGAGATTTGAGTAGATCGGGAGAGGGGTATCTGCCCCTCTTTTTGCATTTTTATGCCGAAAATCATACTTTCTTTTGCGAGAAATCAAAAAAGCTTAATTTTATTAACCTAATAACGCAGATTCGGCTTGACTTTTAAGGAAAGGATGATATAATATTCACATACGGTTTAAAAACTATCAAGGGCGATAGCGGCACCAGTTGGGCCCTATTGCCCTTTTCTGTTTTTAAGTGGTTGCCCGCTGCGCGGCAGTGGAGCATTTTATGGAGTGGAAAGGAACGTATCAACATGAAAAAACTATTTGCTTTCGGCATGGCTGCTGCTATGACCCTCTCTCTGGCTGCCTGTGGCGGCGCTGCTTCCAGCGTTGCACCGTCTGAAGCCGCTTCCGAAGCTTCCTCTGAGGCTGCTTCCAGCGAAGCCGCTGCAGAGTCCACCGATGCCACCGGCAAAACCTGGGTCATCGCTACCGACACCGTCTTTAAGCCCTTTGAGTACACTGATGCTTCCGGCAACTTTGTCGGCATTGATGTTGATATTGTTGCGGCCATCGCCGAGGACCAGGGCTTTGACTACGAGATGAAGAGCCTGGGCTGGGATGCTGCTATCGCTGCCTGCCAGGCTGGCCAGGCCGATGGTATGATCGCTGGCGCTTCCATCACCGATGAACGCAAGGCCTCCGGCTGGACTTTCTCTGACGGCTACTACGATGCCACCCAGACCATGACCGTGGCGGAGGACTCCGACATTACCGGCTTTGCTGACCTGAACGGCCAAACCGTTGCTGTCAAGACCGGCACCCAGGGCGCTACTTATGCCGAAAGCCTGAAGGACGAGTACGGCTTCAACATCACCTACTTTGAGGATTCCCCCACGATGTACCAGGCTGTTCTGGGCGGCCAGTGCGTGGCTTGCTTCGAGGATACCCCCATCATGAAGGCTTCCATCAAGGACGGCGGCCTGGCCCTGAAGGTTTTGGACGATACCGCCAGTGACCCCGCCCCCTACGGTTTTGCGATCTTCAGCGCAGACAGCCAGGAACTGCTGGATATGTTCAACGCTGGCCTGGCCGATATCAAGGCCAACGGCAAGTATGACGAGATCCTGGCCAAGTATCTGGGCTAAGATCTGCGCCATAAACAACTGAACCAGGTTTGCGCGGGGACGCCTGTTTTCGCAGGAGGTCCCCGCATTTTTGCGATAGGGAAAAGGAGCGTGCTGCCACTTGGCCAGAATCATTACCAACTATGGCGGACTGCTGCTGGCGGCAATGGGGCAAACCCTGCTGCTGGCGCTGTGCGGTCTGTTCTTTGCCTGTATTCTGGGCTTGGTGTTCGGCATTTTAAGCGTGCTGAAAAACCGGGCCTGCAACATTATTGCCACCGTGTTTGTGGATATCATCCGCGGTGTGCCAATGATCGTGTTGGCGTTTTATGTATATTTTGCCGTGCCGATGCTGCTGAACAATATCCTGCACCTGAATACGATGCTGGGCATGAAAGGGCAGATCACTTTCTCGGCACTACAGGCGGGCACCATCTGTCTGGCGCTGAACTGCGGCGCTTATATGGCAGAGATCATCCGTGCCGGTATTGAAAGTGTGGACAAAGGCCAGATGGAGGCAGCCCGCAGCCTGGGCCTGCCCTATTGGCGCGCCATGTACCGCGTGGTGCTGCCGCAGGCGATCCGTACGATGATCCCCTCGATCATCAACCAGTTTATCATTACCCTGAAAGACACTTCGATCCTGTCGGTCATCGGTTTCCCCGAGCTGGTCAACACCGCCAAAAACGTGGTTGCGAACACGATGAGCGCGTTCCAGGTATGGACGATTGTTGCTGTGATGTACCTGGTGGTCATTACGCTGCTGTCCCGTCTGGCCAAAAAGGTAGAGAGGAGGCTCAACCGTGGGCGTCAATAAAAACAATGTTAAAATTCACGTTGAGCATCTGAAGAAAAACTTCGGCAAACTGGAAGTGCTGAAAGATGTCTCGACCGATATTTATGAGGGTGAGGTCGTCGTCATCCTCGGTCCCTCCGGCAGCGGTAAGTCCACCTTTTTGCGCTGCCTGAACCGGTTGGAAGAGATCACCGGAGGTGAGGTCGTCGTGGACGGCCACGACCTGACCGACAAAAAGACTGACCTGAATAAAGTGCGTGAGAACGTCGGTATGGTGTTCCAGCACTTCAACCTGTTCAACAACCTGAACGTCATGGGCAATATGATGCTGGCCCCGGTGGAACTGAAAAAGGCATCGAAAGCCGAGGCTAAGGAGCGTGCGCTGCATCTGCTGGACCGCGTGGGGCTGGCCGAAAAGGCCGAAGCCTACCCGGCACAGCTTTCCGGCGGCCAGAAGCAGCGTGTGGCGATCGCCCGTGCGCTGGCGATGAACCCCGACATCATGCTGTTTGACGAGCCGACCTCGGCGCTGGACCCGGAGATGGTCGGCGAGGTTTTGCAGGTTATGAAACAGCTGGCGGCGGACGGCATGACGATGGTCGTCGTCACCCATGAGATCGGCTTTGCCCGTGAGGTAGCCAGCCGTGTGATCTTTATGGAGGGCGGCTACATCGTGGAGGAGGGCACCCCCGAAGAGGTCATCGACCACCCGAAACAACCACGTACCATCGACTTTTTGAGCAAGGTTCTGTAAGGGACTGCGGCCTCTGGCGCAAAGCCGGAGGCCCTTTATTTAAAGGAGGCAAAATCATGAATTGCGCAGAACTATTGCAGGCCGCCCGCGGGCAGATGGGCCCCTGCCGCGCCTGCCCCGTGTGCAACGGCCGTGCCTGCGGCGGCAACATCCCCGGCCCCGGCGCCAAGGGCAGCGGCACCGTGGCCATCCGCAACTTTGACGCCTGGCGCAATGTGCGGCTGAATATGGACACCATTCACGAGAATTTTACCCCCGATACCAGCTTGCAGCTGTTTGGGCGTACATTTAAATACCCATTTTTTGCCGGGCCGGTGGGCGCGATGACGCTGCACTACGGCGACAAGTACAATGACATGGATTATAATGCCATCCTGGTCCCTGCCTGTGCGGCTGCGGGCATTGCCGCCTTTACCGGCGACGGCACCAACCCCAAGGTGACGGAGGGGGCCACCGCGGCCATTGCGGCCAATGGCGGCTTCGGCATCCCCACGGTCAAGCCCTGGGATAACGCCACCGTTGCAAAGAAAATGGCGATGGCACGCGAGTCCGGCTGCTTTGCGCTGGCCATGGACATTGACGCCGCAGGGCTGCCGTTTCTGCAGCATCTTGACCCGCCCGCGGGCAGCAAGACCGTGGAGCAGTTAAAAGAAATTGCCCTGGCCGCGGGCGTGCCGTTTATCTTAAAGGGCATCATGACCGTCAAAGGCGCGGAAAAGGCCATCGAGGCCGGTGCCGCGGGCATTGTTGTCTCGAACCACGGCTGGCGCGTGCTGGACGACTGCCCCGCCACGCAGGAGGTGCTGGCCGACATCGTCGCCGCCGTGGATGGCCGCGCCAAAATTCTGGTGGACGGCGGCATCCGCACCGGCAGCGACGTGTTCAAGGCGCTGGCCCTCGGCGCAGACGCCGTGCTGATCGCGCGGCCCTTCGTCACCGCCGTCTACGGTGCCGGTGCCGACGGCGTCGCCGCCTACACAGCCCAGCTCGGCAATGAGCTGGCCGACACGATGCGCCTGTGCGGTGCGCCCACGCTGGACGCCATCACCCGCGATATGGTACGGGTCATCAAGTAAAAAACGCCATGCTTTAAGATTGGGTATCCCATCCTTAAAGCATGGCATTTTTATTGCAGTGCAGCGGCAGCCGTAAGGCTCCCGGGCGGATATGGAATCCGCCCCTACATGTCGTCCTGCTGGCAGCTATAGCAAAAAGAACCGCCACTCTGCCAAGTGACGGTTCTTAGGTGATAAATAAGAACTTTCATTGGAAAGAGACCAACCGCTTGTCGCAGTGCCTTTTTCTATATTTATTATAACGCTGTGCTGTCCCTTTGTCAAGCCGCAGCCTGCCGCCTCTCCCCTGCATAAATATTCTTTTTTCCGCAAAAATCTCCCAAACCTCTTGCATAACCCGCGGTTTTGCATTACTATTAAAGCATACCGCCGCTTTAAACCGGCAGTGTGAGGGATCTGTGCGAAGTATAGGAGGAAGTATCATGAAAAAATTTATCAGCACCGTTCTGGCACTCGGCATGGCCGTGAGCCTGGCCGCCTGCGGCGGCAGCGCATCCACGGCAGCTTCTACGGAAAGCACCGCAGCTTCCGCCGCTGAAGCCACTGCCGACAGCGACCTTGCCTACATCAAAAACAAGGGCAAAATGACCATCGGCTACACCGTCTATGAGCCGATGAACTACACTGACGCCGACGGCAATTTCACCGGCTTTGACACCGAGCTTGCCACTGCCGTCTGCGAAAAGCTGGGCGTGGAGCCGGACTTTGTTGAGATCAACTGGGACACCAAAATTGTCGAGCTGGACGCCAAGAGCATCGACTGCATCTGGAACGGCATGACCCTGACCGATGACATCATGGCCAACACCGCCACCACCAAGGCCTACGCCAAGAACGCACAGGTCGTTGTGGTGAAGGACGGCACCGACTACACCTCCACCGCCGATCTGGCGGACAAGACCGTGGTGGCCGAGGCCGGTTCCGCCGGTGAAGCCGCCATTCAGGGCGACGAGAACCTGTCCAAGGCCGACTACGTCTCCAAGAGCGTGCAGACCGACTGCCTGATGGAGGTGGCCGCAGGCACCGCCGATGCCGCTGTGCTGGACCTGACCCTGGCCAATGCCATGATCGGCGCGGGCACCGACTACGCCAGCCTGAAGATCGTGGACGAGCTGAACGCCGAAGAGTACGGCGTGGCCTTCCGCAAGGGCAGCGACGTGGCCGAGGCTGTGGACAATGCATTCGACGAGCTGAAGGCTGACGGCACCATGCAGACTCTGGCCGACAAGTACGGCCTGACTCTGGCTGAGTAACTTACATTATAAACGGATAGGTGTAGTGATTCTGTGACTGTGATTTTGGAGCGTCTGACCGGCGCATTCGCGCTCAACTGTGAGCTGTTCTTTCTGACCTTGCTGTTTTCGCTGCCGCTGGGCCTTGTGGTGGCCTTTGGCTCCATGAGCCGGTGCGCACCGCTGCGGGGCGTCGTCAAGACCTTCGTGTGGGTCATCCGCGGTACGCCGCTGATGCTCCAGATCATCGTCATCTACCTTGGCCCCGGCCTGCTGGGCATGACCAACCCCTGGCCCTCCGGCTCTTCGGGCCGTCTGGTGGCGGCGGTGGTGGCTTTCGCCATCAACTACGCCTGCTATTTTTCTGAGATCTACCGCGGCGGCATCGAGGCTGTGCCGAAAGGCCAGACCGAGGCCGGTCAGGTGCTTGGCATGACCAAGAGCCAGATCTTTTTCAAGGTCACGCTCCTGCAGGTCGTCAAGCGCATCCTGCCCCCGATGGGCAACGAGGTCATCACGCTGGTGAAGGATACCTCGCTGGCGAACGTCATCGCCAACAAGGAGATCATCATGATGGCGAAGGAGTACAGCGCCAAGGGCCTGATCTGGCCGCTGTTCTCCACCGCGATTTTCTTCCTCGTCTTTGTCGGCGCACTCACCTTGCTGCTGGACTGGGCCGAGAAAAAGATGGACTATTTCCGCTGCTAAGGAGGATACTGAATTATGGCATTACTCGAAGCCTCTGGCATCGGGAAGAATTTCGGCGAGACGAAAGTTCTCAAGGACATCTCGCTCACACTGGAACAGGGCGAGGCGCTGGCGATCATCGGCTCGTCCGGCTCGGGCAAGACGACGCTGCTGCGCTGCCTGAATTTCCTTGAGCGTCCCGACACCGGCGTCATCAGGG
>OGZZ01001375.1_pt1 | contig 17653 bp, 14 predicted proteins | sample 1577021 | NCBI WGS metagenome assembly OGZZ01 (sample SAMEA3541526, study PRJEB24748) | human gut metagenome | biome: human gut; feature: human-associated habitat; material: faeces | place: China | collected 2012
GCGAGTTCAAGGAGTTTTTCCCGAACAACGCCGTGGAGTATTTCGTCAGCTACTATGACTACTATCAGCCGGAGGCGTACATCGCTTCGACTGATACCTATATCGAGAAGGACTCCGCTATCAACGACGAGATCGACCGCCTGCGCCATTCCGCGACCTCCGCGCTCGCTGAGCGCCGCGACGTTATCATCGTGTCCTCGGTGTCGTGCATCTATTCGCTCGGCGACCCGATCGACTACAAAAGCATGGTCATTTCGCTGCGTCCGGGCATGGAGCTCGGGCGCGACACGCTCATCCGCCGCCTGATCGACATCCAGTATGAGCGCAATGACATCGCCTTCGAGCGCAACCGCTTCCGCGTGCGCGGCGACACGGTGGAGCTTTACCCCGCCTACTACCGCGACAAGGCCGTGCGCGTCGAGTTCTTCGGCGATGAGATCGACCGGATCAGCGAATTCAACCCCGTCAACGGTCAGGTGACGCGCACGCTCCAGCACATCGCCATCTATCCCGCGTCGCACTATGTCACGACGAAGGACAAGCTCGAGCGCGCCATTGTCGAGATCGACAAGGAGCTCGACGAGCGCGAGGCACAGTTTTTGGCTGAGGGCAAGGCCGTCGAGGCCCAGCGCATCCGCCAGCGCACGCGCTACGATATCGAGATGCTGCGCGAGCTGGGCTACTGCACGGGCATCGAGAACTATTCCCGCGTCATCAGCGGGCGGCCCGTCGGCTCGCCGCCGCTGACGCTCATCGACTACTTCCCCAAGGATTTCCTGCTCTTTGTGGATGAATCGCACGTCACGCTGCCGCAGGTGCGCGCGATGTACAACGGCGACCGCGCGCGCAAAGAGAGCCTTGTCGAGTACGGCTTCCGCCTGCCCTGCGCGTTTGACAACCGCCCGCTCAAATTCGACGAATTCGAGCAGCGCGTCCACCAGCGTATCTACGTTTCGGCCACGCCCGGCGACTATGAAAAGGACCGTGCGGGCCAGATCGTCGAGCAGGTCATCCGCCCGACGGGCTTACTCGACCCGAAGGTCGAGGTGCGCCCTGTCGAAAACCAGATCGATGATCTCGTCGGCGAGATCAATGCAAGATCGGCGCGCAATGAGCGCGTGCTCGTCACCACGCTGACGAAAAAGATGGCCGAGGACCTGACGCAGTATCTGACCGGCGTCGGCATCCGCGTGCGCTACATGCACGCGGACGTCGAGACCATCGAGCGCATGGAGCTCATCCGCGGCCTGCGCCTCGGCGAGTTCGACGTGCTCGTCGGCATCAACCTCCTGCGCGAGGGCCTTGACATCCCCGAGGTCTCGATGGTCGCGATTCTGGACGCGGATAAGGAAGGCTTCCTCCGCAGCGAAACGAGCCTCATCCAGACCATCGGCCGCGCCGCGCGAAACGCCGGCGGCCTTGTCGTGCTCTACGCCGACACCATCACCCCCTCGATGCGCCGCGCCATGGACGAGACTGAGCGCCGCCGCCAAATTCAGGACGACTACAACAAGGCGCACGGCATCATTCCGCAGACCATCCGAAAGGACGTGCGCGAGATCATCGAAATTTCCAAAAAGGACGAGGAATCCGCCCGCCGCCGCGGCACGCGCAAGCTCTCCGAGCGCGAGCGGGACGAGGAAATCAGAAAGCTCGAAAAGCAGATGCAGGAGGCAAGCCGTATGCTCGAATTCGAGTACGCCGCCATCCTGCGCGACCGTATCATCGAGCTGCGCAAGGAAAATACGAAATAACAAGAAAGAGACAAAGCCTGTGAAAAAATACGCTTCCTATGCCTGCATTTTAGCGGCCGCCGCCTGCTGGGGCTGCATCGGTCTATTCAACCGCCCGCTGCTCAATGCCGGCATCGCGCCGGAAAACCTTGTCGTCATCCGTAATCTGGGCGGTCTTGCGGTGCTCGCGTTCTTCTTCCTCTGCACCGACCGCAGCGTCTTCAAAATGAAGACAAAGCACCTGCCGATCTTTATTGCGACGGGCATCATCAGCGTCGTGCTCTTCACGCTCTGCTACTTCAACGCGCAGAAGCTTTGCTCGCTCTCGGTCAGCGCGATTTTGCTTTACACCGCGCCCGTGATGGTGGTTCTGATGAGCGCGCTCGTCTTCAAAGAGAAGATCACGGGCAAAAAGCTCCTTGCCCTCGCGCTGGCGCTGCTCGGCTGCGCGCTCGTGACGGGCGTTTTTACGGGCGGACTGTCGCTGACGACGAAGGGGATGCTCTTCGGCCTCGGTGCGGCATTTTTCTACGCGCTCTATTCGATCTTCGCGCCCTTCGGCCTGCGGCACTACAGCCCGCTCGCCGTCGTGTTCTGGACGTTCGTGTTCGCCGCGCTCGGCGCGCTGTTCGTCGCCGACTGGGGCAACCTTATGACGGTTCTGAGCGTGCCGCAAAACGCCCTCCTCGCTGCGGGACTTGTGCTGCTCTCCACCGTCGCGCCCTACATCCTCTACACCAAGGGCCTTGCCAACGTCGAGAGCGGCAAGGCCAGCATCATGGCGAGCATCGAGCCGGTCGTCGGCACGCTCGTCGGCACCCTCGTTTTCGGCGAGCCCATCAGCGCGGGCGTGTTCTTGGGCCTCGCCTGCATTTTGGCTTGTGTTTACATTCTGCGGTGATTTTATCCCCGTTTTCCACATAGGAGGTCCCTTATGGCAAAGAATAAAGAAGAAAAAACCAACGTCATGCGCGTTTTGGAGCAGAAGAAGATCGCCTACACCGCGCACACCTACCCGCATGAAGAGGGCATGGCGGTCGACGGCGTCACGGTGGCGAAGTCCATGGGCTTTGACCCCGCCATCGTCTTCAAGACCCTTGTCGCGCGCGGCGCGAGCAAACAGTATTACGTCTTCGACGTGCCGGTCGCGGAGAATCTTGACCTCAAAAAGGCCGCGAAGGCTGTGGGCGAAAAGTCTATCGAAATGATCCACCAGAAAGAGCTGCTGCCGCTCACGGGCTATGTCCACGGCGGCTGCTCGCCCGTCGGGATGAAGAAGCTCTTCCCCACGGTGTTCCACAGTTCGGCAGAAAACCTTGCAGCGATGATCGTCTCGGCGGGCAAGATCGGCTATCAGGTCGAGCTTGCGCCCCACGACCTCGCCGCGCTCGTGCGCGCAAAATTTGCGGATATCATTGTTGAATGAGGTTGACATAAAAAATTCAGAAGAGTACGCTGGTCTCGCAGCTGCGAATCCAGCAACAGGAGTTATCGATTCATGCCAAGTAAGATTTTTGTCAAAGGCGCAAGAGAAAATAACCTCAAGAACATCGACGTCGAAATTCCCCGCGACGCGCTGACCGTCATCACGGGCCTGTCCGGCAGCGGAAAGTCGTCGCTCGCGTTCGACACCATCTATGCCGAGGGCCAGCGCCGCTATGTGGAGAGCCTGTCGTCCTACGCCCGTATGTTCCTTGGGCAGAAGGAAAAGCCCGACGTCGACTATATCGAGGGCCTTTCCCCCGCCATTTCCATCGACCAGAAGACCACCTCGCAGAACCCACGATCCACCGTCGGCACGGTGACGGAGGTGTACGACTATCTGCGCCTGCTCTGGGCGCGCGTCGGCACGCCGCACTGTCCGAACTGCGGCAAGGAGATCCGCCAGCAGTCCATCGACCAGATCATCGACCAGCTCATGGCGCTGGGCGAGGGGACGCGCGTGCAGATCATGGCGCCGGTCATCCGCGGCAAAAAAGGCGAGCATGTCAAGATTTTCGAGGACGCGCGCCGCTCGGGCTATGTCCGCGTCCGCGCCGACGGGAACATGTATGACCTCAGCGAGGAAATTTCCCTCGAAAAGAACAGAAAGCACAATATCGAGGTCGTCGTCGACCGCCTGATCCTCCGCCCCGACGTCGTCCACCGCCTGACGGACTCGTGCGAGACCGCGGCGGCGCTTTCGGGCGGTCTCATTCTGGCCAATATCCTGCCCGATAACCGCGATATCCTCTTTTCGCAGAACTATGCGTGCGAGGACTGCGGCATCTCCATCGAAGAGCTGACGCCGCGCATGTTCTCGTTCAACAACCCGTTCGGCGCATGCCCGACGTGCACGGGTCTCGGCACGCAGCTCAAGGTCGACCCCGAGCTCGTCATCCCGAATAAGAGCGTTTCCCTGCTCGACGGCGCGATCTGCGCCTCGGGCTGGAACAACGTGCGCGGCGACGGCATTTCGCGCATGTACTTTGAAGCGTTGTCGAAAAAGTACCATTTTTCCCTCCGCGACCCTGTGGAAAAGCTCTCCAAAGAGGTCATGGACGTCATTCTCTACGGCACAAAGGGCGAAAAGCTGGAGCTCCAGTATGACCAGCCGCGCGGCAAGGGCGTTTTGTATCAGGCGTTCGAGGGTATCATCCCCAACTTAGAGCGCCGCTACAAGGAGACGCAGAGCGACGGCGTGCGCGAGGAGTTAGAGTCCTGCATGAGCGAGTGCCCCTGCCCCACCTGCGGCGGCAAGCGGCTCCGCCGCGAATCCCTCGCCGTCACGGTCGGCGGACTTAGTATCAGCGACTACTGCGAAAAATCCGTCGTCGACGCGCTCGACTTTGTGGATAAGCTGACGCTGACCGAGCAGCAAATGCGCATCGGCGAGCGCATTTTGAAGGAGATCAAAAACCGCCTCGGCTTCCTGCGCTCGGTAGGACTCGAATATCTGACGCTCTCGCGCGCGAGCGCAACGCTCTCCGGCGGCGAAGCGCAGCGCATCCGTTTGGCGACGCAGATCGGCTCGAGCCTGATGGGCGTGCTCTATATCCTCGACGAGCCGTCCATCGGCCTGCACCAGCGCGACAACGACAAGCTGCTCGCCACGCTCAAGAGACTGCGCGACCTCGGCAACACGCTCATCGTCGTCGAGCACGATGAGGACACGATGCGCGCGGCGGACTATCTCATCGACATCGGCCCCGGCGCGGGCGCGCACGGCGGTCATGTCGTGGCCTGCGGCACACCGCAGGAGGTCATGGCAAACCCGAATTCCCTGACCGGCCAGTATTTGAGCGGAAAGAAAAAGATCGAAGTGCCGAAAGAGCGCCGAAAAGGCAACGGCAATTTCCTCACCGTGCGCGGCGCGCAGGAAAATAACCTCAAAAACCTCGACGTCTCGATCCCGCTCGGCACGTTCACGTGCGTCACGGGCGTGTCCGGCAGCGGCAAATCGTCGCTCGTCAACGAGATCATCTATAAAAAGCTTGGCGCGGACTTAAACCGCATGAAGGTCCACCCCGGCCGTTGCAAGGCCATCGAGGGCGAGGAATTCCTCGACAAGGTCATCTGCATCGACCAGAGCCCCATCGGCCGCACGCCGCGCTCCAACCCCGCAACGTATACGAATTTATTTAACGACATCCGCGACCTCTTCGCCTCGACCCCGGACGCGAAGGCGCGCGGCTATGCCGCGGGCCGCTTCAGCTTCAATGTCCGCGGCGGCCGGTGCGAGGCCTGCTCGGGCGACGGTCAGCTCAAGATCGAGATGCACTTCCTGCCCGATATCTACGTGCCCTGCGAGGTCTGCAAGGGCAAACGCTACAACCGCGAAACGCTCGAGGTCCACTACAAGGGCAAGAGCATCGCGGACGTGCTGGAAATGACCGTGGAGGAAGCGCTCGAATTCTTCCGCGACCTTCCAAAGCTCGAAGCCAAGCTCCGCACGCTCAGCGAGGTCGGCCTCGGCTATATCCGCCTCGGCCAGTCGTCTACGACGCTCTCCGGCGGCGAAGCCCAGCGCGTCAAGCTCGCGACCGAGCTTTCTAAGCGCTCCACGGGGCGCACCATCTATATCCTCGACGAGCCGACCACGGGTCTCCACACGGACGATGTGAAAAAGCTCCTTGAGGTTTTGCAGCGCCTTGTCGACGCGGGCAACACCGTGCTCGTCATCGAGCACAATCTGGACGTCATCAAGTGCGCGGATTATCTGCTCGACCTCGGCCCCGAGGGCGGCAGCGGCGGCGGAACGCTCGTCACCTGCGGCACGCCCGAGGAGGTCGCCGCGTGCGAGCAGTCCTACACGGGCCAGTATCTCAGGAAAATGCTGCGTTAAGATTCACCCATCGCCCGTCCGCGCCGTAGAATGGCGCGAGGTGATGATATGCGGCTTTTACAGGACGGCGTTGTCGCGGCGCTCGCTGCCATCGGCCTGACGGCGGTGATCTTTCTGCTCGTTTCGGCCATCGTGCACCCGCGGCGGCGCGGCACCATCCCCACCACGGCGGTCATCGAGACGTGCGGCGAGGCAAAGACGCTCGAATACACGGTGCGCGCGCTGCTGAGGTCGCGCTATGAAGAGGGCGGCTTTTCGCGCGTCGTCATCGTGGACTGCGGCCTTGCCGACGAGCCGCGCCGCGTGGCGGAGCTCTTGTGCCGCAGCGAATACGAGGTCTACCTCTGCCAAAGGGAAGAACTGACCGATTTTTTCACTTAGGAGACAGTTATGGGAGAAGAAACGACCATCATGGGCACGGTCCTGTCCGTCGTTTTCCAGAATGAGGAAAACGGCTATGCCGTGCTGCGCCTTGTGACGGACGACGGCGAGCTTTTAACGCTCGTCGGCTGCGTCCCCTGCGCGGCGCCGGGCGAAAATCTGACGGCGACCGGCTCGTTTTCCTCCCACCCGCAGTACGGCGAGCAGTTTTCCGCGAGCGAGGTCGAGCGGTACCTGCCGTCGAACGAGACGGAGATTTTAAACTACCTCGCTTCCGGCGTCGTGCGCGGCGTCGGCCCCGCGACGGCGGAAAAGCTCGTCGCCAGATTTGGCATCGAGACGCTGCAGGTGCTTGAATCCGAGCCGGAAAAGCTCACGGCCATCAAGGGCATGACCGCCCGCCGCGCGCAGGAGATCTCCGCGGCCTTCAACGAGCAGATGGGCCTTCGCCGCGTGATGGAATTTCTGGCGCATTACGATCTGCCCGCCGCGCTCAGCGTGCCGCTCTACCGGCGCTTCGGCGCAAACGCCATGGCCGCGCTCGAGCGCAACCCGTACTTACTGTCCGACAGCGCGTTCGGCGTGGACTTTTCCCTCTGCGACGAGATCGCGCTCTCCATGGGCTTTGGCGGCGACGCGTCGCTCCGCACCGAGGCGGGGCTGACATTCGAGCTCTCCCACAACCGCGAGGCGGGCGGACACGTCTTCCTCCCGCGCGAAAAGCTCCTCGCCGCGACGGCCCAGCTTTTGGACTGCGACATTGACGCCGCGGAAAAAAGCCTCGACGATCTCATCGCCATCCACCGCATCGTGCAGGAAGGCGTCGCGAATGTGACGGCCTGCTATTTGCGTCAGTCGTGGGAGGACGAGACCTATGTTGTCACGCGCATCGAGGCGATGCTCGCGGACAAGCCCGACGCGCTGCGCGGCGTGGAGCGCGTCATCTCAGAGATCGAGCGCGAGCAGGGCGTGCAGTACGCGCCGCTCCAGCGTCAGGCTGTCGAGCTCGCGGCAAAGGAAGAATTGCTGCTGCTGACCGGTGGTCCCGGCACGGGCAAGACGACGAGCGTGCGCGCCATCGTCGCGCTCTTCGAGCGCATGGGATTGAACGTTCTGCTCGCCGCGCCCACGGGCCGCGCCGCCAAGCGCATGGGCGAGCTCTGCGACCGCGACGCGCAGACCATCCACCGCATGCTCGGCATGACCTTCAACGACCAGACCGGCGAGGTGACGTTCACCAAAGGCGAAAAGGAACCGCTCGAGGCCGATGCGCTCATTGTGGACGAGACCTCGATGGTCGACCTCTCGCTGATGCGCGCGCTGCTCGCGGCGCTGCGCCCGGGCTGCCGCCTTGTGCTCGTCGGCGACCCCGATCAGCTGCCGAGCGTCGGCGCGGGGAACGTATTTTCCGATTTGATCCGCAGCGGGCGCATCGCGACCGTTGCCCTGCGCGACATTTTCCGTCAGGCCGAGCAGTCGATGATCGTGCGCAACGCGCACCTCGTCAACACCGGCATGCCGCCCAAGCTCAAAAACGCGGCGGCGAACGACTTTTTCTTCCTCCCCCGCCGCGACAGCGTGCGATTGGTCGAGACTGTGGTTGAGCTGTGCAAAACGAGACTGCCCGACAAGATGGGCATCCCCGCGGACGAATTGCAGGTGCTCACCCCGACGCGCCGCGGCGACGCGGGGACGCGGTCGCTCAATTTCGCCCTGCAAGCCGCGCTGAACCCGCCGAAACCCGGCAAACAGGAGCGCCGCTTCGGCGAGCTCATCTTCCGCGAGGGCGACCGCGTCATGCAGACGCGCAACGACTACGACGTCGTCTGGCAGAAGGAGGACGGCACCGCCGGCACGGGCATCTTCAACGGCGACGTCGGCAAGATCGCAAAGATCGACCCGAGCGGAGAACTTTTGGAGATCGTCTTCGACGACCGCACCGCGACCTACACGTCCGACATGCTCGCGGAGCTCGACATGGCCTACGCCATGACCGTACATAAGGCGCAGGGCAGCGAATACCGCGGCGTTGTGTTCGTCGGCGCGCCGTGTGCGCCGTCGCTGATGGTGCGCGGCGTGCTCTATACCGCCATCACCCGCGCGCGAGAGCTGCTCGTCATCGTCGGCGACGATTCCGCCGTGAACAAAATGGCGGAGAACGACCGCCGCAGCCGCCGCTACAGCGGCCTCAAGTGGCGGCTTCGGAAAGGTGGGGAGGAAAAATGAGCTTTTTGGAATCGCTCGCGTCCTTACTTTTTCCACCGCGCTGCGCGTTCTGTGGAAAACCCGGCGTTCACGGCGTGTGTTCTGAGTGCGAAAAGGCGCTCCCCTACTGCAAAACGCCGCTCCATGAGAGAGCAGAGATCGGCGCGTGCCTCGCCCCGCTCAAATACGAGGGCATCGTGCGCGAGGCGCTGCTGAACTACAAATTCCACGCGGGACAGAGCCGCTGCACGGGCTTTGGCGATGTTTTAGCGCAGGCCGCCGCCGAGCATTTCGGCGGAGAGTTCGATTTGGTTACCTATGTCCCCGTGTCGAAAAAGCGCAAACAAGAGCGCGGCTACGACCAGTCGTATCTGCTCGCGCGCGAGACCTGCCGCCACTGGAGCGTCGCGCCGGAAACGCTGCTGCAAAAGACGAAGGACAACGTCGCGCAGTCGTCGCTTTCGTCCCGTGAGGAGCGGCAGAAAAACGTCGTCGGCGCATACGTTGCCGTCAATGAGGACAAGATCAAGGGTCAGCGCATTCTGCTCATCGACGATATCCTCACCACCGGCGCCACGCTCCGCGAAGCCGCGAGAGTTTTACGGGAAGCTGGCGCGGAAAAAGTCATCTGCGCCACCCTCGCCGCGGCGGACGAAGACTAAAGTCTTCAAAAAAGAGGCGACGCCTCTTTTTTGAGAAAGTTTCGCTGCGCTTCGTGCCTCACAGGTTCGACACGCGCTCCGCGCAAAGTGTTTTTACCCACGTACACGCCGCGGGTAAAAACGATTCAAATGTTTCGCGTCTGCGGACGCGAAAATCAGCGGCGCAGGGGTATGTTTTTCCTTATTTTCCCCTGATACCGTGCGGAAAATCGCGCACAATGCTATTGCAAACTCAATTTCGAGCCGTTATAATAAAAACATCATGGGAAAGTATGAGCATCGCTCATTTCAGTTTTCAGAAAAATAAGAGGTAACACGCTATGTTTTCTTTTACCAAAGACATCGGCATGGATCTGGGCACCGCGTCGGTGCTGATCTACATTAAGGATAAAGGCATCGTGCTCAACGAGCCCTCGGTCGTGGCGCTCGACAAGAACACCGGCAAGCTCTTGAAGGTCGGCGCGGATGCGCAGGCCATGCTGGGCCGCACGCCGGGCAACATCATCGCCATCCGTCCCCTGCGCGAGGGCGTGATCTCCGACTACGAGGTCACTGAGCGCATGATCAAGGAATTCCTGCATAAAGTCATGGGCTTCCAGCTCTTCAAGCCGCGCATCATCATCTGCGTTCCCTCCGGCATCACCGAGGTCGAGGAGCGCGCGGTCATCGACGCGGGCATTCAGGCCGGCGCGCGCCGCGTCTACCTCATTGAAGAGCCTGTCGCCGCCGCCATCGGTGCGGGCATCGACATCACCCAGCCCGAGGGCCACATGATCATCGACATCGGCGGCGGTACGTCCGATATCGCGGTCATTTCGCTCTCCGGCGTCGTCGAATCGTCCTCCATCAAGATCGCGGGCGACCAGTTCAACGAGGCCGTCGTCAAGTATATGCGCCGCAAGCACAACCTGCTCGTCGGCGAGCGCACGGCCGAGCAGATGAAGATGCAGATCGGCTGCGTCTTCCCGCCGGAAGAGGAAATGACCATGGAGGTCAAGGGCAGAAGCCTTATCACGGGCCTTCCCGAGCTCATCTCCGTCTCGTCTGCGGAAATGCTCGAGGCCTTTGAAGAGCCCGTCGAGCGCATCATGGAGGAGGTCCACCTCGTGCTTGAAAAGACCCCGCCCGAGCTCGTGGCCGATATCTCGAACAACGGCATCGTCATGACCGGCGGCGGCAGCTTAGTCCGCGGCTTTGATAAGCTCGTCACCGCCCGCACCGGCATCCACGCCATGGTGGCCGAGAACGCCATCCAGTGCGTGGCCGAGGGCACGGGCAAGAGCCTCGACAGCATTCAGGACATGCAGGACGGCACGATGAACCTGAGCCGCCGCAAGCAGATCAACTAAGAAAATTCGGGAGGATATCATGGCGGTCTTATCAAATCTCCAGCCGGAAAAGGTATTCTACTATTTTGAAAAGCTCTGCTCCGTTCCCCACGGCAGCGGAAATACGAAGCAAATCAGCGACCTGTGCGTCGGCTTTGCGAAGGAATTGGGCCTTAAATACCGTCAGGAGGCGTGCAACAACGTCATTATCTGGAAGAACGGCTCTTGCGGCTATGAAAACGCCGCGCCCATTATCTTGCAAGGCCATATCGACATGGTCTGCGCCAAGACCGAGGACTGCACCAAGGACATGACGCGCGACGGGCTCGACGTCCGTACCGACGGCGAATGGGTCTGGGCAGACAAGACGTCGCTTGGCGGCGACAACGGCATCGCCGTTGCGATGATCCTCGCGATTTTATCCGACGAAACGCTCCCCCATCCCCCCATCGAGGCGGTCTTCACCGTCGACGAGGAGGTCGGTATGGACGGCGCGTTCGCGCTGGACTGCTCGGACTTGAAGGGAAAAAAGCTTTTGAACCTCGACTCTGAGGAAGAGGGCGTTTTCACCGTGTCCTGCGCGGGCGGCGTGCGCCTTGACTGCGCGCTGAACGCGCCGCAGGAGCGCGCGGACGGCATGACCGGATACCGCGTGACGATCTCGGGTCTCAAGGGCGGCCACTCCGGCATGAACATCAATCAGGGCCGCGGCAACGCCAACTGTCTGATGGCGCGCACGCTGTATAGCGCGATGGAGCGCTGCCCCTCGCTGCGCGTACATGAGCTGACGGGCGGCGAGTTCGACAATGTCATCTGCCTGCGCGCCGACGCGCTTGCCGCAGTCTCCGCGGCTGATGCGCCCGCGTTCGAGGTGTTCATCAAGGAATTCGACGCAACGCTCAAAAATGAGTACGCCGTTACCGACGGCGGCATTTCCCTCGTGTGCGAAAAGGCTGACGTTCCGGCCGCATTCTCCGCAGCGGACACGTCGAGACTGCTGCATGTGCTCCTTGCCCTGCCGCAGGGCGTGCAGGAGATGAGCGCCGACTTCCCCGGTCTTGTGCAGACTTCTCTCAACCTCGGCGTGATGCGCACGGACGAGCACGGCGTGAAGTGCTCCTTCTCCGTCCGCTCCTGCATCGCCTCGCAGAAGGATATGCTCATTCAGCGCGTGAAGGCCATCGTCGAATTCGGCGGCGGCACCGTGGGCGAGCGCAGCAACTATCCCGGCTGGCAATACGACCGCGATTCTGCCCTCCGCAAGGAGATCGAAGCGGTCTACCGCGACCTCACCGGCCACGACGGGAAGATCGAAGCCACCCACGGCGGCCTTGAGTGCGGACTCTTCATCGAAAAGATCCCCGGCCTCGACGCGCTGTCCATGGGACCGGAGCTGCACGATGTGCATTCGGTGGAGGAGAGGCTGAACGTCGCCTCCACCGCGCGCGTCTATGCGCTCGTGTGCGAGGTGCTCAAGCGCAGCAAATAAAACCGCGAACAAAAAAATAAAAAAGGCGGAACCTCTTTTTGAGAGGTTCCGCCTTTTTGCTGCTTTGCGGCGTTTAGCCGCCGTAGCCAAAGAAATTATTGAAGAAATCCCAGGGATTGGAGTAGTAGCCGTTGCCGCCATTGCCGTACCCGCCGTTGCCGTAACCGCCGTTACCATTGTAGCTGTTGTCGGTGCTCTGGTCGGGGGAACTCGTCTCCGTCGTCTCGGGGGCTGCGTCGAAGGTGAGCTCTACCTCGATCGTCTTACCCTCGCGGTAGACGGTCAGCGTCACGGTGTCGCCCGCGCTGTAGCTCTTCTTGGCCGCGACGAGGTCTTCATAGGATGCAATATCCTTGTCGTCCATCTTCGTGATGACGTCGCCGAGCTTGAGCCCCGCCTTGTCGGCGGCGCTGTCCGGGTCAACGGAGCAGACGAAGACGCCCTTGGTCACGTCGTAGCGGTACTGCTGCGCCATCTGCGCGGTCATCGTCTGCGGCGTGATGCCCATGTAGGCCTTGTTGGTCACATAGCCGTTGGTCATGATGTCCTTGACCATGGCGACCACATCGTTGATGGGAATGGCAAAGCCGATGCCCTCCACGGTGGTGTTGGAGTAGCTCGAATACTTGGCCGACACGATGCCGATGACCTCACCGTAGCTGTTGAAGAGCGGGCCGCCAGAGTTGCCGGGGTTGATGGAGCAGTCGACCTGGATCATGTTAAAGGGCGTGCCGTCAACATTGATGGCGCGGTTGACGCAGGAGACGATGCCCTCGCTCATCGAGAACGTCAGTTCGCCGAGCGGGTTGCCGACAGCGGCGACGGATTCGCCGATGGCGACCTTGCTCGAATCGCCCAGCACCACGGGCGTCGCGCCCGTCACGTCGATCTTGAGAACGGCGATATCGTAATCCTCATCGCTGCCGATGACGGTCGCGTCATACGTTTCGCCGTTGTAGAGCGTCACCTTCACAGTGCTCGCACCGGAGATGACGTGGTGGTTCGTCAGGATGTAGCCGTCCTGCGTGATGAAAAAGCCCGTGCCGCTCGCGGCGGTCTGTACGCTCTGGCCAAAGTAGTTGGTCGTGGCGGAAACGTTGATCGAAACGACGCTGTTGACGTTCGAGGCGTAGACCTCCGACATCGACATCTGCGTCTTGCCGTCGACCTTGACGGTCTGCACCTGCGCGACCTCGCGGTCGCTGACCTGAACGCTCGTCTTGTTGACCTTGGTCGTCGCGCCGCTCACGCCTGCGCCGATGAAGCCGCCGACGAGCGCGCACACCAGCGCCAGCGCCACGATCTTGCCGGAAAGACCGCTGCCGCCCTTTTTCTTCGGGCTGCCGCCGGGATTCTTATCCCACGGGTCCTCGGCGTAGTTCTTCGTGTCGATCGGAGCATTGGGGTTCTGCTCGTCGCCCTTGCGATAGCTGTAGTGATACAGGTTGTTTTCGTCTTCGTACATAATGATGACCTCCTATGGACTGAGACCCTTGCTTGCAGCCTCTTTGCTTTCGATGGTGTTATCATAGGGCATATTTATGTATATTTCTTGAACGCTATTTGACGATTTCTTAAATTCCCGATGACTTTTTTAAGAATCTGTGATAATCGCGCGATTCCCCTTGCGCTTTCCTTTCCGTCATAATAAAATGAAACGCGACTGAAGAAAAAGGAGGCGGCGCACATGCTTCGCATCGACAATCTGAAGCTCCCCGTGGGGGCAAAGGAAGACAAGCTGCGCGCGGCCTGCGCGCACGCGCTGCGCGTGAGCGAGGAGGCGCTTGCTTCCGTTCATCTCCTGCGCCGCTCCATCGACGCGCGCGAGGGCGTGAAGCTCGTCTGCTCCTGCGCGGTCGAGGTCAAAAACGAATCCGGCGTTTTACGGCGCTGCAAGAATAAAAATGTGCAGCCCTACGCGCCGAAGAAATATACGCCGCCCGCGCCTGTTTCAGCGCCGGAGGTCTCCCCTGTCGTTATCGGCGCGGGGCCCGCGGGCCTTTTCTGCGCGCTGCTGCTGGCCCGCTGCGGCGCAAGACCCATTTTATTAGAGCGCGGGCGCGCGGTCGAGCAGCGAAAGCGCGATGTCGAGCACTTCTGGCGCACGGGCGAGCTTGATCTGACCTCGAACGTGCAATTTGGCGAAGGCGGCGCGGGCGCATTTTCCGACGGCAAGCTCAACACCGGCACAAAGGACCTGCGCCACGGCTATATTTTAGAGGAGTTCGTCCGCTTCGGCGCGAGCGAGGATATTTTAGTCGACGCCAAGCCTCATGTCGGCACCGACAAATTATATGTGGTGCTGCAAAATCTCCGCCGCGAGATCATCGACCGCGGCGGCGAAGTTCGGTTTTCCCACAAGGTTGTGGATATCGAGCAGAACAGCGGCAGCGTCACGGCGCTGCGCGTGAGCGCCCCCGAGGGGGAGTATACGCTGCCCACAAAGCACGTCGTGCTCGCGCCCGGCCACAGCGCGCGTGATACGTTCGAAATGCTGCAAAAGCGCGGCGTGCCGATGGAGCCCAAGCCCTTTGCCGTCGGCGTGCGCATCGAGCACCGCCAGCGCGACATGGACTTAGCGCAATATAAGGAGGCGGCGGGCCGCTACGGCCTCCCACCCACGTCGTACAAGCTCTCCTGCCACACGGAAAAGGGACGCGGCGTGTTCTCGTTCTGCGTCTGCCCCGGCGGCGAGGTCGTCGCCGCCGCGTCGGAGGAAAAGCGCGTCGTGACAAACGGCATGAGCGAATTTGCGCGCGACGGCGAGAACATCAACGGCGGACTTTTGGTCTCCGTTACGCCGGAGGATTTCCCGTCCGGCGATACCCTCGCGGGCGTCCAGTTCCAGCGCGAGCTGGAGGACGCGGCCTATCGCCTTGGCGGTGGAAATTACGCCGCCCCCGCCCAGCGGGTCGAAGATTTTCTCAAGCATCGCCCGTCAACGGGAGCGGGAAAGGTCGTGCCGACCTATCTTCCCTCCGTCCGCTGGTGCGACCTGCACGGCTGTCTCCCGCCCTTTGTGTGCGAGGCGCTCGAGGAGGGCCTTCCGATGCTGGGGCGGAAATTAAGGGGCTTCGATGCGCCCGACGCCGTTTTGACGGCGGTGGAGACGCGCTCTTCGTCGCCTGTGCGCATCGTGCGCGACAACTTGAGTTTTCGATCCGCCCTGTGCGGTCTATATCCCTGCGGCGAGGGCGCGGGCTACGCCGGCGGCATCATGAGTGCCGCGGCCGACGGCCTGCGCGTCGCAGAAATGATTTTGGAGGAATTGAACCATGAATGAAAAAATCGGCGTCATCATCGACTTCCTGACTCCGGCATACGAAAAGACGCTGCGCGACACCGCCGCACGCTGCGGCTACGACATCGCCTTCTTCCCCTCGTCCAAGGCGGCGGAGGGCAATGTGGACGACTGCACGATCCTCTACGGCCATCCGTCCCAGCGTGTTATCGCGGGCGCACGCAATCTCAAGTGGTACGCGAGCTGCTGGGCGGGCGTGGACCGCTTCTGCTGCGACGACCTGTATCAGAATCCCGACTGCCTGCTGACGAACGCCTCGGGCGCTTACGGCACGACGATCGCCGAGCATTCCGTCATGGTCTCGCTGATGCTGCTGCGCCGCCAGATGGAATACACCGAGATCATCCGCGAGGGCGGCTGGCGCGTGCTCCCGGGCGGCATCCACTCGCTCCACGGCGCGCGCGTCACGTGCCTCGGCACGGGCGACATCGGCACGGAATTTGCCCGCCGCGTGCGCGCATTCCATCCCGCGAGCCTGACCGGCGTCAGCCGCAGCGGCCGTGCGAACGCGGACTTTGACGTCGTTCATCCCGTCACGGAGATCGATCAGCTCCTGCCCGAGACTGACCTTCTCTTCATGTCTCTCCCCTCGGTGAGCGACACGGTGAACATCCTGAACGCAGACCGCATGGCGCTGCTCCCGAAGGGCGCTTATGTTGTCAACGTCGGCCGCGGCACGGCCATCGATCAGGACGCGCTGATCAAAGCGCTGGATTCCGGGCACCTCGCCGGTGCGGCGCTCGATGTCGTCGTGCCCGAACCGCTGCCTGCGGATCATCCGCTGCGCAAGGCCAAGAACCTCCTGCTCACGCCGCACGTCGCGGGCAACATGACGCTCGGCTACACCTGCGAGCGCAACGTGCAGCTCTTCTGCGAAAATCTGGAAAATTACGCCGCGGGCCGCCCGATGCATCACCTCGTCGACCGCAGAAAGGGCTATTAAACCGCGTCGCGTTCCGCCGCTTTGCGGCGGGCGCAGCACATAAAAAGGCAGCAATATGAAAAATTCCCGCATCAAAAACGGTATCATGCGCATTGTGCAGGGTATCATCATCGGCGCGGGCGCGATTTTGCCGGGCATCTCCGGCGGCGTGCTCGCAGTCGTATTCGGCATCTACCGCCCCGCGATGGAGCTGCTCACGCACCCCAGGCGCGCGCTTCAACGCTACTGGCGGATGCTGCTCGCCGTCGGCATCGGCTGGGCGATCGGCTTTTTGGGCGGCGGCAGCGTGATCCTTGCGCTGTTTCACCAGTCGGAAACCGTCGCCACGTGCCTCTTCATCGGGCTCATCCTCGGCACGCTGCCCGACCTCTGGCATCTTTTTGCATACTGATAATAATCAAAGCACTGGCTTTTCTGGTCAGCCGCATATATTTTCACTTCTATCGGAAGAAAATAGCTGCCAATTTCAATTACAATGTCGATTCTCCGCTCATCATCAATCGCATATTCTGCCGTCACAATTGCCTGATCTGCCAGTTTTGTATCCATTTTTTCCATTCCAAGACAATCTCTCAGGAAAATTTTTAAGTACTCTGCCCCTGCGCCATGCTGCCCTCTCGGATTTAAAAGGTCAGCTATCATGCGGCAGATCAGAACTTCCTTTGACTGTATCTGTAAAACAGAAAAAATATTGTAATCTTTTGTTTTTAATAAATTTACATTTTCCGTGTTCTGCTTGATTACACGGTCAAGAACAGACTCCATCGTATTTTTCTCCCCTGTTGCATTTCAGCGGAATCGTTTTCTATATAAAAATGCATTCCTGTCCAGACAATGTCCTACTATTACAAAGAAACATTCACAACAATCCGGTCAATCCCCTGTTCGAGATAATCCTGCAATTGTTTTTCATCCCACAGTATTTTCTCATCATATCCAAACAGTGAATTATACCTTCCCACCATTTTCAGATGCTTCGGATATAGAAATACTTTTTGCTCACAATATTTCGGGCAGTTTTCCGGCAACTTTTGTTTTCCCCTGTCACCATATCTGCAAACGGCATAAAGCGTGCAATACTGCGAGGTATTTGTCTGGAAAAAAGGAAGATGCAGGCTGTGGTGTCCATCTGGGATTGTAACCTTATATCCACATGATTCAAATTCAAATCTTTGTATATCGAATGTATTTTTTAAATAATCCTGATAAAATCCACAATTCAAATTATTTTCTGCCAGACTGTCCACGTGATTCCCGATACCATGTTTATAAGGTAAACGGACATCT
>OGZZ01001384.1_pt1 | contig 17572 bp, 18 predicted proteins | sample 1577021 | NCBI WGS metagenome assembly OGZZ01 (sample SAMEA3541526, study PRJEB24748) | human gut metagenome | biome: human gut; feature: human-associated habitat; material: faeces | place: China | collected 2012
CCTTGCTCCGGCAAAGTACATGAATCAGAAACACTGGCTGGCAGTTCCAATGGATAAACAGTGCGAAGAAAAGGATTGACATTTCTGGCGGTGCATTCCATAATGACAATAGCAGTTTGATAGAACTAACAAGAGCGGGAGCGTGACAAGAGGAAAAAGAATTCTTATAGATGGCTGATATGGATTTTTCTGGCTGTAATTCTGATAGGTGTGGCATTGTGGAATATTCTGCCGCCGTATATTGATCGATGGCAGTCGACGAAAGATTATGAAAAACTTGCCGAAGAATATGTCAGTGATGAATCCGAACCAGATGACGGGAAGCAGAAGAAAAAGACTGGTGGAGCACCGACATTAAAGTCGAATTTGACCAGTTAAAAACAGAAAACCCGGACGGCATCGGCTGGATACGGTTCGACGATCAGAATGAGCTTGGTATCAACTATCCTATCGTGCACTCCGGGGACAACGAAAAATATCTGCGCAAAGATATCCATGGCAATAAGCATATCGCCGGAAGTATCTTTCTGGAAGGACTGAATCAGTCAGATTTTTCCGACCTTTATAACATCATTTACGGACACAACATGAACAATGGCAGTATGTTCGGCAGTCTGAACAAATACAAGGATGAAGGCTTCTGGAAAAAGAACCAGTACTTTACGGTCTATACCGAAAGCACTGCCTACCGCTATCAGATCTTCTCCTATGAGGATGCAGTAGTTGGCGGCAATGTATATAAAGTCGGTTATCAGCCGGGGGAAGAATACCAGACGTTCATTGACGAGATGGTGAAAAATTCGGATTTTGATACCGGGATCAGACCAAAGTCAAGAAATAAGATCCTGACGCTGTCTACCTGTACTGATCATGATAGCAGCAAACGATTCGCAGTTCATGCGGTATGTATAGATACACAGAAAACAAGTGAGGAATGATCATGGAAACCAAAGAGAAGCCGAGAGCAAACCGGGAAGTTGTTGCAGACGACTGAAAAAAAGGCTATACTCATAATAACCAATTGAGGAGGTGATCTGTACGGAAAATTTAAAAAAACTGCCAGTTGGCTTTGATGATTTCAAGAAGATTCGAGAAAATCATTTTTATTATGTAGATAAGACACAACTTATTGAGCATCTTCTGCAAAAATGGGGCGAGGTGAACCTTTTCACCAGACCGCGCCGATTTGGAAAAACTTTAAATATGAGCATGCTTAAGAACTTTTTTGAAATAGGAACAGATGAGACCTTATTTGAGGGACTTTATATTTCCGAGAATCAGAAACTCTGTGAAGAATATATGGGGAAGTATCCGGTGATATTTTTGTCAATGAAAGATGTTGACGGGTTGACGTATGATGAAGCTGAAAATGCATTAATTCAGCTCATTGGAAGTGAGGCTGCAAGGTTCCCTTTTTTATTAAACAGTGATAAACTTTCTGAAACAGAAAAGGAGCAGTATCGTGGTTTCACAATCATCCAAAACGGGAAATATTGTATAGACAAAGGTTTCTTGATTTCATCATTGAAAGTTTTGGCACAGCTTTTATATAAGCATTATGATCAGAAAGCCATTATTCTGATCGATGAGTATGATGTGCCTCTGGATAAAGCATTCCAGCATGGATATTATAAGGAAATGGTATCGCTGATCCGAGGCTTATTCGGGCAGGCGTTAAAAACAAACAGTTTTCTGCAGTTTGCTGTACTGACAGGCTGTCTTCGTGTGTCAAAAGAAAGCATTTTTACAGGGCTGAACAACTTCAAAGTTTATTCGGCCGATGATGTTCAGTATGACGAAGAATTTGGATTTACAACTGAAGACGTCAAGAAGATTCTGGCAGCCTACAACCAACAAGACCATTTTGAAGAAATGAAAGAATGGTACGATGGGTATCATTTTGGAAATGCGGACATTTACTGTCCGTGGGATGTGATTAATTACATCGATGATCTTATGAGTGATTCAAAAGCAAAACCAAAGGCGTATTGGATCAACAGCAGTGGAAATGATCTTGTGAAGCGTTTTATAGACAAGGCTGATACGACCACCAGGGATGAAATCGAGCAGTTGATTACAGGAAAGGCTGTCCAGAAGAGAATCCGGCTGGATCTGACTTATGATGAGATTGATAACAGCGCAGAAAATGTGTGGAGTGTACTGTTCACAACTGGATATCTCACACGGCTTGGTGAGTCTGAAAATGGAATGTATAAGCTGGTGATTCCAAATAAAGAAGTCTTGGAAGTTTTTGTTCTTCAAATCCGGGAGTGGTTTGACCGGGTTGTTGCAAATGACCAGGCGTCTACAAAGAAAATCAACTGTGGATTTCTGGAAGGAAAAGTAGAGGATATAGAACAGGAACTGACGATGTTCCTTGGGGAAACAATCAGCGTGCTGGATACAAAGGCACGGAATGAGGAAAAAGAAATATTCTATCATGGCATTTTGATTGGCATTCTGAAAAGCAAATCTGATTGGGCGGTCAGATCGAACAGAGAGTCCGGAGATGGATTCGCGGATATTCTGGTGAAACCTAAGAATCCGGATGCAGGGATTATCATGGAGTTGAAATATGCAAATTCTTTCAATAATCTGGATCAGGCATGCGAGAGGGCATTGGAACAGATCAAAGACCGAAGATACGACCAGGCATTACGCGAGGACGGACGGAACGAAATACTCGCATATGGAATCGCATTTTATAAAAAACGCTGTAAAGTTGTAGTAGAAAGGCTCTAGTTTGATATAAAAATATTTAGATTATTTTGAGAATAAATATGAAAATCAGTAGGTAAAAAATCCTCCTCCGATTGCGCAGTCACACAGTCGGAGGAGAATTTCTTTTGAACATCATTTACGGACACAACATGAATAATGGCAGTATGTTCGGCAGTCTATAAGATCCTGACGCTGTCCACCTGTACTAATCATGATAAAATACATTGACAAACTCAAGATAACATGAAGTCGAGAACCAATTTAGAAGTTGAAAAAAATTGGAAAGATAATGTTAGAATCAATGGTAATGAGAAAGGAAGTACGAGATTAGATGTTTATGATAAAGACACAAATACGGTATATGATTACAAATTTGTAAAGAATCCTGGCAAAGGACTTTCCAAAAGACAAGTTGAAAAAATAAAGAAGGAAGGACCTTTAGGATTAAGTAATGAGGACATAATAGAAATTAACCCTAATTAAATTATTGATTTGAGCTATTGCAACAAATATGTTGCAATAGCTTAGAAAAGAGGAAAATATGGAACGACCAAAAATATATAAAAGAAAAATTACAAATGATTGGCAGAAATATTGTCCTGAATTAAGTAAATTGCGTATGCTAGATATAGATAATAGAGTAGGTCCTTTAGTTATCGGGTTCTATTTGCAAATAATAGGGGATGGAACGATTTATATGCCTTTATATAAAGTGGGAAATCTATACAGCCATTATAGTGTATTACCTTCTAGTTTAGAAATAGAAGGACGATCGATGGATATGCAAATGCATGAAATTTATAGTGAACAAATTGCCCAACAATTAATCCAAAAAGCATATATTCCGTTACAAGGGGAAGTGACTTTTGAGGACGTAAAGAATGGATATGAACGATATTTTAAAAACCCAAATAAAGGAACAATTGTAGAATATGAGGATTATGTATACATCAGTAGCTGGACAAGAAAAAAAGAACTTTTTGATAATGCATTGCATACGGTTTACAATGAATTAAAATCATGGCCAGAAGAAAGATATTTTGTACGAGATGGTGGTTTTAAAAATTGGATGTTGGAATTGGAAAAAAAAGCTAGTAATCATGAAGTATTAGAAGCAAACTATAGAATGAAATTCGAAAAATATAAAATTGAAAAACTGCCGGAAAGACCCTTCTGTTTTTAATATTAAATACAGGGAAAAAGAATTATGAATTTAGAAAAAATAGAAAAGCAATTATATAGTGATAAGTTTTTAGATGAAAAAAATAATTACATTTATGCATCACTTAGCAATAAAATAGGTGGTCTTATTGGGAGCGTTAAGGGATTAGTATTGCTGAGTGTATATGAAGATATTTTATATATTCACCGAGCCAATATTGATAATTCTTATGGCGAACGATTAGCGAAAATTTATATTCCGAATATGAAAAATATCCAAGGGAAAGCCGGATTATTTGGTGGAAAGTTTTCTTTCAATTATGAAGGACAAGAATATAAATTTAAATTGCCATCAAAAGCCGGAAAATTTGTGGATTTTTTTGTAAAGTAAAAGTATGAGGATAACAGGATGAAAAACTTACAAAAGTATCTAATGATTTTGGGAACGATAATGTTAAGTATTGGAATTAGTGCGTGCTCTAAACAACCAGACTTCGATGCCAAATCTTACGTCCAAAGTTCTCTTGATGCATACTATCATGGAGAATATAAGGACTATGCGAATCTGTTAGAAATCTCGGAAAAAGATGCCAAGAAAGAAATCGAAGAGGATTTTAATGAGAGCATCCAACAGCAATTTGATGATTCCGATAACATTACGGATAAAGGAATTGTTGATTACGCAGAAAAACTGGCAGAAGTAAAGAAAATGGCAAAATACAAAGTACAGGATGTGAAAGAAGAGGATGGAGTCTATACAGTAAGTGTACAAGTTGAACCATCCAATGTATTTCAGACATTGCAACAAAGCTCTACAGAGGTAAGCAATGAAAAAATAAAGCAGGGATTGGATGGAAATGATCCGGAAGTCTTTGCAGCTGTATTAACAGAAAGTGTCCAGAAGAGTCTTGAAAAGAACAGTTATGGAAAAACTGTTACTGTAAAAGTATCCGTGGAAAAAGATAATTCAGGAAAATATGGTCTTTCGGATACAGAGATGAGTAAGCTGGAAGCAGTGATGTTCCCAACAGAATAAGAAGGAATGGAAAGCTATCAGAGGAAAAAAACTGGTAGCTTTCTTTTGTTTCAAAAACAGAGACTTGTTAGTAAGAGCAGCTACGAATACGATGCACTTGGAAGAATCACCAAAGTAACAAGCGGTTCGAAAAAGGATGTCAGCTACGTTTATGATGACGCAGATAATCTGCAGGCAATCGTGTATCCGGATGGTACAAAGGTCAGCTATGAATACGACTTAAATGATAACCTCGTAAAACTGACAGACCGTAACGGAAAGGTGACGACATACAAGCATGATGCACTGAACCGTGTGACAGAAGTCGTTAGTACAGGGCGGTATAGTGTCAGGCACTGTAAAATGAGGCTAAGGTATAAATTGTGTCTATTTTTCCGAAATGATTTTGATGGCTGAATAATTGTATTAAAAGTATAAATTGTGAGAAAATTATTGAAATTAATGTAGAAATGATATATACTAAATACAAGTAAAAAGTTGTATAGATTAACAGAAAAGGAGGGATCTTATGGCAAATTATGATGATTTTGATTTGGACATTAGGAAGATAAAAGGAAACATGGAAGCTGAACCGAAAGGAACAGCTGCAATATGCTTAACAACAGGGACAGCAACGACATGTACGATGTTCTACAAGTATTGTTGTTAAAGATTTAGTGGAGAAAATAATAGCAAAAAAGAAAAATTGTTCAACAGATAGAGTGCTTTTTTATATTAAGCAATTGATAGAAAATAATTTTTTGATAACAGAATTAAGACCACCGTTAGTAAATACTGATCCATTGCCATATTTAATTCATGTTTTAAAACAAAGACAAGTCGATCAAGATATCATATGCATATTAGAGAATGTTGAACGTCTGATAAAGGAGTATAATTCTATTTCTATAGGAAAAGGAAAAGATAAGTATAAGACAATTGTCAAATATATGGAAACGTTAAGAAAAGCAAATGATTATTTACAAACAGATTTAATGATATTATGTAAAAAAAATCAGTTATCATATAATGTAAAAAAAGAATGTGAAAAAGTACTTAATTGCTTTTCAAAAATTTCAGAAGCAGCCGAAACAGATTTTTTGTCAAAATATAAAAATGATTTTATTGAAAAATATGGTTATCATAGAGTTGTTCCAGTAATGGAAGTACTTGATAATGATATAGGAATAGGAATACCTGCAGGTTATACAGGAGCAAAATGCTATCGAAATAAGGAAGTTGGTTATGAAACAACATTGTGCAAAAGGATAAAAGAATATATTTGGACTAAAATTCAATATGCACTCATAAATGGAAAAAATGAAGTAGAAATCATTGAAAAAGATTTAGATGATATACTCTCAGAGTTAAATATTACTCCTTTAACAGAGTTACCCTCTGTTGATATATTTGTTGAAGTTCTTGCAAAAGAAAAATCTGATATTGACAAAAATAATTTTCAAATTTTATTTACTGGTGCTAGTATTTGTGATATTGCAGGAAGATCATGGGGAAGATTCTCAGACATGATTGAGGAATGCATTGTAAAGGAATTCGCAAATAAAGAGCAGAAAACACTGAGCGAAGATTATATTATTGCATCATTGTGTGAATTTTCTAGAAATGGGAGATTGGATAATGTAACAATGAATACAAACAGTTATGAGTACCAAATATCTTTTAATACTAATGGCTCAAAGGATAAACAAGAAATAAAAATATCGGATATTGGAATAGGGGTAGATAGAATTTCAAATAAATTATTTGCATATTCTTTTTCATTAAATAAAAAAATAAAGATAATTTCGAATAATATGCTAAATCCTATTATAGGAAGCGATGCGTTTCGATTATTGAGAGATATATCTAATTTAGAACATGCGAGAATTGGAAGTATCTTAGGATTGTTTCAATCATTTGGCTTAGCATATACACCGAGAATTATATTGGGAAAAACAATCCTTGCGCCCGCTACATGGGTGTTAGAAAAAAAGATATTTTTACAAAAATCAAAAACAGAAAGTTGGGAAGAAAAATTTACAAGAGTGCGTAAGGAATGGCAGATTGTTCGATATGTATATATCGCTCAAGGAGACAATCGATTGTTACTTGATTTAGATGATGATATCCAAATAACTCTTCTATATCAAATTATAAAAAAATCTAGAGAGGCAGTTTTGTTAATGGAAGCTATAGACATAGAGAACAAGTTTTGGATAAAGGATTCTAAAGGAAATCATTATGCAAATGAATTTGTTTTCTCTTTATATCCGGAAAAAGTTTCCTATGATAATTTTGAAAAAATCTATATAGATAATAAAATAGTTGAAGAAAGAGTGCTTGTTCCAGGACAAGACAATTGGATTTATCTCAAATTGTATTATTGTGAAGAAAGACTTAATGATGTGCTTGGGGAAAATTTAATGGAATTTTTGGAAACTTTAAAAAAAGATGATCTTTTAGATAAGTATTTTTTCATTAGATATTGTATTAATTTATTTGGGAATGAATGCTTTGATTGGAATTTTATCTATATATCAATCATATTTATCACAAATATTAACAACAAAAATATATGCCTATGTGAGTTCTTCTGTCTTGAAGAAAGCATCTGAATTAGATTTAAAAGATTATGAAAATAGCGAGATATATGATAAGATACAAAGAGCACAAGGTGAAACAGGGAGAGAATTTTTTGATTTTTTTGTTAGCTTTCTATCAGTTTTCCAATTTTTGATGCAGATTATAATACAATCTATAATATTATTGGCATGGCGTTCTTGGGTTATAGGCTTAATTATTTTGATTTCTATTGTTAGTTCAATATGTTCTATAATAATGAATAGAAAACGGTATGAAATGTTATTAAAAAGAACAGAAAAAGAACGAAAAAAGTGGTATTATCAATATTTGTTGACAAAAGATATTGCATATAAGGAAATTAAAGTATTTAATTTAGCAACATATTTTATTAATAAATTTAAAGATATAATAGAGAGTTTTTTGAATGAAGATAAAAAGTTCTATAAAAAATTTTCATTCGTACAATTGATTAATGAGTTATTAGAACAAATCAGTACTGGTATTATTTTTTTTCTCATTATAAACGACACTATCAATGGACGTATTCTTATTGGAGATACAATTACATATATTCGTTGTATTGGTCAAATTATGGGAAATGTATCAGGAATATTATCACAATTTGAATTTGTTTATAAGAAAACATTGTATTTAAAATTATATTTTGACCTTATGGAGATTGAAATTCCTGAAGATGAAGGGATTGAAATTGAAAAAATTGAAAAAATTGAACTTAAAAATCTTTCTTATAAATACAATGGAAGAGGAAACTACGCACTTTATAATTTGAATTTGGAAATAAAAGATAATGTTATTTTGGTAGGACGAAATGGTTCGGGAAAATCAACTCTTATCAAAATTTTGGCAGGTCTTTATGATGACTACGAAGGGAAAATATTTGTAAATGGAATAAATTTGAAAAAAATAAAAAAATCGTCATTACAAAAAAATATGTCTATATTATTTCAGGATTATAACAAATATGAAATGACTGTTAGGGACAATATTGCATTAGGTGATTTATTTAATATTAAGGATAGCGATATTTTAGAAGCACTAAAGAGAACAAAAAGCCCATTTTCTAACTCAGACGGATTAGATCAGCAATTAGGTGTATGGTTCAAAGACGGTCAGCAGATTTCAGGCGGAGAATGGCTGAAAATAGGATTGTGTAAAGTATTAATAAAAAAGTCAGATTTTTACATTTTAGATGAGCCTAATGCTGCATTGGATGCAGTTTCTGAAAAAGAAATTTTAGATTATATGGAAAGTATTATAAAAGATAAAATTGCAGTTATAATAACTCATCGTATGGAAAATATCCCATATTTAAATAAAAGAATTTTAGTTATAAAACATGGAGAGATAGTTGCCAGTGGTTTTCATGATGAGTTAATAAAAAGTAATTTGGATTACAGAGAATTATATTATGGAAAAATAACAAAGTAGTAGATAGTAATTAATTTAAGATTGTGGCATCAAGAATTTGTGGAGATTAAAAAGGAGTTGTTATATATGGTTATATTAATATGGTTATTATTTGAAATCATATTGTTTTTTTCTATTTCTGTTATAAATATAATTCTAAAATCAGCCTCATATATTGAAAGAAGTATTCTTACATACTTAATTACTGCAATTATTTATTTGATTTTTATATTTTTTTTGAAAATCAAAACGGTAATCAAAACGAAAACGACAGTGAAAAAATATTTGTCTTATATTTTAATGGGAATTGGCATTTGTCTTTTTCATAGAGTTATATTTTTGCTGTTTCCTAATATTGCCATCAGTACATTTAAGAATATGGGGTTGGAAGAATATTTACAAGTTCAGTATAGCTTTAGAAATCCATTCATTTTTCTATATATATGTATTATAGGACCTATATTAGAGGAGTTGTTCTATAGAGGAAAACTATTAAACATATGTTTAAAAAAGAGAAAACTAGAAGTATGCGTTCTTTTGATTTCTATTTTATTTGGTATTAGTCATATGAATCTAGTTCAATTTATGAATGCATTTTGTTTAGGGATTTTGTGTGGACTTGTCTATATTAAGAGTAAAGATATAAAAGCTCCCATTATGATTCATTTGGTAAATAACTTGTATTCTGGTATTAGTTCTCTAACAATTGAGTTGTATGAAACAACTAGCAAAAGTTTAGTGGGTATGGTTTCTTCTGTTATCATTGGATTATTTTTGTTGTTATTTGGAATTTGGATTTTTGTGAATGAAAATAAAATAAAAAGCACATATAATAATACAGAATAAATATTTTTATTTTATGAACTATTATACTTTTATACTAACTTCCGGTAATCTGATTTTCAGCTTTCCGGAAGTTAAATTATATTGCAAAAAAATAAAACGTAAACGCTTAAAAGTGAATACTCTGAAAAATTAAGAACCGCCAAGGCTATCAATGATATGCTACCCTCATATAGGACAATGAAATATAAAAGTCCTATATGGGGGTATTTTCATGTTCAGAAAGAGTAAGATAGAACCAGTAGAAAAAGTAAAAATAGTCGAACGCTACCTTGCAGGAGAAATTGGCATACAGCAAGCAGGAAAAGAATTGGGAGTTGATCATCATAGTATTCGAAATTGGATTTCTATTTATCAGTATGATGGACCAACTGGATTACTCAATCAACCGAAAAACAAATCTTATTCAAAAGATTTAAAAATATCTGCTATAAATGATTATCTTAACGGAGAAGTCTTTAATGTCTCACTGAGAGAAGAAAGACTCTGCGTTGCCTGAGCAAAGGAACCGGCACCGGAAGACATCTGGTCAAGCGTAGTATGGCAGGAAGCAATCAGTTCCGTCAGGCTGTTTAATGTTCCTTCCGTGGCGGATTTCAGCTGATCGATATCTGTGGAGGAAGAGGGAAGATCAAGGTTCTGATCAATTGCAGATGCAATCGTATCATTTATTTCATTCTTTAATTGTGACATCTTATCGTTGACAGCATTTTTAGATTCTTCGGATAATTCAGAATCGGATGCAGTTTCAGAAACAATCTGATCGATCGCAGACTGGACAGCATCTGTCGCAGCGGTTTTGGACTGTTTTTTTGCATCTTCTGTGATAGAAGATTTCAGAGTATCCCAGTTGACGGATGCGAAGGAGGATTTTGCCTCTGCAAGGGAGGAATCAACATAATCCAGCTGTTGTCTAAGTGATTTGATCTGTTCCTGAAGTGATGAAACTGTTTCAGCAGACGGAATAGAACTGGAATCCGTGTTAATCTGACCAGAGAGAGCAGAATTCAGCTGTTCAAGTCCATTTTGAAGAGAAGAAGCACCTGAAACCAGCTTTCCGGAATTTTCATTAAGTGCAGTTACACCGTCATCTAAAGTGTCTGTTCCCTCGGCAAGTTGTGAGATACCGTCTACATATTGTCCAAGATAATTTTGATAAGTAGAAGCACCACTCAGCAGCTGCGCTGCTCCGTCAGCTAGTTTGCCGGATACATCTCCGAGCTCCTGCAGGCTGTCAGCTGCATCATCCATATCGTCAAAGGAATCTTCTTCCAGATCTTCAAACAGACCGGAGGAAATTACGGTCGCAGTAAAGTCCATCTCAAAATCTGTTACATCTGCAGTTACTTCCACTGACTCTGGGATAGAGATACCTTCCGTAGGTTCGTAATCAGTGAGTTTCAGACTGTCTGTGAGTCCCGGGCAGGCATAACCGACAACAACGCTTTGGTCATTTATTGTAAATATTTTACCATTCGTCACCTGGATATTAGAAGCAGTGTCTTCCGGAAGGATCATGGCAGAGATCACTGCGAATGGAACTGGAGAAGTCATCTCTTCACCATTTACAGTTACATTTTCTTCGGTAGTATTTTCATAATCAAAACGAATTCCAAGTTTTCCACTTTTTCCGGAGAGATCTTCCGGCTGTATAGACTTTCCATCCAGTGTGTAACTGATTTTTACATTTATAGGAAGTTCTTCCGTAGAAGTCCCTTCATAATGAATGTCCGCCCCTTTGTTTTCCCAGGTAATCGTCCCGTCAGAGGATTGGGTGAAGGACTCATTACCTTTCGTATTTTTTATGTCTTTCAGAGTTGAGAAGTCTTTGATTTCCTTTGATGTTCCGGTATTTTTTAAGTCTGTCTGGACTTTGATCTCATGTATCGTTCCGCTTGCATCAGCCTTTACATATACGGTTTCTGATTTATCAGCATCTGAAGCAGTAGTAGCTATCTTGGTGTCAGTTGAGCATCCTGTCAGACTTGTGGCAGAAATCAGGACAAGACTGGCACACAGACCGGGAACTAATTTTTGTAATAGTTTTCTTTTCACGAGAAATCCTCCTTTCAAATGGTACCTGCACTGTTATGCCTAACTTAGAAGTTTGCAGGTACAGTCACGATTATTCAATATTTTTTAAGGCCTGATCCATAGGAACTTTCTTGATCCTGCGGTATTCGGTCAATGCAACAAGCAAGTAAGTTACGAATCCTAGCAGGAACATTTTTACATACAGGACCGGATTAATGTACAATGGAATCCAACCAGAAATACTGCTGAGCATAATTCCGCGGAAGAGAGCGTTCATAAGAACTGTTTCGATCGGAAAACTCAGAAGCAGGAAAACCACGACCATAATGGTTGTAGACAGCAGATACAGACTGCTGATCTCCCGGTCAGAGTATCCGAGTATTTTTGTCATAGAGATCGACTGTGCATTCTTTTCGATAATGATCTTTGACAAAAGATAGATCAGAATCATAAAAAGCACGATTGAAAATCCGTCTAGCAGATACATCATGCTTCCCATCGAAACATTTAGCTGTCTGGAAATCTTGGACAAACTGTCGAGGTCAATCACAGAACCGATGTATTTCGGATCAATATCTGTGATCTCGCTGTCTGAGAGAAAACCACTGAAATAATCGGAACCAAGATCAAACAGTTTATTAAGCTGTTCTTGTGGAAGGAAGACTGTCAGCCCCCCTTCATAATCGTAGATTCCTTCAATATAAAATGTGAAGGTATCATCTTCATAAGCTTCTTTTAAAGTGATTTCATCACCGATATCCAGAAGATATTTATCTGCGTATGCGGAAGAAATATATACAGGAGTTACAGTCGAAGAATCTGTCTGGGCCGATCCGTCCTTATCAGTTGCAGTATCCTGAAAATCAATCGGAAGATAGCGGCTGTTATCTGCAAGTCCATAGAGCAGGATTTCCTCTTCCTTATATTCCTTATCTGTTGTTTTCAGTGAATAAGCACTGAATTTCTCGGCATCAGGATTATCAGTTTCCACCTCATGCTGAAAATAGAGCATATTCACAAGGCTCTCCAGCTTATGATCTTCGTCCATGGCGTTGATCGGTATCTGTAAAATGTACTGGTAGTTACAAAGCAGGTTATCTTCCAGAACAGTCTGATAATGATCGAGTACAGCAGGGAAGAGCAGACCGAACATCAACAGAAGGTTTGCAAATAAGATTCCGAGAAACAGCAGAAGGTAATTGCTGACATTCTGGAAAATCACACGCAGCCGGAAACGACTGAAAAATGGAATCCGTCTACTCAGTGATAATGCATGCTTCTGTTGTCTTCTCTTTAAGTCTCTGCGGAGGAACTTCAAAGGAGAAAGTGATAATCTTCTGCGAAGTACTGTGTAATTGACGAGAAGCATTAGCAAGATCGGAATGATCGTAGTAAGCAGAAATGCTTCTGCATTCCAGACGGTTACATATGTCGGAAGACTGTAGCTTCCGTAATACATGCCGGCGCAGATATCTTTCATGATCGTATAGCCGAGAACATTTCCAATCAAAGCTCCGACCAGTGTGACAAGAATCGGCATGGCCATATAATGGCGGATCAGTTCATTTCTGGTGTAGCCGCTGGCAAGAAGAGTCCCGATGACATTTGCCTCTTTTGCAATGGTGTTGCTGATTGTAATGCCAAAAACAAACGCCATGATCGCAATTACAATATAAAGAAATACGATCATCATTGCGCGGTCGCTTCCCATATCATCCCGGGTAAATATGATTGCCTGATTGAGATAACGCGGAACGAATTCTTCCAGAGAAACATCCTTGTTGATTGCTTTCATCAGATCATCAGATACTTCTTTTTCTTTTTTCTCTGTTGTAGGTTCATCGTTGTATTTCCATGCATAGCAGTATTTTACAAGTGGAGAATCCAATGATTCAAATGCTTCGGACGTTACAACTCCAATTCCGAATTTGACAGAATCAAACATGGAATCGTTGTTGTTCTGGAAAAGACAGCTGTAATCCGGAAGAGCAATGAATCCGGTTACTTTCCAGCTCTGTGTATCACTTTTCAGTGTGTCTCCGATGGAAATCTTATTGTTGTCAGCATACATACGGTCGATTGCGATTTCATTTGCCGCTTTTGGAAATTCCCCTTCCATGAGGCAGGCAAGATTCACCTGCTCCCTGTTTGCGAAGATACGCATTGTGCTGCCATTTGTTAAATCCTGTTCCAGATAGAAATTGTCATAGATCCGGATACCATTTTCTTCCACAGACTGAATCTGCGCATCGTTCATTTTTTCAGAAGTGCGGAAATGCCCGTTCTCTGTATTATATTTGTTGATTCCTTCATTATAAGCTTTGATCATGCTGCCATCGGCAACAAGAAATCCGGAGACAAATCCGATGGTTATTACAAGAAGAAGGAAGATAACAAGATACTTACCAAAGTCTTTCCGGAATTCTCTGGGGAGACGTTTGTTTAATGGATTTTTCATTGTCTGCAGCCTCCTTTACCAGTCGAGTTCCTGCGCACTGACCTTATGATCGTTCAGATAATTTTTTCGTATCATACCGTCACGGATTCGGACAACATGGTCTGCCATATCTTTGATCGCATCGTTGTGCGTTACCATTACAACTGTATTACCGTACTTTTGATTGACTGTTTCAATCAGCTTCAGTATCTCTTTTGATGTTTTATAATCAAGCGCACCGGTTGGCTCATCACAGAGCAGAATATCAGGATTTTTAACAATCGCCCTGCCAATGGCAGTACGCTGTTGCTGGCCACCGGAGAGCTGATTCGGCAGCTTCTTCTGATGTGCAGAAAGACCAAGGGTATCAAGAAGTTCATCTACATCTAACGCGTGATCACTTAAGTAAGCACCGACTTCAATATTTTCGCGCACAGTAAGATTGGGAATCAGATTATACATCTGGAAAACATATCCTAGATGCTTCCTTCGGTATTGACTAAGACGTTTCACTGTCATTTTTTCCATCAGTTCGCCCTCAATTGTGATCTGCCCGCTGTCTGCACGGTCAATGCCTCCGATAATATTCAGCAAAGTGGATTTTCCAGATCCGGAAGGTCCAAGGAGAACACAGAATTCTCCTTTTTCAATCGATAGATCAATGCCTTTTAAGACTTCTACACGGCTGTCACCCTGCCCAAAGGATTTTTTGATATTAGTTAAGGATAAAAACATAGTCCGCCCCCTGTTCTGTGTGGGAATTGAGTTTATCATAGTTAGGAATACTCTGACTTCAAACAAGATAGATAAAACTCACACATATTAGAAAAGAATAGTTATTGTTAGTTATATCTAACAAAAATTATATCACAGAGATGTAAGAAAGGCATTATAAAAAATATACAAAATTGTGTCTTTTTGATATAATGATGTTGCATGAAACAATCCGCAGGTATTGTAGTTGGAGATAAAAGCAAAAAAACAAAACGGTGTCTGACACCAGGGGGAGAACGCATGGAAAAAGCAAAAGTAATAGAATTAAAAGAGACAATTCTTGAAGACAACAATGCAGATGCACAGGTACTGCGACAGGAATTAAAGGCACAGAAGACATGTCTGATGAATCTGATGTCCAGTCCGGGAAGTGGAAAGACGAGTACACTTCTGGCATTGAAACCTCATTTTGAAGGAAAAATCAAATGGGGCGTGATGGAAGCAGATATTGATTCCGACGTGGATGCGAATACATTGATCGAAGCGGGAGTTCCATCGATTCAGCTACATACCGGTGGGATGTGTCATCTGGATGCAGATATGACACGACAGGGAATCAGAGCGTTTGAAAGAGATGATCTGGACTTTGTTGTACTTGAGAATATAGGGAATCTTGTTTGTCCGGCCGAGTTTGATACCGGAGCAAATTTAAATCTGACGATTCTTTCGGTTCCGGAAGGAGATGACAAGCCGGCCAAATATCCGTTGATGTATGAAGTATCAGATGTGTTGGTAATAAATAAAATAGATGCATTACCTGTTTTTGATTTCAGAAAAGACTATGTTGAAGCATGCGCAAAAAGATTGAATCCACAGATTAAGATCGTTTACATCTCTGCAAAAACAGGAGAGGGTGTAAAAGAACTGGCTGATTATCTGTTGGAAAAGATACAGGAAGTGAATGCATAAGATGTTGAAGAAGGGGAAAAAACATGGGAAATGTCAGAGTAATTGAGATTAAAGAAAGTGTGTTTGCGGATAATGATGCTACTTCAAAGGCAATCCGCGAGAAAATGAGTGCGCAGAGAACACTATTTTTAAATGTTATGTCCGGACCGGGAAGTGGAAAGACAACATTTCTAACTACATTGATCAATAGATTGAAAGATCAAATGAAAATTGGCGAGATGGATGTAGATATTGAGACAAGTTTAGATGCACAGAGAGTTGCAGATCTGACAGGAGTAGAATCCATTCAGATCCATAACTGCGGATTGTGCCATATTGATGCAGATATGGTATCCCGTGCATTACTCGAATATGATACAGAGAACCTTGATCTGTTAATTCTTGAAAATATCGGGAATCTGGTCTGTCCGGCCGAGTTTGATACCGGTGCACATAAGAATGTGATGCTCCTAAGTGTGCCGGAGGGAGATGACAAACCACTGAAATATCCGTTGATGTTTCAAGTAAGTGATCTGGTATTGATCAATAAAATAGATACTCTGGAGTATTTTGATTTTGACTTCGAAGTTGCGAAAGAACGGATTCTGAAATTAAATCCAAATGCAGTTGTTCTTCCGGTCAGCGCGAAGACGGGAGAAGGAATTGAGAGAGTGATGGACTGGATTATGGAAGAAAGAGAAAAGCTATAATTATTTCAGATATAAAAAGGGCTTCCCGGTAATTGAAGGGAGGTCCTTTTTGAAAAACGGATTGATTATTTATATATCATACATGCGTGCAGTCAGGTTCAGGCTGAAGTCGTTTTGTCACAAAGGAAAGCATACTTTCGAGTACCTGACATTTATTGTTGCAGACAGGGCAGAGGATGCAAGATACATTTTCTTCTGATTGGGTCGGGGCGGTTTCTTGTGATAAGAAAATAAAATCGTATAAATATTCAAAAAATTCTTTATTCGTTGGTTTTCTGTCCATATGGGTTCTGTTGAAAATCATTTCAAGAATAGTTTTATTTTCCGCAGTCCAGATTGCATTGACCGTATTGCGGATGTTTTTTTCTACACAAGACCAGCTTGTCTCATAATGGGCAGCAATATCGATGTACAAAGCTTTGGTAATATTGGATACACGAGTCTGATCCTCGTTTATCAAGAGTAATCCATACACAATGTAATCATAACCAAGACTAGTTCTGGCAGCAATAAGTTTATCAAGTGTAGATTTGATTTCAATTACGAGTGTATTGTGGTTCATGAGAGTCCCCCTTAAAAAGTAATGTAGATAAGAAGGAAGAGCCTGTTTTTGATATCATATCTATTATATACGTATTTATTAAATTTGTAACGACAAAATTTGTGAGTGACTTAACAAATTTTTAAGGAGAATTATCACTTGATTTTTCAAGAAGAAATGCTATAATTAAAAAGATGTCTGTTAAGGCAGAAAATATCATATGGAGTTGTATCGAAGTGGTCATAACGGGGCGCACTCGAAATGCGTTAGCCCTCCGGGGCACGTGGGTTCGAATCCCACCAACTCCGTTTGTGTATTTAGTGGGAAATCCTTGTAAAACAAGGGTTTTCTGCTTTTTTATTGCTCGGAAATAAAATTATGTTAAAATGTACCCTATAGATTGGACAGTTTGAGTTTTTAAAACCCTTACCATTAGA
>OGZZ01001386.1_pt1 | contig 17567 bp, 17 predicted proteins | sample 1577021 | NCBI WGS metagenome assembly OGZZ01 (sample SAMEA3541526, study PRJEB24748) | human gut metagenome | biome: human gut; feature: human-associated habitat; material: faeces | place: China | collected 2012
TCCGTACTGCTGTTTCAGGCAAGCAGATGACACCGGGCGGAGCTACAGAGCTTATGGAGGTGTTTGGCAAAGAGGAGTCTATAGCCAGAATTAAGAAAGGCATAGAAAAGCTTTCTAATAACTAATCTATTAACAAAGGGTATTTTATGAATTTTAACAAAGCCCAGCTTGGCGCCATCGAACACAAGGATGGCGCTATGCTTGTTTTAGCAGGACCGGGTTCCGGTAAGACCGCAGTTATCACACACAGGACTAAAAACTTAATAACAAAGCATCATGTGAAGCCTTCTGAAATTTTAGTTATCACCTTTACCAAGGCTGCTGCAAATGAGATGAAGGAGCGTTTTAATTCACTGATGAAAGACGAAAGGGTGAACGTATCTTTTGGTACTTTTCATGCTGTCTTTTTTATGATACTCAAATATGCATATCGCTTTACAAGTGCCAATATTGCTGATGAGTCTGTGAGATACGGCTTTATCAGGGAAATTTTATCCTACTACCGCCTTGAATACAAAGATGAGAATGAGTTTATAGGCAATTTACTTGCTGAAATCAGTCTGATTAAAAACAGCCGCATTGATATAGAAAATTTCTACTCTGGAGTGTGTGGTGAGGAAATATTCAGGGATATATATAAAAAATATGAGACGAGGCTTAAGGAAAACAGGCTTATTGATTTTGATGATATGCTCTCGTATACTTATGAGCTGTTTAAGGAAAGAACTGATATACTGGCATTGTGGCAGAACAAGTATAAATACATACTGATTGATGAGTTTCAGGATATTAACCGTCTGCAGTATGAGATTATAAAAATGCTTGCCGCTCCACAGAATAATCTGTTTATTGTAGGAGATGATGACCAGTCAATATACCGCTTCAGAGGGTCAAAGCCTGAGATAATGCTTGGGTTTGAGAAGGACTATCCGGATGCAAAAAGAATACTTTTAGATACTAATTACAGATGTGGCAGATATATAGTGGAGACCTCGCTGAATCTCATCTCGCACAACAGGGAGAGATTTGATAAGAAAATCATTGCGGCAAGCAAGTCAATGGTGCCTGTTACGTTTGCTGATTTCGAAAACAGAAGAGATGAAAATATTTTTCTTATACGCGATATAGATAAAAAGATAAAGGCAGGAGCTGTTTTCAGCGACTTTGCGGTACTTTTCAGGACAAATACCCAGCCAAGACAGCTCATAGAGCAGCTTATGAGCTACAATATCCCATTCAAAACAAAGGATAATATCCCTAATATATATGAGCACTGGATTGCCAGAGACTTGTTTACATACCAAAGAATAGCAGCCGGCAGCAGGGACAGAGCTGACTTTCTGCAGATTATGAACAGACCAAAGCGGTATCTGTCAAGAGACAGCCTGTGCGATACAACTGTGGCATTTGACGAGTGGATCAAGCTTTTTGATGAGAAGCCATGGATAGCTGAGAGAATAGAAAAGCTTGAGTATGATATGAAGCTTATAAGCCGTATGAATCCGTATGCAAGCATAAACTATATCAGAAGAGGCATAGGTTACGACGACTTTTTGTCCGAATATGCCGAGTATCGGAATATAAATAAAGAGGATTTATTTGATATACTTGATGAAATACAGTCCGGTGCCAAAGGTTTTGCCACCTATGAAGAGTGGTATGAGCATATAAAGGAATACACAAAGCAGATGAAGCTTATGGCTATGTCGAAAGACAGCGACCCTAATGCCGTGACACTAGCAACCCTTCACAGCTCAAAGGGACTTGAATTTGAAAATGTATATATAATTGATGCAAATGAGGGGATAATGCCGTACAAAAAGGCGGTTCTTGAAAAGGACATAGAGGAGGAGCGCAGGCTGTTTTATGTCGGCATGACTCGTGCCAAGACAAACTTGTCTGTTTACTCGGTCAAGTCGGTAAACGATAAATCAGCCCAGACCTCCAGGTTTGTCCGTGAAAGTAAAGAGCCTAGACAAAATAATAGTGGTGATGATTAAATATCATCAAACATTTCATCATCTAAAAGCTCATCGAATCTGTCGGCAGCAGCCTCGTACTCGTCGTCGGATTCGATGTTTTCTATTCTTGGAAGACCTTCCTCGTCCTCGAAATAGCGATACAGATACACTTCGCCGCTCTCATTATCGTTGCCATTTTTGTCTAACGGTAGAAGAGCTATGTAATCCTTGTGATCTGCGTCAAAAATAGTGATAATCCTGCATTCGACACTTCCGTTGTCCAGATCAAGTGTTACGCGGATATCGTCTGCCTCATCGGGTGTAACAGGTGTTGCTTTTTCTGCCATATTGTACCTCTTTCTTTTAGTAATCTAAAGTAAATATTATATTAAACAAATACATTATATCAAATTATTCTATACAAAAAAAGTCAAAACTAGTATAATAAATAAATACTAGAATTTTTGATTGGATGGTGTTGCATGAAATTTCGATTAACAAAAGGAAACTTTTTAAAAACAGGTGCTTATATGGAGGGGGATAGTGCGATATTCACCTTTGCGGCAGAAAAAGAGGATGAATGCAGCATTGTTTTACTTGATAAATCAGGAAATACCGCCTGTGTGATTGATATACCTGCCGAGTATTCGACAGGCTCACTTTACTCTGTGAGACTTCATGGTTTTTGCGGTAATGAGTATGCATATTATTTTAGAATTAATGGAAAAAGGTGCATAGATCCCTATGCCACAAGAATTTTCGGCAGAGAAAAATGGAATGATAAAACAAGAAGTGATAATGACTACGAAATAGCCTGCGGGATAGACAGTAGTGATTTTGACTGGAAATATGACAGCTTTCCTGAGATAACCAGGGACCGGATGAAGCTGTATAAGCTGCATGTTAGAGGTTTTTCCATGGATGTTTCAGGGGACAAAAAGCATAAGGGCACCTTTGAGGCTGTATCTGACAGAATAAATTACATCAAGAAATTAGGCTTTACTTCAATTCTTCTCATGCCTGTATACGAGTTTGAAGAAATGACAATCCCTGTAAAGCACGATATTCCTGAATATGCAAAGCCGAAGTATTCCTTAAAGGATGAGCAAAGTGTGCACACCGACAAGCAAAATGACAAGGTCAATTTCTGGGGCTATACCTACGGCAATTATTTTGCCGTAAAGGCATCATATGCCAGTGACGCTTCAGATGCCTCCAATGAGCTTAGGCGTCTCGTTGAAAGGCTGCACAAAAATGGCATGGAATGTATCGTAGAGATGTATTTTCCAGACAGAACTGACCACAATCTGATACTCGATGCGCTCAGATACTGGGTTATGAGCTTTCATGTAGATGGTTTTAAGCTGCTTGGGGACAGGCTGCCTATTACTGCGATTGTGCAGGATGCTCTCCTTAGCCGGACAAAGATACTCTATGATGGCTTTGATATGTCGGTTGTACCGCAAAACAGGACATATGAAAATCTCTATATTGACAAGGAGGAGTACCAGTTTGCGGCGCGTATGATGTTAAACCATATCAACTGCAATATGTATGAGCTTTTAAACCAGCAGAAAAAGCAGGGGGAGAATGTCGGATTTATAAACTATATATCAAGCAATAACGGCTTTACCCTGAGCGATTTATTCATGTACAATGACCGTCACAATGAGGCCAATGGTGAGAAAAATGCTGATGGTCCTTCATGGAATTTCAGCAATAATTACGGTTGTGAGGGTCCTTCGCGAAAGAGGTTTATCCGTGAGATAAGAAAACTTAAGTGGAAGGATGCCATGCTTCTTTTGTTTTTGGCACAGGGAGTGCCTATGATTATGGCAGGTGATGAGATCTGTAATTCACAGGATGGCAACAACAATGCTTACTGTCAGGACAACCCTACAGGATGGGTGAACTGGTCAAATGAGCAGAGCAGAAGGGAAAACATCAGGTTCTTAACCAGACTTATCAAATTCAGGGATGAGCATCCTGTTATTTCCTGTCCAAAGCCGTTTAAATTCAGCGATTACAAGGCTGTTGGGTATCCTGATTTGTCATACCACTGCAAGAATGCCTGGATAGGCGAGTGTGATGCCACAAAGCTATGTGTAGGTGTGATGTACTGTGGGGATTACAATGAAGTGAATAAAGACTATGTATACGTAGCTTACAATTTTTATTCATCCAGGGAGAAGTTAGCTCTTCCTAAGCTAAAGAAAGGAATGAAATGGTATAAAGTCTGCGATTCTACGCTCAAAGAACCGTTTTATGACACTCCGGTGCTGTGTGAAAACCAGCAGTATGCAGATGTCTCACCGCAGTCGGTATACATCCTCATAGGCAGATAGACATATGAAAGCAATAAGACATTTTATAACAATTACACATCACAAGATTTTAGTCATGCAGGGGTGCTTTAGGATAGGGCTTTATAAACAGGGACTTCTTCATGACATGTCAAAATATTCACCGACTGAGTTTCTCGTCGGCTGCAGGTATTACAAGGGGTATATGAGCCCGAATAATGCGGAGAGAGCCGACAGGGGCTATTCATCTGCGTGGCTTCATCACAAGGGACGCAATAAGCATCATCTGGAGTACTGGATTGACTATGCTGTTTCAAAGCCGGGTGATGATAAAGCACATACAAAAATGGAGGGCATGAAAATGCCCATAAGGTATGTCTGCGAGATGTTTATAGACCGTGTGAGCGCCTCAAAAAACTATCAGAAAGAAAAGTACACCGACAAAAGTGCACTGGAATACTATGAAAAAAGCGTGGATCACTACATGATTCATCCCGATACAAAAGCAATGCTTGAGTATCTGCTTGTCATGCTCTCTGTAAAGGGAGAAGAATATACTTACAGCTACATAAAAAAAGAGGTTTTAAAAGGGCATATCCCATACGAAAAGGATAAAATAAATCAACTAGAACAGGGACTTCATGTCTGATGGAATATCAGATATGAGGTTCATTTTTTGTCCTGTGACAGGGTGCGTGAAAACAAGACGCCCTGAGTGCAGTGCTTGTCTGGATATATATGTATAGTCGGGATTATATAAAAAGTCACCTATCAGTGGAAAACCGATATACTTCATATGAACGCGTATCTGGTGAGTGCGTCCGGTAAGAAGTCTTAGCTTGACAAGCGATAAATTATTATCCGGGTTATATTTGATTCTGATAAAGTCGGTTACTGCATATTCACCGCGTTTGAAATCAACACACCGCTCTATGGTGGAAGCATCCTTTCTTGCAATCGGAGCACTGATGCGCATGCATGCAGGTGTACACCCGCTGCAGACGGCGTAGTATGTCCGGTGTATGGCACGCTTTGCGACAGCGTTGCCAAGCATCCCGCCTGCAAGTGCGTGCTTTGCGACAATTGTAAGCCCTGTGGTATCTCTGTCCAGCCTGTTTATGCATCTGTATACAAACGGCTTATTCTGACTGCCATAATAGTACATGAGCGCATTTGCAAGCGTGTTGTCATGGTTTCCGGCGGAGGGATGGGCAGGCATATCAAACGGCTTGTTTATTACGATGATATCATCGTCCTCGTATGCTATATCAAGAGGCAGATTTACAGGTGCTATATTATCAGAGCATTCGTTTTCTACAATTTGGACTGTGATTAAATCATTCTTACACAGCCTTTCATTTGTATAGGCCCATATACCGTTTCTTAGTATGCCATGGTCTGTCTGCTTCAGCCTGACAAGCACCTGATGTGTGTAGCCATGCTCCTTCAAAAAGCCTTCTACTGTTTTTCCTGTATCATTTTCATTGATTTTGTAGTCTATTTTTCTATTCATGGCAAAGATTATATCACAAAATACAGATTTGAACATAATATATTATAAGCAAATAATGACAGGGTGCTATGTGAATACATTTTTATCACCTCTTAGTTTAGAACGTGAGACGGAATGTCTGAAAAAAGTGGCTCAAAATGATAAAGAAGCTAAGGATGAGCTTATATTACACAATATGCGCCTTGTGGCACATGTTACAAAAAAATATGCAGTAAGCGAGGATGAGATGGAGGAGCTCATATCCATAGGCACTATAGGACTTATAAAAGCAGTGTCATCATTCAAGGCTGATTACGGAAATCGTTTTGCAACCTTTGCAATCAGATGCATCGAAAATGAGATTTTGATGCACTTTAGAAGCCGTAAAAAGAGCCGGGGTGATGTGTCCATATTTGAACCTATAGGCACTGACAAGGAGGGAAACCAGATTCATCTGGTGGATGTGATTGAGAATGGACAATCTGATGTGGTATCGGATATAGAGGTATCTGAGTCGCTTAAGATTTTAAGGCAAAATATGAGAAGCGTTTTATCGGACAGAGAATATTATATTATTACGAAACGCTTTGGCCTTGACGGTGAAAAAGAGCTGACACAGAGACAGATTGCTAAAACACTCAGCATTTCGAGGTCATATGTTTCAAGAATTGAAAAGGCCGGTTTGAAAAAATTACGAAAACTGCTCGAATAGGTGTTTACAAAAGGCAAAAATATGTTATCATAGAGCCATGTCTTTTGTGCATTTGTCTATGCATTTACCCCAATTGGAATAGGAGTATATATGTACAGTACAGTCAGAACGGCTGTTTTGGATGGAATCAGTGCGATTCCGGTACAGGTGGAGGTTGATATTTCAACCGGTATGCCTGTTTTTGATATGGTTGGAAATCTTACCTCAGAGGTGAGAGAAGCAAAGGAGCGTGTTAAAACAGCGCTGCACAGCGTTGGCATTGTTTTGCCTGCCAAGCGTATCACAGTAAATCTATCGCCTGCAAATATTAAAAAGACCGGAACAGGCTTTGATCTGCCTATAGCTGTTGCTATTTTAACAGCTATGGGTGTGATTGACGCTGATAGCATAAAGGACTGCACACTTGCAGGCGAGCTAAATCTAAACGGTGAAATTTTGCCGGTCAGTGGTATTCTGCCAATTGTATTTGATGAGTACAACAAAGGCATTGGAAAGTTTATTATTCCAAAGCAGAATGAAAATGAAGGCAGACTCGTCTGCGGTGCAAAAATATTTGGGATAAGCCATTTAAATGATGTAATTGCACAGTTGGATGAGGCAGCATTTACGTGTCAGAAAACCGGCATGGCACATGAGGTGCAAATGGATGAAAAATACGCCGATTTTTGTGATGTTAACGGACAGAAATTTATTAAAAGAGCATGTGAGGTGGCTGCGGGTGGTATGCACAATATACTGCTTGTCGGACCTCCCGGTGCAGGCAAAACAATGATAGCAGAGCGTATGCCGTCCATTCTGCCTCCTCTTAGTGAAAATGAGAGGCTTGAGCTGTCAAAAATATACAGCATCTGCGGTCTTTTGGACAATGACAGCTCCTTAAGAGACAACAGGCCATTCAGAAATCCCCACTATTCCGTCACCCAGGCCGCATTAATCGGCGGAGGAACGAGAATTAATCCGGGCGAGATATCACTTGCACACAATGGCGTTTTATTTTTGGATGAGCTCGCTGAGTTTAAGGGCGGCCTGTTGGATTTGCTCAGGGCTCCACTTGAGGAGCACTGCATCAGGCTTTCAAGAGCCGGCAGAAACGTGACTTATCCGGCTAATTTTCTGCTTTTTGGTGCGATGAACCCATGCAGCTGCGGCTATTATCCCGATATGCAAAGGTGCCGCTGCTCAGAGCCGACTCTGCGCAGATATTTTGATAAGGTCTCACAGCCTATAATAGACAGAATTGACATATGTGTGGAGGCGTCACCGCTTAGCTTTGAGGATATAAACAGTACTACATCCAATGAATCATCTGCGGACATAAGAAAGCGTGTTATGCACTGCCACGAGCTTCAAAAAGAAAGGTTTAAAGGTGAGAGCTTTTCTTATAATTCAAAAATATCAACTGACAAGCTGGAAAAATACTGTTTCCTCGGCAGTCGAGAGAAAAGCTACATGGAAAATATGTTTGACAAGCTTGGACTGACGGCACGCACATACCACAAGATACTTAAGGTTGCGCGTACAATAGCTGATCTGGACGGCTGTGAGAACATAAAGACAAAGCATCTCAACGAAGCTATATGCTACAGAAGCATCAATGAGAAGTTCTGGGGAGGTGCTGTATCATGAAGTTCAAATACTGGCTTACAAGCCTTACAGATATAAGCAATGCGAAGAAAAAGCTTCTGAATGATTGCAGTATAACGGCAGAAAAGCTGTTTTTTATGCCAAAGAATGAGCTTTTTGATATTTTGTTTTTCACAGATGAAGACAGAAAAATAATCCTTGAATCAAGAGCTTCCTATGACGTAGAGAAGGAGTGGATATTATTTCAGCAGAAGGATATCGGCTTTGTAACAATGGAGGATGAGGCTTATCCGGACAAGCTTAGAGATATACATAATCCGCCGTATAGTCTTTTTTACATAGGCACTTTTCCCGACAAATCAAGAAAAAGTGTCGCTATAGTCGGTGCACGGGGCAGAAGCGCATATGGCTGCGAGGTGGCAAAGGTACTGGCAGCAGCACTTTCAAGGCAGGGGATACAGATAATCAGCGGCATGGCAAGAGGAATAGACAGAGATGCCCATATGGGGTGTCTGGAGGCTGGTGGAAATACATATGCAGTTCTTGGCTCCGGAGCAGACATCTGTTATCCGAAAGAGAACCGCTTTCTGTATGATAAAATAAAGGTCTCCGGAGGCATAATCAGTGAGCTTATGCCGGGCACCGACCCGCAAAAGATGTTTTTTCCGATGAGAAACAGAATAATTTCCGGGTTATCCGATATAGTAGTTATAGTTGAGGCAAAAAAGAGAAGCGGTTCACTGATTACGGCTGATTTTGCAATGGAGCAGGGAAAGGACGTATATGTCATTCCGGGGCGTATCACCGACGCCTTAAGCTACGGCTGCAACAGCCTGATAAAGCAGGGTGCAGGCATTATTTATAATATTGATGAATTTGTCTCAGACATTACAATGACTGGGTTTACAGAGTGCACACAGATGGATTTCAGAAAAAATATACTTGATAAAAAAGAAGCATTGGTGTATAGTTTACTCGATTTTTGTCCTATCGCAATCGGGACATTGTCTCAAAAAGTGCCGTATGAATTATCGGAACTATTTGAAGTGTTAGAAAATCTTATACAAAAAGGATTTGTTAAGGAGACAATTCCAAATTACTATATAAGGAGTTTATAATGGCTAAATATCTGGTTATCGTAGAGTCGCCTGCAAAAGTAAAGACTATAAAGAAATTCTTGGGAAAAAACTATGAGGTAATGGCATCAAACGGTCATGTGAGGGATCTGCCAAAGAGCAGCCTTGGAATAGATGTGGACGGAGATTTTGAACCAAAATATATCACAATCCGCGGAAAGGGTGAAATACTCGCTAAGCTTCGCAAGGAGGCTAAGAAGGCCGATAAGATATATCTCGCAACCGATCCCGACCGTGAGGGAGAAGCCATCTCATGGCATCTGCTTCACGCACTTAAACTTGAGGGCAAGGATGTCAGCCGTATCAGCTTTAATGAGATCACGAAGAATGCTGTCAAGGAATCATTAAAGCATCCAAGAAAAATAGATATGGATCTTGTGGACGCACAGCAGGCCAGACGAGTTTTGGATCGTATAGTAGGTTACAAAATCAGTCCGCTGCTTTGGGCCAAGGTTAAGAGAGGACTTAGTGCGGGAAGAGTGCAGTCTGTTGCACTTCGCATTATCTGTGACAGGGAGGATGAAATCAATGCATTTATCCCTGAGGAGTACTGGAGCCTTGATGCCACGGTTGATGTGGAGGGTGAGAAGAAGCCAATCACTGCAAAGCTATACGGCAGGGGTGACAATAAGATAGCCATTTCCTCGAAGGAAGAGATGGATAAGGTGCTTAACGAAATAAAGGGAAAGGATTGCAAAGTGCAAAATATCAAAAAAGGACAGCGCAGCAATAAAGCTCCGCTTCCTTTTACGACCAGTACTTTGCAGCAGGAGGCTTCAAAGGCTTTGAATTTTCCGATTTCAAAGACAATGCGTATAGCTCAGCAGCTCTATGAGGGAGTAGACATAAAGGGACAGGGTACGGTAGGTATCATCACATACCTGCGTACCGATTCTGTGCGTGTATCAGATGAGGCTGAGGCCATGGCAAAGGATTTTATTTCAAAAAGCTATGGAGACAAATATCTTTCCACCGGTGAGGGAACAAAGAAGAGCAGCAAAAATATCCAGGATGCCCATGAGGCAATCAGGCCAACTGATATAAACAGAGTGCCTTCTGAGATTAAGGAGTCACTGTCGAGAGACCAGTTCAGGCTTTATCAGCTTATCTGGAAGCGTTTTACCGCAAGCCGTATGGCAAAATCTGAGTACGAGACTACTACAGTAAAGCTCTCAGTCGGAGATTATGTATTCAGCTTTGCTACCTCAAGACTGTTATTTGATGGTTTTGAGCTTGCATATACTGCTGCAGACGATGTAAAGAAAGAAAAGCAGCCTGTTCTTAAAAATCCTCTGACAGAAGAATCGCTTCTTACAGTTGAGGAGCTTTTGCCTAAGCAGCATTTTACCCAGCCCCCGGCACACTACACTGAGGCTTCTTTGGTAAAGACGCTTGAAGAGCTTGGAATAGGACGTCCGAGTACCTATTCTCCAACAATATCTACAATACTTGCCAGACGCTATATTACTAAGGAGAGTAAAAATCTCTATGTGACAGAGATAGGAGAGGTTGTTAATTCTATTATGAAGGAATCATTTCCTACTATTGTCGATGAGCATTTTACAGCCAATATGGAGTCGCTTTTAGATGCGGTAGCCGAGGGAAAGGTTAACTGGAAGACCGTTGTTGAGAATTTTTATCCTGATCTTAAAGATGCAATCGACAAGGCTGAAAATGAGCTTGAGAAGGTTACAATACATGATGAGGTGACAGATGAAATCTGCCCTGAGTGCGGACGCAATCTGGTTATAAAATACGGACCTCACGGCAAGTTTTTGGCATGTCCGGGATTTCCTGACTGCAGATTCACTATGCCTTATCTTGAAAAAATCGGCGTCAATTGCCCTAAATGCGGTAAGGATGTTGTGCTTAAGAAAACAAGGAAGGGAAGAAAATACTATGGCTGTATTGACAACCCTGAGTGTGATTTTATGAGCTGGGGCAGACCAGTTGCAGAAAAATGCCCTCGTTGTGGAGGATATATGATTATAAAGGGAAATAAGATTGCCTGCGCAGATGAGCAGTGCGGCTACGTAACAGATAAAAAGCCCGAAAGAGAGGAATAACAATTAATGGGAGTACAATTATTAGATAAGACACGTAAGATTAATAAGCTTCTTCACAACAACAATTCATCAAAGGTTGTGTTCAATGATATATGTCAGGTGCTCACCGGTGTGCTCGACTCAGACATACTTGTAATCAGCAAAAAGGGCAAGGTGCTTGGCTCAAGTATCTGCAAAGGCGTGGATGAGCTTCATGAACTGATAGTAGATGAGGTTGGTGGCTATATTGACACTGAGCTCAATGAAAGACTTCTTGGCATACTTTCAACAAAGGAAAATGTAAACCTCGAGACACTTGGCTTTGGTGAAGATACAAAGATGTACAAGGCTATTATCACACCGATTGATATAGCCGGCGAGAGGCTTGGAACTCTTTTTGAGTACAGAAGTGACAGAGAGTATGACATTGACGATATCATTCTTACAGAGTATGGCACGACAGTAGTTGGGCTTGAAATGATGAGATCCGTGAATGAGGAGAATGAAGAGGAAAAGAGAAAGGTAGCGATTGTCCGTTCGGCTATCAATACACTTTCTTATTCTGAACTTGAAGCTATTCTTCACATCTTTGATGAGCTTGACGGCAATGAGGGTATACTTGTTGCCAGCAGAATAGCCGACAGAGTAGGCATTACCCGCTCGGTAATCGTAAATGCCCTTCGAAAGTTTGAGAGTGCAGGCGTTATCGAATCGCGCTCATCCGGTATGAAGGGCACATACATCAAAGTAGTAAACGATGTAGTCTTTGATGAGCTTGACAGAATCAGAAATAAAAACAAGTAAATAAATTTAAGTATATTTTAAGGACTTATGTTTGAAAGAACATAGGTCTTTTCTATGTTTTCGGCATATATATAGTGCGCCTGTCGACAAAATAATACAATATAATGTAAAAAACAACAAAAACATCTTGTGTTTTGTCGATTTTACTTTATAATATATATATATTAGAGTACTTATATAGTATTTTTTATAATATGCAAAAAGTGTATTGGAGGAATATTTATGATAAACTCAACAGCCTTTGATTATGTCAATGTATTGACCAAAGCGGCTGATGCAAGCTACCAAAGAGAAGCTATACTTGCAAACAATATATCGAATGTGGATACCCCGGGCTACAAGCGCAAGGATTTAAATTTTGAGGGGGTACTGTCACAGGAGCTTGGCAGATGCAAGCATCAGTCGCTTGATAAAAAAATAAGTGAGCTTGATACCTCAAAGCTGACGGCCAATGTATATACAGACCATTCCAATTATTCATACAGGATGGATGGCAATAACGTGGATATAGACACTGAAAATGTCGAGCTTGCGTCTGAGCAGATTAAGTATGAAGCACTTACAAGCAGCATAAGCTCGCAGTTTTCACGAATGAAGAGCGTGCTGTAGTAATTATGGAGGTTTAATGATATGGGATTATTTCAAGCTTTTAATATAAGTGCGTCCGGCATGACGGCTGAACGTTTCAGGACAGATATCATTGCACAGAATATTGCCAATGTAAACACTACGTCCACAAAGGAAGGCACACCGTACCGTAGAAAGATTGTGACTTTTTCCGAGAAAAATGTCACACCTTTTTCACAGATATACTCTTCATCAAAGAAGGCTGTTGTTGGAAACGGTGTAAAGGTAAGCAACGTGACATCAGATTATTCTACTGATTTTATCAAGGAGTATGATCCAGCAAATCCTGATGCTGATGCAGATGGTTATGTCTCTTATCCAAATGTCAATACAGTCACAGAGATGACCAATCTGATAGATGCCACACGTGCATATGAAGCCAATGCAACTGCCTTTGAGGCAAGCAAGTCAATGGCACAAAATGGCTTACAAATAGGCAAATAGCCGGCTGATACATACATAAAGGAGTTTTTTTGATGGATATTTCAAACATTAATGGAATTTCAACAGAAGATATTAAATCTTTTTTTAATAATACCTCTCTTACCAAAACTGACAAGACAGATTCATTTTCTGATGTACTTTCTGCTGCCATGGGAAGCATCGGTGAGACGAATGATCTGCAGAATGCAGCTGAGCAGGAGGAAGTGAGATTTGCACTTGGCGAGTCTGATAATACACATGATCTGCTTGTTGCGGAAACAAAGGCGGCTGTGGCATTGCAGTACACTGTTGCTGTCAGGGATAAAATAATTGACGCATACAAAGAACTTATGCAGATGTCAATATAAGGAGTAATAGAAAATGCCAGAACGTTTAAAGGCTATTTTGGATAAAATAACTGCATGGTGGAAAAAATTCAATACTAAGCAGCGCTCCGTGCTCATAAGTATAGCAGCTGTGGTTATAGTGGCCCTTGTAATACTTGGCGTAGTCATATCAAGGCCTACACAGGTTGAGCTGGTCGAGGCACAGAGTGCATCAGAGGCTTCCACAATAAAGGGAGTACTTGAAGATAACAATATAAGCTATGAGGTGGACAGCAAGCTTGTGTTTTTTGTCAATAAATCAGATGAGGTAAATGCCATTATGGCACTGGGTGATAACGGCATCCCTGCGCAGGCGTACTCGATAGACAATGTCACAGACGGCAGCTTCTCAACAACCGAGGCTGATAAGCAGAAAAAGTATCAGGTGTATCTGGAGGATAAGCTTAAGGATCATCTGGAAAAACAGTCATACGTAAATGAAGCAAGCGTTGATATCACAATGCCTGACAAGGATGGTACCATTCTTAAGTCTAAAGAGGAGGCAACAGCAGCTGTCACTCTTGGACTTAAGGATTCGATTACAGACGATCAGGCCTATGCGATAGCACGTCTTGTTGCAACAGCTCTTGGAAACGATACAACAAAGGGCATTACTATCATCGACAAAAAGGCCAATGTACTTTACTCGGGCGGAGATTCCGATACATCGGCAGGTCTTGCAACATCACAGCTTTCTTATAAGCAAAAGCTGGAGGAGCAGGTGAAAAATGAAGTCAAAAAGACCTTAGAGAGCTCAAATATTTTCTCGAATATTGAAGTTGGCATGAATCTGGACATAGATTTCAGTAAGACTGAAACAGCCCAGAAAAATTACACTCTGCCTGATGGACAGACCGACACAGGCCTTTTGGACAGTGAGTCGAATTACCAGTCGGATGCAACTAATGGTCAGGCTGCGGTCCCCGGAACTGATTCAAACAGCGATGATACTACATACACTACACAGGATGGCACTCCATCAGAGTCGTCAATTACAGATAACGACAAAAAGTATTTAAATGATGAAAAAATAACTACAAGTAAAAACGATGGAGGCTCAATCAAGTATGATTCATCTTCAATTACCGTAGTTGCCACCAGGTATAAGGTATATGATGAAAGCAGTCTTGAAAAGAACGGAAAGCTCAAGGATACAAGCTGGGAGGAGTACAAAGCAAAGCATGCAGATCCGGTCAAGGTGACGGATGTAGACCAGGATCTTGTAACTTCCGTGCAGAATGCAACAGGTATCACACAGATTTCATTCCTTGTATATGAGCAGCCGGAGTTTGTTGACAAGGCATCTGGCGTGCGTTCGTTGAGTGATATTTTACAGATTGCAATCACTGTCCTTATTTTTGCACTGCTTGGCTTTGTGGTATTTAAGAGCACAAGAAGCAGTGAGGAGGAGCCAAAAGAGGAGGAGCTGTCTGTAGATTCTCTTTTAGAACAGACTGCTGAGAATAATGAGCCTCTTGAGGATATTGGATATAACGAGAAGACGGAGACACGTCTTCTGATAGAAAAATTTGTTGATGAAAATCCCGAAGCGGCCGCGCAGCTGTTGCGTAACTGGCTTAATGAGGATTGGGAGTAGTTACATATGATAGATGATTACAGTGGTTTACAAAAAGCTGCTATTCTTTTAATTACACTTGGACCTGAAAAGGCTTCAGCCATCTTCCAGCATTTGAAGGAAGATGAGATAGAGAGTCTGACACTCGAAATAGCAAACACCAGAAGCGTCTCTCCGCAGGATAAAGAATCTGTTTTGGATGAATATTATCAGGTATGTCTCGCGCAGCAGTATATTGCTGAGGGTGGCATCGGCTATGCCAAGGAGCTCCTTGAAAAAGCTCTAGGCAGCGAAAAGGCTCAGTGAGTTATTTCCAAGCTTACAGCATCATTACAGGTCAGACCATTTGAGTTTGTCAGAAAGACTGAGCCTGCACAGCTGCTTAATTTCATACAGGACGAGCATCCTCAGACAATTGCCATGATTCTTTCTTATCTGTCGTCTTCACAGGCTGCCATGATACTCGGTGCTTTGCCTCCGGAAAAGCAGGCTGATGTTGCCAGACGTATCGCCCAGATGGACAGAACATCACCTGATGTCATAAAGGAGGTCGAGAGAGTGCTGGAGAGAAAGCTTTCATCTCTTGTCAATCAGGACTATACAATTGTCGGTGGCATAGATTCTATCGTCAATATATTAAACAGTGTAGACCGTGCTACAGAAAAGCGTATTATGGAATCACTTGAGGTTGATGAACCTGAGCTTGCAGAAGAAATCAGAAAGAAGATGTTTGTATTCGAGGATATCCTGCTCCTGGATGACAGGTCTATCCAGAGAGTGCTCCGCGATGTGGAGAATGCGGATCTTGAGCTTGCACTTAAGAGTTCTACAGAGGAAGTACAAAATGTCATATTTAGGAATCTTTCAAAACGACTTGCCGCTATGATAAAAGAGGATATGGATTTCATGGGACCTGTACGTATGAAGGATGTTGAGGAGGCACAGCAAAAGATCGTTGCTGTTATCAGAAAGCTTGAGGATTCGGGTGATATCGTCATTTCAAGAGGCGGAGGTGATGATATAGTTGTCTAATATATTAAAGCAGTATCGTGTTGCCGGAGAAGATAAAAATGTCCGAGTGATAAATAGCAATTCCATGATAAAGCAGATTTTTGCCGACTCCATAAGCCACCCAGCTGATAGCTATACAGGCATATCATCTGATGCACAGAGCAGCTTAGGAAAAACAAAATCGCTAAGTCCGGACACGCAGGAGAGCGGCTTCAATGATGGCATAAATGCTGCTGTAGTCACAGAAATAGATGTTTCAGCTGAGAAGGAAAGGCTCTTAGAGGAAGCAAAGCTTGAGGCTGATAGCATATTGGACAAAGCAAAGGCAGAGGCCTCAAGACTTTTAGATGAGGCTAAACAACGTGCACAGATTCTATATGCTGATAACAAGTCAAAGGGCTATGAGGAAGGTCTGGCTGAGTGTCAGAGAGAGTTTGACGAAAAAGAAATATCTTTAAGACAGGAGCTTTCAGATAAAGAAAGCGCTTTGAAATCAAAATATGATGCTTATTCAAAGGAGCTTGAATCAGATCTGATAGATGCAATAATTCAGGTTTTTAACAAGGTCTTTAAAATACAGTTCGATGATAAAAAGGATATCTTGTTTCATCTGGTTGAAAATACCATGTCAAATATCGAGGTGGGCAAAGAATTTCGTATACATGTAGCTCATTCAAACTATAAGTTTATGATGTCGCATTTGGCTGAGATTCAGGAACGCATAGGCAATGATATTGATATCGAGGTTGTAAATGACGCAAATCTTGACACGAGCGGCTGCTTCATTGAGACAAGCTTTGGAGTGTTTGACTGTGGAATTGATATGGAGCTCAACAATCTGGTGAAGGATATACGCTCACTTTGCAGCTGATATAGCTGTATGAGTGTTGGAAGAAAGGGATTTTAATTGTTAGAGGTAGCACAAAAGTATTTACAATTAAAAAGCGGTGAGTACTATAAATGCTTTGGCAAGGTGGACAAGGTTGTCGGACTTACGATAGAATCAATTGGTCCCAAGGCTAAGCTCAATGATCTTTGCATGATTTTTCTTGACAAGGAACGCAGGGATTATGTCATGTCTGAGGTGGTAGGATTTAAAGATTCACATATTATTCTGATGCCGTTTGACAATGTGGAGGGAGTCGGTGTCGGCTGTATAGTTGAAAATACAGGACATCCTCTCACGGTAGCTGTCGGTGATGAGCTTTTAGGCCATACAGTTGACGGAATAGGCCGTGTAACTGACTGTGATGAAAAAGACCTTAAGCTTGACAGTGAATATCCGATAGAAGCACCGCCACCTGATCCGATGTCCAGAGAAATTATCAGTGATGTGCTTCCTCTGGGAGTGAAGGCAGTAGATGGCCTCATCACAGTAGGCAAGGGACAGCGTATCGGTATTTTTGCAGGCTCAGGAGTCGGTAAAAGTACTCTTCTTGGTATGTTTGCCCGCAACACAAAGGCAGATATCAATGTAATTGCCCTGATTGGAGAGCGAGGCAGGGAG
>OGZZ01001388.1_pt1 | contig 17557 bp, 18 predicted proteins | sample 1577021 | NCBI WGS metagenome assembly OGZZ01 (sample SAMEA3541526, study PRJEB24748) | human gut metagenome | biome: human gut; feature: human-associated habitat; material: faeces | place: China | collected 2012
AGATGACCATTGGTTACACCGTCTACGAGCCGATGAACTACACCGACGCCGACGGCAACTTTACCGGCTTTGACACCGAGCTGGCCACCGCCGTCTGCGAAAAGCTGGGTGTGGAGCCGGACTTTGTGGAGATCAACTGGGATACCAAGATCGTCGAGCTGGAAGCCAAGAGCATCGATTGCATCTGGAACGGCATGACCCTGACCGATGAGATCCAGGCCAACGCCGCCTGCACCAAGGCTTACGCCAAAAATGCGCAGGTCGTCGTGATGAAGTCCGACGCTGACTACAGCTCCACTGCTGACCTGGTGGGCAAGACCGTGGTGGCCGAGGCTGGTTCTGCCGGCGAGAGCGCCATCCAGGATGACGAGAGCCTGTCCCAGGCTGACTACGTGAGCAAGAGCGTCCAGACCGATTGCCTGATGGAAGTAGCCGCCGGCACCGCCGACGCCGCCGTGCTGGATCTGACCCTGGCTACCGCCATGATCGGTGAGGGCACCGATTACGCCAACCTGACCATCAAGGACGAGCTGAACGCCGAGGAATACGGTGTGGCTTTCCGTAAGGGCAGCGATGTAGCCGAGGCTGTCAACGCTGCGTTTGACGAATTGAAAGCTGACGGTACCATGCAGAAATTGGCTGACAAGTACAGCCTGACCCTGGCCGAGTGATGGGCGAGGCGGCTGTTATTTGGGGACGCCTGACCGAATCTTTCTGGCTGAACTGCCAGCTGTTCGGGCTGACGCTGTTGTTTGCGATCCCGCTGGGCCTGGTGGTGGCGTTCGGCTCGATGAGCCGTTTTGCCCCGCTGCGCGGCGTGGTAAAAACCTTTGTCTGGGCGATCCGCGGCACACCGCTGATGCTGCAGATTCTGGTCATCTACTTAGGCCCCGGCCTGATGGGCTTTACCAACCCGTGGCCATCGGGCAGTAGCGGCCGTCTGGTGGCGGCTGTGGTGGCCTTTGCCATCAACTACGCCTGCTATTTCTCGGAAATTTACCGCGGCGGCATTGAGGCTGTGCCCAAGGGCCAGACCGAGGCCGGGCAGGTGCTGGGCATGACCCGCAGCCAGATCTTTTTCAAGGTCACGCTGCTGCAGGTGGTCAAGCGCATTTTGCCGCCCATGGGCAACGAGATCATCACCCTGGTCAAGGATACCTCCCTGGCCAACGTCATCGCCAACAAGGACATCATCATGATGGCCAAGGAGTACAGTGCCAAGGGCCTGATCTGGCCGCTGTTCTCCACGGCTGTATTCTTCCTGATATTTGTTGGCGTACTGACGCTGTTTTTTGGCTGGCTGGAAAAACGGCTGGACTATTTCCGCTAAGGGGGCACGGCTATGGCATTGTTGGAAGTTGCCGGTATCGGCAAAAGCTTCGGCAGCACCGCCGTGCTGCGGGATATTTCGTTTGACTTGCAAAAAGGTGAGGCGCTGGCCATTATCGGGTCCTCCGGCTCCGGTAAAACAACGTTGCTGCGCTGTTTGAACTTTTTGGAGACTGCCGACACGGGCTCTATCACCGTGGCGGGCGAAACGCTGTGGAGCGCGGACGATGCCCGCACCCAGAGCGAGGCCGTGCTGCGCAAAAAGCGGCTGCACTTCGGATTGGTGTTCCAGAATTTCAACCTTTTTCCGCAGTATACGGCGCTGCAAAATGTGATGCTGGCGGGCGAACTGCTGGCGAAAGAGCGCCCGGACTACAAGCAGAACCGCAAGCAGATCCACGACGAGCTGGAAGCGCATGCCCGGGAACTGCTGGCCCAGATGGGGCTTTCCGACCGGGCGGGGCATTACCCGCACCAGCTTTCCGGCGGGCAGCAGCAGCGGGTAGCCATTGCCCGTGCGCTGGCACTGCACCCGGACATCCTCTGCTTTGACGAGCCTACCAGCGCCCTTGACCCGGAACTGACCGGCGAGGTGCTGCGGGTGCTGCGGGAACTGGCCGACCGCAAGACCACCATGATCATCGTGACCCACGAGATGCACTTTGCCCGGGATGTGGCTGACCGCATCCTGTTCATGGACGGCGGCGTGGTGGTGGAGGAAGGCCCTGCAAAGCAGCTGATCGACCACCCGCGCGAGCAGCGCACCAAACAGTTTCTGGCACACTACGCGGAGTGAGCAAAATCACCAATTCTTTACGCAAAAAAATGGAAATGTTGATGCAAACCAAGTCTTGTAAAACCGGCGCTGCTCCGCTATAATACCACTCATGAATCCTTACAACGTCCTGCCGCTTTTCCGGCAGGGCGTTTTTCACGGCAAAAATGCGAACATCCACCCTTTTTTGTGTTGGCAGGAGGTATATTTCCATGACCAAAGATATGACGCAGGGCAGCCCGCTGAAGCTGCTGCTTGCCTTTGCTGTGCCGCTGATGCTGGGCAGCCTGTTCCAGCAGTTCTACAATCTGGCCGATACCATCATCGTGGGACGGTTCGTGGGCGTGGAAGCACTGGCGGCGGTAGGCAGCGTGGGCGGCCTGAACTATCTGGTGCTTGGCTTTGTCAACGGCATTGCCTGCGGCTTTTCCATCCCCATCTCATGGACCTTCGGTGCCCGCGACCACCACGAGATGCGCCGCTACACCGCCAATACCGTGTGGCTGTCCATCGCTTTTGCCACGGTGCTCACCATCGTTACGGTGGCAATGACCCATCTGGTGCTGGTGTGGACGAACACCCCGGCTGACATCATCGACCTTGCGGATGTGTATATCCGCACCATTTTTGCAGGCATCCCCTTTACCTTGCTTTATAATGTGACCAGCGCCCTGATGCGTGCACTGGGCGACAGCAAGCGCCCGCTGTATTTTCTGCTGGTGGCCAGCGTGCTGAACATCGGGCTGGATCTTGCCTGCATCATCCTGTTCAACATGGGCGTGTTCGGCGCGGCTTTTGCCACCGTGTTCAGTCAGGCTGTGGCAGGCATCGGCAGCCTTATTTACATCATGCGCCACTACCCGGAACTGCGCTGGAATAAGGAAGAAGGGCGCATCAGCGCTCCGCACTGCGCAAAGCTTTGCGCCATGGGCCTCCCCATGGGTCTGCAGTGCAGTATTACTGCCATCGGCAGCGTGGTGCTGCAGGGCGCGGTGAACGGTCTGGGCAGCGATATCGTAGCCGCGCAGACCGCCGGCGGCAAGGCTGCGCAGTTCCTCAGCGTGCCGCTGGAGAGCATCGGCACCGCCATGACCACCTACACCAGCCAGAATATGGGCGCGAAGGATCTGGGCCGCGTGAACCGCGGCGTGAACACCGCACTGGGCATCGGCTGCGTGTACAGCGTGGCCTCCTTCCTCATCCTGCGCGTGCTGGACAAGCCCCTGATCGGCCTGTTCCTGGACGCAGGCGAGACCGCCATTGTGGCCAATGCGCAGGACTTCATCTTCTGGAACAGTGTGTTCTACATCCCGCTGGCAGTGCTTATCATCTACCGCTACACCATTCAGGGTCTGGGGCACTCCGGCCTTGCCATGTTTGCCGGTGTGGCCGAGATGATCGCCCGCGCCATGGTGGGCTTCTGGTTCGTGCCGCTGTGGGGCTACTTTGCCGCCTGCATCGCAAGCCCGGTGGCATGGCTCTTTGCCTGCTTCTTCCTGATCCCGGCCTATTTTGTGGTGTTCCGCAGACTGCAAAAGGAAAAGCAGCAGGAAGCCGCCGCAAAGGTGCAGTAAGGGTTCATAAAAAATGCTTTTTCTTTTCGCCCTTTCATGCTATAATAACAGGTAAATACGGCTTTGCCGTAACAGGGCAGGGCAGGGGTGACCCCGCACTGCCGGGGCAATGCCCGCAATTGCGGCGGGCGGGAAAATACAAAAAGAGAGGCGAATCGAGATGTTGGATATGATCAAATGCAGCACCGGCGGTGCGTACTATGCGCACGGAGAGTGGGTGCCCGCAGATGGCAATGCACCCGCTGCACTGGCAGCAAAGGGCTTTGATGCCGCTGCCGTTGCCGCGGCTAAGACCGGTACCATGGCCTACAATATTATGCAGGCACATAACACCAGCGGCGATGCCGAGAACCTGAAGATCAAGTTTGATGCCATGGCAAGCCATGACATCACCTTTGTGGGCATTATCCAGACCGCCCGTGCTTCCGGGCTGGAAAAGTTCCCCATCCCTTATGTGCTTACCAACTGCCACAACAGCCTGTGCGCTGTGGGCGGCACCATCAACGAGGACGACCACCGCTTTGGTCTGTCCGCTGCCAAAAAATACGGTGGCATCTTTGTGCCCCCGCACATGGCAGTCATCCACCAGTATATGCGCGAGCGCTTTGCAGGCTGCGGCAAAATGATCCTTGGCTCGGACTCCCACACCCGCTACGGCGCACTGGGCACCATGGCTATCGGTGAAGGCGGCGGCGAACTGGCAAAGCAGCTGCTGGGCCGCACCTACGATGTTGCCCGCCCGGGCGTGGTGGCCATCTATCTGACCGGCAGTCTGCCGGCGGGCTGCGGCCCCCACGATGTAGCCATTGCCCTTGTGGGCAAGCTGTTCAAGAGCGGCTACGTCAAAAACAAGGTCATGGAGTTCGTGGGCCCTGGCATTGCCTCCCTGCGGCAGGATACCCGCAACGCCATTGATGCCATGACCACCGAGACTACCTGCCTGTCCTCCATCTGGGAGACCGATGAAGTCACCCAGCGTTTTCTGGCAGTGCATGGCCGTGCAGCAGACTATAAAAAGCTTGCACCGGCAGACCTTGCCTACTATGACGGCGTGGTGGAGGTGGATCTTTCTGCCATCCGTCCCATGATCGCCCTGCCCATGCACCCCTCCAACGCCTTTACCATTGAGGAGCTGAACGCAAACTTGGAGGACATCCTCCACGCCTGCGAACAGGATGTGCAGAAGCTGATCGGCCGCAAGGACGTGCAGCTGGACCTGTGCAGCAAGATCGAAAACGGTAAGCTGCGGGTGGATCAGGGCGTCATTGCAGGCTGCGCAGGCGGTCTGTACGACAGCATCTACGAGGCTGCTTCCATCCTCAAGGGTCATACCGGCGGCTGCGGCGACTACGCTCTGAGCGTTTACCCCGGCAGCCAGCCCATCATGATGGAACTGGTGCGCACCGGCGTCATTGGCGAGTTGATGGCCAGCGGCGCTACCATCCGCACCGCCTTCTGCGGCCCCTGCTTCGGCGCAGGCGATGTGCCCGCAAACGGCGCTCTGTCCATCCGTCACACCACCCGCAACTTCCCCAGCCGCGAGGGCTCCAAGCCCGGCAGCGGCCAGCTGTCCGGTGTGGCACTGATGGATGCCCGCAGCATTGCAGCCACCACCGCAAACGGCGGTATCCTGACTCCTGCCACCGACGTTGATTACGATCCCACCGTGCCGGAGTACCAGTACGATGCTTCCAGCTACGACACCCGCGTGTATCAGGGCTTTGGCAAAGGCGATTACGACGCCCTGCTCAAGTTCGGCCCCAACATCAAGGACTGGCCGGAGATCGCACCGCTGGGCGACAACCTGCTGCTGAAGGTGGCTTCTTATATCACCGACCCCGTCACCACCACCGACGAGCTGATCCCCTCCGGTGAGACCTCTTCTTACCGCTCTAACCCCCTGGGTCTGGCTGAGTTCACCCTCAGCCGCAAGGACCCGGAGTATGTGGGCCGCGCCAAGGCTGTACAGGCCGAAGAGAACGCCCGCCGCGCCGGTGCAGGGGATGCCGCCCTGCTGGCAAAGGTGAACGCCGTGCCCGGCTGCGAACAGCTGAGCTGGAACGATATCCAGATCGCCTCTACCATCTTTGCGGTCAAGCCCGGCGATGGCTCTGCCCGTGAGCAGGCCGCCAGCTGCCAGCGTGTGCTGGGTGCCGGTGCCAATATCGTAACCGAGTACGCTACCAAGCGTTACCGCTCTAACCTCATCAACTGGGGTATGCTGCCCCTGCAGCTGGCAGGTGCCACCCCCTTTGGTCTGGGGGACTATGTGCTCATCCCCAATGTGCGGGAAGTACTCAAGGGCGACCTGCAGAACATCAAGGCCTACGTTCTGGGAGATACCGTCAAGGAGTTTGAGCTGTACATGGCTCCGCTCACCACCGACGAGCGCCAGATCCTGGCTGATGGCTGCCTGATCAATTTCTATAAGCACTAAGGAAGTAACCCGCTATGTCCTGTGACCTGCATATCCATTCCACCTGCTCAGACGGTGCTGTGCCCATCGAGCGGCTGGCGTCCATCGCTGCCCGCACCGGGCTGCACGCCATCGCCCTTTCGGACCACGATACCCTGCTCAGCGCCCAGTACGCCTATGCCCACACCGGGCAGGACGGGGTAGAGCTGATTCCCGCCGTGGAGCTGACCGGCTATGACTTTGATCGGCAGCATCGGGTGCACCTGCTGTGCTACTACCCGGACGTGGACTGCCCGGCGCTGCGGGAGCATTGCGCCATCATGAAGGAGCGCCGCAACGCCTGCGCTTTGCAGAGCGCAAAGGAGCTGGAGCAGCTGTACCCGCAGTTTACCACCGACCTTGCATGGGAGACCACAAAGGCCAGCGGGGTGCTGTTCAAAAGCGGGCTGATGCAGGCACTGGAACTGCTGGGTCTGACCGATGGCAGCATCTACGGCGAGACCTACCACAAGCTGTTCGGGTGGAACCCCCGGGGCATCGTGCTGCACTCGCCGGAGTATCTGCCGGTGCGGCAGGTGCTGGCTACCGCCAAGGCAAGCGGCGGCGCGGTGGTGTTTGCCCACCCCACGGTGTATAAAAGTATGCCCCTGCTGCGGGAGCTGGCAGCAGAGGGCGCAGTGGACGGCATAGAGGTGTACCACCCCAGCAACAGCCCGGAGGATAGCGCCGAGTGCCTTGCCCTGTGCAAACAGTACGGCCTTGTGGCTACTGCGGGTACGGACTTCCATGGCCGCAACCACAAGCACCCCCACCCCATCGGCACCTGTACCGCACCGGACGAAGCCGCAGCGCAGCTGCGCGCCATCGCCGAAAAACGTAAAAGAGAGAGGACGTAAAGACTATGAGCAAGGAATTTTCCTTCCCGAACAAGGGTACCTGCTCCAAGCAGACCAACTTTGTGCTGAACGATGACCACACCATTGCTTCCATTGAGGTCGTCGGCGGCTGCAACGGCAACCTGAAGGGCATCTGCCAGCTGCTTACCGGCATGAAGGCAGAGGATGCCATTGCCCGTCTGGACGGCACGCTGTGCGGCTTCCGCAGCACCAGCTGCCCGGACCAGATCGCCAAGAACCTGAAAAAGGCTCTGGAACAGATGAACTAAAATCCACCGGAGAGCCGCTGCACAGAACCTTGTGCGGCGGCTCTCTTTTTGCGCGGGGACGATTTTGAATGCCCGCCGCTATGCTCTGGGCATGAATAGCGGAAAATTATTTTAAATTAGTGCAATGCCGGGCAGCCTGCGGGCTGCCCGGCATTGCACTTTTGAGGGAGTGTTTTAAATGATTTTGCGCTGCGCTTTATGTCACAATTTGTACGCATTTCCAGCAAATAAGGGCGGATGTAAAAAATCTATACACCGGGCAAAGTTTGTTTGTTGTTCCGGTTCACTTTGCGGGGTATACTGTTGCCATAGAGAACAGCACGATGAAGGCTGTGAAAAGATATTTTTGAAGCAGGGAGGCTTTTTTATGTACTATTCCAGTGGCAATTATGAAGCTTTTGCACACCCCAAAAAGCCGGAGGGCGTGGATCATAAATCCGCTTATATCATCGGCTCCGGTCTGGCTGCGCTGACCGCTGCCTGCTATCTGGTGCGCGACGGTCAGATGAAGGGCGAGCACGTCCATGTGTTTGAAAAGAACGCACTGGCCGGCGGCGCCTGCGATGGCTACAAGTACGATATCGGCTATGTGATGCGCGGCGGCCGCGAGATGGACAACCACTTCGAAGTTATGTGGGATATGCTGCACTCCATCCCGTCTCTGGAGACCGAGGGTGCCAGCGTGCTGGACGAGTATTACTGGCTGAACAAGGAGGACCCCAACTTCTCCTTGTGCCGCGCCACCGTCAACCGCGGCGAGGATGCTCACACCGATGGCAAATTCGGCCTGTCCGATAAGGGTGCCATGGAGATCATGAAGCTGTTCTTTACCCCGGACGAGCAGCTGCAGGATAAAAAGATCACCGATTTCTTCGATGACGAGGTGCTCAACTCCAACTTCTGGATGTACTGGCGCACCATGTTCGCCTTCGAGAACTGGCACAGCGCTCTGGAGATGAAGCTGTACCTCAAGCGCTATATCCACCACATCGGCGGTCTGCCGGACTTTACCGCCCTGCGCTTTACCCGCTATAATCAGTACGAGTCCATCATCCTGCCCATGGTGCGCTATCTGGAAAGCTTCGGCGTGCAGTTCCACTACAACACCAAGGTCACCGATGTGAAGTTCGACATCCAGAAGGGCCGCAAGCTGGCAAGCTCTGTTACCGTGGTGCATGAGGGCGAGACCACCAACATTGATCTGACCGAGAACGATCTGCTGTTCATCACCAACGGCGGCTGCGTGGAAAGCTGCACCGTGGGTGCGCAGGATAAGGCCACCGGCTTTGACCCCACCATCCAGCCCGGCAACGGCTGGGATCTGTGGAAGAAGATCGCCGCACAGGATCCCTCCTTCGGTCACCCGGAGAAGTTCTGCTCCGAGCCGGAACTGAGCAACTGGGAGAGCGCCACTATCACCACGCTGGACGACAAGATCCCTCAGTATATCCGCAAGATCTGCAAGCGCGACCCCTTTAGCGGCCACACTGTCACCGGCGGCATCGTCACCGTCAAGGACTCCAGCTGGCTGCTCAGCTGGACGCTGAACCGTCAGCAGCAGTTCAAGGATCAGCCCAAGAATCAGCTGTGCGTCTGGGTGTACGGCCTGTTCAGCGATAAGCCCGGCGATTACGTCAAGAAGCCCATGCGCGACTGCACAGGCCGCGAGATCTGCATGGAGTGGCTGTACCACATCGGCGTGCCGGAGGATCAGATCGCGGAGCTGGCAGAGCACAGTGCCAACACCGTGCCTGTGATGATGCCCTATATCGACGCCTTCTTCATGCCCCGTGCTATGGGCGACCGTCCCGATGTTGTGCCCGAGGGTGCTGTGAACTTTGCCTTCCTCGGTCAGTTTGCCGAGACCGCCCGCGATACCATCTTTACCACCGAGTACTCCATGCGCACCGGTATGGAGGCTGTGTACACCCTGCTGAACATCGACCGCGGCGTGCCCGAGGTCTGGGGCAGCACCTACGATGTGCGCGCTCTGATCGATGCCACCGTGAAGCTGCGCGACGGCAAGAAGATCACCGACATGGATCTGCCGCTGATCCCGCGTCTGGCTTTGAAGGAAGCCTTGAAGAAGATCGAGGGCACCGACCTTGAGAAGTTCCTCAAGGAGTATAACGCCATCTGATATTTCCCTCTCCTCCGATAGACCCGGCAACGGGTCAACACCCCCCTAAAAAAGACCTCTCCGCTGCTCTGCGACAGGGCACGGGGAGGTCTTTTTTGTGTAAAAATGGTACAATATGCGTCAAAATAAAGCGGAACGTGAAAATAATTTGTGCCAAAAGAATGATTTTGGCTTGTTTGCGGCGGCGTTCTGTGCTATGCTAGAGCTATTGAAAGGGCAGGAGGGAAGAGCCTGCCTCAAATGCGATACGCCAAAAATAAAAGGAGGTCGTTTTCCTGTGAAACAACTTATTTCCCGTCGCAGCTTTTTAAAGGCTGCTGGTGTGACCGCTGCCGCTGCATCCATGGCCATCGGTGCGCCTGCCGCATCGGCCTGCTGGTATGGTGACAAGTCTGACGTTACCATCCTGTACACCAACGATGTCCATACCTACATCGACAAGCAGAGCCCCAAGCTGACCTACGCTGCCATTGCCGACCTGAAGCAGAGCTATCAGAATGCCGGCAAGGATGTGCTGCTGGTGGATGCAGGCGACCATGTGCAGGGCACTGCCTACGGCTCCATGGACGAGGGTGCTTCCATCATCAAGCTGATGAACGCTGCCGGTTACGATGTCGCCACCCCCGGCAACCACGAGTTTGACTACGGCATGGACCGTGCCAAGGCCATCATGAAGGAAGCCGACTTCCCGTACCTGTCCTGCAACTGGGTAGACCTGCGCACTACGCTGCGTGTGCTGCCCTCCGTCAAGGTGTTCGTGCGCGGCGGCAGACGCATTGCCTTTGTGGGCGTGACCACCCCCGAAACCTTTACCAAGTCCACCCCGGCCTACTTTATGGATAAGGCACAGCGCAAGTACATCTACGATATTCAGGGCGGCGAGGACGGCAAAAAGCTCTACGATGCCGTGCAGAAGGCCATTGATAAGGCAAAGCTTCTGGCAGACGTGGTCATCGGTCTGGGTCATCTGGGCGTAGACCCCTCTTCCTCTCCGTGGACCAGTGAGGAAGTCATTGCCCACACCAGCGGCTTTGATGCCTTTATCGATGGCCACTCCCATACCGTAATGGAGAACAAGCAGGTGCAGGATGCTTCCGGCAAGGCTGTCACCCTGACCCAGACCGGCTCTTACTTTGCAAACGTTGGCGAGATGACCATCGCTGCGGACGGCACCATTACCACCAAGCTCATCCCCACCCACGAGGGCATGGACGCAGGCATCGCCGCCATGCAGACTGGCTGGGTGAACACCGTGGACGATATGCTGGGCGAGAAGATCGCTGTGGGCGACAGCGATTTCTACGTCTCTGACCCCGCCACCGGCAAGCGCCGCATCCGCTCTGCCGAGACAAACCTCGGCGACTTTGTGGCTGACGGCATCTACACCTACTTCAACGAGGTGGAAAAGCTGCACTGTGATGTGGCCATCATGAACGGCGGCGGCATCCGCGCCGACGTGCCCGCAGGCGACTGGACCTTCAAGACCTGCAAGCAGGTCAGCCCCTTTGGCAACGTGGCCTGCCTGATGTCGGTCACCGGCAAGCAGATCCAGGACGCACTGGAATTTGCAGCCCGCTTTGCAGGCGAGGACGGCAAGGAGAACGGCGGCTTCCTGCAGGTGGCCGGTGCTACCTACGAGATCCACACCGATATCCCCAACACTGTGCAGACCGACGAGAAGAACGTCTGGATCGGCAGCGCCACCGGCACCCCGCGTGTGCAGAACGTGAAGATCTACGATAAGGCCTCCGGCAGCTATCTGCCGCTGGACCCGGGTGCTACTTACGCACTGGCCGGCATGAACTACACCCTGCGCAATCTGGGCGATGGCTTTGCCATGTTTGACGGCGCAGAGCTGATCAAGGACTATGTGTCCGAGGATTATCTGGTGATGTCTACCTACGCTATGATTTTTGACGGCGCAGATGCTGCGGGTCTGCCGCACCTGTCCAGCGCCAATAGCCCGCTGGCCGCATACCCCGGCTACCTGCTCAACTACGAGCAGCCCTACGGCGCAGGCCGCATTACCATTCTGTAAATTTATATTTCCCGTGAAAAGGCGAACCCGGAAAGTCCTGTGGACTTTCCGGGTTCGCTCTATCTATAATAGTTTTTCCGCGCGGAATCATACAAACAGAAAAGCCACCTGAGTTTCCTCAGATGGCTTTGTTCTGGTTGACTGCTTCAGAGCTTGCGCGAACAGATTTCCACAATTGGCCTCGTTTGAAATGCTTGAATTATCATTGTTTTCGTCGGAGCATAAATCCAAGTCAACGGTATTGCTATCCCCGAAGCAATTAAAAACCAGTTTCAACCGGTTGCCATCATCGTAAACATAGGCCGCGACCAGAAATGTGTTGAAAAGGTCTTCCTGATACTGACGGTCGTAAACATCGCCGTTCCTGAATAACAAAAGGCTTGATATGAGGTTTTTACGATCAACGTGAACGAGGTCTTCTTTTGCTGAGTTCAGCTTGGCGCTTAAATCTGACTGTTGAGTCTCCAACTCAATGAGCCGGTCGCGGGTCGTGCTTGTAATGACACCCTGTTCAATGGCCTTCATCACATTTGAGATAGAGGACTTGATGTCGGCTAACTCATTCTCCAAAGAGGTGATTTGAAGCTTTCGGTCTTCATCTTCCCAGTATTCGATAGTTTTATCTGCAATCCATTCAATGACATCATCAGTCAGACAATACTGCTTGATGGCTTGGGCAACCGCTGGCTCGATGATATCCCGGCGAATATTCTTTTTGTCACAGGTGCGTCCCACGCGCCTATTCTGGCAGGCGTAATAATGATGAATGGTTCCGGTCTTGGAAGTGCCGGACATTCCGATCATGTAGCCCCCGCAGTGTCCGCATCGTAGCTTCCCGGTCAGAAGGTAATCATCTTCGCCGGGTCGATGCCGGCCATTTTTCCTTCGGTTTCTCATCCTGATTGCCTCCTGAACCTTGTGCCACAGGCGGTCATCTATAATACGCGGAACACCGCCCTCAATGCGAGTTTCACCGTAAATGTAAATCCCGCGATACCTTTCATTGGTGCATAGGCCGTGAAAACTGCATTTGTTCCACTCGCCATTGCTGCCGGTTTTGATACCCCGGCGGTTTAGATCACGGGCAATGCTCGTATTGGTTTCACCAGAGGCGACGCGCGTGAACACCTCCCGGACGACTGCGGCGGCGGGTTCATCCAAGACGACTTTTCCGTCGGAACCGCGCTTGTAGCCGAAAGGCTGCTTTCCGTTTGCGATGCACTTGCTGGCGTTGTCCATCAGACCGCGGCGAACATCCTCTGCCAGATTGTCCGAGTAGAACTGGTTGACATTCATCATCGACCGCAGAGCAAACCGACCAGCCGCGCTGTCGTCAAAATCTTCCTCGGCATAGTAGACTTTGACACCGCAGTCAACCAGACGAGCTTCGTTCACCATCGCCTGCATCATATTTCTGCCCATGCGGTTGGACTTCCATGCAAGCACATAGCAGAACTTCCCGTCCTCAGCATCATTCATCATACGTTGGAATGCCGGGCGATTGTCGGTGCGGCCGCTGATTGCCCGGTCTTCGTAGGTCACGGTGATTTTCAGACCCAGCGGAGCAGCGTATTTCCGGCAAGCCTCAATCTGCTGCTCGATGGAAACATCCCTCTGATTGTGGGACGAGTAGCGGGCATAGATGACGGCATCGCCGCTTGCCTGTTTCTTTTTTCTCGCCATTGTAATTTCCTCCAAGGTACACTTTGACAAGCCTGCCCGGAGGTGGTACAATAACATCTGCGAGGTCTGTTATTGCCCTCTGGGTAAGCTGATCTGGAACGCCTGCGGTGTTACCAGCACTGTGGGCGTTTTTATTTTGCTAAAAAACGGAAAAATCCACCAAAACGCTGACAGCGTTGCAGCATCCTGTTATATTTGAGCCACTTCCGGGAGCAAATACACAGGAAAGGGGATGCCAGCGCATGAAATCGAAAGATTATTCCCAAATTGTTGAGCAGGTGAAAGCCCTGTCGGATGCTGACCGGGAACGGCTGCTCACTTATTTGCATTTGCTGACAGATAGCGCAGGTAGTTTAAGGCTTCCTGCTGCTTGTCGGCCGGAAGATTTACAAACAAGTCCATAATCTCGGCCACTTTGCCGTCCTCCTGCTGGAGGGCGGTTTTTGCTTTGTCTGGGAGATTGTTGGTAATTGCAGGCTCACTGGGGGTAGAAGGAACTGCGCTATCGACTAAACCAATAAGATAAGCCGGTGTGGTTTCAAGGGCTGTCGCAAGAGGCTCTAGTACGCCGACTGGAAGATTTTCGATATCGCCGTTCTCATATCGATAGACGGTAGCGCGATTTTTTCCTAAACGTGCAGCCAGTTCATCAACTGAAAGCCCTAAATCTTGTCTTTTAGCGCGGATTCTATCGCCAATAGTCATTTGAAGCACTCCCTTCTAAAATATATTATACATACTATTCGCAAATTTGCAACGATTTTTCTTAGTTATTGAACTTTTTTCGCATTTTGCGCGAAAAAAGTCTTGACTTTGAGAAAGAAAACGTATACAATACGATTGTCGCATATCTGCGACTGACGGGAGGTGATAAATGTGAACGTAAGAAAGTTACGGGCCAAAATGGTCGAAAATGCGGTTTCTGTTGAAATGCTGTCAAATTTGATTGGCACCAGCAAATCGACATTTTACCGCAAGCTGACAAACAAGGGTGAGGATTTCACTGTTGGAGAGGCCAACGCAATTGCAAGAGCACTGGCACTGTCGGCGGAAGAGTTCACGGCAATTTTTTTTGCCTAAGCTGTCGCATATCTGCGACGAAACAACACAAGGAGGCATGATATGAAATCAATCGCTTTGGCATTGTCCGGTGCGAGCATCCTTATCAACATCTGGACGATGATTCATCGCCGGAATCACTGATAGAGAGGTCGCTGCATGGAGAACAACAAAAAGCCCAGCGAGCCGACAGAGCCGGAACGCTGGGCAAAAATGGAGAACGAGCTTCAGAAGCTTAAGCGGAGTAACTTACTCCTCGGCACCGGATTTCTTTTGCTGGCTGTCTTGTACGGCTTCATGATCTTCCGTTTCGGTCTGATGGTCAACCAAATTACAGACATCATCGGAAACATCATTGAGACGGAACGAACCACTTTGCAAGTCCTTGAAATAATCAAGAATTTCTTGCTTTAAGGCGATATCCTGCCGCTGCAATTCAAGGCTTTCCTGCTGGTATTCATTCGTGGCAGCCCAGTAGGTTTCTTCTTTCCTGTCGTGCTCGTTAGAGGATGCCTGCTCTGCAAAGAACACGATGATTGACACGAAAATCCCGACAATCGCAATCCAGTCGCTTAAGGATAGTTTATTGTTCAAGGTTTTGGAGTTAGCCACTTTATCATCTACAACCTCGGCTACTTCCCTGGGTAGACAACGTTCCATCTCATCTAGCACGGGCTGAACTTTTTCTATCGGGATTTCTGAATGCGTTTCGGGTTCTTCGATGTCGAAGTCGTCCAAAATCGACATTGAGAGATTACGAATTGCGTCCAGATAGGCCTCATCGCTCAATTGCTTTGCAAGAGATCCTCTTATGGATTCCGCCAACAGAGGCGAGCTGCTTCGCAAGGCCCTTTGCACAGCGTCGATTATTCCGTCGCAGTCGAGTTGAATTGACTGCACAGCTACTTCTTTCAGCTGAGAGAAATCCACATTCTGGACCATCTTTGCTGGCAGTCCGTTTATCACCGCTCCAAGGTCTAAAACAGACTGCTTTAGAGATTCAATCGCATTTTGAGTAAAATCAACGTCTAAATTTTCATTCACGTTTCGCACCTCCTTTCCGCGCTTATTTTATCGCAGAAGGGGAGGGAACACAAGGAGGTTCCCGTGAACACCGACATCCACGTCCGGTTGGACGAAATCAGTCCCGAAGATACCGCCCGGCTGGCGCGGGGCTGCAAGAGGCTCTATCTCAATATCATCGCCATGCCGGGCGGGCAGGAAAAGCTGGATGCCGCATGGGAGGCCTACCAGCAACGAAAGAAAGGAGGATGCCCAAATGGTTAAACTTCTCATGTTTCTGTACGGCGTTGATGCCGACCAAGCCGCGGCCAGATGCCCGGCGGCGTGGTTTGGTGTGATCGTGATGGTCATCGGGGTTCTGGGCTGGCTGGACTACTACGGCTGTTTCGATAGCCTTGGCCGTTGGCTGGGCAAGGTGCTGAAGGAGGTGTGCGATGTATTCTCCGTTTGACCCGACCGATGAAGAAGCGGGCTACCCGGAAGAACCCCGCTGTCCACTGTGCCATGAGCGCTGCGATACCATCTACCGCACTGATGATGGTGTAATCGTTGGCTGCGACCGCTGCTTGGAGGCCGCAGACGCATGGGAAGTTCATGAATGCTTTTCAGAATAGGAGTGATTTTATGAAAGGATTTGTAATTAGCACTGAGAACAAGATGCAGTTCAAGGATTTTAATGAGCCGTTGCTGCTCAGCATCGGCACGGAGATCTGCGGCTACATCGAGACTGTCCATCCCAAGTATCTGCCGGAGGGGTTCTGCATGGTAGTCAATGATGAAGGGCTTTTGAGGGGACTTCCGCTCAATCGTTTTGCCAGCCTCCTCTGCGGCACACCGGAACACGGCCAGCCCATCGTTGGCAACGCGGTGATTCTCCGGGAGGGATTCGTGAATGGCGAGCGTGACTTCGTAGACATGACGGACGAAGACCAGATGACTTTGGTCATTCTGATGACCTCGCTCGGTAATGTTACTCTCAAGATGGAAAACGATACCGGGGAGGTGAGTACCGTATGAGCGGGAGACACATGAATGCGCGCCCCAAAAGACTGACCCGCAAGCAGAAAGAAATCCTTTCTGCACAGGGCTGGGATTCCCGGAAGTACCTTTTCATTCAAGACAGCCCGGATGCTGGCGGCTGGGTTTTGATGAACAAGACCACCGGCTATTACGAAATTTTCAAAAGATAAAAGGAGGATGCCACATGGCAAATGAAACCGCATTGCAGGTCATCGAATTGCAGCAGTTGCCCATCATTGTGGAGCGGCTGCATAGCGTAAAGGCTGACATTGAGCAGCGCACGGCTGAAGCCCTCTCGCTGGTCTGCACCGAGCAGACCTATAAGAGTGTCAAGGATGCCCGTGCGCAGTTGACCAAGGAATTTAAGGAGTACGAGGCCCAGCGCATTGCTGTCAAGGACAAAATCCTTGAACCGTATGCTGAGTTTGAGAAAGTCTACCGCGAGTGCGTGACGGTGCCGTTCCAGACCGCAGATGCAGAGCTGAAACGGAAGATTACGGACGTTACTTCCGGTATCGTGTCCCAAAAGACGGATGCCGTTCAGGAATATTATAACGAGCTGGTGGAGGCCGCTGGCATTGACTGGATGGACGATTTGACCTACCGGCCGAAGGTCAACATGAGCGACAGCGTAACTGCCCTGAAAAAACAGGCAAAGGCGTTTGTGGACGGCATTGTGTCCGACGTGGCTGCAATCGAAGCCACGGAAAACTCTGCGGAAGTTATGGTGGAGTACCGGAAGAACCTCGATCTGCCCGCAGCTATTAAAGCCGTGGATGACCGGCACAAGGCGCTGGAAGAACAGCGCAGACGGGAAGAAGAACGCCGTGCCCGGCAAGCGGAGCGTGAAGCCGCCGCAGAAAAGGTTCGCGCCGCTGCTGCGGCTGCGGCCCAGGAACAGCCCGAACCGGCGCAGGAAATCTCCGCAGACCCGGAAATGGCCGTGCAGCCTGAACCGGTGCCGCAACCCAAGCCGGAACCCATCTTTATGACCCGCTTCTACGCAAAGGGCACTAAGGCCCAGCTCGTCGGTTTGAAGCATTATCTTGAAAAGGAAGGTATTGAATATGGCAACCTCTAACAATCAGCTGCAAGCGCAGCAGAAGCCCAAGTTCTCCGTGGCGATAACCACTAAGGGCTATCAGTCTTTGATTGCCAACACCCTGCGCGACCCCGCCCGCGTTCGTCGCTTTACGGCAAGCATCACCTCAGCAGTCGCGGTCAATCCGGCTTTGCAGGAGTGCGATGCCGGCACGATTCTGGCGGGTGCCCTGCTTGGTGAAAGCCTGAACCTCAGCCCGTCCCCTCAGCTGGGGCAGTACTACCTCGTGCCTT
>OGZZ01001396.1_pt1 | contig 17518 bp, 16 predicted proteins | sample 1577021 | NCBI WGS metagenome assembly OGZZ01 (sample SAMEA3541526, study PRJEB24748) | human gut metagenome | biome: human gut; feature: human-associated habitat; material: faeces | place: China | collected 2012
ACCGTTCTTGGGAAGACAACGAGGGATAATTTTAAGACAAAACGGAAAAGAATTGCAAATGAGGACGAACTGCTTGTCTTTTACAATACACATGAAGCTATGGCAGAATATAAAGCAATCCTTGAAAAAGGCAGACAGAACAACCGTAAGAGATCTGAAAAAATGCGAGAATTGAGAATGTCTGACCCTGAATATCGGGCGAAGATGGAAGAGAAAGAACGCTTGGCATTGGAAAGGGAAAAGAAACGTCAGGAGCGTGCTACAAAGAAGAAAAAGATTGCTTTGGCAGAATTAAAGGAGCAGGCAGAAAAAGGCAATCAGGAAGCCGTCAGAGAGCTTGAGGAGCGTAGAGCTATTGCAAGAGAACGTTCAAGGAAATCAGCAGAAAAGCGTAAGCAGCTCGCCTCCTCGGCAAGCTTCTTGAGCAGCTCGTCCTCGACGTCGGTCAGCAGACGGGCGGTGTAGCTCTCCTGTGGCGACGCATCGCGACGACCGTGAATCACCTCGGCCAGGCCCGTCAGCGTCTCGCCGATATTTCCCGGCTGCACGTTAGCTGTTCTGACTCCCATGGTTATTTCCTCTCGTTACTGCAGCGTAAAGTAGGTACCGGCCTCATCGAACCGAGGCTTTGCGCCCTTTTTCTCAAAGAACTCGACGATGACGGCATGGGCCTCATCGAGCCTTTCCTTCTCGGCCTCGAGCCAAAGCGACTGCGCCCCGCAGGCATCAGTCAGGTGCACGCGGCATGGCACGCCCGCGCGGAGGAGCTCGGTGTTGCATTCGGCGACCTCGAACGGCGTCACGACTTTCATCGCACTCCCCCTTCCACGCGCTTAAAGAAGCAGGTACGGTTGCCGGTATGGCAGGCCGGGCCCGGTGAGTCCACCTTGACCAGCAGCGTATCGCTATCGCAGTCGGCCCAGAGCTCGTTGACCTCCTGCATGTTGCCACTCGTCGCGCCCTTGTTCCAGAGCTCCTGACGGCTGCGACTCCAAAACCACGTGGTCCCGGTCTTGAGCGTCAGCCCCACCGATTCCTCGTTCATCCAAGCAACCATAAGCACCTCACCGGTGTCATGCTGCTGAACCACGCAAGGAATCAGCCCGCGGGCGTCGTATTTAAGCTCGGTAGCATTTATTACCTCAGTCATCATTTCTCCCAAGTAACAAACGAAATCCCACAGGTCGGCGAGGGTTGTCCAGGTGCCGCAGGTTGCCGCGAAAGAGGAGCGACGCGTACTTTGTACGCGAGCGACGGTTTGAGCGGCAAGATGCGGTGCCTGGGCAAGCCGCAGCACTAGAAGTCCAGCCTCACAGGGATGCCTTGGCTGGCCATATACTCCTTCACCTGGCGAATGCTGAAAGTTCCAAAGTGAAAGACGCTGGCCGCCAGCACGGCATCGGCCTCGCCCTCGATCACGCCCTCGGCAAAATGCTCGAGCGTGCCCACGCCGCCGCTTGCGATCACCGGGATCGGCACCGCGCGCGCCACGGCGCGGGTGAGTGCCAGGTCGAAGCCAGCCTTGGTGCCGTCGCGATCCATGCTGGTGAGCAAGATCTCACCGGCGCCGCGACGAGCCGCTTCCTCGGCCCACGCCACCGCATCGATACCCGTGGCGTTGCGACCGCCCGCCGTGAAGACCTCCCACTTGTCGGCATCCGGCTGACCGGGCAGGCCCACGCGCTTGGCATCAATCGCCACGACCACGGCCTGGCTGCCAAACGCCGCGGCGGCCTGGCTGATCAACGACGGATCGCGCACGGCGGCAGAGTTAAGCGACACCTTGTCGGCACCGGCGGCAACCATGGTTCGCATGCCCGCCAAGTCGCGGAAACCGCCGCCCACGGTATAGGGAATAACGAGCTCCTCGGCCGCGTGCGCCGCCATCTCGATGGTCGTCGCGCGGTTGTCGCTCGTCGCGGTAATGTCCAGGAAGACGACCTCGTCTGCACCCTCGCGGTCGTAGGCGCGCGCCAGCTCCACCGGGTCGCCAGCATCGCGCAGGCTCACAAAGTTGACGCCCTTGACCACGCGGCCGTCCTTAACATCCAGACAGGGAATCACGCGTTTGGCAAGCATGGGCTACTCCTTCCCTCGGGCGGCGGCCAACGCCTGGGCCAGCGTAAAGTTGCCCTCGTAGAGCGCACGACCGGTAATGGCACCCTCGATGGCATCCTCGCCCACCGCGGCCAGTGCGCGGATATCGTCGAGCGTCGAGATGCCGCCCGAAGCCACGACGGGAAAGCCCGCGACCTCGGCCACATGGCGATACGCCGCCACGTCGATGCCCGTCTGCATGCCATCGCGCGCGATGTCGGTATACACCAGATGCTTAAAGCCCAGCTCGGTGAGCTGCGCCACGGCGTCGTCGAGCGCCACACCCGCGCCGTCGCGCCAACCATTCACCTTGACCTGGCCGTCACGGGCGGCAATGTCTGCCACCAGTAACTCGCCAAAGCCTTGCGCCGCCACCTCGGCAAATCCCGGCTCGGTCACGAGCACCGTGCCTAGCGCGATGCGACGCGCGCCGTAGCCGGCCAGCTCGTCGATGCGCGCGAGCGAACGAACGCCGCCGCCCACGTCCGCGGACAGACCGTCGACGCCGCAGATGGCCTTAATCGCTGCCAAGTTGGCAGCGCACGCGTCCTCGTCCTCGCCAAAGGCAGCGGACAGGTCGACGACGTGCACCCAGCTCGCGCCCTGCTCGGCAAAGGAGCGGGCAACGGCCACGGGGTCGTCAGAATACACCTTACAGCGGCTCCGGTCGCCGCGCTCCAGGCGCACGACCTTGCCGCCGATCAAATCGATTGCGGGAAACAGAATCATCGGCCGGCCCCCTCGACGATGCTCACGAAGTTCTTAAGGATGCGCTGACCCAGCGCAGAGGATTTCTCGGGATGGAACTGGCAGCCCCACACGTTGCCGTGGCGCACGATGCACGGGAAGCTCCGTGTATAGTGCGTGCGCGCCAACACATCGGCGGCATCGACGTCGTCGGCCACCGCGTAGCTGTGAGTGAAATACATGTTGGCGCCCTCGGCAAAACCGGCAAGCAACGGATCGGCCGCACCGGCGGGCGTCATGCGCACCTGGTCCCAGCCCACGTGCGGGACCTTCAGACGGCTCGACTCCAGGTGCGTGCACGAGCCACGCATGATGCCCAGGCCATCGACCCAGGGACCACCGGCCTGCTCGGAGGCATCGTCGTCCGCGTCCGCACCCTCGTCCGCCGGCACGCCCTCGTCGCCACGCTCAAAAAATAGTTGAAGGCCCAGACAGATGCCGAGCAGCGGAGTTCCGGCGGCGACGGCATCGAGCACTGCGTCCGCCTCGCCGCTCTGGCGCATAAAGGCGATCGCGTCATAGAACGCGCCCACGCCCGGGATGACCAGGCCGTCGGCGTTGCGGATCTGCTCCGGATCGTCCGACGTGCAGGCGGCGGCACCGGCGCGCGCGAGCCCGCGCACAACGCTCGACAAGTTGCCCTTGTGGTAGTCGACCACCACGATCTTCGGTTCGCCCACGCGACCCCTCCACTTCTCATCATCCAAAACCACCACAAAGGGGACAGGCACCTTCGTGGTGGTTTTACCCTTGTGACGGTTACAGTGAGCCCTTGGTGCTGGGGATGCCCTGCACGCGGGGATCGAGCTCGCAGGCGTGGCGCATCGTGCGGCCCACGGCCTTAAAGGCGGCCTCGATAATGTGATGCGAGTTGCCGCCCGCCAGCTCGCGCACGTGCAGCGTGAGTTTGGCATCGCGCGCAAAGGCGTAGAAGAACTCGACGGCCAGCTCGGTATCAAAGTTGCCCACGCGCTCGGTCGGCACGGGCAGCTCGCAGTAGGCCTGCCCGCGGCCCGAGATGTCAACGGCGGCCATCACGAGCGTCTCGTCCATCGCGATCGCCGCGTCGGCAAAGCGCGTAATGCCCGCCTTGTCGCCCAGCGCCTGGCAAAACGCCTCGCCCAGCACAATACCCGTGTCCTCGACGGTGTGGTGCGCATCGACCTCGACGTCGCCCACCGCGTGCACCGTCAGATCGAACAGACCATGGCGGCCAAAAGCGTTGAGCATGTGGTCGAAAAACGGCACGCCGGTCGAGATATCGCACACGCCGGATCCGTCCAGGTCGAGCTTTACGACAATGTCGGTCTCGCCCGTTTTGCGGGTTACCTCGGCATAGCGGTCCATCTACATCTCCTCCTTCACCAGCGCGGCAAACGCGGCCAGCACCTCGTCGTTTTCCTGCGGGGTACCCACGGTAATGCGCAGACAGTCCGCGAGCCCCGGCGCGTAGCTAAAGTCGCGCACCAAAATTGAATACTCGTCGCGCAGACGCTCGCGCACGCGCGTGGCATGCGGCGTACGCACGAGCACAAAGTTCGCCGCGCTCGGCCATGGCTCCACGGGCAAGCCCTCGGCAGCCATCGCACGCAGGGCGCACAGCTCGCGCTCGCGCTCGGATGCGACCTGCGCCACCACGGGCGTGTAGGCATCACGGGCACGCACGCAGGCAAGCGCGGCGGCCTGGCTCAGCACGTTGACCGAATAGATCTGGCGAATCGCCGCGAACACGTCGACGACCTCGGGTGCCGCAATCACATAGCCCAGACGCGTGCCGGCGGCGCCAAACGCCTTGGACAACGTATGCAGAATCGCCAGGTTGGGATGCTCGGCGATAAGCCCCTGCGCCGTAGTGGCCGCGCCAAACGAATCGTCGGCAAACTCAACGTAGGCCTCGTCAACCATGACCATGCCGGGGCACGCATCGCACAGCGCCGCGACAAAGTCGAGCGGTGCCACGTCACCCGTGGGGTTATTGGGCGAGGTCACGATTGCCAGGTTGCACTCGGGTGCCGCCGCAAGCACGGCTGCCTGGTCGAGCTCAAAGGTCGCGGGGTCGCGCCACACGTCGCGCACCTCGGTCTGACAGAGCGACGCAAAGAACGCATACTCGCTAAAGCACGGCGGGCAGTTGAGCAGGGTCCGTCCCGCGCCGCCAAACGCCAACAGGTAGTTATAGAGCAGCTCGTCGCCGCCGTTGCCCACGCAGACATTCTCGCGCGCCACACCATGCCAAGCGGCAAGCTCGTCGCGCAGATCGTTGGACATGGGATCGGGATAGCGGTTGAGCGGCGTGGCAGCCAGGGCGGCGTCGACCGCCTCGCGCACGCCAGCCGGCACGGGATAGGTGTTCTCGTTGGCCGAAAGGTTGATGCGCGTGGGCGTAAAGTTGGGATCGTAGGGCTCAATGCCGGCCAAGTAGGGCTGGACGAGCTCCTTCATACGGGACGTCAACTCGGCCATATTAGGCCTCCTTGCCGGTCGGGCCAACGCCATCTGCGCCCGCAGCCGCCAGGTCAACGCCCTCGGCAACCGTCGCCACGGCGTCGCCCGGCCAGGCAACCTTGGTCAAGTCGGCCGCGGCGAGCGACTCGGCGCTCACGGCATCCTCGCCCTGCTCCAACACGCGGCGACGCAGTGCGGCCGAAAGCGCGTGCGCCCACAGGCCCTCGGCCTCGGCCAAACGCTGCGTAGCGGGAGCGTCCGAGAGTAGGCCCTCGGGCGTATAGCAAATGACACTCGAGCGCTTAACGAACTCTTCGACCGAAAGCGGGTTGGAGAACATGGCCGTGCCGCCGGTCGGCAGCGTGTGGTTGGGGCCGGCAACATAATCGCCGAGCGGCTCGGAGCTCCAAGCGCCCACAAAGATGGCGCCGGCGTTGCGAATGCCGCCGAGCAGGCCCATCGCGTCCTTGCAGTGCAGCTCAAGGTGCTCGGGCGCCACGGTGTTCACGGCCTCGACGGCGGCAGCCATGTCGGCGGCCACCACGATGGTGCCTTCGTTATCGAGCGAAGCGCGTGTGATCTCGGCGCGCGGCGACTGCGCCACCAGGATGTCGATGCCCGCCTCGACCTCGCGCGCAAACTGCTCGTCGCAGGTCACCAGATAGCAAGCCGCCAGCGGATCGTGCTCGGCCTGGGCCATCAGGTCGGCCGCGACTACCATGGGCTTGGCCGTGGCATCGGCCAGCACGCAGACCTCGGAGGGACCGGCGACCATGTCGATGCCCACATCGCCCGAGACAATCTGCTTGGCAGCGGCGACAAAGGCGTTGCCCGGGCCGGTGATTTTATCGACACGCGGAATTGTCTCGGTACCGTACGCCAGCGCGGCCACGGCCTGAGCGCCGCCCACCATATAGATTTCGTCCACGCCGCCGAGCTTTGCCGCGGCAAGCGTGTAAGGGCTGATCAGGCCGTCTTTTTGCGGCGGGGTCACCATGACCACGCGCTTGACGCCGGCCACCTTGGCGGGAATGGCATTCATGAGCACCGTGGAGGGATACTGCGCGCGGCCGCCCGGCACATAGATGCCGGCCGCCGCGAGCGAGGTCACCTTAACGCCGAGCATCGTGCCGTCCGGGCGTGTGGTAAACCAGCTCTGCTCGACCTCGCGCTGGTGGAACTCACGAATCTGGCGTGCAGCCTTTTCGAGCGCCACGACAAAAGCGGGATCGAGGCCTTCGAGCGCGGCATCGATCTGTTCCTGAGGCAGGCGGAAGCCCTGCAGCTCAACACCGTCAAAACGCTGACAGTAATCACGCACCGCGGCATCGCCGTTGGCACGCACGTTGGCCACGATATCGCGGGCGGCGTCGATGATGTTTTGCGGCAGCACGCCCTTGCGGTTGAGCTGGTTGGTAACGAGGCGCTCACCGGGAGCAAGCTTGATGGTCTTCATTTCGGTATCCCCTATCGGTCGAGGTTGTGTTCGAAAAACGAGAGACCGGGCGGCGGCGCCAGTCGGCCCGCAGCCCGGACGTTGGGGCGCCCGTGCGTGCTCGCGCTATTGTGCCGAGCCCGCAACGGGCTCAAAATGCTTGTCCTTAACAGCCGCGGCCAGGCGATCGGCCAGATTGCGCACGCGCTGATCCAAGCGAGCGGCACCCGGGTTGACGAAGAAGCGGGCCGTGCAGTCCATGATGCGGCCGGTGATGACCAGGTCGTTATCGCGCAGTGTGGCGCCCGTGGCGGTAATATCCACGATGCGATCGGTCATGCCGACAATGGGGCCCAGCTCGATGTTGCCGTGCAGCGAGACGATGTCGGCGTTCACGCCGCGCTCGGCATACCAGGCACTCGCGATGCGCGGATACTTGGTGGCCACGCGAAGCGACCCACGGCGGGCATAGTTGCGCTCGGCCTGGCCGGCGCGCCACGCGGGCTCCGCCTCGATAAAGGTGCACAGGCCGTAGCCCAGATCGACCAGCTGCAGCAGGTTGAGGTCTGCCTCGATAAGCGAGTCCCAGCCGCAGATGCCACAGTCGGCACCGCCGCAGCCCACAAAAGCGGGCGCGTCGCTGGGACGCACGATGACAAATTCGATATCGCCGACCGTGCCCTCGCCGGCACGTGTGTCGCGACCACGCACGATCAGGTGACGGCCGGGATCGCGCAGCTCAGAGACGTCCAAGCCCGCGGCCTCGAGCACATCGAGCGTATCGGCCTTGAGCGAGCCCTTGGGCACGGCGATACGCAGCGGACCCTCGGCGCCACGGCCCACGGCATGGTCACCATCGGAAGCAGCGTCCTCGGCCGAGGTGCGCGCGGCTTCCAGACGCTCGAGCGAAAAGGCAAAGCCCGCCGCCGGCACCTCGATGCCGTCGCCGAACGCACCGGTAAAGATGGAGTCGTAGCGACCGCCCGAGCCCACCGGATCGGGCAGGCCACCGGCATAGGCCTTAAAAACCAGGCCCGTGTAGTAATCAAAAGAGTTCATGATGGAGAAATCGAAGGACAGCACCTGGGCGTCCTCGGGAGCCAGGCCCTCGACCAGGGCGCGCAGCTCGCGCGTGAGCGGCGCGACAATGCCCGCCGCCGCCAGAAGCACATCGACGCGGTCGAGTACCTCGGCGCCGCCGTGCAAGCGCGGCAGCTCGCTAATGGCGGCCTTGACGGCATCGGACTCGGCGCTTGCCGCCACGCGGGCATCGAGGCCCACAAAGTCGTTGGCGTGCACGCAGCGCAAGGCCTCGGCGGCCAGCTCGCGATCCTCGCACGCCGCGAGCAGCTCCTTAAACGGACGCACGCTACCTGCGATAATGCGCGCATCGGGCAGCGCCAGCTCGCGCACGGCCTCGGCCACGAGCGAGACAATCTCGACATCGCCCGCGGTATCGCCCGCACCGATAAGCTCAAAGCCCAGCTGGGTGAACTGACGCGAACCGCCGGCATTGCGCTGGCACTCGCGAACCACCGGCGCCTCATAGCGCAGGCGCAGGGGCAGGTCGGCCGCACGCATGCGGGTCGAGACCAGACGCACGATCGGCAATGTGTTGTCGGGACGGACCACCAGCAGACGGCCATCATCGTCAAAAAGCTTAAACGGCGTGTCCGCGATGCGGCCGCCTTCCTCGAGTGAACCCTTGTCCTCGAGCAGCGGCGTTTCGACCGGAAGGTAATGATGCTCCCTGAAGCAGCCCTTCACCGTCAGCGCAATCTCCTCGCGCGCCTGAGCCTCCTCGGGCAATATATCCCGGAATCCCCACGGTGTGGCCGTCATCTGGTGAGCCTCCTCATGCTGTGTTTCACATAGAGCAGAAGACCGGCATAGCTCCGCCGGTCTTCTGGGTACTTTAGCATACTAGAGTGTTTGCGGGGAAAATCCGTCGCAGCCGCTCACACCGTATTCATTTGGAAACATAGGGGCGGGCCCTCAGCTTAATCTGGCGATCCCCCAGGCCAGTCGGAAACCGCGTCCCGTTTTTCGGCCAAAAACTGGGATGCATTTTCCGCCGGAGGCCTCATCCGGAAACCACATCCCACTCTGAGCTGAAATTCCGGGATGGACTTTCCGCCGGACCCCCGCGCCAGCAGCAACGCAAAAAGGGCGCCCGCGCAATGCGGACGCCCTTGTGTAGGGTCGAGATATCAACCAGCCAAGATATCGGACCTGTGACCAGCTCTTAGTAGTCGAACTGGTGGTAGTAGCGGCGGTACTTGAGGTTGTGCTTGGTGACCAGCTCGTAGTTGCGCGCGAGGCGGTCGGTGGTCAGCGCGGACAGGATCCAGGGCGACACGATGACGCGGAAGTCGTCGTCCAGGCCCGGGATCGCGTACTCGGCGGTGTCGATGATGACGTAGTCCTCGTCGCCGGTCACGCCGCTGGTGAGGAAGGCGCGGACGCGCTCGTCGAGGGCGCGGCACTCGTCCTCGCCCATGAACAGGAACACCGGGACGCCGGGCTCGAGCAGCTCGAGCGTGCCGTGGAAGAAGTCGTGCGAGGTGATGTGGCGGATGCGCTTCCACTGCATCTCCTCGAGCAGGCACATGGAGTACAGGATGGTCTCGCCCCACAGCGCGCCCGAGCCGATGAACATGGTGTAGTCGGCCAGCGCGTACTTCCTGGCGAGCTCCTCGGCGCGCGGCTCGAAGCGCTTGCGGATGTCGAGCATGTCCTTCCAGACGTCCTTCGTCTGCTCGATGAACAGGTCGAACTTGGGGAAGCAGCCGCGGCGGTTGAGCAGGCGCAGACCGAAGCAGTCGGCGAGGTAGTAGCCCTTCTCGCAGCCGCCGGCGCCGTGGTCGGAGGCCATCATGACGCAGTTCTCGGCGCCCACGGCCTGGCCGATCTTGCCCTCGGGGTTGGTCATGGCGAAGACGCGCACGCCCATCTCCCTCATCTTGCCGACGGCCTCGAGCACCTCGGGGGTGGTGCCGGACTCGGAGGCGGTCAGCACGACGGACTTGTCGGTCATGCGCTTGTGGCCCATGACGTTCCACTCGGCGGCGTGGATCAGGTAGACCTCGAGGTCGCGGTCGCCGAACTTGTTCATGAGGTACTCGAGCTGCATGAACTCGTCCCAGGTGCCGCCAACGCCCATCAGGAAGACGGCGTCGTAGCCCTCCTCGTGCACGCGGTCGGCCAGGGCGGTCATCCGCTTGCCGGCCTCGTAGACGTTCCTGCCGTCCTCGAGGTAGCCCTCCTGGTCGAAGTGCATGATCTCGATCTTCTCGGTCTCCTTCATGTGTGTCCTCCCATCACATATGCGCGATTCTATACATCGCGCTTCTTGCTGATACCAATTATAGCCATACGATTGCTTGTTATTTAATACCAATCCAAACTCACGAGTATTTGCGGCGAACGGTCGGTTTCCTCGCCCGAGTGGTATTACAACGCCGATAGTTGTTTATTTCGAGCTCCGCCGTCAACAGGCGCTCCACAACTCGTCAGCTATAAAGGCGTTGCGCCAGACCCGCCCAAGCGTTTCCGGCGCAACCGCGCAATTTAGTTATTCGGCTTCCATCTCCGCCGTCACACGGCGATACATCTCGATAACCTGAGTCGTCGCCTTGGACGGATCCTGATAGTAGCGGCCATCGCACGTCTCGGCCGAGACATACCCCGTATAGCCGTGGCGCATGAGTGCCTCGAGGTCGGCACGCATATCACGCTCGCCGTCACCCCAGGCAAGATGCGTCGTGCCGCCGCCCACATCTACAAAGTGGGTGTGAACTATCTTGTCGCCCAAAACCTCAAAGTATCCGTCGATCGTGTCGCCGGCAACTTCCATGGCGCCAAAGTCGATACAAGCCTTACAATTGGGGCGATCGACCGCCTCGAGGATGCGTGCCACATCCTGTGCGGTGTTGACCAGCACGGACTCCGACGGCTGCAGCGCCTCGAGCGCGACGCGAATACCGCGCGTGTCGGCGTAGTCGCACACCGAGCGCAGCATGGCAACGCTGCGGGCCCAGGCGTCCTCAGCCGACTCGTCCAGATAGGCCCAACCACTCGTCACCAGAATCTGCGGCACGCCCAACTCAACGGCTACGTCGATCACATTCTTAAAGTAGGAGAGGATGCGTTTTTGGCCCGCCTCACCGCGCACCGCGACGTTCCACGGCTTGGGGTTGTTCTGCTCGGGGCACACGCACACGATCTTGATACCGTACTGGGCGGCAAGATCGCGAATCTTATCCACCGAATCGTGCTCATGGCAATCCACATACAGGTGCATCGAGCCGGTCCACAGCTCGATATTGCGATAGCCGGCCTCACCTGCAGCCTTAAAAAACGTCTCGATGCTGTAGTAACGATGGTTGATGTTCATGAGCGAAAGCTCGGGTACGACCATAGCCCTCCCCTTTCGTACGGAGTTTTAAAAAACAGGGGGCCGCCGCAGATGCGACAAGCCCCCCAAAGATCGACGCAACCGTTAGACGCGATGGAAGCGCGATTCGAACATATTAGGCAAGCACGCCAAAGTAAGCGCCGATGATGCCCACGACCATGGTGCAGAGGATCAGGACCATCGGGTTGATCTTCTTGGAGAGCAGCCAGTAGTAGAGCCAGAAGGCGGCCATACCGAGCATACCGGGCATGATGCCGTCCAGGATGTCCTGGAGAGTCTGGGCGGAGTCGCCCTGACCGATGGCGATGGGCAGTGAAGCCCAGAACATGTCCTTGCTCATGGCGCCAACAACCATAACGCCGACAATGCCGACGCAGGCCATGATCTTTTGCATCAGGCCGGTCTTCTGAGCCTCGTCGAGGAAGCCAATGCCCAGCTCATAACCCTTGATAGCGCCAAAGATACGAATCAGGAACGCCGGGATGTTGTAGACGAGCAGGAAGGCGATGGGGCCAAAGACGTTGCCGGCCTGGCACAGGCTGATGCCCACGGCAGCGGCGACGACGCGCAGGGTGGACAGGAAGAAGGAGTCACCCAGGCCGGAAAGCGGACCCATGAGGGCGGCCTTGATGTCGTTGACGCTCTCGGGCTCAACCTCGCCACGAGCGACCTTTTCTTCCATGGCCATCGCGATGCCACCCACGAAGGGAGCGAGCTGCGGGGTGATGTTGAAGAATGCGCTGTGACGGTGCAAGGCCTCGGCGTAATCATCGGGACGGCCGGCATAGATCTTCTTGAGCATGTTGGCGACCATCAGGCAGAAGGCAATGTTCATCTGCTTGTAGTAGGTCCAGGAGAATTCCATGCCCAGGGCGCCGGTGTTCACGGCGCTCTTAATGAGGTCGGAGCGAGTAATCTGGTTCTCGGAATTAGAAGTCATCGTCCTCATCCCCTTCCACAGAAAGCTGGGACTGGGCGCCACCAAGGCCCAGCAGGTCGTACTTGTCGATGCCGATGATGATTGCGATCAGGGCGACGCCGAGGACGGGCACGTTGGCATAGGAGCACAGCAGGAAGCCCAGGAAGTAGAACGGCACGAGCTGCTTGGTAAGCACCAGACGGCCGAGCATGGCGAAGCCCATGGCAGGCAGGATGTTGGCTGCGACGCCAAAGCCATCGAGGACGAACGTCGGGATGAAGTCGAGCAGGCCCTGAACAGCGTCGGCACCCAGATAGAAGGAGACCGAGCACAGGATAAAGGCCAGGACGACAATCACGAGACCGATAATCCAGTGCATAGCGTAGATACCCTTGAGGTTACCCTTGCTGGCAAAGACGTCGGCACGGTCGACCAGAAGGGGCATACCGGCGTTGACGACGTTCTTGATGGCCAGGCACAGAGTGGCGATGGGCATCGCGAGCGCGATAGCGGCCTCGGTGCTCTGACCCAGCTGAATAGCGAAGGCGCAGGCGAGCACGCCGCCAATCGTCTCATCGGGCGGCACGTAAGCGCCGATGGAGATAGAACCCATGAAGAGCAGCTCGAGGCTCGCACCGATGGCGAGGCCGGACTGCAGGTCCCCGAGGACTATGCCGACGAGCGGGCACAGAACGATCGGGCGGAACGCATAGAGCGTACCGAGCTGATAATCGAGCTTACCGAAGGCAGCGATAAGTCCGATGAGGATTGCTTGAACAAGCATTGTTCCTCCCTTTGATCCCTCTTGGATCCGCGCGGCGATTCCCGACTTGTCAGCGCGCCCTTTTCCATGCCGACAATCGCCCAGACAGATCCAGCTTGTACCGGTGTGCTGTTAACACCTAAACCGGTGCAAATGATTTGATACCAATTATATAGTCATGCGAAAACTATTTAATACCAATCGCTCAACGGGCGTGTACTCCCGGTGAACGGTAGATGGGGGTAACGGGTAAAGCGTTTATCCGGTACGCCCACGGATAGGGGCGGCGCCGTGCGCGCCGCCCGTGGTTCCCAATTAGAGGGCGCTTAGGGCATCGACCTTGGGGTCGTCGGCCAGAGCGCGAATCTCGACCTCGACACCGCGGCCGACGAGCTCGCGAATGTCCTCTTCCTCGGCAGCAGTCACAAAGATCTGGCGGGAGATCTTACGGGCATCGGGACGCTGCTCGTCCTTGGACTTGGTGTTGCCCAGGTTGATGGAGGTGATCTGCGGGCAGCCGTCGACAAGCTGCTTGGCCTCGGCGATGCTGGCGACGCAGATGATCATCTTGTACTTATCGGTAACACCGGAGTTGATGGCCTCGATGGCGTGCTCCATGTCCTTGATGACGAGCTTGACATTGGCCGGCTTTCCCATCTTGAGCGTGGTCTTCCAGACGGGATCGTTGGCAACCTTGTCGCCAACGCAGAAGATGCAGTCGGAGCCCAAGCCCTGGACCCAAGAGACGGCCACCTGGCCATGAAGCAGACGATGGTCGACGCGAAGCAGTTGAATCATGATTGACCCCCAAAGGTCTCATGCCGGAAACCCGGCCCCATTAATAGCAGGCGGTGACTAGAACTCTTCCTCGTCATCCGCATCGGTCAGCAGATCGTTGACAAACTTGACGCGCGTGTCGTCAGCCGCGAGGATCTCGCGGATAACCTGGTCGGCGGGAGCCTCCTGGTCCGAGAAGAGCAACTGGATCAGCAGCGGCAGATTCATGTTGGCAACCAGGTAGGTGTTGGGGCGCGTCTGGACGATCTTGGTGAACTCGTTGTTGACGCTGCCGCCAAACAGGTCGGTGCACACGATTACGTCGTCGGCGGGGTCGATGGTCGCCAGGAGCTTGGCGGCCTCCTCGGCGACGTCGTTGCGCCCGTCGACGAACATCGACAGATCGTGGACGTTATCGCGCGCGCCCGAGAGCAGCTCGGTGCTCTCCTTGATGCCTGTCGCAAAATGCGCGTGGCTGGCAAAGATGTATTGCCTCATTGCGGTTTCCCCCAAATGAAATTAGTAGTCGAACTGGTGGTAGTAGCGGCGGTACTTGAGGTTGTGCTTGGTGACCAGCTCGTAGTTGCGCGCGAGGCGGTCGGTGGTCAGCGCGGACAGGATCCAGGGCGACACGATGACGCGGAAGTCGTCGTCCAGGCCCGGGATCGCGTACTCGGCGGTGTCGATGATGACGTAGTCCTCGTCGCCGGTCACGCCGCTGGTGAGGAAGGCGCGGACGCGCTCGTCGAGGGCGCGGCACTCGTCCTCGCCCATGAACAGGAACACCGGGACGCCGGGCTCGAGCAGCTCGAGCGTGCCGTGGAAGAAGTCGTGCGAGGTGATGTGGCGGATGCGCTTCCACTGCATCTCCTCGAGCAGGCACATGGAGTACAGGATGGTCTCGCCCCACAGCGCGCCCGAGCCGATGAACATGGTGTAGTCGGCCAGCGCGTACTTCCTGGCGAGCTCCTCGGCGCGCGGCTCGAAGCGCTTGCGGATGTCGAGCATGTCCTTCCAGACGTCCTTCGTCTGCTCGATGAACAGGTCGAACTTGGGGAAGCAGCCGCGGCGGTTGAGCAGGCGCAGACCGAAGCAGTCGGCGAGGTAGTAGCCCTTCTCGCAGCCGCCGGCGCCGTGGTCGGAGGCCATCATGACGCAGTTCTCGGCGCCCACGGCCTGGCCGATCTTGCCCTCGGGGTTGGTCATGGCGAAGACGCGCACGCCCATCTCCCTCATCTTGCCGACGGCCTCGAGCACCTCGGGGGTGGTGCCGGACTCGGAGGCGGTCAGCACGACGGACTTGTCGGTCATGCGCTTGTGGCCCATGACGTTCCACTCGGCGGCGTGGATCAGGTAGACCTCGAGGTCGCGGTCGCCGAACTTGTTCATGAGGTACTCGAGCTGCATGAACTCGTCCCAGGTGCCGCCAACGCCCATCAGGAAGACGGCGTCGTAGCCCTCCTCGTGCACGCGGTCGGCCAGGGCGGTCATCCGCTTGCCGGCCTCGTAGACGTTCCTGCCGTCCTCGAGGTAGCCCTCCTGGTCGAAGTGCATGATCTCGATCTTCTCGGTCTCCTTCATTCCCGCTCCTTTCACGAGCAGTTTGAATTGTCGCACGGAATGAACGGGCTTGCCGCCCCGCCTCGCCGCTTAACCTTGTGGACATCTTGGCCCTAAGCTCAACAATTCAAAGGTTCTTAATACCAGTGAACGATTACAGGTTAGCCGTTTTTAATACCGATTTTTTGATTTCATCCTCCCCTCTCGGTAGACGGTCAGTTTTTGCCGCTCATCGGTCATGCGACACATGTCCGTAAAAAAATGAGCACCCCGCCGTGCACGAGGATGCTCTAGACGCTAATAGTTGTAGGTATATCCGCCGGCATCGCCGCGGTTAAAAGACTTGGCATGCTCGATCGCCTGCCCACTCGAGTCATAGGTCAGGCATTCCAGTACGAGCGCCAGATCGCCCGGCTCAAGATTGAGCAAACTCGCATCGCGTGCGCCCAGCGCTTCAATATCGAGTTTCTCAATCGACTTGTCCGGCTTGCGCCCCAACATGTCGTAGGTCTCGAACAGGCTGAAGACCGAAATGTCCACGTCTTCGATGCCCGGAAACAGCAGACACGGAATCAGCGTCATCTCGATCGACACGGGCTCCCCATCAATGCAGTTGAGACGGCGCACCGAGTAAAGCAGATCGTCCTCGGCGATGCCAAACAGGTCGGCGTAATACGGGCCGGCGTAGCGTTTGGAGCGCGCCAGAATGCGCACCGACGGCGTCGCGCCCGACGCCAGAACCGACTGACGGAAGCCGCCCTTGCGTTCGTGCTCGTCAAACCACTTGTGTCCCACAAAGGCGCCCTTGCCCTGCACGCGACGAATCTGGCCACTTTTGACCAGCTCGTCCATGGCACTTCGGATTGTCAGGCGCGTCGTGCCAAACTCCTCGGCCAGCTCGTTTTCGGACGGAATCATCGAGCCCGTCGGGTAGTCGCCGCGCTCGATTCGCTCCGCAATGCAGCGGCGAATATGTTTGTAAACCGGCAAGTCTTCTACTGCATCAGCCATTCGACACCCACTTTCGTCGCAACGCCGTCTGCCTCGCCGTTATCGGCAAAACGATATTTGGTCGGCAGAATCACGGACTTGCAATACTCGACAAAGCCATCGTTCTCGTCACGCTCGTGCGAAGCCTTGTAAAACACCGGCGTGCCCTCCTGAGCACCCAGCAACTTGGCCTCGTCGGCGTTCAGACGGCTGATGGAAATATGCTCCTTGCCGTGCGTCACATGGACATTCCCTTCTTTGAGCAAAACGTCGTAGAGGCTTTCCTGCTCAAAATCGTGATCGGGAAGCGAGGGGCACAAAGACAGATTGACGTGGGCCGTCTCAATCGACGCCGGGGAACCATTAACCACGCGCACACGTCGAATGCAGAAGAGCGGCATGCCCAGGTCGATCTGGGCCTTTTGGGCCAGATCGATATCGGCGTACACGACCTTGGACCAAACCAGGCGTGCGGTCGACTTTGAGCCAACCCTCTCCACCGCCTGCGTATAGTTCCATGTTTCCTGAAAGATGTTCAGCGGTTTGGGAGGACACACATAGGTGCCCGAACCGCGGCGGCTTTCCAAAGTTCCGCACGAAATAAGGCGCGTGATCGCAGCACGCAACGCCGTGCGCGACACGCCCAGCTCTTCACAGAGCACACGCTCGGCGGGCAGCCGGTCGCCACCCTGCAGGTCATAATGATTGATATACCAAAGAATGCCCTCAAAGGCGCGATCTTTGGGCGGAATCGCATATAGTTCACTCGGCATGGGCACGGCTCCTCAACCGCTTGATGCTGCGGGCATCATTGCTCCGGACGCCCCATGGCGTCGAAGGCTTCTTTGATCTGCTCCGCAACGTTCCGATACGACCGATATAGGCCGGAGTCTCGCTTGACTTCGCCCGCGGTCACCGGAATCTCAAGCTTCGAAATCTCATCCTCGCCGGTTTGCACGGCAACGATGACACCCATACCAAGGCATATATTACGCTTGGCAGCGTTGTTTTTGGTAGCCTGAGCTGGATTAATCAAAATCTGCTGAGCTAGTTCGCGATTGCTAAGTTCCGACACATCCTCGGGATTTCCGGTCTCGACAACCTCGCACTGCAGCACGTCCGCATAGTCAAAAATCTTCGGCTCGCCGCCGCGCTGATGCACGGCCCACTTGCGGCGCGTGGCATCCTGGTAGATAGCCGGCAAAAATGTAAACCGCGGTGGGTCCAAAATCGTATCCGTGATGGTAAACACATCGGGACCGCCATGCGCAATAAACTTCGGCATAAAAAACAACAGGAACACTGCTGTACACTGCAATGTTCCTGTTGTTTTTATTAGGGCAATACCGCATAATTCTAAGTGCCGAT
>OGZZ01001408.1_pt1 | contig 17417 bp, 18 predicted proteins | sample 1577021 | NCBI WGS metagenome assembly OGZZ01 (sample SAMEA3541526, study PRJEB24748) | human gut metagenome | biome: human gut; feature: human-associated habitat; material: faeces | place: China | collected 2012
ACGGCAGGATCGGCGGCAACCTCAATCAGATTGCCCGGTATCTGAACGAATACGGTGTGCCGTACAACGCCCTGTCCGGCGAAGTCCGAGTCGCCATTTCCGACCTTGCAGCCTTGAAGTTTGAAGTCTTGCAGAAAGTAGGTGAAGCCGTTGGCAACATTCAAACATATCAGCTCTAAAAATGCCGACTACGGGGCAGCCGAGCAGTACCTTACCTTTGAGCATGACGAGTTTACCATGAAGCCTACCCTTGATGAAAACGGGCGGCTTGTCCCCCGTGAGGACTACCGCCTTGCCACGCTGAACTGCGGCGATGAAGATTTTGCCGTAGCCTGTATGCGCTCCAATCTCCGCTATGGCAAAAACCAAAAACGGGAAGATGTGAAGTCCCACCACTATATCATCAGCTTCGACCCACGGGACGGAACGGACAACGGCTTGACCGTTGATAAGGCACAATCGCTGGGCGAGGAATTTTGCAAAGAGCATTTCCCCGGACACCAAGCCATTGTCTGCACCCACCCAGACGGACACAATCACTCTGGCAACATTCATGTGCATATCGTCATAAACAGCTTGCGGATTGAAGCTGTCCCGCTTCTGCCCTACATGGACAGACCAGCGGACACGAAATGCGGCATGAAGCACCGCTGCACAGACGCAGCTATGGAATATTTCAAGTCCGAAGTCATGGAGATGTGCCACCGGGAAAATCTGTATCAGATTGACCTCTTGCATGGCAGTAAGAACCGAGTGACCGAGCGTGAATACTGGGCGCAGAAGAAAGGGCAGCTTGCCCTTGATAAAGCCAATGCCCCGATGATAGCGGACGGTATCACGCCCCGGCAAACCAAGTTTGAAACCGACAAGGCGAAGCTGCGGCAGACCATACGCAACACCCTTGACCGGGCAAGCACCTTTGACGAATTTTCAGCTTTGCTTTTGCAGTCGGGAATCTCCGTCAAGGAGAGCCGGGGGCGGCTGTCCTATCTCACGCCGGACAGAACCAAGCCCATTACCGCCCGGAAGCTGGGGGATGATTTTGACCGTACCGCCGTCCTTGCCCTTTTGGAGCAGAACGCCCACAGAGCCGCCGAACAGACCACACCCATACCCGAATACCCCGGTAGCATGACGGGGCATTTGCAGAGGGAAAAATCCGCCAAAATCGCCCCGAAACAGGACGGTTTACAGCGCATGGTTGACCGGGAAACGAAACGAGCCGAGGGCAAGGGCGTAGGCTATGACCGCTGGGCTTCCCTGCACAATCTCAAACAGATGGCGGCTACCCACAACTTTCTCATGGAGAACGGATTGCTTGACCTTGACAAGCTGGACGCAGCCGTGGAGAGCAGCCGGAAAGCCCTTTCCGAAGCAAGGGAAAGTCTGCGGGGCATTGAGCAGACCATAGCCGACAAGAAAAATCTGCGAAAGGTTGTCAGCGATTACCGCCGAACCCGCCCGACTATTGAGGAACACAAGAAGCTGAAAGGCAAAAAGACAGAAACCTACTACCGGGCAAATGAAGCAGATTTCATCATCTATGAAGCCACCCTGCGCCAGCTAAAGGTGCTTGCACCGGGAAAGAAGCTGCCTGCCATTTCCAAGCTGAATACGGAGATTGAAGCCCTCATTTCCGAGAAAAACGCAGCTTACAACACCTACCGCACCGCCAAAGCCGAGCATGAGCAGCTTGCCACCGCCAAGCGGAACACCGAGCAGATACTACACGGCACACCGAGCCGTCAGAAAAAGCACGAACAGGAGCGTTAAAAACCGACCCGAAATGATACCGAAACCATACAAAAGGCTGGGGGTATAGCTTACCCTACCCGCAACACACCCACCCTTGCAAACGGGGCTTACAGGGCAGATTTTTCCCGAAAATGACACCGGGAACATACAGATTTTGCCCCTGTCCCCTCATACCCGACCAAACCGAAGAAAGGAGCGTTTTTTCATGCCGAGAATGAGCAAGAAGCGGCGGCTGGAATGGGCGTTCTTCCTCAATGAGCGAAACCGCATTACTTTCAATGCCCTTTGCCGGGGCTGTACCCATGACTGCAAGCAGAGTTTTAGGGCTATCGTGGTACTCTGCCCCCGGTATTACTCAAAGAGATGGAAAGCCCGCCCCGCAGATAAGGAGAACCAAGATTATGTCAGATAACCGCAAATATTATTACCTCAAACTGAAAGAAAGCTATTTTGACGATGACGCTATCGTGCTGCTGGAAAGTATGCAGGACGGTATGCTGTATTCCAATATCCTCTTGAAGCTGTACTTAAAATCGCTGAAATACGGCGGCACTTTGCAGCTTGACGAGAATATCCCCTACACCGCCCAAATGATAGCCACCATTACCCGCCAGCAGGTCGGCACAGTTGAACGGGCTTTGCAAATCTTTATGAAGCTGGGGCTTGTCGAACCGCTGGACAACGGGGCTTTGTATATGAGCAATATCGAGCTTTTCATCGGTCAGTCCTCTACCGAGGGGGAGCGCAAGCGCAGGGCAAGAATGAAGATTTCAGAGCAAAAACGGCTTAGTGGACAAGTGTCCGAAGCAAAAGCGGACATTTGTCCACCAGAGATAGAGATAAAGAAAGAGATAGATATAGAGATAGAAAAAGAGAGAGAGTCAGAACCAGGACGAGCCGCTCCCGCTGCTTACGGCAGATACAAAAATGTGATTTTGACAGATACGGAGCTTTCCGAACTGCAAGCAGAACTGCCCGACAAGTGGGAGTATTACATTGACCGGCTATCCGGCTATATCGCTTCCACTGGGAGGAAATACAAGAACCATGCAGCCACTATCCGCAGATGGGTGGCTGACGATACCGCTAAAGCTGCCCCGAAAAGGGGCATACCCGATTACAGCTACAAGGAGGGAGAAAGTCTATGAAACCAGCTTTTGAAGATATGAATTTACAGATACCAGCAGTCACCGCCGAGCCGGAGGACTACACAGGTGAGGACGGTCTGCTCTACTGCGGCAAGTGCCGGACACCGAAAGAAGCCTATTTCCCGGCTGATAAGGCTACCCTGTTTGGGCGTGACCGACATCCGGCTGAATGTGACTGCCAGCGGGCGCAGCGCATGGAGCGTGAAGCCGCCGAACAGCAGCGAAAGCACCGGGACAAGGTGGAAGAACTGAAACGCCGGGGCTTTACCGACCCGGCTATGCGGGAATGGACTTTTGCCAATGACAACGGCAGAAACCCGCAGATGAAAACCGCCCATTTCTATGTGGAACATTGGGAGGACATGAAAGCCGGGAACATCGGCTATCTGCTTTGGGGCAGCGTCGGCACAGGCAAAAGCTACCTTGCCGGATGTATCGCAAACGCCCTCATGGAGAAAGAAATCTCCGTCCGCATGACGAACTTTGCCCTTATTCTTAATGACCTTGCAGCCACTTTTGAGGGCAAGAACGAATATATTTCCAACCTCTGCCGCTATCCGCTGCTTATCCTTGATGATTTTGGAATGGAGCGTGGCACAGAGTATGGCTTAGAGCAGGTCTACAATGTGATTGACAGCCGATACCGAAGCGGCAAGCCGCTGATCGTCACGACCAACCTCACGCTTACCGAGTTGCAGAACCCGCAGGACACGCCCCACGCCCGGATTTATGACCGACTGCTTGAAATGTGCGCCCCTGTCTGCTTCTCCGGCGAGAACTTCCGCAGGGAGAGCGCACAAAACAAGCTGAACCGCTTAAAGCAACTGATGAACGATTGAAAGGAGTTCGCCTATGACCGATAAAAAAGAGCATATCAGACACAGCATGAAAAGCACCGCACCCGCCGATTGCGTGACGGAAATCCGTATAGGGAACTCTGTTCTTGTCGTGTCCGGCTTTTTCAAGCAGGGCGCAAAGGAAACCGCCGCCGACAAAATGGCTAAGGTGCTGGAAGCGGAAGCTGCTACAAAATGAGGGCATGGAAAAGCGGTCATGCCCGGAAACATGACCGCTGAATGGATAAGTTAAATTTTAGTTTGTTTCTTGCAGCCGTTCGTACAGCTGACTGTCAATTTTATAAATTCCCTGATAAGGCTGTTCGATATAGTGTTTTCCGTTTTCCTCATAGGCAAAAATGGTACTTGTTCCTGTTTCAAACTGAAAATCAATCTTGATATAACTTTCAGTCTGCGGAAAATCTTGAACACTTTGCTTACTGGTTGGTTCAGAACTGGAAATGTCAGAAATTATTTCACTTATCCAAGCTGTGTCTGAATGATTTGTGGTGTTTTCCCCAACAGTTACATCAACAGATGTAATGTCGCTTGTTTGGGGCAACTGAATGGGAGCAGCTTTTTTCCCACACGCAACTAAAGTTAAAATGCAAGTCAGACATAAAAACAAAGAAATATATTTTTTCATAAGCCTTTTACCTCGCTAATTCAATTTTTGCCATTATAACACAGCAGAATGAAATGGACTATCAAATAAAAGTAAAATATTTATGAAGTTGAATCTGCGTGATAACCCTAACACAAAAAAACGTCATTTTGACGGGCGGTAAAGAAGCACTTTTACACTTTGCCGCTATACAAGCCGCCCCGCTGTATGGTACAATCGAAGTACGGAATAGTGGGGCTGGCTGTCGGAAACGGAGGAAACCATGTTAAGACAGACAACCCAAAACCTTATTACCGCCCTTTATCCGAGATTATCCCATGAAGATGAACTGCAAGGGGAAAGCAACTCTATATCCAACCAAAAGCGCATTTTGGAAACCTACGCCAAGCAGAACGGCTTTACCAATCTCTGCTGGTACACAGATGACGGTTATAGTGGTGCGAACTTCCAAAGACCCGGATTTCAAGCCATGCTTGCAGACATTGAAGCCGGGAAAGTCGGCACAGTCATCGTCAAGGATATGTCCCGTTTAGGGCGAAATTATCTTCAAGTGGGAATGTATACAGAAATGCTTTTCCCGCAGAAAGGCGTCCGCTTTATCGCTATCAATGACGGAGTGGACAGCGCAATGGGCGACAACGATTTTACCCCGCTGCGTAATCTTTTCAACGAATGGATGGTGAGAGATACGAGCAAAAAAATCAAGGCAGTTAAGAAAGCAAAAGGCATGAGCGGTAAGCCTGTTACCAGCAAGCCCGTGTACGGCTACCTCATGGACGAGGACGAAAATTTCATCATTGACGAGGAAGCCGCCCCGGTAGTCAAGCAGATTTACCAGCTTTGCCTTGCCGGGAACGGTCCGACCAAGATAGCCCGTATGCTGACCGAGCAGGAAATCCCCACGCCGGGAACGCTGGAATACCAGCGCACAGGCAGCATACGCCGCTACCACCCCGGCTATGAATGTAAGTGGGCGACCAATACCGTTGTTCATCTGTTGGAAAACCGGGAATACACAGGCTGTCTTGTGAACTTCAAGACGGAAAAACCGTCCTACAAGATGAAGCACAGCATAGACAACCCCATTGAGAAACAGGCGATTTTCGAGAACCACCATGAGCCAATCATCGACTTGCAGACATGGGAACGGGTGCAGGAGTTACGCAAGCAGCGCAAACGCCCCAACCGCTACGATGATGTGGGCTTGTTCTCCGGCTTGCTGTTCTGCGCCGACTGCGGTCATGTGATGTACCAGCAGCGGTATCAGACCGACAAGAGAAAGCAGGATTGCTACATCTGCGGCAGCTATAAGAAGCGCACCGCCGACTGTACGGCGCACTTCATCCGAACCGACCTTTTGACGGCGGGTGTGCTGGACAATCTGCGGAAAGTGACCGCCTATGCACAGAAGCATGAAGCCCGGTTCGTGAAGCTGCTTATCCAGCAGAATGAAATGGGCGGCAAGCGGAAACAGGCGGCAGCCACGAAGCAGCTTGAACAGGTGCAGAGCCGCATTGCAGAACTTTCCCGCTATATCAAACGTCTGTATGAGGACAATGTAAACGGGAAAATCAATGACGAGCGTTTTATGGAAATGTCCGCAGACTACGAAGCCGAGCAGCGGGAACTGAAGGAGAAAGCCGCCGCATTGCAGGGCGAACTGGACAAGGCACAGGAAGCCACGGTAAACGCTGAAAAGTTTATGAACGTTGTCCGCAAGTACCTTTCTATCGAGGAACTGACACACACCCTCTTGCGTGAAATGGTGGAGAAAATCGTTGTCTATGAATGTGAGTATGACGAGAACGAAGTACGCCACCAGCGCATTGATATTTATTATAGCTTTGTCGGCAAGATTGACTTGCCCGAAGAATAAGCCCGACCTATCCGACACCCTGCGCAAGTGCCGGATAGGAACGGCAAAATTTTTTACACTTCTATTACTTCTTTATCACACATAAGCAAAGAGTCAGGGTATGAAGCAGCTCATGGCTGGCGGTGGTGTCGCCCTGATCGGCATTACCCTGATTCCCCTGCTGAGCGGTCTGTTCGGCTAAAAACTGCGGGCGGCATCTGCCGCCCATACATATTGCTCCAACTCACCGTGGCTAACGGTTTTTGTACTTGTGGAGCGAATTTTCAAGCCATACGTTCTATCAAAAAGGAGATGTTTCTATGAATTTTTTGACGAACCTCATCTTTGTTCTCAACCTGCTCAAGACCCTCATCAACCATTTCTTTTAAGGTGGTGGCGCTGAGTGGAAACTGTTCTCAAAGCGATTTCAGATTGGATCAAGTCGCTGCTGACTGCGGCCATCATGTCCAATCTGTCCGGCCTGTTTGATGATGTCAATACACAGGTGGACAGCATCGCACAGCAGGTCGGCACAAAGCCATCCAATTTTGAACCGCGCGTTTTCGCCATGATCGAAGCCCTCTCCCGGAATGTGGTGCTGCCCATTGCAGGCGTGATTTTGACCTTCATTGCCTGTTATGAGCTGATCGAGATGATCACCCAGCACAACAACATGGCGCAGTTTGAGCCTGCACTGCTGATGAAATGGATCTTCAAAACTGCCATTTCGGTCTGGATGATCTCCAACACCTTCGACATCATCATGGCGGTGTTCGATGTGACGCAGCAGGTGGTGGCAAATTCCAGCGGCATTATTTCCGGCAACACACGGGTCAATGATATCGGCTTGTCGATGCTGCAATCCAGCATGATGCAGATGGACGTAGGCCCCCTGTTCGGGCTGTTCTTGCAGTCCTTTTTCATCGGCATTACCATGCGTATCCTGTCCATCGTTATTTTTGTCATTGTTTATGGCAGAATGATCGAAATCTATATGGCGGTCAGTCTGGCTCCCATCCCGATGGCAACATGGGGCAACCATGAGCAGAGCCATGTGGGACAGAATTATCTTCGCTCGCTGTTTGCGCTGGGATTTCAGGGCTTCCTGATTTTGATCTGCGTGGCGATCTACGCTGTCCTGCTTCAGAATGTCGCCATATCCGGGGATGCCATCAACTCGATCTGGAGCATCGTGGGGTACACGGTGCTTCTTTGTTTCAGTTTGTTCAAGACCAGTTCTGTGGCCAAGAGCATACTGGGTGCCCACTGATTGGAGGTGTGATTTTTTGGCAGCATATATTTCTGTGCCGCGTGATCTGACCAAGGTGAAGTCCAAAGTGATGTTCAATCTGACCGCGCGGCAGCTTATCTGTTTTGGTGCGGCGGCAGTCGTAGGAGTGCCGCTGTTCTTTGTTTTGCGGGATACCGCAGGCAATACCGGTGCTACCCTCGGCATGATGGCGGTTATGCTGCCCATGTTCTTTCTGGCAATGTACCAGAAGAACGGCCAGCCCGCTGAAAAGATCCTGCGGTACTACTTTCAGGCGCGTTTCGTTCACCCGAAAGTGCGTCCGTACAAGACCCGCAATTACTATGCACTGCTTATGAAGGGAGATGACGCCCATGATTCCGTTTCTGAAAAAGAATAAGAACGGCAAAAAGCCGCCCAAGTCCACGGTGCCCCGCACGGCACAGGAGAGCATTCCGTTCCAGCGGATGTTTGAGGACGGCACCTGCCGTGTCCGTCCCGGCTACTACACCCGCACCATTCAGTATCAGGATATCAACTACCAGTTGGCGCAGCAGGAGGACAAGACCGCCATCTTTGAGGAATGGTGCAGTTTTCTCAACTTTTTCGATAGCTCTATCCACTTCGAGTTGTCCTTTGTGAATACCGCCACCGATTCCGCAGACTTTGAAAAGTCCATCCGCATCCCGTACCAGCAGGATGGTTTTGACGATGTGCGCGCCGAGTACAGCCAGATGTTGCGGCAGCAGCTTTCCAAGGGCAACAACGGTCTGACCAAGACCAAATTCCTGACCTACGGCATCGAGGGCGACAGCATGGAACAGGTCAAACCCCGGTTGGAGCACATTCAGAACGACCTGATGAACAACTTTCACAGGTTAGGCGTTCTGGCAAAGCCGCTGGACGGTACGGAGCGTCTGCGACTGATGTATGGGATGCTGAATATGGATGGAGCCAACAAGTTCCACTTCAACTGGAAAGACCTTGTGCCCAGCGGTCTGTCCGTAAAGGATGCCATTGCCCCTACTGCATTGGCATTTAAGAACAGCCGTACCTTTCAGATGGGCGGCATCTTCGGGGCGGTCAGCTTCCTGAATATTACGGCTTCTGACCTGAGCGACCAGCTTTTGAAGGATTTCCTTGATATGGATTCCAGCCAGATCGTTACCATGCACATCCAGTCCGTTGACCAGAACAAGGCCATCAAAACCATCAAACACACCATCACCGAACTCGACCGCAGCAAGATCGAGGAGCAGAAAAAAGCTGTCCGCGCCGGATACGACATGGACGTGCTGCCGTCTGATTTGGCGACTTACGGCAGGGATGCCAAGGCACTTTTGAAGGAATTGCAGAGCCAGAACGAGCGGATGTTCCTTGTCACTTTTCTGGTGCTGAACACCGGCAAGACCGAGCAGGAACTGGAAACCAACGTGTTTCAGGCAGTCAGCATTGCACAGAAGCACAACTGTGAACTGTGCCGCCTTGATTTTCAGCAGGAGCAGGGGCTTATGTCCTCGCTGCCGCTGGCAGACTGCCAAATCGAGATCCAGCGGGGGCTGACCACCAGCAGCACGGCGATTTTTGTGCCGTTTACCACACAGGAGCTGTTCGACAACGGCAAGGAAAGCCTGTATTATGGCTTGAACGCCCTGTCCAACAACCTGATTATGGTTGACCGCAAAAAGCTGAAGAACCCCAACGGTCTGATTCTGGGCACTCCCGGTTCCGGTAAATCCTTCAGCGCAAAGCGTGAGATCTGCAATGCGTTCCTCGTGACGGACGATGATATTATCATCTGCGACCCGGAGGCAGAGTACGCTCCGCTGGTGGAGCGTCTGCATGGGCAGGTCATCCACATCAGCCCTGCCAGCACACAGTATATCAACCCGATGGACATCAACAGCAACTACTCGGAAGAGGACAACCCGTTGGCTTTGAAAGCCGACTTTGTACTGTCCCTGTGCGAACTGGTGGTGGGCGGCAAGGAGGGCTTGCAGCCAGTGGAAAAGACGGTCATTGACCGCTGCGTCCATGTGATCTACCGCAAGTATTTCGAGAACCCCATCCCGGAAAATATGCCGCTGCTGGAAGACCTCTACAATGCACTGTTGACGCAAGACGAACCGGAAGCCCGCCATGTGGCGGCTGCGCTGGAAATCTACGTCAAGGGCAGTTTGAACATTTTCAATCACCACACCAACGTAGATATCAATAACCGCATCGTCTGCTTTGACATCAAGCAGCTGGGCAAGCAGCTCAAAAAGCTGGGTATGCTCATCGTGCAGGATGCCGTATGGGGGCGCGTCACCGCCAACCGCAGTGCCGGAAAATCCACCCGGTACTATGCAGACGAATTCCACCTTTTGCTGAAAGAGGAGCAGACTGCCGCTTATTCTGTGGAGATTTGGAAGCGTTTCCGTAAGTGGGGCGGCATCCCGACAGCCCTGACGCAGAACGTCAAAGACCTGTTGGCAAGCCCCGAAGTATCAAATATCTTTGAGAACTCGGACTTTGTGTATATGCTCAATCAAGCCAACGGAGACCGGCAAATCCTCGCAAAGCAGCTCAATATCAGCCCCCATCAGCTTTCCTATGTGACCCACTCCGGCGAGGGCGAAGGACTGCTGTTTTTCGGTAACGTGATCCTGCCCTTTGTCGATCATTTCCCGAAAGACCTTGAACTCTACCGCATCCTCACGACCCGCCTTTCCGAAGTTGCGGAGGCTCAAAAGCATGAGTGAGAAACAGCCAAAGCTGAAATTTGAGGAAGACAAAGAGCGCATGGCCACGCGCTCTCCTCCGAAAAAGTCCAAAGTGGAGCAGTCTAAGCCCAAAAAGCAGAAACTGAAGCAGGATGCAGACAAGGCAGCGGAAAAGGCGCAGCACCTGCGTTTTGGCAAAGCCGAGATCACCCCGGATGAAGCATCCCGCATGACAAAGCAGCAGAAACGTGCTATGTATGCCGCTGCTGCCGCCCGGTCTGCGGTACATCGGGAGGTTGACCAGTACGAGGACGACAATGTGGGCACACAGGCGTTAACCGAGGGCGAAAAAGCGGCAGGAAATGTCCGTGATATTTCCAAGAGCAGATACGCCAGAAAACTGAAAAAGAAAGCCAAGATGCAGGGCAAGAAGGGTTCCAAAACCGCAAAATCTTCCCTGCAGAAGCCGACTGCGACACAAGATGCAGGCGCATCCGGCACCGGCGAGGGCGGCTCCAACTGGCTCTCCCGATGGCGGCAGAAACAGGATATTCAGAAAAGCTACCGTGCCGCAACCCGGTCGAGCGGCACTGCTGCACAGACCGCAGGCGGTCAGAAAGCTGCATCTGGTGGTGTTCCTGCCGCAAAGTCCGGTATGGAGCAGGTCATCGACAAAGGAAAATCGGTGGTCAGCACTGCAGTCAACGGCATTGCCAATTTCGCAAAAAGCAACGCACACGTTCTTTTGATCGTGGGCGTTTTTCTTTTGCTCTTGCTGCTGGTCATGTCAGCGTTTTCGTCCTGTTCCATTCTGTTTTCCGGCACCACGCAGGTATCTGGGCAGACCATTTACACCGCAGAGGACCGGGACATCCGGGGAGCCGAAACCGACTACAAGAAGCTGGAAAAGGAACTGGATAAAAAGATCAAGCGTACCCCCACCGACCACCCCGGCTATGACGAATACCGATACCATCTGGATGCTATTGAGCACGATCCTTGGCAGCTCACTTCGTTCCTGACTACTCTCTACGACGACTACACCCGCAGCGAGGTGCAGGCAAAACTCAAGGAGACGTTTGCCAAGCAATACAAGCTGACCACATGGGTAGAAGTCCAGACCCGATACCGCACGGTAGTGATGATCGACATTTTTACTGGCATCCCCTACACCGTGCAAGTGCCCTATGAGTATCGAATTTTTCACACCAAATTGGTGAATAAAGGGCTGGAAGTGGTTATTCGGGAGGAACTGAACAACGACCAGTGGAAACGGTACGAAATTTTTCAAGATACCTTGGGTGGCAGACCCTACCTGTTTAACGGCGGTCTGCCGCCCAGTGGCTCCGATGGCTCCGGCGCACCGGGCATTGATTATCAGGTTCCGGCGGAAGCCTTAACGGATGAGGAATTTGCCGCCATCTACAAGGAAGCCCAAAAGTATGTGGGTACGCCCTATGTGTGGGGCGGCTCTACCCCGGAAACTGGCTTTGACTGTTCAGGCTATGTTTGTTGGGTCTACAACCAGAACGGCTACAATGTAGGGCGCACCACCGCCAACGGTCTGTGGAACAAGAGCCAGCATATTTCTGAAGCCGAAGCAAAGCCTGGAGACCTTGTTTTCTTCGAGGGAACGTATGATACGCCGGGGAAAAGTCATGTGGGCATCGTGCGTCCAGTAAGGACGATAGTAGAAGTAGAGAAAGGAGGCTGTGACTAAGGTACTACCCCGCAAAGCAACGCGGGAATCCACCTGCCTTACCGAAAGTCGAAAGATGTACGGGAAAAGAGCACGGCAGGAAAGCGGTAAGTTGCCTAAAGACAATCGGGCACGACTGAACTGCAAGGATAAGTGAATATAAGGATAAAACTGAATTGTTTAAGGTGAGTTCCAAGCCCTTGTTACGTGTGGGCAAAGGAAAATTGTCTGAAACCTTTGGTACAGGGACCGTAGGAAATAAATTCCTTCCTAAGGGTTGCTAATCCCCTGTGCGGCACGTCGGAGAACCGATAGTAACGGAACAAAAGCATATCCGATAATTCACATTGACCTACTACTATCGTCAACTGGAGATTGTCTAAACCGGAACGCTTGAAAAAGCTATGTGTAATGCAGCAATGTGATAAATTTCAAAGCTATGCTAGAAAGATGACACTGAAAATCCGGCATGACAACGGAGCTTCTGTAGTAGTCCGAGAATCCTGAATTGACAGGAAAAGCCGTAAAATCGGATGCGGGAAAGCCGCTCACATGGCGAAGAGAAGCAGTTTTTTGCGCATTAAAATCAGAAATTGATTAGAGAGGAAAGCCTCAATGAAATCAACAATGGAGATTTTAACAAAATTACAAGAGAATTCCCAAAAGAACCACGATGAAATTTTCACACGACTGTACCGCTATCTTTTGAGGCCGGATATTTACTTCATCGCCTACCAGCATCTTTACTCCAATAAGGGTGCAGGAACGAAGGGTGTGAATGATGATACGGCTGATGGATTTAGCGAGCAGTATGTGACAGCCATCATTGAAGCATTGAGAACAGGGTCATATGAACCAAAGCCGGTACGCAGAACCTATATTCAAAAGAAGAACGGCAAGCTGCGCCCGCTGGGACTTCCTGTATTCGCTGACAAGCTGGTGCAAGAAGCTATCCGTATGATTCTGGAAGCCATCTATGAGCCAATTTTCTCTATCTATTCCCACGGCTTTCGACCGGGCAAAAGCTGCCACACGGCACTTGCCATGATTAAGCATGAGTTTACCGGAGCAAAGTGGTTCATTGAGGGCGACATCAAGGGATGTTTTGATAACATCGACCATTCCACGCTGATTGGTGTGCTGAACCGAAAAATCAAGGACGCTAGTTTTCTGAACCTGATTCGTATGTTTCTGAAATCCGGCTATATGGAAGACTGGGATTTCTATGAAACCTATAGCGGATGCCCGCAGGGTGGAATCATTTCCCCGATTCTTGCGAATGTCTACCTGAACGAACTAGACAGGTATATCACGCAGCTGAAGAAGGAATTTGACCACGGATACAATCCGAGAAACTTTACGGAAGAATACAACGCGATAAGACACAAACGAGATGCACTGCATGAGAAAATCAAGAAAGCTGAAGGAACAATGCGGGAGCAGCTGATTGCTCAACACAAGCAACTGACAAAGCAGTTATTTCGGACACCTGCAAAAGCGTGTACCGATAAGCGATTGAAATATGTTCGCTATGCAGATGACTTTCTGATTGCAGTCAATGGGACAAGAGAGGAATGCGAAGCGATTAAGGCAAAACTCACGGATTTTGTCCGGGACACTCTGAAAATGGAGTTGAGTCAAGAAAAGACCCTCATTACGCACAGCAATACTCCTGCCCGATTCCTTGGTTTTGATGTTCGGGTGCGCAGGGATGCCAGTGTCAAACGCTCTGGAAAACGAAAAATGCGCACTATGAACAACAAAGTGGAACTCAATATTCCACTGAAAGATAAGGTGGAGACCTATTTACTGTCCCATAGCATCGCTAAAAGGGATGGAAAGAGGTTGATTCCTATTCATCGCCCCATTCTGCTGAACCGCACGGATTTGGAAATCGTAATGATTTATAATGCGGAACTCCGAGGGCTCTGTAACTATTATGCCATTGCAAGCAACTTCAACAAGCTCGTTTACTTTGGTTATCTGATGGAATACAGCTGTCTGAAAACACTCGCAAACAAGCATCGCTCCCGAATTGCTAAGGTTCGTTATGAATACAGAGATGGGACTGGTGCATGGGGTGTTCCGTATGAAACCAAAAAGGGAAAACGCCGTATGATGTTCGCTAAGTACAGCGATTGCAAAGGCAAAGATTTGACGGAAAAAGTGCCCGATTTGGCGTATCGCTATTCGCACAACACAACCTCCTTCGAGGAACGTCTGAAGGCCAAAGTCTGTGAAGTCTGCGGCTGTACAGACAGCGATAGCTATGAAATCCACCATGTAAACAAGGTCAAAAACCTGAAAGGTAAAGCTGATTGGGAGAAAGTCATGCTGGCAAAGAGGCGCAAGACAATCGTTGTGTGCCACAAATGCCACATGAGAATTCATCATGGAACTAAAACGGAATGACTTTTGAAATGGAGCAAAAAATGGGGAGCCGTGTGCGTTGAGAGGCGCAAGCACGGTTCTGGGAGAGGTCTGTGCAAACCTGTCGTAGAAATACGATAAGGCGGCACTTTCCTACTCTACTACCTTGGAAACGGCATGATGGTTTCCGCCGGCGACCCCATAAAGTATGCCAATATTCATTCGTCCTACTGGCAGAAATATCTGTCCGGTTTTGGGCGGCTCTCAAAATGATTGGAGGAAAACATGAGCGAAAAACTCGATAAGCTGCGCGCTTCTCTGGAAAAGGAAAGGGAGCGTCGCATTAAGATCAACACTCGCATTGAAAGCCTTGAACGGCGGATTCAGGAAGCAGAAGCTGCCGAGGTCAACGAGATGGTGCGCACCGCCAAGGTCACGCCGGAACAGCTTGCCGCCCTGCTGCGCCAGTCTGCAACTTCCACCCCGACCCCGGCTGCGTTGTCCGCAGTCGGTGCTACGTTCAACAAGGAGGAATCTGATAATGAAGATGATGAATAAGTTCTGCGCCCTGATGCTGTCGGTGGCACTGTGCGCTGGCATGGCGGCTCCTGCTTTTGCCTATGGCGGTGAGCCTGTGGAGGAAGCGGAACAGCCTGTCTTGACTTCTACCACTGATGAGGAAGATGCGGTCACCGTGACCGATGAGGAAAACGGTGCCCTAACCCCGGAGGGCAATCTGACGCTGGTGGACGATTACCACACCGACTATTCCGATGGCAGCGGGCAGCAGTTCATTACGCTGGTCAGCAAATCCGGCAACACCTTCTACTTGGTCATCGACCGCAACGCCAAGGGACAGCAGACCGTCCACTTTATGAATCTGGTGGACGAAGCCGACCTGCTGGCACTGATGGAGGAGGAAGAAGCGGACGCTTATACCGCCGAAAAGGAAGCAGCGGCGCAGGCTGAACAGGACAGGCTGAAAGCCGAGGAAGAAGCCAAGAAAGCCGCCGAAGAAGCGGCGGCATCCGGCACGGAACAGCCCAAGGAAAACAAGGTCACAAAGATTGCATCTGGCTTTCTGGGCGTGGTGGTGCTGATCGCGCTGGCGGCAGGCGGCGGCTTCTATTTCTATCGCCAGCAGATGCAGAAGAAAAAAGCCGAAAAAGAAGCCCTTGACCCCGATGCGGATTACACCGAGGACAAGGGCGATTTTGAGATTCCTATGGAAGATGAGTCGGAGGAGACCGGCGAGGAAGATACCGAACCCATCTGATTTTAAGGCGGCATTTTGCCGCCGTACATAACTATCATTTGTGTATTTTTCGGAAGCGCAATCATTGTGGCCGAATGCTATATATCGTATCAAATTGGTATGGATCTGATTGTAAAACTTTTCCGTTTGAAATCACGATAATTGTTTCGCCTTCTTTAATTTGCGATAGTTGAACTTGCCCTTTCAAATAATCTGATGCGCCATGAATTATGTATTCATCATCGGCATCATACAACTGGTTTTTTGCTATTGCATAGATACAGTTCTCTTGCAAATCCACATTTGTGACTGTGAGCTTCGATTCTTTTCTATCTAAAAAATTCACTTTGAAAAACCCAAAGGAAAAAACTACTATCATTGCAGTGCAAATGCTGAAAACCACTTTCTTTGTCATTTTATTCGCCTCTATAAGAAAGAAATAGCGTATATAACGACTGCGTTATTCGCAAAGCGCCTGTATAAGAAGTTGGATATTGTGAGCCATCCACTGTGCTTCCATCTTTATGAATTCCAATAGCCACATATCCAGATCCGGAAATGTATTCCACAAGTGGGCCGCCACTAAATCCACCTGTCAGATCCCAATCGCCTTTGAGATATTTAGACGTTTGACTTTTTATATGGCCGGAGGATTTACACATTTTATATTTAGCATCTACTCCGTTTATCTGACTCGGATAGCCGTAAGCATACACCAATTGTGATGACGAATAGTTATTGGATTGCCAATGCAACCCCAACCATCCGGTTTTTGATCCAAGATTATTTTTGAGTGTAATAATAGCCCAATCCTCCGAAGATTTTCCGGCAAGATAAGAACTACTAACAGTCATCGAACTTGCCGAAACATTTTCGCTTCCATAGGGTTTACTGCTGCCAGAACGTGCAGGCGCTACGTTTACCGACTTAACATATGCTTTATCCTTTATACTGTAAAGATTATGCGCCGCCGTTGCAAGCGCATTTGGCCCAATCATAAATCCGGAGCCATAATTGGTGCCGCCACTACTAGTTGTTATTTGCAAACAGACAGTGCTGCAATATGGTGATGATGCCGGATTATCAACAACTACAATATCGTTATTTCCGACAATCGCACTAGGATCCAATATATCAAAATTCGGAATTTTTCCATTAGGAAAATAGCCTGCACTTGTTTCTTCATCCGTCAAGGAATTAGTTTCAAATACAATTTTTTCAATTGATTCTTCTCCAGTATCAAAATCGTATTTATGGTATTCTTCCGTACGGAAATTTTCTCTATCACCTGAATCGTCCGCAAAAACAGTCATTCCAGAATTAAAGCTTAATGCAGACAATGCCATGATGCTGCTTGACTTCAAAAAAAGTCTGCGAGATATTTTTTCAACTTTCATATTAATTCCTTTCGATTTTTGATTTATCTACTGGTGCTTCCTGTAATGGTCTCACTCTGCCCATCAGTATAACTAAATGTTGCAGAATACTCCAGCTTGTAAGATTTTCCCGGTTTGGTATTGTAGTTACCGCTTGCCATGCAGTTCGAGGTCGTGCTGGTATTTGAACAGTTGCTTACTCTCTGCCATGCTCCAAAGGTTCCTTTTTCATAGAGAGTACCGGAAACGCTGATACTTTTTATGCCTGTTCTCGTTTGAGCATCAACCTGATAGTAGGTTCGATAGATTGAACCATTGATGGTGCTGTTTCCAATATACCGTCCAGACTGCCCCACGGCCAAGGCAGAACACGCTAGGCTCAAAAGCATCACCGCTGAAAGAATGCTAGACAAGAAACGCTTTTTTGACATAGACAATACACCTCCATTTTTTTGCTCCCAATAGGAGCTTTTGCTTAGTCAACGTAATTCGCCTTATGTTTGTGACAGCTTTTTTGAAAAAATCTCTGCTTTTCGTTATGTTT
>OGZZ01001416.1_pt1 | contig 17372 bp, 19 predicted proteins | sample 1577021 | NCBI WGS metagenome assembly OGZZ01 (sample SAMEA3541526, study PRJEB24748) | human gut metagenome | biome: human gut; feature: human-associated habitat; material: faeces | place: China | collected 2012
TTTATAATGCGCAGGAGAAGCATGAGTTTAAAAGAACAGGACTGAGTGTTTCTGTTGGCGGCGGTTATGTAGATGTTGTAAATAACGCAGCGAATAGCGTAAAACATGCAACAGAGGTTGAAGATAAACGCCTTGGTGCTTTAGTTGCTGTAAAAGGATACAAGGATGCCGATAAAGCAATCAAAGATATTAAGGGCAAAGGCGGTGGCAAGATAAACGAAAACTTGTCTGTTAATATCAGCCTTGGCACAACGAAGAGCAAGAGTGAAAGTAATAGCACAACAACAGTAGCTAACGCCAGCGAAGTAAAGGCTGGTGGAGATGTGAGCATTGTTTCTACGAAGAAGGATATTAACATCACTGGCAGCAATGTTAAAGGCAAGGACGTTACCTTAAATGCTAAAGAAAACCTTAATATAACTGCGTCTAAAAATACGAATATAACGGAGCAAAACAGTAAATCCAGCAGTGCAAGTGTTGGCGCAAGCCTAGAACTTGGTAAAGGCCCAAGCTACAGCATTTCTGGCAGTATGTCCAAGGGAGAAGTGTCTGCAAATGGCACAACTTATAACGAAAGCAATGTGACCGCCAATAAAGATTTGAGTTTTGCAAGTGGTAACGACACCAATATTAAAGGCGGCAAGCTGAGCGGTGAAAAGATTACCGGTAACGTAGGCGGAGACCTTAATATTGAAAGCAAGCAGGACAGCAACAGCTATAAGGAAAGCAATAAATCTGTTGGCGCGAGTGTTGGTCTTGGCAGTAATAAAGCCGTCAGCGGCAGTGCAAGCGTAGGCAAAATTGACAGCAATTATAAGAGCGTTACCGACCAAAGTGGCATTTACGCAGGCAAAGAAGGCTTTGATATTAGCGTAGGTGAAAACACCGACCTTAAAGGTGGTATTATCTCCAGTGAAGCTGAAAAAGACAAAAATAAAATCTCCACAGGTACACTGACTTTTGAGGATATCCAAAACAAAGCGGATTATAAAGCTGGTGGAGCTGGCATCAAAGTAAACAAAAACAATGATGCTGATTATAACGAAAAAGGTATAACACCTGATATTGGCATGCCTGCAAGCGGAGACGCTGAAAGTACGACGAAAGCTACTATCAGTAAAGGTACAATTGAGATTCGTGATAAAGATAAGCAAAAACAAGATCTTGAAAAGCTGAATCGTGATACTGCAAACAGCCTTAATAAGCTTGGTGAGATTTTTGATAAGACAAAAATTGAGGAACGCCAGGAATTAGCTAATTTGTTTGGCGAATTGGCGTATAATGAGATTCACTACATGGATGGCAGCAACGAACAAAAAGCACTTTATCATGCTGTTGTTGGCGGGATTATGAGCAAGCTTACTGGTGGTGATTTTCTTGCTGGTGCAACTGCTGCTGGAATAAATAAGCTAGTTATTGAAGAAATAGATAAGGTTGTAGGCGGTGATCCTGATAAGGCGCAGTGGGTTAGTGCTGCATTGGGAGCAGTGATTAGTGGCTTAGTGTCTGGTAATGTACAAGCTGGGGCAAGTACTGCTGCGAGTGGGACGAAGAATAATTTTTATCAGCGGCTTACGCCATTTAAGAAAATAATAGAGAAAATAAAAAATGAAGGATTGTTGGATCGATTAGCTGATGATGAATATTATGTCATTAATATTGATATTGGAACTGATATTTCTACAATAGCTAGAATGCTGGGAATGTCTGTTTCTGCTATTAAAAAAATAAATTCTTTAGAAGGATCGATTGGCATTATTATAGATAAAAATGGTGGGGTATATGATACTGATGGGATTAGCGTGTCTGCTGGAATTGGAAAATTTACTAATAATACAGAAATGAATATTGCTGATTCACCGTATGGTATTACATTGGCTATTGGACATATACCACAATATATTAGAGGAATGCAATATAAAGAATATTTAACAGGTGGTAGTGCTTCCCTGAATATGAGTATATTGGGAATATATGCTGGGACAGCTTTTTCTGGAGAACTTGAAGATTTGAATATTAGCTTAGATACAGGTGTTAATAGTTCTTTTGATAATTCTATATCTTTGGGAATATCTAATGCAGACTATGTAGGAAATATTTTTAATTCAAATATCTTCGGTAAAACATATGAATACAATCAACATATAAAGGATTATATTGCGGTTGAAAACTTAGATGGGGTAAATTTTTATTGTGACGAGAATGGAACTATTCGTCTTCAAAAAGGGGAACAATTATATGCAGCGGATATTGGACGTTGGGAAAATGTCAGAGGTGTATATAAATTAATAAATGGATGGAGGAAAATATCTCTAGAAGAAACCAAAAAATTGCTTGATGAGGATAATAGAAATGAATAATAAAAGAATGTATATTATTTGTATTTGTGGATGCTTTATCATAAAGTTGTTTTGTAATCTCTTTTGGTACTTAGAACCGCGGGAAACTATGATTAAATTGCATAGTGATAATTTAAAGGAGATTATGGCTATAAATCCGATTTCTGAAAGCAAAGTGCTGAAATTTTCACTTCCAAGTAAGGGGAATTTTATTGGATTTGAATTTTTGTTTGTTAATATTGGAAATAGAGAGTCTACATATAAATATTATCAAAATGCATTAAAAGATAGGGGATGGGAAGCAGATAAAATTAATGGTGATATTTTGATATTAAAGAATAAAATGAAAAAAGGCGTGATAATGTATGTTGATAATTCTCAAGATGACATAATTCATTATGGGATTACAAATGATTGGGAAGAAAAATCAGTAAAAACAAAAATAGAATTTCAGAACACATATAAGAAAAATATTGTTAAAAGATGGAGCAAAATATTAAAATGAAATGGGCGGTAGCATGACAGAGTTAAATATGAAAAATAAAAAACAGCCATTAATAGCTAAAATAGTAGATGTTTCTTTCGTTTGCATTGTTATATTGTTAATGATGGCCAGTCTTTCAACCCTTGTAATAGGAAGCTTTTTTCAAGAAAACGAGAAAAACGGTATTTTAGCTTATGAACTGCAGCAACTCTATATAATACCAAATGCTGAGCCTAAAGAGTTTAACTTTAACAATGTTTGGTACGTTAATAAGAATATGCTGCATTGCAGTGTTGATAATGTAAGTAAAGACTATAAGCTTACGGAGGCATTAGAAAAAAATGGATGGCGCACGTTTGGCAAATATTATGCTAAAAATAATTTGGTGGCAAGGATTAGTCAACAGGATCAAGTTGTTACGATAGACATCTATTACAAGTAAGAGGAGGGAAAGTAAATGCTTTTAGATTTGCTGATAGAATTGCGTCAACAGAATAAGCTGATGTATATAAGTGCCTATATACTGTTTTATTTATTATATGTGGCATATGAAATTCCTGCACCGCAGAAACCAAGCTGGCAGTTTTACTTTCCCGTTAAGTTTATGCTGCTGATGATAAGTATGGTGACAGCATACCTGCTTAATTATGTATATTTTAGGCACAAGCATAGAAAAACGAGTATTTATAATTTGATAGTGTTTGTTGGAGGCTGTTTCTTTTTGCTAGTTATGCTACCTAGCTTTATTGTACAGCTTTTGCTCAATGTTTGGAATGTAGATTTATGGTTTTTGATAGCTACATGATAATGAAAGAGTGCTAAGTCGGCACTATGTCAAAGGGCGAAGTGTCTGCAAATGGCACAACTTATAACGAAAGCAATGTGACTGCCAACAAAGATTTAAATTTTGCCAGTGGCAAAGACACCAACATCAAAGGTGGCGAGCTAAGTGGTGAAAAGGTTACCGGTAACGTAGGCGGAGGCCTTAACATCGAAAGCAAGCAGGACAGCAACAATTACAAAGAAAGCAATAAATCTGTAGGTGTGAGCGTTGGACTTGGCAACAATAAAGCTGTTAGCGGCTCGCTGGAGATGGCGAAGGAGCTGGCTAAACGCGTCTATTACTTTGGCTTCGGTGGTACGTCTACCTATAAGAATGCGCAGAAGGTGCGCGAGGTTATGCAGTATATTCCTAAGGAGCTGCTGTTGGTTGAAACCGACAGTCCTTATCTGACGCCGGTACCTTTCCGCGGCAAGCGCAATAATCCGGGCTATACGGAATATACAGCGCGCAATGCGGCGCAGGTTCTGGGAATGGATTTTGAAGAGCTGGCGGCAATTGCTACGGCGAATACGAAAAGATTATTCAAAAAGATAAAATAAGCATAAAGCTGCTTTCAACAAAAACTCAGAGAGGTCCTGTGATGCATGGGCCTCTCTTTTTTGTGCAGACGTGCGCAGCGTAAAGAATAAATTTGTGCGGATAGCTGCTTTAAAGCTATATCTGCAGTGCTAAATATGTTAAAATATAATGATGTACTAAATTAGTTTAGCTTTGCCGGAGGGAGCAAATAATGAAAGATAAAATTAGCATGCCTTTAATAGAGGCGATGCTGCAATATAAAAGTGAGGACGTCTATCCTCTGCATACTCCCGGACATAAGGGAGGACGCGGCATGCAGCGCTTGCTGCGCCAGGAACTTGGTGCTAGCGTGCAGATGGATGTGTCGCTGATGAGCGAGCTGGACGATATCCATGAGCCGGAAACCTATATTAAAGAAGCGCAAGAGCTGGCAGCGCAAACCTACGGCAGTGATGCCTGCTTTTGGGCAGTCAACGGTACGAGCCAGGCAATTCATGCCATGCTGCTGACGGCGCTGAACCCCGGAGAAAAGCTGCTGCTGCCGCGTAATGCGCACCGCAGTGTTGCCGGCGGACTTGTTTTGGGTGGTATAGAGGCAGTTTATCTACAGCCGGAGTATCAGCCGGAATTCGGTATTCAGATGCAGGTTACTGTGCAGCAGATAGAGGCGGCGCTGGCGCAGGACAGCAAAATTAAGGCGGTGCTGCTGACAAGCCCCAATTATTACGGTGTGGCGGCAGATGTGCGGGCGATTGCCGATTGCTGCCATGCGCATAATGCAGTGCTGCTGGTGGATGAGGCGCATGGACCGCATCTTGGCTTCAGTGAGCTGTTGCCGCCGTCCGCTCTGCAGTGCGGTGCTGATGCCTGTGCTCAGAGTACGCATAAAATTTTGGGCGCGATGACGCAGTGCAGTATGCTGCATGTGCAGGGAGCACGTCTTGATTTGCAGCGTGCGGCGGATGTGATGAGTCTTTTGACGACGACAAGTCCCAACTATCTGCTGATGGCATCACTGGATGCTGCCAGAGCGCAGGTGCAGGTCTACGGCAAGGAGATGGCAGCGGCGGCTGTACAGGCTGCTGCCAAGCTGCGCAGCCTGTGTGCCGCCTATAGCGGCCTGCGTGTAATGGAGACGGCAGATTGCGGCGGACTGCAGCTGGACAGCACGAAGGTAACAGTGAATTTTGCAGCTTGGGGCTATACCGGCGTAGAGGTCGGTGAGCTTTTCCGTGAGGCGAGAGTTGCTGTTGAGCTTGTAGATGCCTATAATGTACTCTTTTTGGTGACCTATGCAGATGTTACTACGGATTATGACGAGGCGTTGGCAAGGATTGCCGCTGTACTGGATAAAATGCAGGCGCAGAAGCGTGCACCGCTGCAGCTTGCTGCTGCAGCGCAGGTGCCGCAGACGCAGGCAGTTCTGCCCTTGCGCGACGTGTTCTATCGTGCGAAAAAGGCGGTGCCTTTGGCGCAGGCTGCAGGCAAAATCTGCGGTGAGCAGGTGAGCTTTTATCCGCCGGGAATACCGGTGCTGCTGCCGGGTGAGCTGGTAACGGAAGAGATTATTGCCTACTGCCGCGCGCAGAAGGAGCTTGGCTTGCCGGTGAGCGGACCTGCAGACAGCAGCTTACAAACGATACGTGTTATTGCGGATTGAGGTAAATAAAATGCGAGGATTTTTCATTACATTTGAAGGAATAGACGGAGCGGGGAAAACTACCCAGCAGCATTTGGCAGCGCAGGCCTTGCGCGAACAGGGCTATGATGTACTGGAAAGCCGCGAGCCCGGTGGTACTCAGCTGGCCGAAAAGGTGCGCGCTTTGGTGCTGGACCCGGAGCTGCCGCTGACAACAGCAACGCAGACGCTGCTGTATCTGGCAGCACGCAGCGAGCATGTCGACAAGCTGCTGCGTCCGGCGGTGGAAGCAGGCAAGATTATTATCTGTGACCGCTTCAATGATTCAACACTGGTTTATCAAGGATTGGCGCAGGGCAAAGCTCCGGAGGAGATTGCGCAGCTGCGCCGGCTGGGAGCCTTTGCTACCGGAGGCTTGGAGCCTGATTTGACGCTTGTTTTTGATGCAGACCCGGCAAAATTGCTGGCGCGTCGCCAGCAGCGTGGTGTGCAGGACCGTTATGAACAGCAGGGGCTGGAATTTCAGCAGCGTCTGCGTGCAGGCTTTCTGCAGCTTGCCGAGGCAGAGCCGCAGCGTCTGCAGGTGATTGATGCCTTAGGCAGTCAGCAGGAGGTTACTGCGAAGGTGCTGCAGGCCATCAGCAGAGTAATCAGCGGAGAGAAATAAAATGTGGGAGCATATTATCGGCCACACAGAACAGAAAAAATTTCTGCAGAACTATCTGCAGGCCAAGGAGCGTCCGCATGCGCTGCTTTTCAGCGGTGCTGCCGGCTTGGGCAAGCGCACGCTGGCTCTGAAATTTGCTAAGGCACTGCTGTGCTTTCAGCATAACGGCACAGACGGCTGTGAGGCCTGCAGGCTTATGAATCTGCAGGACGGCAATCTGAGCCATCCGGATTTCGTGCTGGTGCAGCATGAATGGGATGATAAAAAAGACCGTTTAAGAGATACGATTATTATTGACCAGATCAGGGAGCTGACGGCTAAAACGGCGCTGGCACCGGTGATGTCACCGACGCGGGTGTGCATTGTTGAGGATGCGGATACTATGGTTCCCGCCGCAGCCAATGCTTTTTTGAAGCTGTTGGAGGAGCCGCCGGCCGGCTGGGTGATTATTTTGCTGGCAGCCAATGTCAACAGGCTGCTGCCGACTATTATGTCGCGTGTGGTTCAGCTGCGTTTTCAGGCAATCGAGCCGCAGCTGGTGGAGCAGGCGCTGCGTGCAAGGCAGATAGAGCCTGCCGAGGCCGCGGTGTTGGCGCGTATCAGCGAAGGCTCAATCGGCTTGGCGCTGAATTTGGCTGCAGCCAAGGGGCAGCTGGATGTATTTGAATGCCGTAAGCAGGCGGCAGCCTTTTTGGAGGCTTTGCCCTTAGCGATGCCGATGAATTATCTGGCCGGCCGCAGCTGGCTGGACAAAAAGCTGCAGCGTGAGCAGGCACTGCTGCTTGTGCAGCTGTGGCAGCTGCTGTTGCGCGATTTAATGATGTGCAAATTGCAGCTTTATGATAGAATATATAATATAGATTTACTGGATGAGCTTAAAAGCCAAAGCAGCGGCTGGCAGCTGTCGGCGCTGAAGCAGGCTTTAGTGATTGTACAGGAAGCATATGACGCATTGGTGAGCAGTGTCGGTATGAAAACGGCATTGGAAACGATGGCGCTTAAAATAGATAAAATTTATAAGGAGTGATAATTTATGCCGACAGTAGTAGGCATTCGCTTTAAAAAAGCGTGCAAGATATATTATTTTGACCCGGCGGAAACAGGTGTAGCAAAGGGTGATTTTGCTATCGTAGAAACAGCTCGCGGTGTGGAATACGGCGAGGTTGTTATCGGACCGCGTGAGGTAGAAGACAAGCAGATTGTTTCCCCACTCAAGCCGGTTATGCGTAAAGCAACAGCCGATGATGATATGAAGCTGGCAGAAAACAAAATCCGTGAAAAGGAAGCGTTCAATATTTGCCTGCGCAAAATCAAAAATCATGGTCTGCCGATGCGTCTGATTGACGTAGAGTTTACCTTTGATGTGAATAAGATTATTTTCTACTTCACTGCTGACGGACGCATTGACTTCCGTGAGCTGGTTAAGGACCTGGCGGCAGTTTTCCGTACCCGTATCGAGCTGCGCCAGATTGGTGTGCGCGATGAGGCCAAGATGCTGGGTGGTATCGGCAGCTGCGGCCGTCCTCTGTGCTGTGCAACCTTTTTGGGCGACTTTGAGCCTGTATCTATCCGCATGGCCAAGGACCAGAGCTTGTCCTTGAATCCGACGAAGATTTCCGGCATCTGCGGTCGTCTGATGTGCTGCCTGAAGTATGAAAACCATATGTACTGCAAGCACGGCTGCAACGGCTGCGGTCGTCGCGAGCGTATTGAAATTCCCAAGATGGGCAGCAAGGTAGTGACTACTATGGGCGAAGGCAAGGTAGTAGGCATTAACCGCAAGGAGCGTACCGCTGCCGTGCAGCTTTCTCCAGATAATACTATTCAGGTGGAGTGGGAAGAGCTTGTAGATGCTTCCCAGGCTGACAATGTCTGAGCAGGAAAACAGCCTGCGCTGTGATTATGTGCTGGGCTGCGGCTATAAAATCTGGCAGGATGCCAAAGAGTTCTGCTATACTACGGATGCTGTGTTTTTAGGCAACTTTCCGCATGTCGTGCGTAATGCTAAGGTGCTGGAGCTGGGCTGTGGCACCGGTGCTATAAGTATGCTGCTGGAAAGCAGAGGTGCGGCGGAGGTTACTGCGCTTGACTGCAATCCGCAGGTAACAAAGCTGGTACGCCAAAGCGTTGCCGATAATTCTCTGCAGGATAAGTTTACTGTCATAGACGGAGATTTGCGTAATTACAAGCAGCTGCTGCAGCCGGAGAGCATGGATTTGGTGGCTGCCAATCCGCCCTACCGCAACAGCGGCAACGTGCGCCAGGTAGGCACTGCTGCCTGTCACGAGGTTACCTCGACGCTGGAGGATTTCTTCCGGGCGGCGGCCTTTGCTGTGCGCTATCGCGGACGCTTTGCGCTAGTGCAGCTGCCGGAGCGCTTTGCCGAAAGCATGCAGCTGGCGCTGAAATATGGCCTGCAGCCGAAGCGTTTGCAATGGGTGCATTCTAAAATTGATAAGCCTGCCTGGATTTTCCTGATGGAAATGCAGAAGGGCGGCAGCTACGGCTTGGAGGTTCTGCCACCGTTGATTATGTACAATCAGGATGGCAGTTATACGGAGCAGGTGAAAAAATTCTATGAGCCTGCTGTTAAATAATCTCAATGGACGGGAAAATGTTAGAATATAAGTAGTCTATATGCTAACAAATTATACATTTTAGATACGCGAAAATGCTGTAAATGTCACGGGTTTGACGCTTCCTGCTGTTTTATGTTAAAATAATTATCGGATTAAGGAGGTTTTTATGATTAAGCATATATGCAGATTACATTTAAATTGTTTATTATCTGCCGTTATCCTTATGCTGATGGTACCCTTCCTGACCGGTTTTGATATTTCACAGCAGGTGACTATTCTTTATGATGGTCAGACCAAGGAAGTGCGTACTAATGCAGTAAAGCCAGGTAAGATTTTGCAGGAGGCAGGCATTGTCCTGGAGAAGGGCGATGGCTGGAAGCTGCAGAATACCAAAAGGGTACAGAACGGCAGTGTGATTGAGGTACTGCGCGGCAAGCCCTTTACTGTTATCCGTGGCAATGAAACGGTAGAATACAAAAGCTGCAAGCCGACTGTAGGCGAAGCGCTGAAGGATTTGGGCATCTCCTACAAAAAGGAGCGTGTTTATCCGGATGTGCATGAGCCGTTCAAGGAAGGCATGCAGGTTTATATTTTGAATGCCGATGAGGAGCTGCAATTCAGTGAAGCGAGTGTAGATATTCCGGTGAAGTATGAGGACGATTACAGTCTGAACTTCGGTACGGAAAAGATACATGTTGAAGGCAAGGCCGGTACAGCGAAGGTTGTTTCCAAAAAGGTGAAAAACGGTGATGGCAGTCATTCCGTACAGGAGCTGACACGTCATGTGCTGATTGAGCCGGAAACAAAGGTTATCCGCAAGGGTATGGCGATGAGCGTCTATACTCCTGAGGGCTATAAGCGCTATACGAAAAAAATCAGTGCCCATGCCTCTGCTTATGTAGCAACAGGCAGCCGTACTTCTATCGGTCTTGTTCCGTATGAAGGCATTGTGGCTGTTGACCCGCGCTTTATTCCGTATTATACAAAAATGTATATCCCCGGTTATGGTATCGCTATGGCCGGTGATACCGGTGGCGATATGGTTCACCACAGAGTAGATTTGTTCTTTAATGATTATCATCGTGCTATCCAGTGGGGCAGACGCGATGTAGATATTTATATTTTAGCTGATTAAGGTGGAATTTATCTGATGCTTAAGGAAGTGCTCGTAGTAGAAGGAAAAATGGATACGGTGGCAATCGGGAAGGCGCTGGATGCCGATACAATCGAAACCGGCGGCTTTACGCTGGCCCCCTATACTTTGCGCCAGATAGAGGCTGCGTATAAAAAACGCGGGATAATTATCCTGACTGATCCTGACGGTGCCGGTGAACGCATTCGCCGCTTTTTGACGGAGCGCTTTCCGGACGCAGGTCAGGCGTTTATTCCTAAGCGTCAGGCAACTGCCAATAATGATGTAGGCGTGGAGCAGGCACAGCCGGAGGCTATTTTGGAAGCTCTCTCTAAGGTGCGTCATCACGAATATCGCCCGCAGCAGGAATTTACCATGCGTGATTTATTCCAAAATAATCTGAACGGCAGCGAGAGTGCTTCCATGCGTCGTGATGCGCTGGGTGCCGAGCTTGGTATAGGCTATGGCAATGCCAAACGCTTTTTGGAACGCCTGAATCATTATGGTGTGAGCCGTGAAGAATTTACGGCTGCTTTAGAAAAATTGGAGAGTGAAGAGTGAATAAACCGGTTATTGCTTCTCCCCAGGTAACGAATCATATTCTGCACCGCTTTAAACTGCGTGCCGATAAAAAGCTGGGGCAGAATTTCCTGATTGATGAAAATATCGTGCGCCGTATTGTAGAGGCAGCAGAGCTTTCCCCTGCAGATAAGGTGCTGGAGGTAGGTCCCGGTATCGGTACGCTGACACAGGGACTGGCAGAAAGCGGTGCCGACGTTGTGGCAGTAGAGCTGGATAAACGCCTGCTGCCGGTATTGGATGTTACGCTGGAGGGCTATGACAATGTTCGCATCGTCAATGGCGATATCCTGCAGGTAAATATTATGGAAACGGTGGCAGCACCGGAATTTAAGGTATGTGCTAACCTGCCGTATTATATTACCACGCCGATTATTTTTGCCCTGTTGGAAAAGCGCCTGCCTATGGAACGCTTAGTTGCTATGGTGCAGAAGGAGGTTGCCGAACGCATGGCTGCCAAACCCGGCAGCAGGGATTATGGTGCGCTTTCGGTAGCTATTCAGTATTATACCGAGCCGGAGATAGCGTTTATCGTACCTCCAACCTCATTTATTCCCGCACCGGCTGTTGATTCAGCTGTTATTGTGTGCAAGCGCCGCTCTGAGCCGCCAGTAAAGGTGTGCGACGAAGCATTGTTCTTCCGCGTGGTTAAGGCAGCCTTCTCCCTCAGACGAAAGATGCTCAGCAATTCGCTGAAGAATATGGGCATCAACTCCGAGCAGTGTGCGCAGTGGCTGCAGCGTGCCGGCGTAGACGGAAAGCGCAGAGCGGAAACTCTCAGCCTGGAGGATTTTGCGGCATTAACTAATACCTTTAGTGTAGAAAAGTAAAAAATAAAAAAAGAAGCTAGGTTACAAAACAGCAGAGAAAGTGTAATGATGTTTACAGTTTCTCTGCTGTTTTTGGCTTTTTCAGGACATAGTTATTCCCTCAATGCATTATTGATATTCCAATAAAGCATAACTGATATAAAACTAATTGCCGCATGCCCAAACGATATAACTTGACCTCTTGAAAATTCTGACAGAATAGTTTATATTATAACTACAGGGAATAATAAATATTCCCTAAGGTTTGCGCGGCGCTTCACCTCCCAAGATGAAAGCGAGGTAAATATTATGGAAAAGTTATTAGCAAAAATGTATGAGCAGTCAGAAAGCAAAGCAGAAAAGAAGCAGTACCGGGTGCTGAACGCACTCAAGGCTGCAGCCTTCTTAAATCTGGCAGTTTTCTACTTCCTGTATAATATCAATGTTGCTCAGGGTGCTAATCCTGCTTGGGATTACGCCTGGTGGCAGCGTTTGACGCTGTGGAGCATTGTGGTTCTGTGCGGTATGACCTTTAGCCAGGGCAGCAATTACCTCAAATGGGGATTGGGCCTTTTGGGTGTAGGTACTGCGATTTCGCTTTGCACCTATCTTTTCACACCGCAGCATCCGATTTATTTTGGCATCTTTACCTTCCTTGGTCTTGCATATCTGGTAGTACAGCCCATTCATTGGTGGCTGCAGAAGTCTCCCGGTTCCTGCGGTTGGCTGTTATCTGCAATAGCCTATGATTTGACAAGGCATCTTACCGATGGCGTGATCATCTGGCAGGGTAAGATAATTGGACATCTGCCGTCCTTCCTGTACGGTGACTGGAACGTATGGCTGGGGCTGCCCGGTGCAGATTTTGTCTCGCTGGAGTATGTGCCTTTCCTGCCTAACATCTTCTTATTCTTGTGCGGCCTCTACCTGTTCCAGTTTATGTCCGAGCATGAAAAAGGACAAGCTTATCTGAAAAAGCTGAGCTAACTAAAAAAGCCTTTCTTTAAAAGTCAATTTGCATAGAAAATCTCGTGGTTATCAAGTTTGTTTGCATATGGTGTTATCCCTCTACTTATTTCTTCTTAACCTTTAACACCCCATGCTTTTAGCCAATGTCCCAACAAAGCTAATGTCCCCGGACTCATAATTAACGAGAGAGAAAGAAGAAAATCCTCCGCAGCTGGCGAGCTGTCGGAGGATTTTTCTTTATGGCTGATTCAGTTTAAAGCTGTCTAAGGAATAAATTGCCTGGGGCAGATAGTTATCTGCCTGCAGCGCAGGCATTACGTAAAGCAGCTGGTAGGTTTTGCCGTTCAGCTGAGCTTCTGCAGTCAAAAGCAGCTTGTCGCCGTGATAATCATTGTGGGCACTCAGGCGGCAGGTCCAAATTAACTGATTGCCATGCTGCCATTGCCAGTATACTTTGGCATTTTCATAGACAGGCAGAGCTTCTGTTGCCTTAAAGCTTGCAGTGTCCGCAGGGTCAAGCATGGTTGCTGCCAGCATCAGAGTGTTGCCGGCTGTGCGCACCAGCATAGCTCCTTCGGCTTGCGGCAGGTCTGCCAGCGGATTTTTACCGAAGGCCTTGGGCACGGCCATACTATAGCCGCCGGCTTCACTGCTGACGCTGATGAAATCGCTTGCCTGAGGTGTACGCATGAACTGCCTGGGCAGCGGCGGCTTGCCTACCAGATTCAGCTTTGGTTTAGGCTTGGGCTTATCTGCAGGCGGCACAGGCTCATTGCTGATAACAGGCGGTTTAGCTGCAGTATTTGCAGCAGCTGGTGTTGTTGGCACTTCTGCCATAGGTGCTTTTGCTGTGGGCGCTTCGGCTGCTGTTTCTTCCTGCTTTGGCGTTGCCGGTACAGTAGGAGCAGTGCTTACGATGTTATTGTCTGCAGCGTTTTCCTCTGCTTGGGAAGAGTCAATACTGCTTTCGGCTTCCGTCGGCTCAGCCTGTTGAGCCGGAGAGGTGGAAACTACAGCAGGCTGCGTAGCATAATTTTGCAGCTCCTCGGCTGTAGCTGCAAAGCTGCTGCCTGCAAGGCTGAGCAGCAAAGAGCAGATTAAGACTGTGCGCCTCATAATTTATCGCAGACTTCGTTGATGGCTGCTTCGTCTACACGCATAGCGGCTATAGTTTTTTCCATCAGCTCGTCTAAAGGCCAGCCAAGAATATCGGCACCTTGTTTGATTACATCGCGGCTGCAGCCGGCAGCAAAGTGTTTATCCTTAAATTTTTTCTTCAGGGATTTCAGCTCCATGTCCTGTACGCTTTTTGAGGGGCGCATCAGGGCAGCAGCACCGATTAAGCCGGAAAGCTCATCGATAGCGAAAAGCACTTTTTCCATCTGATGCTCCGGTTCGATGTTGGCAGCAGTCAGGCCCCAGCCGTGGCTGGCAGTGGAACGGATAATGCTTTCGTCTACGCCGTGCTCGCGCATCAGTTCCTGAGATTTTACGCAGTGTTCTTCGGGATACAGCTCAAAATCCAGGTCGTGCAGCAGGCCTACGATGCCCCAGTATTCCTCCTGGTCTGCATAGCCAAGCTCCTTGGCAAAGTAACGCATAATGCCTTCTACAGTCAGCGCATGACGCAGATGAAAGGATTCCTTGTTATATTGACGTAATAAATTCCAGGCTTCTTCTCTGTTCATATTATTTTCCTCCTAATGCTTTGTTATTTTTCTATAAAATGCAGGTGCTTAGCTCGCTTTTAAATATTTTCAGCCTTCGGATGCTTGGCACGGTAATCGCTGATCATATCGTGCAGCGTAGTGTGGTCAACTACGCCGTCAATGGCCTGCTGAATTTTTTTGTAAAGACCGATGGTGATACAGGAGTCAAACTGATCGCAGGGTGTTTTGCAGTCCAGGCAGGATACGGGAGCAAGACTGCCCTCGACTGTGCGCAGAATTTCACCGACAGTGTATTCATCAGGCGTGCGCGCCAGACGATAGCCTCCCTGAGCGCCGCGGGCACTTTGGACAAAGCCTGCTTTACTCAGCTGGTGAATAATTTGCTCTAAGTATTTATCGGAAATATTTTGCCGTTGGGCAACTGTTTTTAATGGTATATAGCTACCGGTGTGGTTGATTGCTAAATCGAGCATCAATCGCAGGGCATAACGTCCCTTGGTAGAAATTTTCATTACGGTCACAACCTTTCTAATGACTATATTCTACTATGAATTTAGTAGGAATTCAATAATGATTATCATATCTGTGTTATGCGGGCATAAATTAATGATTCTGCACACGGAATATGAAAATGCTAGTGCCATTTTATTGCTTTTGTGTTAAAATACCCTTATACAACTATTTTTTGGAGGAAGTAAGATGGAAAAAAATAAATTAGATAAAACCTTTAAGCATTATCTGGGAATTTTTACCGAGGATAAGGAACTGGGCAAGATTTTGAACAAGGTATCCTTCCAGGAATTATTCAATCCTAAGTTTTTGCAGGAAAACAGCAAATTTACATCTATGGATGATATGATCTGGCGCAGCGGTTTTGGCATTATGAACCTGATGGAAGTAGAAAATGTTAATCAGGATAAGTGGAATGAGTATATTGCCAAAAATACCGAATGTGAAACCTGGCACGATTTTGGCAAGGTAGCAATGATTGACTGGATGAAAAACAAACTGGAAGAAGTAAAAAAATCCAAAAACTAAAATCTTCGTTGCCGGAGCTGAATGCTTCGGCAATTTTTGCCTTATGAGGGGAATGAACAATGGAAATAGTTTTACATGCATTAAACGGTGTGCTGACCATCATGCTGATGATTGCTGTCGGCTTTTATTTAGAGCGCAGGGGCTGGTTCAGCGAGGAAAGTGTGGCGCTGATTTCGCGTCTGGTGAATTATGTCTGCCTGCCTACATATATGCTGACCAATATTTTGGGGCAGTTTAAGCATGACCAGCTCATTACGCTTTCACATGGCCTGATTGTACCGGTTATTTCGATGCTGGCAGGTTATTTTATCAGCAGGCTGCTCGGACGTCTGATAGGTGTTCCGCGGGAGCACAGAGGAATTTTTTCTATCTGCGTCAGCTTTTCCAATACAATTTTTATCGGCTTGCCGTTAGGTATAGCCTTGTTCGGTGATGCCGGCGCTCCTTATATTATGATTTACTACATGGTGAACACAACGCTTTTCTGGACTATCGGCTTTCATGATTTGGCAAGCAGCAATGGCGTAACCATGCCGCTTTTCAGCCGTAAGACACTGAAAAGCATTATGTCGCCGCCGCTTATGGGCTTTATGCTGGGCGTAGTGATGGTACTGCTGGAATGGAATCTGCCTGAGCCGGTATTCAAGTCCTTTCATTATCTGGGAAGCATGACTACGCCGCTGGCGATGCTGTTCATCGGTATTGCCATGAGCAAAACCCGTTGGGAAGAAATTGCCGTAGGCAAGGAGCTGGTAGTTGCTATGCTGGGACGCTATTTAATTTGTCCTTGGATAGTTTTCCTGATTTTGCCGTTTTTCCATCTGGAGCCGATGATGGAAAAGGTATTTGTAATTATGGCGGCCATGCCGGCGATGACTAATACGGCGATTGTAGCCAAAGGCTACGGCGGCGATTATAAATATGCTGCCATGCTGACGGCGGTAAGCACGGTGCTGGCGGTCTTTGCAATACCATTTTATATGTGGCTGGTACACTGAAAAATATTTGCTGTTATAAATGTCACTGTTTGTGCTAAAATAAGCATAGAGTGGTTTAAAATATAAATGTTGCAAATGAGGAGGACTGAATTATGGAGTATAACAAGCTGTCTGACGAAATAATTGCCAAGCTGCAGGCCTTGGTTGGCGTGCAGAATGTAGTGACGGATGCAGGGCAGATGGAAATATATGCCCATGATGAAGTAACTGACCCGGCTTATCATCATATGCCTGAGGCTGTCGTATTTGCGGAAAATGCACAGCAGGTGGCGGCTGTGGTCAAGCTGGCGAATGAATATCACTTTCCGGTTGTGCCCCGCGGCGCAGGCACAGGTCTTGCCTGCGGTGCAGTGCCCATTTACGGCGGTGTAGTGCTTTCGCTCGAAAAGATGAATAAAATTATCGAGGTTAATGCTGACGCTATGTATGCGGTTGTAGAGCCGGGTGTGCGCACCTCGGATTTGCAGGCTGCGGCTGCAGCCAAGGGTGCCTTTTATGCTGGTGACCCTTGCAGTGGTGATTCCTGCTTTATCGGCGGCAATGTGGCAACCAATGCCGGTGGCAACCGCGCGGTTAAATACGGTACTACGCGTCATCAGGTATATGCCGTTGAGGTGGTAAATCCTACCGGCAAGATTGTGCAGCTGGGAGCACGCCTGCAAAAGCAGACTACAGGCTATTGCCTGGAGCAGCTGATAATCGGCAGTGAGGGTACTCTTGGTATCATTACACAGATTACAGTGAAGCTGCTGCCGTTGCCTAAGTACAGCATGGATCTGCTGGCGGTTTTTGAATCCCCTGAGGATGCTATCGGCACGGTAAACAAGCTGATTATGACCGGTATTATGCCTACCTGCGTAGAATACATGGATAATATTACTATCAAATCCGTAGAGCGTTATCTTGGTACAACGCTACAGGGCAGTGAAAAGGGCAATTATCTTATCGTAGAAGTGGAAGGCACCAGCGAGGATGACTTGGATGAAAAGGCTTGTACGATGGATGAAATCTGCTCGGAAAACGGTGCCGGCGATGTGCTGGTAGCGGAGCACGACAAAATTTGGCAGGCACGCAAGGCCTTCGCCGAAGCAGTGCGTGCGGAAAGC
>OGZZ01001431.1_pt1 | contig 17288 bp, 9 predicted proteins | sample 1577021 | NCBI WGS metagenome assembly OGZZ01 (sample SAMEA3541526, study PRJEB24748) | human gut metagenome | biome: human gut; feature: human-associated habitat; material: faeces | place: China | collected 2012
AAGCTCCATCCGGTATACATTGAGGGCCTGACGGTCGGTGTCTTCTTTTCCCATGAAGATCTCACACTCAAGTCCCATCAGCGCTGCTGCCGTTGCGGTTGCCACACCGTGCTGGCCGGCTCCGGTCTCTGCGATGACACGGGTTTTTCCCATTCTTTTTGCGAGGAGGCACTGTCCGAGCACGTTGTTGATTTTGTGGGCTCCGGTGTGGTTCAGATCCTCTCGTTTGAGGTAAATTTTTGCTCCGCCGAGATCCTTTGTCATTTTCTCTGCGTAGTAGAGAAGGGACGGGCGGCCCGCGTAATTTTTCAGCAGGTCATCGAGCTCCTGGCAGAACTCCGGATCGTTTTTATAATAATTGTACTGTTTTTCCAAATTGATAATTTCATTCATCAGAGTTTCCGGTATGTACTGGCCTCCGTGAATACCAAATCTTCCGTCAGACATGTCTTATCCTCCTTATGCATTCTGTGATTTTTTTCGGATCCTTTACGCCGTCTGTCTCGACACCGCTGCTGATGTCGACGGCGAAGGGATGTGTCTGTAAAATCGCCTGTTCCACATTTTCGGCGTTCAGGCCTCCCGCAAGGAAATACGGGCGGTCCATGTTTCTGATCAGTGACCAGTCGAACGATTCGCCGGTACCGCCTTTTCCGTGGTCGAGAAGGATGTAATCGGCGCTGCTTTTTTTCGCCTTTTCGACGTCCTCCCTGGTTTTGATGGAAAATGCCTTGATCAGTTCCCCGCCGGTGCGGAACCGGAGCGAATGGATATATTCTTCACTCTCATTTCCGTGGAGCTGTGCCAGATCGATGACGCCCTCTTCGAGGTATCCTGCGACAATCGCCGGAAGCTCGTTCACAAAGACGCCGACCGCCTGGATTTCGGGATCCAGATAGCGCCGCAGCGTCACGGCATGTTCTTTTGTAATCTGTCTGCGGCTTTTTGCAAAGACAAAGCCGACATATTCGGGCTTCAGTTCATTCACCGCATCGATGTCTTCCAGCCGTGTGAGCCCGCAGATTTTGATTCTGGTCTGTTCTTCCATAACGTTTGACTCCCCGTGCGCTCTGTTTTGTTTTGCGCACTTACGTTACCACTTTAACACATTGAAGAGAGTTTTTCAAGCTCTGCTTTTTTGTTGCTGCTCCGCATCAGCGTTTCGCCGATCAGAACGGCATCGGTTTTATTCTGATACAGTCTTCCGACATCCTCCGGCGTTTTGATGCCGCTCTCGGATACGAAAACAATGTTTTCCGGGACAAGCTCCCGCAGCCGCTCACTGTTGTGGATATCGACCGTGAAATCTTTTAAGTTGCGGTTGTTGACACCGATGATCCTTGCTCCGGCGCGCATGGCCTGTGCAACCTCCGCCTCATCGTGGGTTTCCACAAGAGCGGAAAGGCCGAGGGAATGCGCTGTTTCCAGATATTCTTTTAAGGTTTCCTCCGGCAGCAGCGCACAGATCAGAAGGACAGCGGTGGCTCCGAGCACCTTTGCCTCGTAGATCATATAGGGATCCACGGTAAAATCTTTCCGCAGAACCGGGATGGATACGGTTTCTGCAATTTTTTTTAAGTAACGCTTGTCGCCTTTGAAGTATTCCGGCTCAGTCAGGCAGGAAATGGCGGAGGCACCGGCCGCTTCATATTCCTTTGCGATCTCCAGATAGGGGAAATCTTCTGCGATGATGCCCTTCGACGGGGAGGCTTTTTTTACCTCGCAGATAAAGGACATGCCCGGCTTTTTCAGCGTCTGTTCAAACGGGAATCCGGTGTCCGGGTTCATCGCCGTTGCTTTTTCTTTCATTTCTGCAAGAGAACACTTCTCTTTTTCTGCAGCGACACGTTTTCTTGTGGCTTCTGCAATCGTTTCCAGTATCATATGTTTATTCCTCTTCTGCCAATTTGTTGGTGAGTGACACAAACTCTTCGAGTTTTTTCTGTGCTTTTCCGCTGTCGATCAGCTCCTCTGCCAGTTTTACAGCATCCTGCATCGGGATTTCTTTTGCTGCATGAAGGGCTGCGGCGGCATTCAGGACAACAGCGTCTCTTGCCGGGCCTTTCTTTCCTGCAAGAATTTCTTTCGTAATTTCAGCATTCTCCTGCGGAGTTCCGCCGACCAGCTCTTCTTTGGTGCAGCGGGTCATGCCGAACTCTTCCGGTGTGATGACGTATTCCTCAAACGTTCCGTCCTTGATCTCGCAGACGCTTGTCGGTGCGCTTAAGGAAATTTCATCGAGGCAGTCCTGGCCGTAGACAACCATGCCGCGTTTGACACCAAGATTGGAGAGAACTTCTGCCATCGGGCGGACAAGTGCTTCCTCGTAGACACCCATCACCTGCATCGTGGCTGCTGCCGGGTTGGTCAGCGGTCCGAGGATGTTGAAAATGGTCCGGATGCCGAGCATCTTGCGGACCGGTGCCACGTATTTCATGGACATGTGGTATTTCTGTGCGAACAGGAAACAGATTCCAAGTTTTTCCAGAACTTCTTTGTTTTTCTCCGGCTCCAGGTCGATTTTGACGCCGAGCGCTTCGAGACAGTCGGCTGCGCCGGATTTGCTCGATGCGGCGCGGTTTCCGTGTTTTGCAACTGCGACGCCGCCTGCAGAGATCACAAGGGATGCTGTTGTGGAAATGTTGAAGGAATTGGATTTATCTCCGCCGGTTCCGACGATTTCCAGAACATCCTTGTCATGTTCCATGTGAACACCGTGCTTTCTCATGCCGTTGGCACATGCGGTGATCTCTTCGATTGTCTCGCCTTTCATCGTCATGGCAGTTAAAAATGCGCTGATCTGGGTCGGATCGGCTTTTCCTCCCATGATTTCATCCATGGCGCCCTCTGCCATCTCGTAGGTTAAGTTCTCTTTATTTACCAGTTTTACAATCGCTTCCCGAATCATATTCTGTTTCTCTCTTTCTTTGCTGTCCTGTGATCTATCTTGTAATTTTTAAGAAGTTTTCTACCATCTGTCTGCCCTGCGGGGTCAGAATGGATTCCGGATGAAACTGGACTCCGTAGATCTTTTTCTCACTGTCCTCGACTGCCATGACCTCGCCGTCTGCAGTTCTTGCCGTTACCTTTAAGGTTTCCGGCAGTGTCGCTTCATCAGCTGCGAGGGAATGGTATCTTGCAACCGGAACGGTTTCCGGCAGCCCCTGGAATAATTCCGAGGTAAGATCCAGCGTTGTCTCGGACTGTTTGCCGTGCATCAGCTGTTTCGCATAGGTGACGGTCGCGCCGTACGCGGCACAGATTGCCTGATGGCCGAGGCAGACACCGAGGATCGGGATCTCGCCGCCTAATTTTTCTACAATCTCCATGCATCGGCCTGCCTGCTCCGGACGGCCCGGTCCGGGAGATAAAATGATGGATGCCGGTGCCAGTGCACGGATTTCGTCGATCGTCATCTCGTCGTTCCGGATGACCTTCATGTCCGGATTGATCGAACCGGCGAGCTGATACAGGTTATAGGAAAAACTGTCATAATTATCTACCAGCAGTATCATAAGTTGCTTCCTCCTTCTGCCTCTGCAAGTGCGACCATCACGGCCTTTGCTTTGTTGATGCATTCCTGATGCTCTTTTTCCGGTACGCTGTCGGCTACAATGCCGGCGCCGGAGCGGACGAACACTTTTCCGTTTTTCTTAAACGCAAGCCGGATCGCGATGCAGGTGTCCATATTTCCGGTGAAATCCAGATAGCCGATCGCACCGCCGTAAATGCCGCGCTTGTTGTTTTCCAGCTCGTTGATGATCTGGCAGGCACGGAGCTTTGGTGCACCGGAGAGGGTTCCGGCCGGGAGAACGGAATCGATGGCATCTACTGCGGTCTTGTCTTTCCGAAGCTGTCCTTTTACAGTGGAACCGATGTGCATGACGTGGGAGTAACGCTCGATTGACATGTATTTTTCTACTTCCACAGTTCCGAAATCACAGATCTTTCCGAGATCGTTTCTTCCCAGATCAACCAGCATGTTGTGCTCGGCACGCTCTTTTTCATCGGCGAAGAGTTCTTTTTCCAGCCGCTGATCTTCTTCATAGCTCTTTCCTCTCGACCGCGTTCCGGCAAGCGGGAAGGTCCGGACCTCTCCGTCCTCGACTTTTACGAGAGTTTCCGGGGATGCACCGGCGATCTCGACATCATCACTCGAGAAGTAGAACATGTACGGCGACGGGTTCGTCGTTCGGAGGACGCGGTACGTATCGAGGAGGCTTCCCTCAAAATCAGCTTCGAGCCGGTTGGAGAGAACGAGCTGGAAGAGGTCTCCCTCGTGGATATAATGTTTGACCTGCTCGACTTTCTCACAGTACGCTTTCTCATCGAAGAGCGGGCGGAACTCGGATTTCAGGTGGCCGGCTTTCGTCTCGGCCGGTTTTCCAAAGCGGATCAGCTCTTCCATTTTTTCGAGTTCCTGTACGGCTTTTTCGTAATTTTCTTCGAGATTTTCGGTTTCGATATTAATCATCAGTACGATTTTCTGACGGTAATTATCATAGGCGATGACCTTATCGAACAGCATCAGGTCGACATCTTTGAAATGTTCCTGATCTTCTGCGTCCAGCTTTAAGGTCGGCTCGCTGTACTTGATGTAATCGTAAGAGAAGTATCCGACGAGGCCGCCGGTGAAGGTCGGCAGTGTCGCGATCTTCGGACTTTTATTTTTCTCAATCAGGGTTTTGATGACGGCTCCCGGATGGGCTGTCTTTGCGGTCAGCCGGATCTGTCCGGTCGGAAGCTGTTCTTTGCAGCTTTCCGGAATATCTTCTACTTTTTTCATCTCTGCCGCATCGGCGGTGATTGTCAGGTTTCCGTTGACACAGGTGAGTTCCAGCGACGGATCGTAGCCGAGGAAGGTGTATCTTCCCCACTGTTTTTTATCCTCCACGCTTTCGAGCATGTAGCAGTGGCTGCTGACGCCCTGCAGGACTTTCAGTGTTTCTACTGGTGTACGGATATCCGAATAAATTTCTCTGCTTACCGGGATTTTCCGAAAAGCTCCCGATGCGGCTGCTTTTGAAATTTCTTCTAACGTCATCTGTTTCATCTTGTTATCTCCTCTCCTTGTGTCTGCAAAGGCTGTCATCAACACTGGTCCTCAGAACCAATTTCTGATATACAAAAAACCGCCCCCGGCAAAGAATCACTTTGTTCTTTGCCAAGGGCGGGTATATTTTTATACTCGTGGTGCCACCTTGTTTTGCGATTGCTCACACGCTCTGCAGAATACGATCATATTCCTGGCAACTAACGTATGCCTGCACGTTACAGAATACTCAGACGGTTTCCCGCTTTTCCCTGTACCCTCCGTGGTCCATTTGCTGATCCGCTTTCTGTCCGGCTTCCACCTTCCCGGGCTCTCTGTGAGTGCGCTTCCAACGTTATCTCCACTTCATCGGTTTCAAAGTATTTATTTTTTCTTATGGGCCGTATTATAGTCCCATTCTTTTTTGCTGTCAAGTAATTTTTTTGCTCTTTTTGTTCAAAGTCCGGTATTTTTATGATATTCCCGTGTCCACGCCGCAAGAGCTTCGTCCAGATCGCGCGGGAGCTCGACCTGCATTGCCTCGGTGATCTGGCGGTCCATCTCCCGTTTCGTCTCGGCATCCACTTTCCGTTCGGTGCACATCTGCTCATAGGCATCCTGTCCTTTGCTCATGTAGACCGCAAACAGCCAGCTCTTTAACGATGCTTTCGTGTGCAGCTCTTCATTTGCTTTCTGAAAGCACGTAAGTGCTTCATTCATCTGGAACAGACTTGCGTAGGCACAGCCCATGTTGTTGTAAATACTTCCGGTGAACTGGCTTCCCATGTTGGTTTCGTTTTCCTCGGTATCTTTCAGCGTTTCCTGGTAAACCTGGATCGCATTGATATATTTTTCGTGGTCGACAAGGTAATCTCCCTTGATTTTTTTCCGCACAATCTCCGGCTGCTCCTCGAACCGTTTCAGGCGCTCATTCATCTCACGGAACTGATCGTGGGAAAGATAATTGATCTCCTTGAAGATCGGCAGGATAAACTCACCGATGTTCTTTTTCTCCTCCAGAAGGACGTAGAGACGCTGGTACAGTCTTCTTAAGTGGAGTTCTTCTTTCATCCACACCAGCAGCTGCTCGTTAATGATGGTCTCGTCCAGCAGATAGATGTTGTGGTACAGGTAATAGCACAGTTCCTCGATGGAATAAATATTTGTGCTGATGTTGGAAATATAATACGGATTTTTCGCCCGTTTGACCTGACATAAAATATAACCGCTCATCGTTTACACCTCCCCCATCGTCTCGTGCCAGGTTTTGTGGCTTGCCGGGAACATATCGCCAAAACCCAAATCCTCTGCGGTGATCTGACACGTAACCGGAGAATCATACTCCAGACGCAGACGGATCCGTGTTGTCTTCGGCGGCCGTTTGGGCAGCCCGTCCAGCTTCATGGTATAGCGGTTTCGTTTTCCGCTTTCCATGGAGCTCACAACAAATTCCAGCTCCTCCGTTCCGTCGAGGATCAGCTCACATTCTTTTTCTGCTTCATACCAGTTCACACCGGCTGCAATCAGCGCATAGTATGCCGGAGAACCATTGATCGTCATCTCCATGCCGATGTTGTAGCGCACGAGGTCATTTCCGAGGAAGAGATAGCCCTTTAAGCGGCGCTCCTCCACTTTTTCGCGCGCGGAAAAGCAGGCGCCCTGTGCAAACAGGTTCGTTCCGCCAAAGATTCTTCTCTGGTTTTTCTTTAACTGACGCAGAGAGTTGTCGGCCCAGGCAAGGTCGAACTCCTCGCTCACCAGAAATACGCTGGAATAAATTTCATTCCCCATCGCTTCTCCCATCAGATGGCAGAAATCGCGGTCGCGCTCCATCGGCTCGATCGAAAGTGCGGCTTTTGGCCCCCGTTTTACGTTCACAGTTGCCGGCTTCGTTTTACGGCTGATGGAAAGTTCAGAAAACGATGCTTCCTCATCTTTCAGGAAAAACAGACCGACTTTACGGCTCCAGAGCTCCGGCTTCTGGTTCAGCACATGGCAGTAAAAGCTCTCGTCATGCTCCTGCAGGTAGGCTCTGCCGCGCGGAAGTCCGATTATCTTGTATGCTTCACGCACATTTTCCACAAATGGACGGGTCAGATGGCCCGTGGTGATCATCATCGCCTGGATCTGCTGGTCCGGGCGCTCGATGCCGATCATCTTCAGTGCTTCGCGAAGGAACGTGCCAAGGACTTCTCCCGGCGTGTAATCCCGGTTTTCGATCTGGCAGATGCGGGATCCCATGCAGATCTCGTACAGATTGTCCAGCCAGATGCCGTTTTCCGCGTGAGCAGATTTTTCTGCATCCGGTCCTGTTTTCCACGTTTCCTCATTCCGTTTTTTGGCAATGGCGGTCGGAAATTCCACCGCCTCTTCTCCTTCTTTTACCGGGATGGAGACGGCCGTATGGGTTCCCCTGTCATAGCAGCAGAACTGGGAATATTTCTCTCCAAAATCAAATCCTAAAATTAAATTTTTCTGTTCCATGTCGTATCCTCCTGCTGCTTCTTTTCATCCACAAGTGCAAAACAGTTCCGAACCAGAGCCTCCTGCTGCAGATACTTTTGGAATGCTTCTTCTGCTTTTTCCGAATCTCCTGCCGCGCGCGCTGCTTTCATCTGATTCAGAAGCTGGTACCGCGTCTTTCCTGCTTTTGGTTCGCCGGTCATGGAGACGGTTTTCACCTCTGTTTTTCCCTCGCCCTGACGGTTCGTAAAGGTCAGGTAATACTCCATTTTCTCGCCGTAGAACAGCAGAAACTCTTTCACAAAAATGCCCTGATACATATTGCGCATCGGTTCGCTCTTCCATGTTTCTTCGGCGTTTGTCCGGTAATGAATCGTCACCTTTGCCTCCGCTCTCTGGCGCTCCTCGATGAACATGCGGTCGCCGATCTGGAAGCCTTCGGTCAGGTGCTCCGGCAGATCCTTGTAGAAGGCAAAGCGGAGTCCCTGTTTCGTAAACGCCAGAAGCAGGGTATGCGCCTCTTTTTCTTCCTCCTCAGAAAGCTGCGGCTTCGTGGAAAGATGTTTCAGCATCGCAAAACGGCAGATCTCGTCCAGCTCCCAGCCCTGTTTCCAGGCGCGGTCCAAGTAGTCAAACATCTGATCCGAAAGCGGTTTTCCGTCCATAAAATAGCCGATCGCAAGATACGTCAGGTATGCCAGAATGACATGCTCTTTTCCGCTCTGGCGGATGTAGCTCTCCAGCATTTCCTGCTCCCACTTCGGGTGGCTGCGCACAAAGACGGACCAGGTCAGAATGCGCTCCTCCAGCTTGTCGCTCTCCATCTGAAAGCCGCGGATTTTATCCCATAAACTGCACATATCCTCAATAGAACCGGTGAAATAATCTCTCAGATAGCACAATACAATTTCATCGTAAATGCCCTGTTTTACCACGTAGGATGCCAGATAGAGAAGCTCCTCGTCCTCTGTAAAATCTTTTTCCAGAATCATCGCATGCGCCAGACGGAAGAGACACGACACCGGGATCTTTTCGTAGCCGTACCGATCCGTCAGGGCAAAGGCGCGGCTGTAACAGCCGTAGCGTACCAGAAGCTCGATCGTAGAAATACGGTCCACCTTTGCGTAAGCGCTGTCCTCCAGCTCTGCAACAGCTGCCTCGGTCTCACGCTCATCCGGATGGGCAAGATAGTATTCCAGCAGTTTCTGACGCACTGTTTTCCGGTAAGCACTGGAAAATGCGCTCGTGCGCGCTGCCTGCTGATACCAGGCAAGATTTTCTGCGGTAAGCTGCATCTCCTCTTCCTGCTCCCCGCACAGGTGCAGCAGCAGACCCGGATTTTCAATGGCAAAACCGCCGCAGGCACGGGCAAGCTCTTCATCCGTAAACAATGGCTCTATGCGGCAGGTTTCTGTCACCGCATATCTTCTGCGCTGCTCATCTTCGAGAAGAATCCGCGCTTTTTTGCCATACAGACGGATATAAGCACCCCGTTCCGTCATCGGATAGGACGTTTCGCCCGCCATCGCCGGATGGCAGACGATCACACGCGTGATTTTCGGATTTTCACACGTTACATGATGGGTAAACAGCACATTTGCGATCGCTTTTGCGCTGTCGGGATCTTCCGGTTTTTTCAGAAAAGTCCGGTACAGTGCGGCGTATTCGCGGTTCATGCGGCCTTTCTGGATCTGTCTTGCCGTGAAAACCTCCATCGCCGGGCGGTAGCTCTGGAATGTATGGCGGTCTTTTTCGCGGTTTTTGATCACGTTGGCGTAGATCAGCGCTTTCTTCTGGCCTGCCAGTGTGTTGCTGTAGGAGAAATACATCCGGATGACCTGCGGAAGAACCTCGTCGAACGACGCATCCATCGTTTCGATATAGTACTCGTACAGGCGCGTGATGCGGATGTTCCGCTCCACGGCTTTTGCATACCACGGGAAATATTCCTTCCGCACCGGGCGGCCCTTCATCACCAGTTTGCAGATGGCTTCGAGCACTTCATCGGATGGAAAACGCTCATAGCCCGCAGTCAGGATCTGATAGACATTCTCATCGAACGTTTTCATCGTCTCTGTAAGATAAGCGGCCCGTTTTAACAGTTCCCCGCTTAAAATGCCTTCTTTCTGCGCAAATTTCAGCACCTGAACGGTGAACGGCGAAATCCGGCGGAGCTGTCCCTCCTGGCGGAGATAGAGCTGTGCCGCATCCAGATACAGAAGCGGGCTCTTGCACCCGCACTCATAGCAAAGTTCCATCGCGTAGAGCTGACGGGTCAGCGACTGCTGCCAGGAATCGTCGGCATCAATGGCAAGCTTTAGCAGAAAATAGCTTGCACTCTCCTGCCGCATCAGTGTTCCAAGGCGTGATACCAGCCCGGTATGGCCCACTTCCATTTTCAGCTTCCATGCCAGATACAGGTACGCTCCTTTTTTCTCCGCGGTGTCCAGCAGTTCCTGATGCTCTTTTACGTAAGAAAGCGTTTCTCTTGCTTTTCCGGTTTCCTCATGGCTCTCGTACAGCCATGCTTTTCCCAGCGTCACCCACGCCATGTCTCCGCCGGCTTTTTCGAACTGCTCGATGGCCTCCCAGGTGTCCTGATACCAGGTACGGTAGTCGCGTTTATGGACTGCCAGATCGAGATAGCCGCGCGCGATGGCAGTTATCTGACGGTCGCGCTCCGTATTTTTCCTGCTAGTCACATGCTTTTCGCTGTTTGTCACTTCCAGTTCAAAGCGAAGCTCCTGTTTTCCCTGACGCACCGTAATTCTGCCGTAATGGCGGCCGTTTCCGATTTTCTCCTGATGGATAATGTATTCCACACCGTAGACGCTTCCGATGAAATCTTCTGAAGTGACGACTTTCTTTTCCACTTCCAGAAAGTCTCCCTGCACCTCGATTTCCATGCGGACGTAGCCCCAGGTATTTTTATACAGATACAGTGTTTCTTTGCGCGGTTGGTCCACGGTAAGCGCAGTTTTCTCCGGCTGTTCCGCCGAAAGCATCACCGGCTCTTTCTGACCGAGGGCAACCAGAAATTCCTCCAGATGCTGAAATGTCACCGGCTTGTGGGACAGTCCCTGATAAAGTGCCATCTGCTCCGGTGCCTCTTTCTGAAGAAGACGTGCAAACTCTTTTTTTACAAAGAAGCGGTACGCTGCGCCGAAATCATGGCTTGCCAGATGCACAAAATCTGCCAGGGAATGAATCTCCTGTCCGGAAATGTTCATTGTCTTTCCTGCAATCGAGACGTGTACCCGCACGCAGCGTTCCTCCAGATTGCTGCTGACGGTGATGTTTCCACAGATTTCATCGCCTGCTTTTAATCCGCTGGTATCCACGCCGTACTCAATCGTACTCGCCGTTCCCTGGAACTGATTTTTCGCCAGAACGATTCTCTGATGATCTGTAGTCACAATTCCTTTTACTCTTCTCCCGTCTTCCGCTCCGATATTCAGCTCTCCGCGGAAATTCTGCCCCTCGTCCAGCGTCAGGGCCACCTCCGTCTCGGACAGCAGCAGATGGGGAACCTCATATTCAAATCTGCCGTTCAGCAGTTGTTCCAATCTTCTTCTCAATGTTTTTCACCTTATTTTATCTAAATCGTTTTCGTTCTTTTCCACAACGTCTGATTATACCCCAAGACGCACGGGATTGCAACGGAAAGGGGACGCTCCTTTTAATAGTCGAACAGCGAAAACTGGTTGCTTTCGGGCAGATCTCCGAAGACACCGAGGTCCGCCATAAAGTCGATAATCGTCTTGCTGACCTTGGTGCGGTCGCGGAAATCATCTTTCGAGAGGAATTTTCCGTTTCGTGCCGCAAGGACAACGGCGTCGGCCGCCTTGTCGCCCAGACCCTCGATCGAGTCGAGCGCCGGCATCAGATGTTTGTCATCGTAGACCTGGAATCGGTGCGCCTGTGCCTTATAGAGGTCCACCGGCACGAAATCGAAGCCGCGGGCGTACATTTCCTGGACAATCTTCATATCCTTGACGGTTGCCTGCTCCTTCTGAGTCAGCGTGTCTTTCCGTTTTTCGTAATCTTTCATATAATATTCCAGCCGGTCGCGTCCCATGCACATGAGCTCGTAGGAGAATGCGGACGCACGAATGGAGAAGTACGCCGCATAGTACGCCAGCGGATAGAAAATTTTATAGTAAGCGATGCGGTACGCCATCATGACGTACGCCGCCGCGTGGGCTTTCGGGAACATGTACTTGATCTTTTTACATGACCAGATGTACCAGTCCGGCACATCGTGGGCCTTCATCTCCTCTTCCCACTCCGGCTTTAAGCCCTTTCCTTTTCGCACGCTCTCCATGATCGTAAAGGAAAGCTCACTTTCGAGTCCCTTGTCGATCAGGTAGATCATGATATCGTCCCGGGTACAGATGGCGGTGGAAATCGTCGCCTTGCCCTCCTCGATCAATGTCTGCGCATTGCCGAGCCATACGTCGGTTCCGTGCGACAGACCGGAGATACGGATCAGGTCGGAGAACGACTGCGGCTTCGTGTCCAGAAGCATCTGGATAACGAAATCGGTACCGAACTCCGGCACGCCAAGACATCCAAGCGGGCAGCCGCCGATGTCCTCCGGCTTGATGCCGAGCGCCTCGGTGCTCTTGAACAGCGACATGACCTCCGGGTTATCGAGCGGAATCGTCTGCGCATCAAGGTGCGTGATATCCTCGAGCATACGGATCATGGTCGGATCATCGTGTCCGAGAATGTCGAGCTTTAAGAGGTTGGCATCAATGGAGTGGTAATCGAAATGGGTCGTAATAATGTCGGTTGTCATATCGTTCGCCGGATGCTGCACCGGGGTGAAGGAGTTGATGTCCTCACCGAACGGCAGAACGATGATACCGCCCGGGTGCTGGCCGGTGGTACGGCGGATGCCGGTGCATCCTTCCACGATACGGTCGATCTCGCAGTTCCGTTTGTGCTGGCCGCGCTCTTCGTAATAGTTCTTCACGTAACCGAACGCTGTTTTATCCGCCAGCGTACCGATGGTTCCCGCACGGAACGTCTGACCGGCGCCGAAAATAACCTCTGTGTATTTGTGCGCCTTACTCTGGTAATCACCGGAGAAGTTCAGGTCGATATCCGGCTCTTTGTTTCCCTTGAATCCAAGGAACGTCTCGAACGGAATGTCAAATCCGGCTTTTTTCAGCGGCTTGCCGCAGTTCGGGCAGACGGCGTCCGGCATATCGCATCCGGCACGGCCGACGTACTCTTTGACGCGCGGCGAATCGAACTCGCTGTAATGGCACGACTCACAGTAGTAATGCGGGCTCAACGGGTTTACCTCCGTGATTCCCGCCATCGTCGCAACGAACGAGGAACCGACGGAACCACGCGATCCTACGAGGTAGCCGTCCTCGTTCGACTTCCACACCAGTTTCTGTGCGATGATGTACATAACGGCATATCCGTTGGAAATAATGGAGTTCAGCTCCCGTTCGAGGCGCGCGGAAACGATCTCCGGCAGCTCCTCGCCGTAGATTTCATGCGCGCGGTCGTAGCAGATTCTACGCAGTGTCTTGTCGGAATCTTCGATGACCGGCGGGAATTTTCCGGCACGGATCGGGGAGATTTTCTCGACAAGGTCGGAGATTTTGCGCGGATTGGTGATGACGACCTCCTCCGCTTTCTCACTTCCGAGATACGAAAACTCTTCAAGCATCTCCTCGGTGGTGCGCAGGAACAGCGGTGCCTGCTCATCCGCGTCGTCAAAACCTTTTCCGGTCATGATGATGCGGCGGTAGATCTCGTCCTGCGGATCCATGAAGTGGACGTCGCACGTTGCCACAACAGGCTTATGGAACTGCTCGCCGAGTTTAACAATGCGCCTGTTGATCTCCTTTAAATCCTCCTCGCTCTCTACGGCAGAAACGTCCTCTTTTTTGATCATGAACGCGTTGTTGCCGATCGGCTGGATTTCCAGATAATCGTAGAAGTCCACAAGACGCGCAATCGCCGCATCCGGTTCACCGCGCAGGATTGCCTGGTAGAGTTCGCCCGCCTCGCAGGCAGATCCGATCATCAGACCGTCCTGGTATTTCAGGTAGACGCTCTTTGGCAGCTTCGGCCGGCGGTTGTAGTATTTCAGGTGGGATTCTGACACGAGGCGGTACAGATTGACACGTCCCGTCTCGTTCTTTGCCAGAATGATCGCATGGTACGATGGAAGCTTGCGCACAGCCTCCTCCGATACTTTTCCCTGCGCATTCAGGTCATCCAGAGTCAGAATATTGCGCTCCTCCAGCATTTTTACGAATTTCACGAAAATTTCCGCCGTACAGCCGGCATCGTCCACCGCACGGTGATGGTTTTCCAACGATACGCCGACCGCCTTCGCAACGGTATCCAGCTTGAAACGGTTGAGGCCCGGCAGCAGGAAACGCGCCATGGCGACGGTGTCCGCCGTTGTAAATTCCCGCTCGATCCCCTGCAGGACGCAGTTGTGCTCGATAAAGCTCATATCGAACGAAGCATTGTGGGCAACCATAACGGCTCCCTCACTGAACTCCAGGAATTTCGGCAGCACCGTTTCGATGTCCGGCGCGTCAAGAACCATGTTGTCGTTGATGCCGGTCAGATTCTCAATCCGGAACGGGATCGGGACTTTCGGATTGACGAAGGTGGAAAACTTATCGACAATCGCTCCGTTTTCCACACGGACGGCACCGATCTCAATGATTTTGTTGACAACCGGGGAAAATCCCGTCGTCTCGATATCAAACACAACGTAGCTTCCGTGGATGTCCTGTCCTTTGCTGTTGACAACGATATCTTTCAAGTCGTCGACGAGATAAGCCTCCATGCCGTAGATGACCTTGAACGGAGCCGAAACTTTTTTCAGCTCATCTTTTGTCGCATCCGGGTGCTCTGCCTGGTATTTTTTCCGGTAAGCGCCGTCGATCGCCTCGATCGCATGGTTTGCCTCCGGGAATGACTGCACCACGCCGTGGTCAGTGATCGCGATCGCCGGATGGCCCCACTCGTAGGCACGCTGTACCAGACGGGCAGCATCGGTGACACCGTCCATATCGCTCATCTTTGTATGACAGTGCAGCTCCACACGCTTCACCGGACTCGTATCCTGACGGCCGGTACGGAAATCGGTGATCTTCTTGATGCCCCAGACAGACATAACCGTCAGATCGTGGTCAAATGCATCAACCGTCGTTTTTCCTTTTACTTTAATGAACGCGCCTTTTTTGATCGCATCCTTTAATTCCGGCACTTCCGCGTTCTGGACGAAAATCTTGACGCCGATGGTATCCGTAAAGTCGGTGATCGTGAACATGAAAATCGTACGCTCATTCCGGATCTCGCGCATATCCACACTCTGGACTCTTCCTCGGATGACAACATCACCGATCTCATCGCCGATTTTCAGAATCTCCACGCTCTCATCCTCGAAATCTCTTCCGTACAGCACATCCGGATTGGAGGATTTGCGCGGCTGATTGTCCGCATTCCGGCTGAAACTGCCCTTGCCTTTCTTGAAGGAACCGCGTCCGCCGCCGGAAAAACCTTTTCCCCTTCCGCCGTCTGCTGCTTTTTCTTTTTTCGCCTCGCCGTCCTTGGCTGCTGCGGCTGCTTTTGGCTGTTCGCCTGCTGCTTCCGCCTGCTCTTCCATCCGGTTCTGCTCTTTTTCGCCGAGCATCTCACCGTAATGGGTATGCGCCAGAACGTGGCGCACTTCCTCCCGGATGCGGAGCTCGGAATTTCTCATGGCGCGGCTCTCGCCCTCCGGCTTTCTCATCTCGGTTTCCACGATCAGGTCGAAGCCGCACCGCTCACAGAAGATTTTCTCGAGAATGTGGACCAGCTCCTCCTCGCGCTCCTTTGCCACAACGGAATCCACGAGCACCAGGTGCATTTTGTTCGTCTCCGGGAAGGTAATCTCGGCAGTCGAAAACAGATGATTCAGAAAGACACTGTGGTTTTTCAGCTCGAGCAGGATACTCGGACGGTACACCTCCAGAAAGTTTTCCGGCGTATACTGGCGCGACAGATAGAACCGCTCAATAATCTTCACGCGCAGCGGCACGTTGGAAAAGAGCTGCTCCTCGATCTGGCGCTCCAGCTGATAAATATATTTTTTGTGAATCCACTGATGGCTGACCACATAGATCCGCAGCAGATCTTTTTTCTTATTGATCGATACCCGCGAAACCTCCACGGTATCGAGAAGCTCTGCCATGCCCCCTTCGATTCTCAAATCCGGAAATACTTCCTGAAACTGTTTTTCCATTCCTATTCCTGCTTTCTTTTTTACTTGCCCCAGTGATCCAGCTCGTCCTTTAAGACGGACAGCAGCTCGCTCTCCGGTACTTTTTTCACGATTTCACCTTTTTTAATTAAAATGCCGACGCCTTTTCCGCCTGCAACACCAAGATCTGCCTCTTTTGCCTCGCCCGGTCCGTTGACCACGCAGCCCATGACGGCAACCTTGATATCAAGATCGTAGCCCTGCACCAGTGTTTCCACCTGGTTTGCCAATCCGATCAGGTCAATCTGGGTCCGTCCGCAGGTCGGACACGATACGACCTCAATGCCGCCTTTTCGAAGTCCCAGGGTCTTTAAGATCCGTTTTGCGGATTTGATTTCCTCGAGCGGATCGCCGGTCAGGGAAACACGGATCGTATCTCCGATGCCCTGATATAAAATAATACCGAGCCCCACTGCCGATTTGATGTTGCCGGAATACAGCGTTCCTGCCTCCGTAATGCCGACATGAAGCGGATGATCCGTCTGGTTCGTGATCAGCTCATGCGCTTTTGCACACATCATCACATCAGACGATTTGATACTGATGACGAGATTGTCATAGCCCATCTCCTCAATGATCCGCACTTTGTCGAGCGCGCTCTCCACCAGGCCCTCTGCCGTTACGCCGTTGTATTTTTCCACCAGCTCTTTTTCGAGTGAACCGCTGTTGACGCCGACGCGGATCGGAATCTGGCGTTCTTTCGCCACATCAACCACAGCCTGGATGCGTTCCCGGCTTCCGATATTTCCCGGATTGATACGGATCTTGTCCGCACCGTTCTCCATAGCTGCAATGGCAAGGCGATAATCAAAATGGATGTCCGCAACCAGCGGAATATGGATCTGTTTTTTGATCTGGGATAAAGCCTCCGCAGCTTCCATAGTAGGAACTGCGCAGCGGATAATATCACAGCCTGCTTTTTCCAGAGAAAGGATCTGCGCAACCGTTGCTTCCACATCTTCAGTTTTCGTATTGGTCATGGACTGGATAAGGATCGGATTTCCTCCTCCGATAACACGATTTCCAATTTTTATTACTTTTGTATGATCTCTGTACATAAAAATCTCCTTTATGAATCCTGAAAGGCAGGTGTCTTCAAACGCCCTGCCTTTCCTTTCCGAACTATCTTTTTACTCTTACTCCTAACGTCGGATCTCCAGCAGCTTTGTTTTCAGTTCGTTTTCCATACGTCTCATATCTGCCTCTGCTGCCTGACGTTTCTCACGGCCTTCCTGCTGGATCTTCATCACATCATCCAGTGTCTGGATCAGTTCCTGATTGGTTTTTTTCAGAGTTTCAATATCTACAATACCTCGCTGGGACTCCTTTGCAGTTTCCACAGATGCCAGGTGAAGCGTTTCCGCATTTTTCTTCAGAAGTTCATTAGTAAAATCCGTAACCTGCCGCTGTGCCTGTGCGGCTTCTGTGGAGTGCGCGATCCCCAGAGCCAGCACCATCTGGCTTTTCCAGAGAGGAATGGTATTTACAATGGTTGCTTCAAATGAC
>OGZZ01001437.1_pt1 | contig 17264 bp, 11 predicted proteins | sample 1577021 | NCBI WGS metagenome assembly OGZZ01 (sample SAMEA3541526, study PRJEB24748) | human gut metagenome | biome: human gut; feature: human-associated habitat; material: faeces | place: China | collected 2012
AATCTCTGGATTAATCATTCCACCCATCCAGCTTTCCGTAACATTTCCAACAACACTGTTTGCATACCTTCTTTACAGGCTGTTCTTTATTGCGCAGAATGCACCGGATTTGTTCGGATCACTGCTTGTCAGCGGGGTCTTCATCCACATTGCACTGCAGGTGATACTCAACATCGCGGTTGTGGTGAATCTGATGCCGAATACAGGTGTTACATTGCCCTTTATCAGCTATGGAGGAACCTCTATTGTATTCCTGATGTCAGAGATGGCAATTGCCCTCAGTGTGGCCCGTCAGATAAAATTTCAAGAGTAAAATAGTTTTAAAATCAAAATATTTTTGCTCTGGAGCCATTTTTTGGGAAAATCCTCTTGACAACTGTTTTTGCAGACTATATACTTGGCTCAAAAAGAGGAAACAGATTCGATCTGTAACGATTAAAGGAGAAATTAAGACATGTTAGAAAAAATGAAAGAAATGCTTGCAGAGCAGTTAAATTGTGAGGCATCTATAATTACACCGGAGACATCTTTCAAGGATGATCTCGGAGCAGATTCTCTGGATCTTTTTGAGCTGGTTATGGCTCTTGAGGATGAGTACAATGTTGAGATTCCGGCAGAGGAGCTTACAGATCTGAATACAGTTGGAGATGTAATCGATACAAAAATTCAGTTACGCCATAATTCCTGTGGCAATATCTTTTTAATGGCACCACATAGTTTTCTTCAAGGTAAACGCTGCCCAGAATGCTTTGGAACACCAAAAAAAACTACTGAGCAGTTCAAAAAAGAAGTTCTGGATCTTGTTGGAAATGAGTATTCTGTTATAGAGCCTTATGAAAATGCTCATACAAAAATTCAGTTTCGTCATAATACTTGTGGAAATATTTTTTTGATGAAATCGAACGATTTTCTTCGTGGTAGACGTTGTCCAAAATGTGCGAAAACTACTTACCTGGGAGAAAAGGCAATTCAAGATTACCTTGAAACACATAATATTACTTTTGAACACGACGTTTCGATTAAAAAGATTTTTACAGAATATCTTGAATACTCTATGAAAAATTATCACAGCTTTATGAAGGAATTCGTTGATTCCATTGCTGCATTAAAGGATAAAACAGGTTTTGGTAAGATGATCGACCAGTATCACATTTCCCGCATTCGCTTCGACTTTTACATTTTTTCTGACAAGAACAAAAAGAAACTTGCGGGCTTGATCGAATATGATGGAGAACAACATTTTCGTTTTATACAGTTCTTTTTCAAAACGCTGGAAAAATTTTTGTACCGGCATACCACGGACCAGGCAAAAAATTCCTTTGCGGAATTTCTTGATATTCCCCTTATCCGCATCGCATATTTTCAGAAAGATCAGATTAATGCAATGCTCGATGACTTCTTTGCGCGTCCGGAATATTACAGGACGCAGCACAATACCTATCTGACCAATGAGGAATACGAAGCCTGCTTTGATGAAACCGATGCACTGGCAGATATGAAAGACTTCAAATTTGAAACTTAAAAAATTAAAAAAAGAAAAACCACTCTTGGAAAATCCTTGAGTGGTTTTCTTCTTGTACTATAATAGCTTATATTAACATCTATTATCAGAAATCGCTAATGTGTTTGTAGTGTCTCATAGTCCCTACCTGAGTTAGTGATGCCATATACCGCAAGCAATGTCGGTATCGAGTTTGCCTTGCCTGGATATGTCGCACTGTCGACGAAATTATACGTTTTCCCGTTGGCTGCAGTAATCGATCCATTGTCCATAAGCTGTGAATATCTCAGGTTGTAGACCGCTCCGTATGCTGTGATACGTGCTGTTTCGAGGATCATGTATCGGTTCTCATCTCCATGTTCTTTGAGGTAATCTGGGTCATATTTCTGGTACGCATAAATCTTATCCCCGGTATCCTCGTCGGTAATCATATCGTAAGGATTGATATGCTGCTCTTTACCATCTTTATCCACGGTCACATCCGTAAATTTTGCAGAAGACGGCAGCCCGAGTGTTACGTGCCAGCGGGATGCACAGAAACTGTACTCATCCTCTGAAACCCCATTAGGTCCAAGGTCATTTCCAATGGCATCAAATTCCTTAAAAAGCTCCTGGTCATCATCGCCATTAATATCTTTATGGAGTGCTGTAACTTTACTGTTTCCAATAAAAGTACGGGTACGTCCATTCAGGTACAGGAACTGCACGTTACCCTCGCGGTAGCCATCTCCCATCGGGATGGACAGCGGTGCAACAACCCCTTCTTCCATACCGGTTAATGGATTTTTTTGGGTCATCGGCATTCCATTTGCGTCGAGTATTGTACGGCCGAGCACTTTCGATGCCGTTTCGGTCGCAGCCTTCTCTTCATCGCTGTAGTTTCGGCGTGCCTTCTCATCATCCCAGTTCAGTAACATGGCATGGTCATAAATTTTGTCCTTTTGTTTGTCAAAATAATCTGTTCCGTACTTATCCATGAGACCAAACTCATTGACAAGCGTTACATCTTCATTCCGGCTGCCCCACACATCAACTGCCATGAGCTTATCCTTCTTAGTATCGAGGATGTAATATTTCGGCTCGATCTGGACGTTGCCATCCGCGAAATCCCGGCTTAATACCTGGATATCCCATAAGAGGTTGTATCCCAGCTGAAGCTGCTCACTCTTTCCCCGCAGTGCTGCGATGTTATTCTTTGCTGACTCAAGCGGGGTTGATACGCACCTGCCGGAGTCCTCACCTACATCAGACCACTTTGCGGTATGCCATGTATTGTACCACTGGTTATATGCGGATACCTTTTCGCCTCGGATATCCGTTGCGGTATCCCCATTATTTTTGTGCCATGACAGGTATGCGTTCTGTATACTCTTATCTACCGCATGAACAACACCATCTATATACCATTTATCATCATTTGTCTTACGTTTGAACAAATTGCTAAAGCGAAGGTCGGTACTGTCTTGCACCATGAGGTTTCCTATGCGTGATATTAAATCGACAAATGTTTGTTTATATGCTGAATGTTTTGCCGTCAGGTCAATTGCACGTCCTGCATTTGTAATGCTTGAGTTGTCCTGGGAGCAGTCAAGTGATAACGCTCCGTCGCGGTCGTATGGGTTTTCACTGCCGCTCGGGGAAGGCTGGTTGTTGATTGCTTCCACGGCATACTCAATGGTAGCCCCACTCATCTCATGGTTGTCAAGCTGGGCGTAGAACTGATACGTAAATCCATCATCACGCTCCGACAAGCTGGTCAGATCGTAACAGTTGTTTTTAACGTTGCGGTTCGTCACCTTGTCCGTAATTTCCAGCTGGAACCATTGACCCGCAGGGTGCTCCTCAAAGGTTCCGTTCCGATTATACAAAACAGAAAATGGGAATTTAATCCATTTCTCCCTGGTCCACTCCGTGCAGTCATAATTATTCGTATATCCTTTTCCCTTCCGCTGTTCGGTCTGGGCGATTCCATAATCATCTGACTCATAAAAATCGCCACTGTTTGGGAAGTAAATATAAAAATAGTTATCAAGCAGGACGAAATCTCCAAATTTCAGCGGCTTGGACGTTCCCGGTTTTCCTGCATTTGCCTGCTCTGCACCCTTTTTATGCAGCTCATCATTATGACATGCATCATAACAGATCTCATTGCCAGCATCGTAATGTCCAATCTTTCCGTTAACTGCCTTATGATGCGGTTCCTTGCACTGCAGGACATAAGTGGTCTTGCAGTGCTTCGTGCATACATGGCTGTCGTAGATGCACTGGCAGCTCCAAAACGGGTTTATGATGGTATGTCCATCTGTAGTGACACTGTCCGGAATCTGTGAATAATTATTTCCAACGGCTTTCTTGACCAGATCAAACACTTTGTCTGGATCATAGTCAGTATGCGCCTCGATAACAGTGATCTTTGCGTACCCATTTCCGCTATGCTCTCCGGCTATACCGGATACATCTGTCAAGGATGAAGAAGCGTATCCTGAACCACCGCCACCAGCGGTTCCACCACCACTTTGATTTTCACCGGCGCTGCCGCCATAATAACCGCCGCCACCACCGCCGGATCCATAATAACCGCTTGAACTTGAACCACCTTGTCCAAAGCCAGCTCCATATGATCCATTATTTTGTGATGAACCGGTTGTTGTTCCACCATATCCACCGGCACCATAGCTTGAACCGCCATAGCCTTGTTGTCCATTTTGGTTTGCACCACCTCCAGCACCGCCATTCCAAGATGTACATCCACCGGATCCACCACCGCCAGCAACCAGTAATACAGAATTTTTATTATTGGCAAGTGCAGAAAGCTGCCCATTAGCTGTTGCTATTGATGTAGCTCCACCTCCATATGTTCCATCAGAGGAATAGCCGTATCCACCACCATTAAAAGCTCCTTCTGCTTGCCCAACAGCTATATATACTGTTGTTTCACTATTAAATGTTACGACACCTGTCGAGTATCCGCCTTTTCCACCGCCTGCTCCGTGCTGTGAATTTCCACCGGATGCTCCCCATGCTTCCAGCTTATATTTACCAGCCGGGAGGGTAACGCTTTTCACGGATCCGGAATAGTCATAGGTATAGGTCTTTCCTGCAGCTACGCTGCCTGCAGATCCGCCGCTGCCACTTCCATAGCAGTTCTTCAGATGATCCTTAATTTTGCCCCATACCGCAGATCCAAGCATTTTTTCAAGGTCCGCAGTGTTTCCGTTGCTTGCTTCATCTACTGCAATCTTAAAACCTTCCGATGGTGTGTCCACGCATGCTTCTGTATGTACATGTCTGTTGTTTTCTGATGTCTGTTTCTGGTAGCCATCATCAAACTTGCGTGTCCAGTCAATCGTTCCGGCTGCAGTGATTTTTACAAGACCGTTTCCACGGCGTACCCCGGACTTCATTTCTGTGTTTGTAAGACCGGATGCTGTATAGCCCGAACCGCCGGCACCGCCACCATTATTTGCATTAGTGACATATCCGCCGTACCAGCCACCGCCGGCACCGCCAGAATCAGTTCCAAATGTTACAGATTCCCCAACACCCTGTTTATATCCGCTGCCCTGGGTTCCTCCCATTCCGCAGCCGCCCATATTCTGGTTGGCTGAGTTATAGTCACAGGATGTAGTTTCAGAGTCTATCCTCATCCGTGAAGAACCCCTTGCATGGAAACAGAATTCCCAGATAGTATATGGATTCTGTCCGGAATCTGCAGAAGTCCCGTCGGTATTTGTTGTAGATGTAAGTCCGCTTGGTACGGTAAATGAATATCTGTATTCATTACTGTTTGCTGCTTCAACCGTAAAATCTCTTGTCTGGTATCTTCCATAATTGGTATATACAACCGGATATCCGTTTGTAAGATTATCACCCCTTACTGTTATCGTAACCTTTTGTCCAGGAAGATAGGTTTTATATGGGCCAAATACACCCTGTTCACTTCCATTTGTTACTGCACTGTCCCCAGAAAGTGTTGTCCCGGTACGCAGTGATAAACCACTTGTCGGCGTCCATGTCGCATTTCCGGTAGATTTCATGTTTTCAATGTATGCATTTTCACCATTCTTTCCACCGCCATTTCCACCGCGTCCATCATCGGACCCGCGGCCTCCCCCAGGGTTGTCTGCTCCGCCACCGCCGCCGGCAGCCAGAAGTGTCCCGTCAGGGTTCCAGCTTGTTGTTGCGGGATTGTTTATGGTGGAAATATGTGACATTCCTCCACCAGAACCGCTGTCGGCAACACCACCGTCACCACCGCCGTTGTAACCACCAGCTGGTCCTCCAAAGCGGTTTGTTCCGGCTCCATATTTTCCAGCACCGCCAACAAACACATAGATTTTCTGTCCTTTCTTTAAGCTGACATTTCCTTTGGAATATCCGCCATTTCCAGCGACAGAACTTGTATTTTCCCTGTTAACACTGTTGTCATATCCATCACCACCAGAAGCTCCCCATGCTTCAAGGGTATAAACTCCATCTGCTGGGGCAGTGAATACCTGCACGTCACCCGTATAATTGTAAGTATACTGTACACTTTTATCACTTATGCCATTGTAATAGTCCTGTGTTGTTCTCGCGTGTTCTGTTACACCCGCAAAGCAGGATAAGGTATGCCTGTATGAAATACCGTTTGCATCCTTTTCCGGTGCAAGCCTTGTAACTGCAAGATTATCCAATGAATAGCTGCAGTCATAAACGGCATTATAAGCTGTACCATTGGAAACTGCATCGTCCTGAACTGCATCGTCCTGGTTACCGAACCAGATGCCGTCACCAATGTAATTCGTCATATCCCCGGAAGGATTCTTTGTTTTTGTAAAGGAAATTTCCTTTCCATCAACAATTACGCCTGTATTGGCATCCACGGTATAAGAACCGCCTTTGTAGTCAACCTTCTTAGGGGATAACATCACGGAATCCATTCCAAAATGATACTGGATGGCATTCTTCCCATCCTTTGCCAGGAGGGAAGCCGCAGATGTATATTCGGATCCGTCTGCAAGCACAATCTTTAAGGAACCATCCGGCTCTGCAAGAAGCTTGGTTGCCCGGGTGGTAAACAGTGCTTTTTCTGAATCCAGTGCATTGTGGAAATTAAATACGCCCTGAAGTTCGTAAGTATCATTCTTTGCTTCTTCCGTATCTACCCCCATTGCACTCCATGACATTGCAAGCGATGCACTGCCGTTTCCAGAAAGGTAACGGTCCGGCTGGTCCCTGTCATCTTCCGATGTCCCTTCAAATGCCCCAAGCCCGTCATAGCGCCTGATCGAAAATCCACTGTCTGCGAGACTTACATCCATGTAAGTGCCGCCCGGGGCAAGGATATTACTGATAATGGAATCATAGCTGTGTACAACTCCATCATCGTCTTCCACATCACTGTGCTTTGCATTGTCAACATTAAATGCCGCCCTGCGTACAGGCTTTCCATACTGGCAGTTTAACAGCCGGTACTGGCATTCTTCTGCCGTTCCCGGACAAGTCGCATCATCAGCTTCCTTATTCATATCCGCTGCCCCGCTTTTATCATCGCCGAGCACACGCTGGTCCATTTCCTTGTTTACCGTAAGGATATTTGCCCCCTGTACGGATACCGGATCATGGACAACGATGTTGTTGACTTTCGTCTGTCCGTTTGTGTAAATGGAATCCATGGTATAACCGGTTCTCCCGACTACGCTGTCATTCCCGTCTGTATACTTGAATGTATAGTTGGTAATATCATGCGATTCGGCGTTTTTATCAGCGCCAAAGTTCGTATATGTAACCAGCGGGATAAAGAATGCACGGGACTGTCCTGTGACATATTCCTGGTTCGGGTTCGTCGGGCACTGCGCAATACCGTCCTGCACAAGTACAAGCCCGGCATTCCCAAACTGTGCCGGTTCCGGTACATCTGTCTGTCCGTTTAAGGAAGGGAGTATCCGGTCAATCCAGCCGTATTTTCCCCAGACGTCCCGCTTGGTAGGTGCAGTATAAACATCCGCAGTATTTGTACCCATCCGCGCTGATCCGCTGCCGCAGGTGTCATAGTTTGTCCCGCCATAGGTGTTCCCACATCCAGGGGAGCAGATATTCCCGTCAATCGAATCTGACTTTGTCTGCATGATGGTCCTTATATCGTCCATCTGCTTCTGTTTTGTCTCAATTATCCTTGCTGATGTTACTTTTGCAAGATCCAGGGTTTTTCCATTCTCATCGGTGTCCGTGATATGGTTATATTTCTCTTCATCTTTATCAAATGCGGTTTCTACAACTGCATTGCCCCCTGTGCCCTGGTACTTTGTGGATGTACTGCTGTAATTGCCATTATAGCTTCCTACATTAAGGTTTGATGTCTTCTTAACCAGAGGGTTATCCGTCCACATCTTATCGGTCCACATCCAGTTTGCCTTGCTGACATTCTCTTTTTTGAGATTGTTCATATCTGCCGGCTTGGAATACCACAGGGTATCCTCATAATTTTCCTGGCACTCATGGTGTTTTGTTTCTGCAGTATCCTGATAGTAGACTATACTCTCATTGCCTGAGCTGGTCTGTAAAATCAGGAAATCTGAAATAACGGTTGCCTTGCAGTTTAACTTACGTCTCTTATCAAAACGTTTCCACTCAAACGTTGTCTTGTCCACTGCATCGGCTGTGTTATCGGTATATCCAGTCTTGGTCTTTGCTGCTTCCCCGGCTTCTCCTTTTTCTTTCCCGCTTGTCTTGGCATTGTCGTGTCTGTTGCGGAGGTTGCTGTATGTACTGTTTGTATACAGGCATCCCCTGCACCAGCTCTTTTTATGGCCGTTTGCCGTAACCACAACCGGGCTTCCTCCATGGGATGCAGTCTGCCCGTCACAGAAATCTGTACGGGTCAGCTTTTTATCACTATTGAACTCTGTCCATGTGACATTATCATCCTGCCCGGTCTGCAGGCTGTAGCGGATACGTCCGGCTTTTGAGGTATCTGCCTGTGCAATGTTATAAAAAATATTCGGGTCGTACCTTACGATCTTTGATTTTACAATATCAAGGTCATTTTCTGAGGTGTCCGTCCAGGTTTCTTCCCCTTCTGCATCCGGGTCATCCCCTATATCCCCAGTCTCATAGTCCGGGATAACAAGGTCGCCGTTTTCATCATACTCTTTATCGTTTGCAGCTTCCGTGCCTTCCACACCGGACATGCCGCTTTTTCAAATTTTACTTTTTGTCCGTTCCGCATTTTTGCAATATCAGCATTTCCTACATAGACTTCTGCATAATATCCACTGCTAGTTTCAGGTAATATCCGACATATTGTAGTGCCCTCCTGAACGTATGACCCCTGCTTAATTTCCATATTTTGTGATATATATCCTGACACACTTGCTTTTACAGTACATTTACCATTTTGCAAATCAAAGGTTTTAAGATTGTTCTCGCACTCTGTTTTTTTATTTTCATATGTAAGAAGTTCACTGGCAACATTTTCTTTTTCTGTCAAGATAGTAATATTTTCATTTATTTCTGAATCTGTCCCGTTCAGTGCCTCTACCTGCGCTTGTGCGGAATCCAAATTAGACTGTAATGATAATATTGTTGTGTTTGATGTTTCAATTTGTTGCTCTATTGCAGCAATCTGCTGTAATTCAAGATTTTTTAAAGTCTTTTTTCTTTCCTTTTGGTAAGTTTTAATTTTAGTCTGTACTGAGAAAATATTATTCTTCAATTCTTTAATTACAGAAGTGTCTTTGGATGCTTTCAACTGTTTTTTTAATTCTGTAACATTATTCTTAACTTCTTTTATTTGATTATCATATTGAAGTTTAGTAGCGTCATAATTTGAAATATATCCTGCTACTATACTGCTATAATAACTATCTTTTACATTAAATGTATTTTTTCTACTCTTAATACAGTTTTCAACTGTTTCAAGTTTATTTATACGCATTTTGTACTCATTAATGCTGTTTTGAATACTATTTATAGTCTTTTCATATTGATTTTTTTGTCCTTTAACATCTTTATCGGAAGAACTAACATTGGCATATGTCAACAACCTTCTATTATTAAATTCATCATAATATTTATTACTTTTCAATGCTTCAAATGCACTGTTATTCCCATCCAGACTTTTCTGATATGCGGACAACATTTTAATTCTTTCATTAATATTTTCAAGTTCAGTTTGGTATTTTTTTATAGATTCGTTAATCGAATCCACACTCAATGTTAACAAAATATCACCTTTATTAACATACTGTCCCTCACTAAAATTACATTTTTCTACCTTGCCTGTGACACCATTGCTTATGTCAACTATGTCTCCATCACTTCTAAATATTCCATTACTTTTTACACTGATGTCTATTTTTGAAAAATACATCCAACATAATGCAACTATAAGCATTCCTAATAACAGGTATATGAAATATACAAAAAACGGATTTGGACGTGAATTATATACTTCTGTACTATCAGACATATCCTTCATATCTACAATAATAGGTTTCATTTCTATATACCTCCTGAGCTCAATGCAATGTTATCTTCTATGGTACTTTCTAACGACTGCTGACTGACAAGTTCTGCATATTTCCCTCCCATTGCTTTTAATTCCTCATGTGTTCCACTCTCTATAATTCTTCCTTTTTCCATAACAAATATCTTATCGCAATTCTTTATTGTACTTAACCTATGTGCAATAAATATTGTCGTCACATCTTTTGAAAATTCATTAATAGTCCTATCTAGTGCTCTTTCCGTAATCGAATCTAAATTACTTGTCGCCTCATCCAGTATTAATATATCCGGCTTTTTCAACATTGCCCTGGCAATCGCAAGTCTCTGTCTCTGTCCACCAGATAAATTTGCTCCATTTTCTTCCAACCTTGTTTCATATCTTAACGGTAACTCATTAATAAAATCATGTGCCTGTGCTATTTTTGAAGCTTCTATAATATCGTCCATTGTAGCATCATCCAAACCAAGCGAGAGATTTTCCAAAATACTTCCGCTAAATAAAAATGTTTCCTGCGGAATATAGGCTATTCTTTCCCTCAAGCATTCTATTTGTATATCTTCAATATTATTTCCATTAATAAGAATTTCCCCCTTTTCAGGAGTATACATATGTAATAATAACTTTGATAACGTAGTCTTTCCCGAACCACTCTCCCCTACAAACGCTACCCTTTGTCCTTTTTTTATAGAAATATCTATATCCTCTAATACCAGTCTTCTTGTTCCGTATCGGAAATCAACATTTTTTATTTCAATATCCCCCGCCAGACTCTCCGGGTTCATTTTCTTTTGTTCATTCTGTGATTTTTCTGCCTCTAAGTCCAATATTTCTCCTAATCTGTCAGCAGCAACAACAGCCGTCTGTACTTGAGGTTGCAAATTTATCAAATTTTTAATCGGATCAAGAAAATATACTAACAACGAATTAAATGTAATAAGTGCTCCCATCGTCATTTCTCCATGAATTACACTTACACCACCTGCCCATAAAATAACAATTCCACCAACAAGTTCAATAAATACTTTAAGAGAAGACTGAACATTGCTTACCCAGCTTAAATTAAAAATACTTTTTAGCAACTTAACAAATTTAATTTCCGTTTCCCTATTCGCTTTTCTCTCTGCATTATATGCCTTGATTGTCTGTATTCCATTTAATGATTCTACAAGATATGAGGTGAGTTGTGCATTATCTTCCATCTGCTTTCTGTTTAATTTCTCGTACCATTTATTAAAAGTTATAACGATAATCATATATAAAATTACAATAATTACTGCGATTCCAAACATTTTTGCATTTTGAATATAAAGAATAACTGCCCCCGCAACAGCCATTAATGTATCAATCATAATTGTAAGGGTTGCTCCTGATATGGCATCCCGCACATTTCCGGCATCATTGAATCTGGATATTATCTCTCCTACTTTTCTGGTTCCAAAAAAATTCATCGGAAGCTCTATCACGTGGCGATAGTATCCCAAAAGTAATGCAATATCCAGTTTCTGACTTAAATACAACAACAAATGCGATCTGAATGCATCAAGCAACACTTTAAATACATTAAGCAAAATAACACCTACAGATAGCGTTGTTAATGTTTTTGTCAAACCATCCGGCAATACATCATCTACAAGTGCCTTAAAATAAAATGCACCTAATATTCCTAAAATTGTATATAGCAAAGATGCTACAAATATATGTATCATCAGCTTCTTATGCGGGATGAGTAAATGAAAAAAACGACTGAAAAGTCCCTTTGTCTCATCGCCTTTTTTAAAAATTTCATTCTTCACGAGCAAAATAAGTATACCCGACCACTGATATTTAGGTGGCTTATTTTCTTCATGCACTTCTCCAAAGAACTCTTCCGGCGTAAGTTTTATAATACCTCTGCCCGGATCTGCTATGACAACCTGTTTCTTTGTTATTTTATGGATAACAACATAATGCAAAAGATTTCCATCAACAATGACATGTGCAATGCATGGAAGCGGAAATTCTGAAAAAAATGCCTCTTTATTTCCTTTCACACCTTTTGCACTAAACCCTAACTGCTCTGCCGCTTTTATGATTCCATATGCATTTGTTCCCTGTTTATCCGTTCCTGCAACTTCACGAATTTTTGTTATTCCAATTTTATAACCATTCTGTTTTGAAATTGTTGCAAGACATGCAGCACCACAATCAGTGATGTCATACTGTTTTATACAATAGTATCTCATGTTTAAATTTCTCCAAATCCCATATATAAAATCTACGCAGTATTTCGCCCCCATTTTTTCAAAGTCATTATAATTTAACAATTATAATAGAATCCTTATTGCAATAATAAAAATTACAATACTATATCTCATAATTATTGATAGTTGATTTTCAATCATATAAAACACAACAAATGATACAAGCAATAAATAAAGAAAAATAACATTTTCTGTTAAAAAATAACTTGTTCCTATGGCAACAGTAATAATTAATGAAATAAATGCTATTATAATCTTTAGTTGCTCACAATCCGATTTTTTACCTATGTAAAAAGTATTAACACCTGAATTAAACAACTGGCATTTTCCAGATGTAACATTTAATGCCTTAAGCACGTTCCAATAATCGCCTATTCCATAACATATTTCCAGAACTCCAAAGCATAAAATTCCCGGAGATATTTTACAATTTGCATTAACAGCTACAAAATATAGTATTATGGGAATAATTCCTAAAACTATATTAGGAAGCATACTCATAAATATATATCGTCTACGGCTTATTATATCTGTAGTTGTTGCCAACATCCCTTGCGAGAAAAAATATATATATTTTTTTGATTTACACGGCATAGCTATTGCATGTAATAATTCATGAACAGGCATCATTATTAAGCTCGAGAATAAAATCAGGAAAAAGCAAATTATATCAAGCTCTACATAATATGTAAAAGTAATAACGAAATACATAAATAAAATTCCTAAAGGTATCGCATATATATATATTTGTTTCATTATTTCATTTATGTCATTGCTATTTTCTAATCTATTATATTTTTTCGCCAAATCATTTTTAGGTAAAGCATCAATATCTTTAAGATATCCTTTAAATTCAATATTAAAAAATTTCATATATTATTTCCTCGTATTATATATCACATTCACTGGTTCAGATTATGGTTTGTTTATTAGTGTAGAATTTTTACACAAAAATTTTATTTCTAGTCAACAATATGCCATTGATACTAAATATCAATGACATATTGCACCACTTTAACAAGTTCCTCACTCTTTAGGTCTCATTTTTTTGTATTTTATCAAACCTATGACCAATCCTACCAAGATGCCTATTGCTGTTCCATATAGCATTCCAACACCTGAATTATTTTCAAAAAATATACTTGAAAACATAACTCCAATAGATGGTCCGATAGCAGTTCCTATCAAAATGTACTTTGATATAAAATCTTCATTCTTTTTTTTCATAGATATTTTATACCATTCCTTAGCCAAAAACTCTGGCCAATCCATAACCTATAGAAAAACCTGCTGCCAAAGCTACCGCACCTGCCGCAAGAGTAAATAATCCTCCATCAACATCGTACAACTGATCTGCTCTCATTTCTATAAAATTGTCCATATTAACCTCCTTTCTTACTATCCAACAATACTATCAGATGTTATTTCCTGTTTTTTCTATTTAAGCCTACTGCTATTCCACCAGCAAAACCTGCACAAAATAATGTTACCAGCATCGCTGTTGTTAGTGCAATACCACCATTAATTTCCATTATTTCATTACTTGTAAGCATTTTGAAATTTGAATTTTCCATAGTTCCTCCCTTCTGTATCATAAAAATAACTAATATATTTCATATCATAGCATTGGCCACCTGCTAAATATTGAAATCAAATTTAAACATCTAAATAAATTTCCGTTTCAAATTCATCAAAACTTTTTATTTCTTTCTCTTGTCTTTTTAATACATTGTATCCCGCTGATTTAGGTTTTAGATTTTTTTCTTTTAAATATTTTTCAAGCCTAGTCACTTCTTCTTGCAATCCTAACGGATTACCTTTATATAATATTTTCACGCAATTTTCCACTATAAATTTTTCTAAAAATTCAAATTTTTTATTTGCCTCTATTTTCTTATTTAACTGTATAAATATTTCTACCTCTGCACGACCATCATGAAATGATCGACGAGTAGCCATAACTATATCTCCTACTCTTACTGCTCCATTTTCCACTATATATTTCATCATTTTTGTTACTATTTTCTCAACATCCATTTCAGAAATGATTCCCTTGAACTTAAGGACATTCTTCAATTCCAATATATATCTTTTGCTAAAATCATTTGCATTCATATTATTTTCTCCTTTAAATCGACACTTTTCAAATCATCAAACTTTTTTTTTTGTGTTTTCCATTCTATTCATCAATTTATTTTTTTGTTGTTTCGAAACGACTATGAATATATATGTTTTTGCTCATAATCTCAATATCTTTTGCCTAAATGGTATATATTTTTACTTAAATGGTAGTTCTAAATGTGAAAATGTTTATTATTAATGTTTTGTAAGCACAATATTGCTTACCATACTTTTGCAACAAAAAAAGCCACTTACGTGACTTCTTAACCATTTGCACATTCATATTGTCTTTTCAAAAAAACTTTTTTAAACTCACTGACCTTCCTTCTTGATATATCTATATCATTACCGTTCTTCATATATATTACTGTGCCTTTTAGTGATTCTATTTCGTCCAGATTTACTATAAACGAATTATGGCATCTGTAAAACCATTTATTGTCCAGTTTCTGTTCCATCTCCGACATACTGTCGTTACATCTTTTTACTCCCAATGTCGTATAAATCAGTACCCCATGTCTTTGTGCTTCAAAGTAATAAATGTTTTTTAGCGCTACCTCCTGCTGTGCTTCTCCAACGATATTTAAGGTTATCTTTTTATCCTTTTCAAGCAATTTTTTTGCTGAATAAAACGCCTCTTTCAGCTCTTCTTTTAAATTCACTTTGTCCAAATATCTAAATGCATTTACGAGATAACCTCTTCTGCTCATTTCCGTATGTGTTGTTAATATCATAAATATGGTGTCCTTATTTTTCTCCCTGGCTTTTTTAATAGTTTCAAAGCCATCCAACTCATCCATTTCTATATCTATTAAAGATATATCATATTCATCCTTAGATTCCAAATAGGATACTGGATTGTCATACACTGTAATCGCTATTTCATTCTTCATCTCTTCCTTAATGCATTCTTCTGCCTTTTCTCTCCAGTAAGCCTCATCATCAACTATTGCAATTTTCATGTTATTTACCTTTTTATAGAAATAGTTTCCATAAACTCTTCCTTTCCTATCTCTATGTATATAAGACCATTATTCCTTTCTACACATTCTCTAACATTTTCAAGTCCGAAACCATGATATTCTCTGTCACTTTTTGTTGTAACCAGATTCTTATTTTTAAATTGTCCATTATCCTTATAGGTATTTCTTATGTTTATAATTATGTTTTCATCGTTGTATCTGCAATCTAAATAAATCTGTTTCTTTTTTGACTTACTTGCAGCTTCAATTGCATTGCTTAAAACATTTGAAAATATTGTACATAAATCATAAGCATCAATCCTACACTCTGTAGGTAAAACACCTGAAACTTTCATTTTTACACCTGAATCTATTGCCTGATAATAGTATTTATTCACTATTGCTTCCGCTATTCCGTTTCCGATGCTAACTGCATTTCCCAACTCATCTATTTTTATGTTTATTTTTTCTAAATAGTCATTTACTTCTTCATACTGTTTGCTATTTATAAGTTTTGTAAGCAATTCTAAGTGATTTCTAACATCGTGTCTGAACTTTTTTGTGTTTTTTTCACGTTCTTCAAGATATTCATAATAGTTTTGCTGCTCCTTCAAGTACATTTTTGTTTCCAGTTCTCTTTCCTGAGAAACATTTTTTGAAACCTTAAGTAGAATTACTGCCCCTAATTGTATGAATATCCCAACTATAACAGCTATGAACGCACCTGAAAATACTAGTTTATGTTTTTCAGACAATTCAATTGTTGCAACTTTTGCAACCGTCATCACCACAATGGAATTTACAACAATTAGCACTGTCAGTAATACCAGATTTTTATATTCTATTTTTTTCAATCCGTATTGATAATGTTTCCTATAAATATAGCCTACCGTATAAATAAACATTAACGATAAAACTGACGCCATAAGTTCTTCAAAACTCTTAATGCCAAACGGTAAAAGTCCCAAAAAGAGTTTTACCAAAATTAAAAACATAGTGTCTATCATAGACATCATAAATGGAATCCATATAGAAAATAAAAGCAATAATTTTCTTTTTTCTGCATACCACATTCTAAACACTGCATATGTTGTAATAAAGTATACAATTGAACCAATCTTCATTTTCTCATCAAAGTAAATAATACCTGATGCCAGTGCTATGATTGTAGCTATCAATATGATTTTATACTTATTAATTCTCTCTTCAAAATTTCCAAACAAATTCATTGCCATTATTATTTTTATAAAATGGCTGAAATCTGTTAATATTGCTATAAATAGATTCATATATTCCTCTTGCTGTTACTAAGTTACATCCATTATAACAAAATAACCTTCATTGCAAAAGGAATATATAATAACATTTTATATATTAATAATATGTGTTTCTAGAAAAATCTAAGAAACCATTTGTAAATGTATGAGTACAATACTTTTCCTTCCCGTATATACTAAAGTATTGTCCGGACAAGTACATATTACTTTTATTTTTTCTAATGTAAATGGATTTTTCCTAAGTGTATGTCTTAATTTCCTAAATGGTATCAATATACGCTTAACAAAATAATTTATGAATAGATATAAGAAAATATAATCGAAAATAACATCCTTCCCACAACTTGTGGGAAGATTTGTGGGAAAGGTTTACATAACATTGATTTTTTCGAACCTTTTTCCTTCCAATTTAGTCTAATTTTTATTGATGTTTTTTAATGTTGATGTTGTTGTTACATTAATTTTTTAATAATGATTTTAAAACTGAAATATGTAGATTGGTAGTTATTTTAAGATTGTATTTTTCAGGGGAAAACAAGTTACTTTTATGTTTCAGAGAAGTTTCTGGTTTTATAAGGGATTTTGCGGAATGTGCCTTTAAATAAGGCAGTGCATAACTCGATTGCACTTAGTTTCATCTCGCTGATGCGGCATTCGCCGCATTAAATAAAA
>OGZZ01001451.1_pt1 | contig 17184 bp, 10 predicted proteins | sample 1577021 | NCBI WGS metagenome assembly OGZZ01 (sample SAMEA3541526, study PRJEB24748) | human gut metagenome | biome: human gut; feature: human-associated habitat; material: faeces | place: China | collected 2012
TAATCTTAGCCGCAGGCGAAGGCACGCGCCTTTACCCGATGACAAAACCGATGAGCAAGCCGTTGCTGCCGGTTTACGACAAGCCCATGATTTACTACCCGCTTGCAATTCTCATGCAAGCGGGCATTTCCGATGTCATGGTGATCGTTCCGCCGAACGAGACAGATACATTCCGCGCGCTGCTCGGCAATGGAAGTCAGTTCGGCATTCAGATTTGCTATGCAGAACAGCCTGTCGCGCGTGGTATTGCGGACGCACTGCTGATCGGTCGTGAGTTCGTGGGAGACGACTCGGTATGCCTTGTGCTGGGCGATAATATCTTCCACAGCGATACGCTGCGTGAAGTGCTCTGTAAGGGTGCGCAGCAGCAGAACGGTGCAACGGTATTCGGCTACTGGGTCGAGAATCCACGCCCGTTCGGTGTGGTAGAGTTTGACGAGGATGGACGGGCTATTTCGATTGAAGAGAAGCCGCGCCATCCGAAAAGCAATTACATCATTCCCGGTATTTATTTTTATGATAATCAGGCAATGGAGATTGCAGCTAATCTCACGCCGTCGCAGCGCGGCGAGCTGGAAATCACAGACGTAAATCTGGAGTATTTACGCCGGAATCAATTGCAGGTGCTCCCGCTCGAGCGGGACGTCGTGTGGCTGGACGCCGGTACAGCAGACAGCCTGATGGACGCTGGACAGACCATTCGAAATATCCAGGCTGAGACCGGACGCTATGTTGGCTGCCTGGAAGAACTGGCCTTTAACCAGGGCTGGCTGACAGAAGACCAGGTACACGAAGCCGGACAAGAGCTCGGCATGACACTTTACGGACAGTACCTACAGTGCTTATAACGGAGGATAGAAAATGACAGTTTTGTTAGCAGGCGGCGCAGGCTATATCGGCTCGCACACCGCCGTACAGCTTTTGATGAGCGGACATGACGTAGTAATCGCAGACGATTACAGCAACAGCTGTCCGGAGGTTATCAATCGTATCGAAGAAATCACCGGAAAGCAGGTTCGCGCCTACGAGACTGACGTGAAGGACAAAGTCAAAGTACAGCAGATTTTCGCAGAAAACGAGATCGACTGCGTGATTCACTTTGCTGGTCTGAAGGCAGTCGGTGAGTCGGTACAGCAGCCGCTGAAGTATTACCGCAACAACATTGACACCACACTGACGCTGCTCGAGTGCATGCAGGAGGCAGGTGTCAAGCAGTTTGTTTTCTCGTCCTCCGCGACGGTTTACGGCGAGGAGAATGCGATTCCGTACATCGAAACGATGAAGCGCGGCAGCTGCTCCAACCCGTATGGCTGGACCAAGGTCATGATGGAAGAAATCCTTGAGGACGCGGCAAAGGCTGACCCGGAACTGACTGTCGTTCTTCTGCGCTATTTCAATCCGATCGGCGCACATGAGTCCGGTCGTATCGGCGAGGACCCGCAGGGTATTCCGAACAATCTGATGCCGTATATCGCGCAGGTTGCCGTTGGCCGACGCGATCATCTCACGATTTTCGGTAACGATTACCCGACGCCGGATGGTACCTGCCGCCGCGATTACATCCATGTGATGGACCTTGCGGACGGCCATGTAAAGGCGGTCGAGTACGCCGCGCAGCACAAGGGCGTTGAGGTGTTCAATCTTGGTACCGGCACGCCGTACAGCGTTCTGGAGATTGTTCACGCATTTGAGAACGCGACCGGCGTTGCAATCAAGCACGAGTTCGGCGCACGCCGTGCAGGCGACCTGCCGGAGTTCTGGGCGAACGCAGATAAGGCCGCCAAGGTGCTCGGCTGGAAGGCAGAGCGTGACCTGACGGCTATGTGCAGAGATACGTGGAGATGGCAGAGTGGAAACCCGGAAGGATATCGGAAATAAGTGATGAAAAGAAAGGGGAGAATTGCGATGCCGATGGTCAGTGTTATCATGCCGGTATTCAATGCCGGAGACGGCAGTGAGTTGGAGCAAGCAATTCAATCCATTCTTCAGCAAACATTTGCTGATTTCGAATTGATTATTTGCGATGATGCTTCTACAGATGATACGTGGGAGCACTTGCAAAAGTGGGCAGCCATGGATAGCAGAATTGTCTTATTACAGAATGCGGTTAACCAGAAAGCCGGTGCAGCACGAAATTGTTGTATCAATCAATCTCAGGGACGATTTATCGCGTTTATGGATGCGGACGACATATCTGCGCCTAATCGACTGCAAACGCAGTTGGAATTTTTGAAAAATCACCCCGAAATTGCTTTTGTTGGAGCAAGGGGTGAATTTTTTCATAAAGTTCCCGGTGATTTAAAACAGTATTACTGGTTTGTGGATCAGCCGCAGGCAAAGGATTTCCTTATGACCTTACCATTTGTTCACGCTTCTATCATGATGCGGCGTGATGTGATACAGAAAGTCGGAGGATACAGTACTGAGCAAGCCGTTATTCGGTCAGAAGATTACGATATGCTGATGCGTGCATATGCATTGGGATATACAGGAGCTAATATGGCGGATGTGATGTATTTTATTCGACTGGATGAAGGTACCTACCAAAGACGGAAGTACTGCTATCGCTTAAATGAGTGCATAGTAAAATTCAGAGGCTTTTCAGAATTGGGATTGATGCCAAAAGGAATTTTATATGCGATCAAACCGCTGATTGTTGGACTGATACCAATAAAATTGCTGAATAATCTAAAAAAACGATATTACAAGACGTAGCTTGCATTAAGAGGAAAAGAAATGGAATTTGATTATGCAAAAGAACCGGGACGTGAATTATTAAATAGTAACCGGGTAAGCAATGATAAGCCGTCAGTCAGCATCATCACTCCGTATTACAACGCAGGGAAGCATTTTGAACAGACATTTAATTGCGTGATGAATCAAACGTTTCCGTGGTTTGAGTGGATTATCGTAGATGACGGCAGCACGGATAAACCTTCGTTAGATACTCTCGAAAGACTGTCGAAACAGGATACGAGAATTCGCGTTCTGCATCAGTCCAATCAAAGACAGGCTGCCGCGCGTAACGCTGCAATTAAGCATAGTACGACAGATATTATTGTTCCATTGGACGCAGACGATCTGATTGCACCGCCGTTCATCGAAGAATTATATTTTGCATTGCAGAAAAATCCCGATGCGGCATGGGCATATACAGATAGTGTTGGTTTTGGTGCACAGAACTATCTTTGGACACAGCCTTTTTCGGCTTCCCGTATGAAAACGGAAAATCTTCTGGTATGCACAGCAGCTATTCGTAAGGAGTGGCTGGAGAAGGTCGGTGGCTATGATGTTTCGGATAAGTCGTATGATGAGGACTGGCATTTGTGGCTAAAGCTGATGGCTGCCGGAGCAAAGCCGGTACATTTGTCTGGAACACTGTTTTGGTATCGACGCAGTGCTGAGGGAATGCAGCAGCAGGTGCAGAAGGATCGTGTATTAAAACAGGCCTCTGCAAAGAAGATACAGGAAACTGCCAACGCAATAAAAAATGATATTCAAGCGAAAGAATACCCCTATGGAGGCAAGCCGGGCGAATATGCAGCATCGAAATGCTCCGATTGGGATCGCAAGGTATTTAAGAGCCATGACAAGATCCATGTCATGATGCTGCTCCCGTGGATGGAAATGGGCGGCGCTGATCTGTTTAATCTGGATGTCTGTCGGAAAATCGACAAAGAGCGTTTTGAAGTCAGTATCTTGACGACAGTTCCTAGCCAGCAAAGCTGGCGTCAGCGTTTTGAGGATTATGTAACGGATATTTTCGATTTGCCGAGTTTCCTCGAGCCTAAGGACTTCCCAGAGTTTATCAGCTACTTCATAAAGTCACGTGAAATTGACGTGCTTTTTCTAAGCAACTCTTACGATGGGTACTATCTGGTGCCGTGGCTGCGTGCACAGTTTCCCAAACTGGCCATTATCGATTACGTTCATATGGAGGAGTGGTATTGGCGCAATGGCGGCTATGCTCGTACTTCGGGTGCAATGGGTGAAATTCTCGAAAAGACGTACGTCTGCAACGAGCGCACTCGCCGTGTGCTGATCAATGACTTCGGCCGTGATCCGGAGAGCGTAGAAACGCTGTATATCGGCGTGGACCAGGAGCAGTATGACGAGACAAAGGTAGAGGCTGGTTTGGTTCGAAAAGAATTGAACATTGCAGAAGATCGTCCAATTATTCTGTTTCCATGCCGTATTCATCCGCAAAAGCGTCCGTTCCTCATGGTGGAGATTGCAAAGCAGATCAAGCAGAGTATTCCGAATATCGCTTTTGTCGTTGTAGGTGATGGACCGCAGTTTGAAGAACTGAAAATTGCGATTGAGCGCGAAAATCTGACAGAAACGGTCTACCTCGCTGGTCGGCAGAAGGATATGCGTCCGTATTACAAGGGCAGCGCTTTGACGCTGATCTGCTCACTCAAGGAAGGTCTTGCACTGACGGCATACGAGTCGCTTTCGATGGGCAAACCGGTTGTTACCTCAGACGTAGGCGGTCAGGCAGAGTTAATTGATGACACGGTAGGTCGGGTGCTGCCGCTGCTGCAAAGCGAGGCGGACGAGCTGGATAGTCGGACATTCTCGCAAGAAGAAGTCCGGATGTATGTTAAGGCAATCACGGATGTGCTTGCTGATCAAAAACAGTATCAGCAGATGTGCAGGAATTGCCGCCGGAAGATCGAAGAGGGATTTTCTTCGCAGATTATGATTCGCAAGCTGGAGAGGATTTTTGAGGATTTGGTCCAAAATTCTGTTCAGCAAGAAAAACGTCAAGAAACTGCAAAGAATATCGGATTTTATTCAAGAATTCTGAATGAGATGCCGACATTGATGAACGAGGTCAATGCATATGAGGCTATGTATAAGAATGCCTACGCCCCAGATACTAAAAATGAGTTGATGCGTATTGCAAACTCTAAATGGGGAAGAAGGGCGATTAAATTGGCGTTTAAGTTAAGGTTAAATAAGCTGTTTAGATAATAATGTAATGGAGAAGTTGCATGAAATACGGTGTTGTTGTATGCAAAAACACGGACAATATTGGTGACGATGTTCAAAGTTATGCTGCGAAGTGTTTTTTGCCCTCGGTAGATTATGTCATTGATCGTGAGGGGTTAGATACTTTCCAATCTGAGCAGGGCGAAACTGTAAAGGCGATTATGAATGGCTGGTATATGTACAGCAAATTCAATTGGCCGCCAGTTTCTTGCATCGATCCTCTGTGGGTTGCGATGCATATATCGAAAAACGATTATTTTGGCATTGGAGACCGTTTTTTAGATGGCATGGGCGGTGAATATCTGCGTCATTATGGTTTGATTGGTGCTCGAGATGAATCAACTATGAAGATGCTACGAGATAAAGAAATTCCCTGTTATCAATCTGGATGTTTAACATTGACGCTGCCCAAAATGGGCGATATCAATAAGACGGATGAAGTACTTCTTGTTGATGTTGATAAAAATAATGAGGAGACTATTAGAGCGCAATACCCCAATGAGACTTTTGTGAATATTACGCACAAAGTTGATACAACGACCTATCATGCATTGCCGGTCAATCAACGCTTTGCTAGAGTTGAAATGCTGTTGCAACGTTATCAAAACGCTAAGTGCGTGGTAACAAGTCGTCTGCATTGCGCTTTGCCATGTTTAGCACTAAAAACACCTGTTCTCCTTATTTATAAACAGGAATATGCATCAAGAATACAGTCATTTCTGCCATTATTGCACTATTGCAACTTTGAGGATTTAAAAACATTTATTCAATCGGATTTTGATATAAGTAATCCGCCTGATAATAATACTAAATACTTGGAAATTCGTCAGCAATTATCAGATGTATGTAAGGCATTTGTGAGTGATGAAAGTGTACATGAGCCTTTTAAGGTATCACTACAGGAGATTCATTGCTGGCAAAAGAAGTTGTTGGAAAAAGCAGAGTACACATTCAGAAATGAATTGAACAAACAAGGAGACTGGATTAAATCGCTAACGAATGACAGGGAGTTCTTTAGAGAACAGTCGAAAGAAAAACAGGAACGAGTCGAGGAATTGCAGGGGTGGATAGAACAGCTGGAAGAAGCAAAAAATTACTTGGAAAAGCAAAATAATAATAAAGATATACGTATCACTGAATTGGAAAACTGGTGTAAAGAAGTAACGAATGGAAAAGACTACGTGGAAGCACAGTGGAAACAAACACAGCACCAACGAGATGAAATGCAGAGAAAATTAGAGATGCTTCTAGAAGATGATAAGATTCGAAAAATTATTCGAAAAAAGGGATATGAGATATAAAGTAGGGAATAAAGATGGAATTTGATTACACTAAAGAGCCTGGGCAGAAATTGCTTGATCGAAACCAGTTGAACGATGATAAACCTTTGGTTAGCATTATTACTCCATATTACAATGCTGGAAAGTACTTCAAACAGACGTTTAATTGCGTGATGAATCAAACGTTTCCGTGGTTTGAGTGGATTATCGTAGATGACGGCAGCACGGATAAACCTTCGTTAGATACTCTCGAAAGACTGTCGAAACAGGATACGAGAATTCGCGTTCTGCATCAGTCCAATCAAAGACAGGCTGCCGCGCGTAACGCTGCAATTAAGCATAGTACGACAGATATTATTGTTCCATTGGACGCAGACGATCTGATTGCACCGCCGTTCATCGAAGAATTATATTTTGCATTGCAGAAAAATCCCGATGCGGCATGGGCATATACAGATAGTGTTGGTTTTGGTGCACAGAACTATCTTTGGACACAGCCTTTTTCGGCTTCCCGTATGAAAACGGAAAATCTTCTGGTATGCACAGCAGCTATTCGTAAGGAGTGGCTGGAGAAGGTCGGTGGCTATGATGTTTCGGATAAGTCGTATGATGAGGACTGGCATTTGTGGCTAAAGCTGATGGCTGCCGGAGCAAAGCCGGTACATTTGTCTGGAACACTGTTTTGGTATCGACGCAGTGCTGAGGGAATGCAGCAGCAGGTGCAGAAGGATCGTGTATTAAAACAGGCCTCTGCAAAGAAGATACAGGAAACTGCCAACGCAATAAAAAATGATATTCAAGCGAAAGAATACCCCTATGGAGGCAAGCCGGGCGAATATGCAGCATCGAAATGCTCCGATTGGGATCGCAAGGTATTTAAGAGCCATGACAAGATCCATGTCATGATGCTGCTCCCGTGGATGGAAATGGGCGGCGCTGATCTGTTTAATCTGGATGTCTGTCGGAAAATCGACAAAGAGCGTTTTGAAGTCAGTATCTTGACGACAGTTCCTAGCCAGCAAAGCTGGCGTCAGCGTTTTGAGGATTATGTAACGGATATTTTCGATTTGCCGAGTTTCCTCGAGCCTAAGGACTTCCCAGAGTTTATCAGCTACTTCATAAAGTCACGTGAAATTGACGTGCTTTTTCTAAGCAACTCTTACGATGGGTACTATCTGGTGCCGTGGCTGCGTGCACAGTTTCCCAAACTGGCCATTATCGATTACGTTCATATGGAGGAGTGGTATTGGCGCAATGGCGGCTATGCTCGTACTTCGGGTGCAATGGGTGAAATTCTCGAAAAGACGTACGTCTGCAACGAGCGCACTCGCCGTGTGCTGATCAATGACTTCGGCCGTGATCCGGAGAGCGTAGAAACGCTGTATATCGGCGTGGACCAGGAGCAGTATGACGAGACAAAGGTAGAGGCTGGTTTGGTTCGAAAAGAATTGAACATTGCAGAAGATCGTCCAATTATTCTGTTTCCATGCCGTATTCATCCGCAAAAGCGTCCGTTCCTCATGGTGGAGATTGCAAAGCAGATCAAGCAGAGTATTCCGAATATCGCTTTTGTCGTTGTAGGTGATGGACCGCAGTTTGAAGAACTGAAAATTGCGATTGAGCGCGAAAATCTGACAGAAACGGTCTACCTCGCTGGTCGGCAGAAGGATATGCGTCCGTATTACAAGGGCAGCGCTTTGACGCTGATCTGCTCACTCAAGGAAGGTCTTGCACTGACGGCATACGAGTCGCTTTCGATGGGCAAACCGGTTGTTACCTCAGACGTAGGCGGTCAGGCAGAGTTAATTGATGACACGGTAGGTCGGGTGCTGCCGCTGCTGCAAAGCGAGGCAGACGAGCTGGATAGTCGGACATTCTCGCAAGAAGAAGTCCAGATGTATGTTAAAGCAATCACGGATGTGCTTGCTGATCAAGAATGTTACCAGCAGATGTGCAGGAATTGCCGCCGGAAGATTGAAGAGGGATTTTCCTCGCAGATCATGATTCGCAAGCTGGAGAGGATTTTTGGGGATTTGGTCCGTAACAGCGAAAAGAATGCAGCGCGTATTCGGATTGCTGATTGTTTAAATCAATTTGAGAGACTGACTGAAGATAGTTATATGATGTACCATCTTTATGAAGCATCACAAAGAGAAGCTGAAACGGTATGGAAATCGCGCGAATGGTTCCGCGAATTATATGAAAACGCGATGGGAGCACATACGAAGTTGCCAGCAGAAATGCATAACGAAACGACAGTGATGTTGCCTGACGCAATTACACGGCTGTATCGCAACGGTGATATTGGCTTTAAGTACATCATCAAATATATGATTGCGTGGTTAAAGTACAAAATTAAGGGAAGCAATTAACATGGTGCAAAAATTGAAAAAATACCAGTTCCTCTTTGAGGAACTGGTAAAACGAGATTTTAAGAAGAAGTATAAGGGAACCATGTTGGGAATGGCATGGTCATTGTTGTCTCCACTTTTAACGTTGCTAGTCATGCGAATTGTGTTTACGCAGTTTTTTGGCGCGATGATGGAGCATTACACGACGTACCTGTTCTGCGGCAACTTGATTTTTGCTTGCTTCAGCGAAGCGACAGGATTGGGCATGACCTCGTTGCTGGAAAATGCGGATATTTTCTCGAAAATTAATGTACCCAAATATTTGTTTTTGTTCTCTAAAAATATTCAAAGCCTAATCAATCTTGGATTAACGTTAATTATCTTCTTTCTGTTCTGCATTTTAGACGGTATTACATTTACTTGGAAGTTTGTCTTGCTGCTGTATCCTGTAGTATGCTTGATTCTGTTCAATATAGGCGTAGGTTTGATACTGTCAGCATTATTCGTGTTTTTTAGAGATGTTCAATATCTTTGGAATGTATTTACGCAGCTGCTGATGTATATGTCTGCGATCTTCTATACAATCGATAATTACAGCTATGGGGTACAATGCCTGTTTTTGACCAATCCAGTGTATTTGTTTATTCGCTATTTCAGAAAAATCGTTATTGAAGCAACCATTCCGACAGTGTGGTTTCATTTGTTGATGCTGGCAGATGTTGTAATTGTGCTGGGCATCGGATGCTGGATTTATAAGAAATATAACCATCGATTCCTTTATTATATTTAACGGAGGCCATCATGCAGGTTTTAACACTGAACAATGTATCAATCCGTTATATGACGGGAGATTTTAAGGATATTGGCATCAAAGAATATGTGATGCGACGTCTGAAACATAATTATCATGTGACCGAATTTTGGGCGGATAGACATGTAACGTTTTCTCTGGAGCAGGGAGATATGCTCGGCATAATAGGCAGTAATGGTGCAGGCAAATCAACCTTACTCAAGGCAATTTCCGGAATTATGGAACCGACCGAGGGAACGGTTGAGCGCAGGGGAAGCATTGCAGCTTTGCTGGAGCTTGCCAGCGGTTTTGATGGTGATTTGACCGTTCGAGAAAATACCTATCTGCGAGGTGCCATGCTGGGTTATACACGTAAGTTTATGGATGAAAAATACAACGAAATCATTGATTTTTCGGGATTGCATGAATTCCAAGAACGACCGTTCAAACAGCTTTCCTCGGGCATGAAATCTCGATTGGCATTTTCAATTGCAAGTTTGGTTAATCCGGATATTTTGATTTTGGATGAAGTTTTATCGGTTGGCGACGGTGCATTCAAAAAGAAAAGCGAAGCGAAGATGAAAGAAATCATTTCTGGCGGTGCAACGACGATTTTAGTCTCACATTCGCTGGAGCAGGTTCGAAAGATGTGCAATAAGGTGCTGTGGCTGGATAAGGGTAATCAGATTGCATTCGGCGAAACACAGTCGATTTGCGATGAGTATCAGAGGTTTTTAGAACAGAATTGTTAGGGGAAAATATGAAACGAATTACGAGTTTAGATAATATAAAAAAATTGGATTATCATTATTGGATTATTATCGCTATTGTTATTATTTCGTATTGCGTATATTTACCGAAGCATTTCAGCATTGATTCGTGGAATGTCCAAAATATGTATATGCATTTTGATCAGTTACAGGATGGGCATTTTCAGGCTATATGGGAAGAAGCTAAAACAACATGTTTCTCGAGTGGACGTTTTACACGAGGATTGATTTTCCTGATATTTGCTATTACACGAAATACATGTCTGCTGATGCAGCCAGGGGTTAATGTGATAGCTATTCTATTCATGTGTTTAGCGGGATGTAGATTATGGAAAATAGTTAATGAATCCTTATATGCCAAGGGTGTAGATAGTGAGATTCTGTTTTTGTGTTGTCTGCTTAGCATATGTAACCCATTCTTTACGGATTGGATGCAATATATAGAATGCCAAATATACTATCCATTGGCATTGTTTTTAGCCATAGTAGCTGCAGAGATTTGTATGCAATCTTCCTCAACAAAAATAGTGCGATGGCTTTGCGCAAGCGCGTTACTAGTAGTCAGTGCAGGCTTGTACCAGATAGTTTTACAATTTTATGTATTGGTAGTGATTCTATTATTATGTAGGACTAAGCCTGCTGAAAAGAATATTACTAGCGTAATATCGCGAATGATTTTTGCCATCTCAATTTATGCAGTATCGGCAATAGTTCAGGTTTTATTTACGAATATTATTTTTCATAGCAATCGTGTTCATATTTATAGTGTACAAGATATAATACAAGCCTTGTTACGAGCTCAAGCTAGTCTCTGGGCGATGGTTCCATATACTAAAAATTCGATAAGTGTTCTCTTTCCGTTGCTGTCAATTGTATTGGCATGGAGATGCGCTATTCATATCTTTCAACAGAAAAAAAGTAGAATAACTAAATTGGTATTATCAGTAATACGTATTTTAGGTCTATATTTTGCAATTTTCATTCCGTTTTTGATTTCTGAATTATGGTTTCCGCAAAGATCTATGGTTGGATTTTGGAGTATTCCGCTGTTGCTAGCATATTTGGATATAGAACTATGTATGTTGCAGCCAACAATAAAAAATAATATCTGTGGAAAAAATCTGGTTATTGTATTAGCAACGGTAGTACTGTTCTCTAACGTTTATAGTTGTATTCGATTTGGAACTGATTTATATAAAGTCAATGCTATGGATACTGCAAGAGCACAATGGTTGCTAAATCAAATATCTGATTATGAGAAAACAAGTGGGTGTGACATTACTCAAATAGCGTTTAGACAAGCGGAGGAACCGCTGTATACATATCCTGGAATTGTGAATTCCTACGAGAATAATCAAGTAGCATGGAGCGCAGAATGGAATTATACATCGATATTAGAATTGGTGGGTAAAAGAAGTTTTGCTCAGTGTGATTATCCAGAAGATAGATATCAAATAGTGCGTAAGGAATATAATAATTTCATTGAAGATCGAATTTCATTTGAAGATGATACCGCATATGTGATCTTAAGATAATTGATGAGATAGGGTAATATGTAGAAAAGGTGAAAACAAGATGCAAAAACTTTCCTGTATCATCCCCTGCTACAACGAGGAAGCGGCGTTGCCGTATTTCCTGCAGGAGATACGGAAGGTGGCGGACAACATGTCCACCACCTTCCAATTGGACTTTGAGATCCTTTTTATAAACGACGGTTCGCGTGACAAAACTTTACAGATTCTGCGTCAAGCGGCGCAGGAAGACAAGCGTATCCGTTACATATCCTTTGCACGAAACTTCGGCAAGGAGGCTGCAATGTATGCTGGCTTCCAGAATTGTACAGGCGACTATGCCGCAGTTATGGACGCAGACATGCAGGATCCGCCGTCTCTGCTGCCGGAGATGTATCAGGCATTACAGAGTGGAGAATACGACAGCGTTGCGACACGCCGTGTTACCCGCAAGGGTGAGCCGCCAATCCGCAGCTTTTTCGCGCGGTGCTTTTATAAGCTGATTAACCGCATTTCGGACGCAGACATCGTAGATGGCGCTCGAGATTTCAGGCTAATGACGCGCCAAATGGTGGACGCGATTCTGTCTATGACGGAGTATAACCGTTTCTCCAAGGGTATTTTTGGTTGGGTTGGATTCCGCACAAAATGGCTCCCGTATGAAAACGTCGAGCGGGTTGCTGGTGAAACCAAGTGGTCGTTCTGGAAACTGTTTCTGTATTCGTTGGAAGGTATTACAGCCTTTTCGACCGCACCATTGGCAATCGCCTCGATTGCTGGTATTCTGCTTTGCATAGTTGCATTGTTGTTCGTATGCGTCGTCCTTGTCAAAACGCTTGCATTCGGCGATGCAGTAGGCGGTTGGCCGAGTATGATGTGCGTTATTCTGTTTCTGGGCGGTGTGCAGTTGTTCTGCATGGGTATTCTGGGACAATATCTCGCAAAAACGTATCTGGAAACAAAGAAACGCCCGATTTACATCGTGCAGGAAACGAATGAGGATCGAGTATGAAAGAGAAAATTATTCAAAATACAGTCCTTCGTTTCATCCTGGTAGGTGTTATAAATACGCTGGTAGGCACGGCAATCATGTTCGGCTTGTATAATCTAGCGCATTGCAGCTATTGGGTCTCCTCGGCATCGAATTATATTCTGACAAGTATTTTGAGCTTTTTTCTGAACAAATTCTTCACTTTTCAGAACAAGGAAAAGAGCATTGGACAGGTTGTGCGATTTGCGGTGAATATTGCGGTATGTTATCTGCTGGCATATGGTATCGCAAAGCCGCTGTGCCTCTATTTACTGAGCGGCGCGGCAGCTTCGGTGCGTGATAATGTTTCGATGTTCGTAGGCATGTGCCTGTTCACCGCGTTTAACTACTGCGGTCAGCGATTTTTCGCATTCAAGAAAAAGAATGAGGAGGTAAATTGATGATTGAGATAAAAGCGTTATTTGACCTTGCCCACACTCAAGCCGCCGACTACTTCTCTGCTTTCCGATACCCATGGGAGGCCTTAGACGGTATCAAGCAGATGATTTTAGACCTCGGCAAGAAATTACCTGTCGATGAGTACGAACAGCGCGCAGAGGGCGTCTGGGTGCACAAGACGGCGAAGGTATTCTTGAGCGCGTATCTCGGTGCACCATGTATCATCGGCCCGGAGACGGAGGTTCGTCACTGTGCTTTTATACGAGGTTCCGCACTCGTAGGCGCAAACTGCGTTGTCGGTAATTCGGTGGAGCTGAAGAACGTCATTCTGTTCGACAATGTGCAGGTGCCGCATTACAACTACGTAGGTGACTCCATTCTTGGCTATAAGAGCCACATGGGTGCAGGCTCGATCACATCAAACGTAAAGTCAGACAAATCGCTTGTAGTCATTCGCAACGGAGAGGAACGCATTGAGACTGGACGTAAGAAAATCGGTGCAATTCTTGGCGATTACGTGGAGGTAGGCTGCAATAGCGTACTCAATCCGGGTACGATTATCGGACGCAACAGCAATGTATATCCGGTGTCCTGCGTGCGCGGTGTTGTGCCAGAGAATAGAATCTGGAAGACTGGCGGTGTAATTGTCGCTAAGGGTTAAATTGGCACAAGAACATAATACTTTAGCAAATTAGTAGATTATCGAGTGAAAACAAATAAGCGATTGTCTACCGCAGTCGGGCTTTTCTCTCTACACGGCCCCTTGCCGTCCCTGCCAAAATCGCCTATAATCAATATATCAAGTCACGGCGGCGCGGCCACTGCGCGAGAAGGCGAAGGAGGGGCAGCATGATCAAAAGAGACAAGCTGAAGCCGGTCATAGAGAAATACAAAGCACTTCAGGTTTGACATCTAATAGTTAGTCTTTCGGGCAGAATTAAAGCCCCCGGAATATTCCTGGGAGCTTCTACATCTATAATATATATTCTAGATTGTTCATATCTCGGAAACACGCTACTGCATCGAGGATATATACAGATACAGAAAATTGAGGCGGTGAGCATCCGGCCGTAATGACAGGATTGCATATGTGAAAAAATGCACAAATTCGCACAGGAAATAGTAATCGATATTTGTGTATAATATATTTAAAAATGATTGCTAAATACAGGAAGAGGTGCTATACTAAGGATATAAAACGAGGTGCAAAAATTTGTGTTGATGCACAGAAATGCACCCTGCTGCAAAATTTAAAAGCCTGGCAAACCTGTTGAAAAGCAGGGACGCAAAGCCATATGGGTCTAAGGGCGCCTTCGGGCGGCTAAGGCAGCCGGTTGCAATTTGGAGTCGTACTCTAAATTTTATTAAAGTGCCCTGCTTTGTCCTTTGGATGACTATAAGCATGGGCATTTATCTATTTGTGACAAATTTATGCTCCGATACTGTCAGACCAGATCGTGAGGAAGGTGAAACTCGAGGATGTCGCTCTGAAATAGCGGCAAAACAGTGACTTCAGTAAAATGGAGGTTGAGTGAAATGAAAAAAAGATTATTGGCAAGCTTGCTCTCGCTCGCTATGGTTGCAACAATGATGCCGGCGGCATTGGCGGATGATGAGGGTAATGAGACAGCAGACCGCGAAAATGGCAACAGACCTAATTTTGCTATCAATTCGGCTGATGCCTTGAGTGCTGCAATTGCTGGCGCTAAGGGCGATGATTATACGATTGCACTGGATACCGATATCACGAGTGCCGTTTCAATTCCGAAGGATACAAGTATTGTCTTGGATCTGCAGGATCATAAGCTGACCAATACAGAGGGTAAAAATACCATCACCGTTGAAAAAAACGCTACATTGACTATTACGGGTACAGGTACGGTAGATAATATTTCGCATGCTAAAGCTGCTGTTTGGAACAATGGTACATGCTATCTGAATGGCGGTACTTATGACCGAAGCAAGGAAAATGGCAAGACTAAAGATGATAGCGGCAATAATTCTTTCTATGCGGTGCTGAACCATGGTACCATGGAAATTAATGAGGGCGCTACCATCTATCAGAATGGCCATTACTCTAGTCTGCTGGAGAATGGTTACCGGGATGCAGGTTCTGGCAATCAAAGCACAGGTTATGTTGCAGGTATCAATGCTGAAAATCCGACGCTTACAATCAATGGTGGCTTGTTTACTGGCGGTTTGAATACGGTAAAGAATGATGATAATGGCATCATTACCATCAATAACGGTACATTCACCAACGTTACTCAGGCTGCATTTCAGAACCACAATGTTGCAACGATTAACGGCGGCACGTTCGATGCTCCTGGTTACGATGCTGTTTTGAATTGTGGTGTATGCGGTAAAACCTATACTGGTGGCGAGCACAAACTTGACATCACTAATGGTAAGTTCAAGGGAGCGGTTACTAAAACTCTGGGTTCTGTCACAATTACCGGCGGTGAATTCTCTGTAGATCCCACTGCATATCTGGCCGCTAATAAGGTTGTCGTTTCCAACGATGATAAGGACTATCCGTATACTGTTGCTGACGTGGTAGAGAATGTCGAAGTTGCTACCATTTCTACGTCTGCAAAGGCTGATACGAGTAACTATCAGGAAGGCTCGGATGAAGCGGAGGCAATGAACAAGGCTGCTGCAGCAATCAATAAGACCAAAATCAGCGGTCTGGACACGATTGGCAATGAAGCAGCAGCAAAAATCAAGAATGATGTAGTAAACGAGGCTACTAAAAAGTTAGCTGAAGAGAATATTATTCCTCCCGCAAGTGGAGCAGTGACCGTATATGTTGAACCGTATATGGACATCACAGTTAAAGATATTGATCTCAATGCAGATAACCTGAATGTACCTGTAGGCATTACGCTCGATATTACGCCCAGAATTAAGAAGGTCGCTTCTATCGCTGCGTCTGTTGATGACGTTAAACTGACTGGTGAGGCTCGGAACGCAATTCAGCTGTCTGATGACGAAGTAACGGTAAATACTCCGGTTACTCTAGTCATTCCGATGCCGGAGAAGTTCGTGGCAGCAGAAAAAATTGTGGTAAAGCACGAAAAAGATGGTAAGTTCATTTGCTATCATAAAGCAAACTATGATAAAGACACTAATACGGTTACCTTTACCAATAACAAGGGTTTCAGCACATTTACCGTTCAGAATGATACTCGTTCTGCAAAAATCCAGTTCACAGACAAGGACGGCAACAAAACTGGCAACGTTGTAGATTATGACGCGCTGAAAGTTGGCGAAAATCTGCCGACTGCTGAAGCTCCGAGCGGTTATAAGTTTGCAGGTTGGAGCTTCAAGTCTGAGGATGAGGTTATTTCCGGTACCTATACCACTATGACCGAGGAACTGCTGAGCAAGCTTGATAACCAGTATCGTGTATATACTGCAACTCCGGTATTTGCCTCGACTTCTTCCTCCTCCGGTTCCTCCGGCGGCGGTTCGTCCAGCTCCTCTACCTACAAGGTAACCGTTGCGACGGTTTCCAATGGTTCTGCCAAGGCTTCCGCATCTACGGCTGCCAAGGACGCGACCGTAACCGTAACCCTGTCCCCGGACAAGGGCTACAAGCTCGATAAGATCACGGTAACCGATGCTTCCGGCAAGGAAATCGCGACTACAAAGAAGAGCGATACCTCCTACACGTTCACCATGCCGGCATCCGCAGTTACCGTAAAGGTTGCTTATGTCAAGGATGACGCAGCGGTTGTAGAGCCGACCACCGGCTTCAACGATGTTGCCGACAAGGACTGGTTCGCTGACGCTGTTAAGTATGTTGCCGACAAGGGCATGATGAACGGCACGAGCAAGACCACCTTCGGCCCGAACGACAGCACCACGCGCGGTATGATCGTAACCGTTCTGTACCGTCTGGAGAACGAGTCGAGCGCTGCTGCTGCATCGTTCACTGACGTCGTTTCTGGCCAGTACTACACGGACGCAGTCGCGTGGGCGAATGCGAACGGCATCGTTACCGGCTACGGCAACGGCAAGTTCGGTCCGAACGATGTTGTAACCCGCGAGCAGCT
>OGZZ01001453.1_pt1 | contig 17170 bp, 16 predicted proteins | sample 1577021 | NCBI WGS metagenome assembly OGZZ01 (sample SAMEA3541526, study PRJEB24748) | human gut metagenome | biome: human gut; feature: human-associated habitat; material: faeces | place: China | collected 2012
TATCTGATATTTTACTATCTGATATCCATACCACTTGTATATTGTTTAATAAACTGTTCCCTTGCGCATGGCCTGCCGTAATAATAGCCCTGCAGATAATCAACCCGCATTTCATTCATTTTCTGGCGCCATTCTTTTTTTTCAATACCTTCTGCACATATCCTGACGTTAATGCTATGTACCATCGGAATTATATTTTTATACAATTCATAATCCCTTTCATTATCCATTGCCTTTGCGGTAAAATCCTTGTCCATTTTTACATAGCTTGGATTCATATCACGAATGCAATGAAAATTAGAATATCCTGTACCAAAATCATCAATCACAAAGCTGATATGGTTCTCATCCAATGCCTTCCTGAACTTGCAAAATACCGGTGTCATATCCATAAATCCACTTTCGGTCATTTCAATATATATAGAATCCGGTTTTAAAGCATACCTTTTAATCACATCCAATATATCACGCTCAACGTTTCCGTGCATGATCTGGACATATGAAACATTTATATTCATCCTGAAATCAGGAATATATTGCTGTATTTCACAACACAGCTTTGCTGCTTCATCTAATATATATCTTCCTGCCGGGATAATTAATCCGGTTTCCTCCAATAATGGGATGAATTCCATAGGTGAAATAACCTCTGTATCTTCTCCGGATATCATAGAGAAGCGCATAAGCGCCTCTGCACCAATAACCTGCTCTAAACCACAATCCACGATTGGCTGGTAATGCACATCAAAGCCCTTGAATCCGTTCATGACAGAATTACGGAGTGCTGCTACTATTCTTCCTTTCCGTAAAAAAAGTTCATAGTCATTCTCATCAAAGATATAGAATCCATTTTTTCCCATTTTTTTGGCTTTTTTAAGTACAAATGAAAATTTCTTACGGCACTCATCGTAGCCTTCACAAACTGTTGTGGCATCCACAACACCAACAGAAATTGAAAAAACAGCCTCATAGTTTTCAGATACTATAAACCTATAAAGTCTGTCATCTATTTTTTTCTTAAGCTCTGCGGCATATTCCCCAGCAGAATGTTCCAGATCAACAATCACATACTGGTCAGCTACAAGATGATATATCCTCTGACTATCAGAAAGACATTCCTTCATGCAGTCAGCTACACTTTTCAGAATATAATTGCCATAAGCCGCTCCGCGCGAACTGTTGATTGCTCCAAAATCATCGATTCCTATATGCATAAGAAAGCCCTTAGAAATGTGTTTCTTATGAGAACGCATATAGGCGTTAAATTCAAGTCCTCCAAGCAACCCGGTGACATTATCTGCCCTTCTCTGATTCCCTGTCTCATTCATGCAGCCAACCAGGTATTGCGGTTTTCCCTGTGAATCGTCAATCACTATTCCACGACAGTTAACCCATACCGGCATACCTTCTTTATCCAGCCATCTGTAATGCAGATTATGTGCTTTTTCTTTCCCTTCATATATAGCCGTAAGATGCTCCTGCAGCATCTTACGGTCTTCTTCATATACTACCTGTAAAACATCATTGGCAACATCATTCATGACATTTTCTGATATCATAAACCTGTCCACAGCCGACTCAGACAGCTCTATTGTATCATTCTGCAGATCATATACAAACAGATAATCATCCATACATTTTGCGATTATTTCCAATAAAGTTTCTTTTGTCTGCTTACCAAATACTTTAAATATATTCTCACTCACAACAAGAACCTTTCCTTCATAATAGCTTTATGATAAACTTTTAATCTTTAAAGAGCTTAAATCTGTTTACGCGTTCATTCATCTTATCTGCACCCTCTGCGAGGTTAATACTTATTGCTGTATTCTCTTCTGAAGATGCTGCAGTACCCTGTACCACACCTGAAAGCTGTTCTATTCCCTGTCCAATCTGTTCTAATGACTCTGCCTGAGTGTTAGCTTTCTCCATTGTGTTCTGTGCCATTTCTGCAAAAGAATTCATATCTGAAATAATCTGGTTAAAAGCTTCTGCTGTTGTTCTTGTAATTTCATTACCCTTCTGGATTTCAACTAAAGTCTTATCGATTAATTCTCTTGTATTTACCGCTGACTTAGCACTATCTGATGCAAGCTTTCCTATCTGGTCTGCAACTACTGCAAAGCCTTTTCCTGCCTCACCTGCCCTTGCAGCCTCAATAGATGCATTAAGAGCTAACAGATTAGTCTGCGAAGCAATATCTTCAATATCAGTAATAATATTACCTATTTCCTTAGATATTTCTGTAATGTGCTCCATTTCTGTCAGAAGAATATTCATTTTTTCTTTTTCATCGTTTGCTTTGTTTGCAGAAGCCTTTACACGTTCAGATGCATTCTTTGTTTCACTTGCTGTATCCTCTGCAAGATCAACAACTGTATCTATTGTGGCATTAAGTTCCTGAATAACTCCTGCCTGCTCTGTTGCACCATCTGCTAATGACTTTGATGCACTTTCTACTTCCTTGGCATTATGTGTAACCTGTTCTGCAATATTGCTTATTTCTGACAATGTACTGTTAAAACGCTTTAAAATGTAAACAAGTGAATCCTTTAATTCTGAAAAATCACCCAGAAATGGTGTAATATCATCACCATTTCTTGTTAAATCACCCTGTGCTATGAATTTAACCTCCTGTGAAATCTCGCTTACATAATCTGAAAGTATATTCATAGCTTCCTTAAGCTTTGTAATTGTTTCACCAAACTCATCATCAGATTCATATGTAAGCATATCCACGTTAGACAGCTCACCCTTTCTAAGGCTGGCAACTGCCTCATCAATCTGACGTACTGGTTCTGTAATTGAGTCTGATATTATCTTTCCTATAATTGTTGCAATCACTGCAATCGCTAATCCTGTTATAATAATGACAATAAAAATAATTATTGTACATATATTAGCAATTACTTTTGCCTTATCTAATTCCGCCTGAAAATCATCGCGTACTGAATTTAACTTTTCTACAAATTCCTTATTACTTTCATACACGCTTCCAGTCATAAGATTGGCAGCATCAGCCTGTTTGCCTTCTTTACTAAGCTTATATATTTTATCTGAGGCTGACCTGTAATCCTCCCATGCAGAGTTTGCCTTTTCATAATCAGCTTTACCTGCCTGTGCTTTCTTATTTGAATTAATTATTGTCTCTAACTTAGAAGATATATCCTTTATCTGATTCTCCATATCATTAGTTTCTTTTTCACAGGCTGCCATAACTGCTGTATCGGTTTCTACAAGATGCTGATACTGTTTGATTCTATATTTAGCAGTTATTGTTTGTAATTCCTGCAGACACTCAAGTGAAGGAGACCACACTTCCGTAATACTATGTATATTCGAACGAATCACTAATGTTGATATAAGCGCAACCATTACAAAAAAAGCTGTCATAACAAGCACTGCCATCCGATATACCTTTAATTTTGCTGCAACTCTTAAATTAGCTATCCAATTTCTTAACTTTTCCATATAGTTTCCCTTTCTTTTGTTTTTAAATTATATTGTAATAATAAACTTTTTCCGAATCACATTATAAAAAGGCCAGACAAATTCCGATATTCTCCAGCCCTTACAATCCTTCTTCAAAAAGCTTTTGTTAAAGATATCACAAAATTGTTTATATTGCAACAAACCAAAAAAATCGTTTATTTTCCAAAAGAATACTTTACATATATAATACAGCTTTTAAGACTCTAGCTATGGTAGTCTTGCACTATAGCTTTTCTCTTTTTTATTCATATCTGCTAACATGCTTAAGAGCCGGCTTTCACACCAGCCTCTTAACAACTGCCACAAATGCATCAACTATGAATATAGCAAGAGCAATCGCTCCTGCTGCCCCGATTGTAAGCACAAGACTTGATAGTGCCTCCTGTGTATCTGCTGTAAATAGGTAATAAACCGTCTTATACATGCCCGCTCCAGGCACAATCGTAAGTATAGACGGAATAAGCGTTGTTGTTACCGGTGTCTTCATAAGTCTTGCCAGAATATGCGATATAATTGCCAGCACCAGTCCTGACACAAAGGTAGCCATAAGCATAGATGTATACCTTTCCGTATAAAGATATACAGCCCATCCTGCCATCCCTAATATTCCATTAACAACCAGACATCTTTTCGGTGCTTCAATAAGAACTGAAAAGCCTATTATTGCACCAAAAGCAAATATACTTTGTAATAGCATAATTCTCCATTCTTTAAATCACATTGACAGGCTACAATAATAATAATCCCACGTATACTCCAAGGGCAATCATCGCCGCCTCTGTAAACGCCTGCAGTATATTTGCATTACCTGAAGCGTAATCCCCATGAAGCGTATCTCTTATGGCATTGGTTATGGCTGCACCAGGTACAAGCACCATAATCGAGCCTATGATTATCCTGTCGATATGCGAACCTATTCCAACGTGCACCATAACGAAAGCTATAACCGATATGACTATTGATGCCACAAGATCATTTATAAGTGGGTTAAGTGCGATTTTCTTTCCGATATGAAGCCACGCTGCAAGAAATATTCCAACTATTGCCGTTGCTGCCATATCCTTAAAATCACCACCATACATCCCTGCAAAGAAAGCTACAACAAAGACTGTGCATATATCCTTAAGCCACCATGGATACTGGGATTTCTTAAGATGCTTGAGCTGTGAAAAAGCCTCCTCTAAGGATATAATCCTCATATAGAACTTTCTTGATATATCATTTACCTGGGCTATTACATTAAGATTGGTCGCGCCCTTATTCACGCGCCTTATAACTGTAAGAGCATCTATGGATGGATCATCAAGTGATATCATAATACCTGTTGACACTACAAATGCTTCACTTGTTTTAAGACCTGAGGTTTTGAGTATATAATTTATCGTTTCCTCTACACGGTATATCTCAGCTCCGCTCTCCAACATAATAGTCCCTGCAAGTGCCGCCGTATCAATAAGCAGCTTATAATCCGGCTGCCCTGTTTTCTTCACATCCGACCCGGTAGTTTCTTTTTTCTTGTCACCAGCCTTAACTGCCTGTACCATCTAAACCCCTCCTTATATCTTACTGATAGCTTCCTTATAGATTTCTTGATAGTTTCCTTATAAATTCATTATAAATTTCTTATATATTCCTTAATATCCTCTTAATGTTTACGTCATGATTTTATATACTCTGCCTTTATCTGAAGGTATACTTCTTTAATTCGCAGTTCTTTATTCCAAATGACGAGAATTCCTCATTTGTCATATTGTTGAAATATGATTCTACTATTCTTGATATGCCATTATGTGCTACAAGCAGATAAACCTTATCTTCACTATCGTTCTTAATATCATCAATAAGATTATATATTCTCTGGCACAAATGAAGCATAGTCTCTCCACCATCAAAATCATATACAAAATTCATCTTTGCCTTTGCGAATTCTTTTCCATCTCTTGCGGTTGATTCATACCGTCCAAAGTTCTGTTCTTTAAGTCTTATTTCCTCACGGCAGGCTATTCCTGTCACCTCTGATATATGCTTTGCAGTATCTGCTGCTCTTACTAATGGTGAATACAGGATTTCATCTATATGGATATGCTCCTCTTTTATTCTTTTTCCAAGCTCTGTCGCCTGGTCATGTCCCAGACTTGTAAGTGCAATATCTGTAGCACCACATATTTTGTTTTCAACATTCCATATCGTCTGCCCATGTCTTGTAAAATAAAAATAACTACTCATGCCTTATCACCTCAACTCTGCATAATCTCTCCAGCATATCATCTGTCATATTGTATACTGCATCAATAACATAATTTCTGTAAGTGGCATTGCCGTCCATATCATTAAGCCTTTTATATGCTGTTTCTCCACTTATTCCCATAACACAGACTGCCGCTGCCACAGCTTTGGCTATGCTGTCCTGTATTGCTGTATCATGCTCTTTACTTATGCACATATCTGCTTTATCTGCATCTGCTTTATCCACATGTGCAGAGCCTGTATACACATTTTCCGTGCTGATAGCTGCAATATAGGCTGTTATCAGTGCTGACAGCTGACAGCCAGAACCTGTCACCCTGCTCATCATAGGATGTCCGTTTCTTATACAATATACTACATTCCCATCAGTTACTATATCTATAACACCAGTTATACACAACACAGCCCCTGTTTTTTTAGCAAATGCTTCTGCAAATGCTGCCACATCATATATATTGTCCTCTGTGATCCGGTCAATATCATTAGCCTCCACACCTTTAGAGTGGTTAATGTCAGCCATTCCTACTGCAAGTGCTTTTATTTCTGATATGTTTCCTCTTATGACAGTCGGACTTATCTCTTTTATTATTCTTAAGGCTGCACTGTTTCTGAAATCTGATGCTCCTGCACCTACCGGATCAAGCACAACCGGATGATGAAGAGCTGCTGCACTTCTGCCAGCAACCAGCATCGCCTCAAGCTTATTCTCATTTAACATGCCTATATTAAGATTTAATCCATCACATATAGCTGTTATCTGTCTAACCTCAAGTGTATCCTCTGCCATGATAGCTGCACCACCACATGCCAGAAGTATATTTGCACAATCATTCATGCTTACATAGTTAGTTATACTATGAATAAGCGGCTTCCTTTTATGCACTATTCCAATAATATTATCAAACATGTTATTCTTTACTCCAACACCCATTGTTATTCTATATTCTGCTGCATTTTTGCAAGCAGTCCCGAGCTTTTAAGGCTTAGAACTATCATTCCCGATATCAGCGCACCTACTGCTGTTGATACAAAAAACGGAAATACATACACATAAAACGCCAGATTGGCTGCATTCTTTCCCATAAGGAATATAGCAACAGGGTACGCACTAAGTCCACCTAATATAGAGGTTCCAGCCACTTCTCCTATCATTGTCGCTATAATGTTATGAAATCTTTTATACACTACGCCACATACTAATGCACCAAACATGCTTCCCGGAAATGCCATAAGACTTCCTATTCCCAGCATATTTCTTATAAGTGATGCCACAAATGCTGCCATGACACCATAACCCGGTCCTAAAAGAACTGCACAGAATACATTAACCATATGCTGTACAGGTGCACATTTGCTTCCAAACACCGGAAACGAAAACAGACTTCCTACAACAGCAGCAGCACATAATATACCTGCTATTGATAATTTTTTGATACTAGTTGATTTCACGATATAAACCTCCTTTTTTCCTGACCAGAAGCCTTATATATAATGCCTCTTCCATACAGTAATTCCATAAATCATTTCTTAAATCATTTTTTGTAGTATACCATATTCTTCAAATGTGTGATATATTAATCTATAAATACCAGGATTGCTACATAATTTGCGCAATCCCCTGACAACATACGCAGAAATGGAGATTAGTGTGAAAAATAAGATTTTTCACACGCAAGATTTGTGCTTCGCACAAACTTGAGATGCGCTGAAAAGCAGCGCAGGAATGGAGGATTAACGATGTACGAATTCACTAATGACTGCCTTATAGGCATTAAAGAAATTGATGATGAACATGCAAAGTTATTTAAAATGATTAACGATGCAATATCTATGGGCAACGAGCTTGATGACATAGCTCCTGTCGCTAATAACCTTATATCAGGTCTTAAAGACTATGCTGCCACTCATTTTGCACATGAGGAGGCTTATATGGAAAGCATCAATGACCCTGAACTAGGCCTTCAGAAAAAAGAACACGCTGCATTTACGAAAAAGGTTAATGAGTTCTGTCTTGATACATCATCAAAGGAAGCAGCTAAAGCCTCATTTAACGAATGTATTTCATTCCTTGTACGCTGGTTATACCATCATATACTCAGTAACGATATGATGATTGGTAAAATGTGTACTCCTGTCAATAAGGAAAATGAAAGCTCTGCTGATGCTGATGGAAAAAAACTTTTTACATTTACTGATAAGTATAAAACAGGTATTGAGTTTATTGATGAAGAACATAAGCGTCTGTTTGAAATAATAGATGAAACCTATGAGCTTATTCACGACCACTTTATCCATGATAAATATGACCAGATAATATCTCTACTTGATCAGCTTAAGGACTATACTGAGTTTCACTTCCATGATGAGGAAGAATATATGAAGAGCATCCATTATCAGGGACTTGAAGCTCAGCAGCAGGCTCATGCAGCTTTCATTGATAAGCTTGTTAATATTGATATACATGAGCTTGAAGCCATGGATGACAACCAGCAGCAATATCTGCTTGACCTTGTCAACTTCCTTGTAACCTGGTTAGCCAGCCACATACTTGGCGCTGATAAGAAAATACCTGCAAAACCAGCAGACAAATAAACACACTTACATATAAAAAATAGATTGTAAATATATCTTTTTATATTTACAATCTATTTTTTTATTGTTTATAATATTGTTTATAATATGATGTGAGTTTCAAAAGTCTAACCCCACATGAGCCCGCACATCTGATATAAGACAAATGACGATATTACATGCCAGCATTGTGCTTCTCAAAGAACTTCTTAGTTTCTGCCACTACAACTCCACTAAGTGCAAACAGTGCAATCATGTTAGGGAGTGCCATAAGTCCATTGAATATATCCGCTATTGTCCATACAGCACTTACTGTCATATATGGTCCTATAAATACTGCTAATATGTATATCCAGCGGAATATCTTTACATGCTTCATATTTCCGTTACTTAAATATTCAAGACATCTTTCACTGTAGTAATCCCATCCAAGAATAGTAGTAAATGCAAAGAATACAAGACAAAGCATAAGCACAAAGGATGAAACCTGTGCAGGAAATGGCAGTCCATTCTGGAATGCATATGTAGTAACCTGGACACCCTGAAGTCCCTCTACCTGCCATGCTCCTGTTATAACTATTGAAAGTCCTGTAAGTGTACATATAACTATTGTATCTATGAATGTACCTGTCATGCTTACAAGTCCCTGACGTACTGGCTCTTTTGTCTGTGCTGCTGCCGCTGCTATAGGTGCACTACCAAGTCCTGCTTCGTTAGAAAAGATACCTCTTGCAACACCCTTCTGCATAGCTACAAGCATGCTTCCTACAACACCACCTGTTATAGCTCTTGGTGAAAATGCTGCTTCCACTATAATCTTAAATGCTGTTGGAACCTTTGTTATGTTAGTTATAACAAGAACTCCAACAAACAACACATATAACACAGCCATAAATGGTACAATAACCTGACTTACACTTGCTATTCTCTTAACTCCACCTATAAGAACAAGAGCTACACATACTGCAAGCACAAGAGAAGCTATAACAACTGACCATGAATATTCTCCTAAAAATGGGATATTCACGCAATGCGAATTATCTGCATCAAAGAAGCCATTAACAGCACTTGATATACCATTTACCTGGCTGAATGTTCCTATACCAAAAAGGCCTACACATACACCAAAAAATGCAAATATTTTAGCAAGCCATTTCCATTTCTTTCCCATGCCCTGCTCTATATAGTAAAATGGTCCACCCAGACTATGTCCATCTTCTGAAACAACACGGTACTTAACAGCTAAAAGTCCTTCTGAATATTTAGTTGCCATTCCAAAAAATGCTGCCACTATCATCCAGAATAACGCTCCTGGACCTCCTGCACATACAGCAGTTGCCACACCAACTATATTACCTGTACCTATCGTGGCACTTAAAGCTGTACACAGGGCTGCAAAGCTTGATATTTCACCTTCGCCCTCTTCTTCATTCTTTATCATCCACTTTAATGCAAGAGGAAGCTTTCTTATCTGAAGCACACCAAGACGTACTGTAAGCAGTATACCACCTGCTATGATAAGAACCATAAGAGGTACACCCCAGACAAAATTATCAATTGTTGTAAGAACCTGATTAACTAAATTCCACATATGTCCTAACTACCTTTCTTTATTTTCATAAATATAAATGACAAATATCCGGTTATATGACTTTCTATGGAAAACTGACAAGCTTTTCAGCCTGAATGGAATACATGACCTTAAGATTATATTGACTTATATATAAATATATATACTTATATATACTTGTATAATATATAGAACATATGGCCTTCTCTGTCCTTTTGCCTGAGAGATTCATATACGCATGTATATGTTGCACCTTCGGCTTCTGTATTATATCAGAATCTCCAGAGAGTCGATCCATTTACAGTTGCACCAGTCCTTTACACTGGCACCTGAGAGTGTTACTCCTTCGGTAGACATCAGTCACTTTCCTGCAAACTTCATATCGAAATTGTCATAGACTAATATATATCTATTTCAGACATTTTTCAACATTTTTTTATAATAATTTTAGACAATAAGTTTTAGACAATAAATTTATTCCAATGAATTTATTCAAAGTAACGTCTTATTCCATCTATAAGGCCATCTCTTAAAGTCTCAAGCCTGCTGTCGTTATGATCTGAACATTGATTTCCAAGTTCTATATCAACTGATGGTATTGTGCTGTACGAGGTCTGTGTAAGATCTATCTTCATACTTCCCTGCCCATTTATCTTAGCACCGTTGTTACTAAGTCCTGCTATAAGTGCTTCACCTAACGCATTATGTTCCTGCCAGTGTGAGGCAACTGGTTCCATGTCCTTTATGCCATCAGGAACAGCTATATAAAAGCACCCCTTATCATAGCTTAAGTTATCTCCATCCCAGTGAAGTGCTATATGGCAATCAGCTGCATTATTAGCTATAACTGTCCTCGCCACATTATCAAGCTGTACATCATCAGAATCCCTTAACATAAGTACATCATAGCCGTTATCCAGCAGTCCGTCTCTTAATATCTCTGCCATGCGGAGTGTTACTCTGCTTTCAGCAACACCATCGTTAAATGTCATTCCAGATGACACTGCTACAGCCATCGTTGAACCACTTGCTGTAGTTCCTCCTGTTGTCTTAGGTGAACCATCCGGATGACAGAATGTTTTTACTGTTGTGCCACCTACTGTACCATGTCCTGCATTCACTGCTACTGTTATGCCTTTACGTTCACTACTGCTTTTATAATATACTGCATTTCCTGTTGTTATAACTGCATTTCCAGCGTACTGCCATGAAGGATCAAGCTCGACTCCTTCCTTGTCAGAATATGCAGGCTTTACAGCTGCATTGTTGTCAGTAGTGTCAGCTGCTTCTATACTTGTTTCTTGTTCATTATCTTCTTCAGTGATTGTTTCCTCTGTATTATTCTCTTTAGTCAGCTGTTCTTTTTCTGTATCTGACATAACAGTTTCATTCACACTAACTGTCTGTTCTGATGAAGTTCTTTTATCCGCTTTACTGCACGCTGCAGCTGTAACTATACATAACATAGCACTTATGCATACTAATAATCTTTTTCTCATATATAATCCCTATAATCTATCATAATCATAATTGCCAAACACGATTTATACTTTTGACTCTTACATCATTCTATTAAATTATATTTGAATAATCAAGTAATTATTTACTTTTGTTCTTTTTTGTAATTATTTACTTTTGTTTACTTTTTTTATTAATACTTTTATTTATTAATACTTTTATAAACCAATAACACGATATATATAATCCATATCCATATTGGCTCTTATAACATCTGCAAGCTTATCATACTCAGCCTGTTTATACATATCATAGCTTATATGAGCGCTGTCTTGTGATATTCCCCGTCTTTTACATAACATTTCTATGAAACTATCACAGAATTCCTGCACATCAAAGATTCCATGCATATATGTTCCTGCCACATTGCCACATACACATCCATCCATATATTCCAATCCATCCACTGTATTTCTTATTTTTGCAAATGCCACGTCTGTTTTTACAACACTCTCTCCCATATGTATCTCATAACCACCACATACTTTTCCTGTAAGTCCACTCCATATGCCTGACTGATTACATATTATCCCTTCCACTCTTGTCCTGTGCTTGCTTCTGGAAAATGTTGTTACAACTGGAAGCAGTCCCATTCCTGGTATATTCTCACCTGTCTCTGCGTTGCAGCTGTCATCTATCACATCCCCTAGCATCTGATAACCTCCACATATTCCAAGCACTAAAACATCCTGTCTTAGACACCTTATAATCTGTGCTTCTATCTGGTTATATCTCATCCACTTAAGGTCTCCTATAGTATTCTTGCTTCCAGGAATAATAATCAGGTCCGGACTTCCTATCATAGCTGCATTATCAACGTACCTTAGATTAACTATATCCATACGCTCCAACGCATTAAAATCTGTAAAGTTAGATATATGAGGCAGCCTTATAACTACTATATCCAGCTGCTTCTTTAGTGTGCTGACAGACTTATGTGATGTATCTATTCTTTCAGAAAGACTGTCTTCATCTTCTATATCAAGCCTTGTATAAGGAATAACACCTGTAACTGGTATATGACATATATCATAAAGCTGTTGTATGCCGGGCTCTAATATTCTCCTGTCGCCACGGAACTTATTCATAACTAATCCCCTGACACGTTTTCTTTCCTTTTCCTCAAGAAGCATAATCGTTCCAACAAGCTGTGCAAACACACCTCCTCGGTCAATATCCCCGACTAAAAGTACTGGTGCATCTACAAGCTCAGCCATCCCCATATTTACAATATCATCTTTTTTAAGATTAATCTCTGCCGGACTTCCAGCTCCCTCTAACACTATAACATCATATGCCTTATCAAGCTTGTCATACGCCTGCATAATATCCGGGATAAGCTTCTTTTTATACTGGAAATATTCCTTTGCCGGCATATTTTTTAACGGAGTTCCATTTACTATAACCTGTGAACCGACATCACTTGTCGGCTTTAAAAGTATTGGATTCATACATATATCAGGTTCTATCATGGCAGCTTCTGCCTGCATGACCTGTGCCCTTCCCATCTCATAACCATCCCTGGTCACATAAGAATTCAAAGCCATATTCTGCGATTTAAAAGGTGCAGCCTTATACCCATCCTGTTTTAACACTCTTAATATTCCTGCTGTCACTATGCTCTTTCCTGCATTAGACATAGTTCCCTGAATCATAAGATTCTTTGCCATATATTACTGCACCTCCATTATATTCTTTATAAGACATTCGTTATCCTCATGCTTCTTTACAGAATAGTCAAGCAGAATATCTTTATCAAATATATTGCCGCCGTGTATCTGTTTTTCCATATACAGTAATCCTCCTTTTCCACTAAGAGCCTGTGCTTTTTAAAAACCGGCCTGTAAAAGCAGTACAAGTCTTATCACTGACACCATGACAACCATAAGAAAAGCTGTAATATAAAGAAGAAGGTTACTTCGTTTTATATCCTCTGTTTCAAGTTCTCTTATGTCATCACCTATCTGCGGTTTCTTTACAAGTCTGCCAAAATAATAATTATCGCCTGATAAAGCTACCATAAGTGCACCTGCACAGGCTGCCTCTGTCTGTGCAGCATTAGGACTGCTATGCTTTTTTTTATCCCTTTTATATATTTTCCATGCATTTTTAATGCTGTAATGTATCTTATCCGTTCCTTTAAGCTTTTCACATATCTGTGCAGCACCTGCCGCTGCAACCATAAGACAGCCTCCGATTCGTGCCGGTATATAATTAAACACATCATCCATCTTTGCTGCAAATCTTCCGAAATACATATATTTATCATTCTTATACCCAATCATGGAGTCCATAGTATTCACAGCCTTATATATAAAGCCTCCCGGTGCACCAAAAAAAAGCATATAAAACAAAGGTGCCACAACACCATCTGATGTATTCTCTGCAACTGTTTCAACCGCAGCCCTTATAACACCATGATTATCAAGCTGCATGGTATCGCGTCCTACTATCATGGATACAGCTATCCTTGCCTTTTCTATTCCCTCCTGCTTTAATGCAGCATATACCTTCATGCTTTCCACCCTTAAGGATTTAACAGCAAGAATCTGATAGCACATTATGGTTTCTGCTATGCAGCCTGCTGCTATGCTGATATTATAAAACACTGCAAGAAGCAATATCACAACAGCTCCTGTGATAAATAACACAAGAACTGCAAGAACTGCCCCTTTTATATACTTTGTTTCATATTTGTCGTCTTTTTTTAACAAAAGCTTTTCAAGAAATGTTATCAGCCTGCCAATAAGCTGTACAGGATGATACAGCCAGTGTGGGTCTCCTATTATAAGATCGAGTATGTACCCAAGCACTATCGCTATTGTCTGACATTTTATTATCGTTAAAAACATATATTATAATACCTTCTTTGCACTTATTATCCTGACATTCTGCGTTACTTCACATATATAACCTTCTGCGTTGCCACAATGATAGTCATAATAACCGCCACCATAAAATTCCGATAATATTGACATAATAGTTCCACCATGGACGACTAAAGCAACAATTTCATTATCTTTAGCATGTTTTACAATTCTTATAAATGCTTCTGTACATCTTTTCCTGAAAGCTTTAATATCTTCTCCTTCTGGAAATGGTAGTGTAGCATTGCTGTCTATCCATTTTTGATAATAAGAATCACCTGAAAGCTCTATATAGTTTTTCCCTTCAAACCTGCCAAAATCACATTCCTTTAAATCATCAACAACTACAGCCTCTCTGCCCGGATATATTATCTGTGCCGTCTGGATGCATCTTTTCATTGGACTTACGTATATCTTATCTGCAGCCGGATATATGTCTTTATGTACATTTATTAACAGCTTTTCTATACCTGTATCGCACAAAGCTTCATCTGTTATTCCTATATATCTTTTTTCCTGATTCCCCATGGTGGCTCCATGCCTTATCAATATAACCTTCATACACGTATTGTCCTCATTTATTACTTCCATCACATTTAAGGCACTGTCCTATGCCACACATAACTCGCTCTACCCTGTCTGACTTCTTGACTGCACAGCATAACGCCCTTCCGACAGTTTCCCTGTATATTCTGTCTTCTTTTTTCAGTGGAACTATTCCACCTCCTACCTCATCACATATAAGTATGATATCAGGATTAGCCTCATATATATCATTTATTATTTCAGCGGCAGGCATTGTCTTTGCTGTGGTGTCAGCTGTTATAGTATCATCAGCCGTGGTGTCAACCGTTATAGTATCATCAGTCGTTATGGTGTCATCAACTGTAGTGTTATATGCAGCACCTTCTTTATAGGTTAACCTTTTTATATACAGATGCAGGTGATTAAGCACCTGTGCTTCTTTTATATCCTTATGGCTGCAGCCTGCGCCATCAGCTACCTTTAAACAGCCCTTTTTTTCAAGTACATATTCAAGTTTCCCCTGAAATGCACCTCCAAAATAAACTTCCATATGTATTTCTCCATCACTATAATAAGCTAAGCTATCAGACAAGAAGTGAGATTATGCCTATCGCAGCTGTTATACACAGCTCACATACACAAAGCAGATATCCTGCCAGGTCACCTGTAACACCACCGAACTCTTTATATGCCATATGTCTGTAATATAAAAACACTGCCACACAAACAGCATAGATTATAAATGCAAGTATTATATTAATAAAACATATTCCTGCAAAACACAGTACAAGCTGACAAAAAAGCATTATATTTACACGTTTTCTATCTGCTTTGCTTGTAAATGAATAAAGCATTCCTTTATTTACAGCACCTTTAAGGTTAACTGCTGCCAGACCGCTTATTATCCTTGATAAAAAGAAAGTAAATGCCCATGCTATAGCAAGTCCATCACATTCTTTGGACACTATGCAGTATATAAATGCAAAAAAAACGACATAATATACCAAAAGTCTTATAACTGCGAACGCACCTATATGTGAGTCCTTTAATATTCCAAGCTTCTTTTCTACGTCACCATATGAGTTACGTGCATCACAGGTATCCATGTAACCATCAAGATGAATCCCACCAGTAATAACTACAGGCAGAATCATAAGTATAAGTGATACACTTATGTATGGTACATAAAGATAACCTGATATCTTATATAAACCATACATTATCAGTCCTGTTACTGCACCTACAAACGGAAAGAAGCCCATAACATATCTCATGTCCTTTTCTTCTAATTCCAGATGTGGCATAGGTATTTTAGAATACATGGAAAATGCTATCACCAAAGATTTAATCACTGACATATACTTTCCTCCTCTAGTATATTCTTTCCCTTATGAAATACAGGAATAGAATACACCACTTCAACTACAGCATCAGCTTTTTTTGCAAGCTGTATATTAAGCCTTCCAAGTCTTTTTATATAGTTCTTTGTATCTGTATCATATTCGCATCCATCAAAAAACACTTCATTAGTTACAATCACAAGATGCCCGCACACCTGATACAGCTTCATACATTCATCTATTATGTTATCCGGATTACCGCCTTTTTCAAAGCATTCATTAGCAAGCAGGTTAGACATACACTCAAGTAGTACTACCGGCTTATTGGAAATTCTTTCTGCAGCCTCACCGATATGCATGTACTGTTCTATAGTTTCAAAACCTTTTCCACTGCGAAGCCTGTGATGTCTTAGTATTCTTTTCTTTCCTTCTTCACCATACGGCTGCATTGTAGCTATATAATATTTCTTTCTGTCTCCTGATAACTTGCAGCATATCTGTTCTGCATACTCAGATTTTCCGCTGCCACTTACACCAGTTATTACTATCAACATTTCCCATAATCCTCATATGCTGTTATCTGTATATCGTCAAACGTTGTATTTTCCTTATATACCTGCATAGCCATATCAAGCAGTGGAAAAAGCATAACTGCGCCTGTTCCCTCGCCTAGTGCAAGCTCTGCATGTATAACTGCTTTCTTATCAAGCTCAGACAGTAACGCCTTTATCGCTGGTTCTTTTCCCTGATGTGATACAAGTATATAATCCTTTACCGTAGGACACAGCCTTACTGCAATAAGTGCTGCAACTGCAGAAATAACACCATCAGCCACAACAGGAAGCCTGTATACTGCTCCACCTATATACACTCCTGTCAGTCCTGCAATATCAAGTCCACCTATGCATCTTAACAGCTCCAAAGGATCATCCTTATATATACCATACATCTCTTTTGCTTTTCTTATGACTTCTGTCTTTTTTAATAGTCCCTCATCGCTAAGACCTGCTCCCCTGCCTGTTACTTCCATGGGATTCATA
>OGZZ01001458.1_pt1 | contig 17095 bp, 9 predicted proteins | sample 1577021 | NCBI WGS metagenome assembly OGZZ01 (sample SAMEA3541526, study PRJEB24748) | human gut metagenome | biome: human gut; feature: human-associated habitat; material: faeces | place: China | collected 2012
AGATATTAATTATCCGCGTATCAAAAGGAGGAGAAATGCTGGGAGCAGCCTGCGTACAGGTTGCCTTCAATCTGGGAAATGCCATTGGCGCATACGCAGGCGGACTCGCAGTCAACGAAGGATACCGCTACCCTGCCCTGACAGGCGTACCGTTTGCACTGATCGGATTTACTTTGTTCTTGATTTTTTATAAGAAATACCAGGCAAAATACTAAAAAACACTATCAGCCTGATACACCCTTTCCTCTTATATTCAAGAAGAAAATAGACTTCATATTACAATTATCGCATATATAATGTTTATATTTGCCCGGGATAGACATTGCATCCTTTTTCCGCTATGAAAACAAAAAACATTTTATATGCCATCATCGGGCTGCTCCTGTCGAGCTTTTGGACAGAGAGTACCGCCAAAAAACCTTATTACTATTTCCGTACGCTGGACATCAAGGACGGGCTTTCGCATAACACTGTGAATACCATCCTGCAAGACCGGCAAGGCTTTATGTGGTTTGGCACAAAAGACGGCTTGAACCTATATGACGGCCTTGTATTCCGCACCTTCCAGAAAGAAAACTCTTCATTGGGCAACAACTTCATCACCGCCCTGCACGAAGATGCCGAAGGAAATATCTGGGTAGGGACTGATGCGGGCGTCTACATCTACAATCCCCGGTTAGAAAAATTCACCTCGTTCAATATTCCTATTGAAGATACAGGCAGGACTATCAACCGCACCATAACATGGATAGACTCCGACCCTCAGAAAAACGTATGGATTGCGTCCGATTCCCAAGGACTCTTCCATTACGACAAAAAGCGGAATAGCCTGAAAGAGCATTCGGCGAAAATAGGCAATGGAGCACTCAATATCACCCGCTTCTGGTTCGAGGACAACGAACTATGGGTAAGCCGCTATGAAGACAACCTGTATCATTCGGGAGACGCTGCCCACTTTACCACTTTCCGGGATGCCGAAGGAGAAGAGCCATTCAAAGGAACTGTCATCAATACTTGTATCAAAGGGCTGCACAACTGTATTTACATAGGTTCATCCAACGGACTGGCAGAAATCAACCTGACCACCCGCAAAGTACGCCGCCTGTTAAACGACTACGTACGCAACATCTGCCTGCGTTCGGATACGGAGCTATGGGTAGGTACGGAACAAGGCATCTACATCTACAACTTGGAAACCGACAAATATATCCACCTCACCACCTCAGAGTCCGACGACCGTTACGCACTATCTGACAACGCCATCTACACCATCTTCAAAGACCGTGAAGGCGGAATGTGGATAGGCTCATACTTCGGCGGTGTCAACTACTACCCTCACCAATATACCTACTTCGAGAAGTATTATCCCCGGGACGACATGCGATACTTGGGACACCGCATACGTGAATTCTGCGGAAGCAATGACGGTACGATATGGTTCGGCACGGAAGACAAGGGGCTTTTCCATTTCAATCCCGCTGACGGTACGGTCACGCCTTTCCACCATCCTGCCCTGTACCACAACATTCACGGATTATGCATCGACGGCGATTACCTGTGGGTAGGTACTTTTGCCGGTGGATTGAACCGCATCAATCTCCTTACCCGGGAAGTGCGGCACTATGAAAAGAGCGAAGCGTCCAATACCCTCAACGCCAACAACATATTCTCAATCTATAAAAGCAGCACCGGCGAACTATGGATAGGCACAACCTCGGGACTGATGCGTTACAACCGAAAGACAGACGACTTCACACGCATCCCCGAAATGAACAAAATCTTCGTGTACAATATACTGGAAGACTGCCACGGCAAACTGTGGCTGGCAACCTATTCCGACGGCGTGTTCTGCTACGACCTGCCACAAGACAAATGGAAACAGTACACCCGAAACCCCGATAATCCGAACTCTTTACCCTATAACAAGGTAATAAGCATCTTCGAGGATAGCCGCAAGCAGCTCTGGTTCATGACACAAGGAGCGGGATTCTGCCGCTTCCGCCCCGAAACGGATGATTTCATTCGCTACGATATGTCGCAAGGCTTCCCCGGAAACACCGTATATAAAATGTTGGAAGACAACAACGGACTGTTGTGGCTAACTACCAACAAAGGGCTGGTATCCTTCCATGCCGAAACAGGCACGAAGCATCTGTACACTACTGCCAACGGTCTATTGAGCAACCAGTTCAATTACCAGTCGGGATACAAGGACAAGACGGGGACTCTCTACCTGGGTAGCGTCAACGGTTTTATCTCTTTCAATCCCGCCACATTCACAGTGAACAAGCAGATTTCACCGTTGGTACTGACCGACTTCCACCAATTCAACAAACGCCTGCCAATAGGCGAAGCATCTTCTCCCCTGTCGGAAAGCATCACCATCTCGGAATCCATCGAACTGAACGCTGACCAAAACACTTTTTCCTTACGGGCAGCAGTGCTGAACTACCAGGCTCCTTTATCGAACACCATCCTCTACAAACTCGAAGGCTTTGATAAAGAATGGTACTCCACCAACGGGCTCAATACCCGCATCAGTTACTCCAACCTGCCTTCCGGTCATTACACGCTGCGAGTGCGCGGAGCCAACAGCGACGGTGTCTGGAACCCACAGGAACGATTATTGAAAATACGCGTCCATCCACCCTTCTACCTGTCATGGATGGCATACGTCATCTACTTCATTCTGTTGGCAACCGTTGTCACATATATAATCTGTTATTTCCGCAAACGCAACCTGCGCAAGCACCGGCAAGCCATGGAAATACTGGAATACGAGAAAGAGCGCGAACTCTACACGTCCAAGATTAACTTCTTCACCAACGTAGCCCATGAGATACGCACACCGCTGACACTTATCAAAAGCCCGTTGGAGCACGTCTTGGTTTCCGACCATGTGAACGATGCCATCAAAGAGGATTTGGAAATTATGGATTTGAACACCAACCGGCTGCTTGACCTCGTAAACCAACTGCTCGATTTCCGAAAGACCGAAACCAAGGGTTTCCACCTCAACTTTATGGCATACAACCTTTCCGAAATCCTGCAGAAAACCTATAAACGCTTCATTCCGCTGGCACGAGAGAAAGGATTCGAATTCACCATAAACGTCCCCGACAACCTGTATGCAGCCGTCGACAAGGAAGGATTTACAAAGATAGTCAGCAACCTCTTCACCAACGCCATCAAATACGGCAAAAGTCGTATCCACGTCGAAATGAAGCAGAACGAAGAGAACGAAACCTTACAACTTTCCGTCACGAACGACGGTGAGATTGTCCCGCTTACCATGCGCGAGGAAATATTCAAGCCCTTTATACAATATAAGGGAAACAGTTCCTACCAAGTGCCGGGAACCGGCATCGGACTGGCTTTGGCACGCTCGCTTGCCGAACTGCACGGCGGAAAGCTCACCATGGACGATGCAGCAGACTGTAACCACTTTATCCTGACGCTTCCCTTGCACCAGGCACAAACCGTCCATCTGCTGCCCACCGAACCGGAAAAAGCTGAAAGAGAAGAGGTGATCGTTTCCAGCGAACCGGGTAATCCTACCACTTCCACACAATTCCGCTATACCCTATTAGTAGTGGAAGACAATGCGGAAATGAATAAATTTCTCGTCAGGCAACTGTCCGAATCCTATAAAGTGCTGACCGCCGCCAATGGCGTGGAAGCTTTGAAAATATTGCAGGAATCTATCATCAATCTGATTATATCCGATGTGATGATGCCCGAAATGGACGGCTTGGAACTCTGCGATACCGTAAAGACAGAACTGGACTACAGCCATATTCCCATCATCCTGCTTACCGCCAAGACCACTTTGCAATCCAGGATAGACGGACTGAAAGCCGGTGCAGACGCCTACATAGAGAAACCTTTCTCGATGGAGTACCTGAAAGTGAGCATCTCCAGCCTGCTCAAAAACCGGGAGCAACTGCAGGCTACGTTCATGCACTCTCCTTTCACCCCCACCAACAATATGGTCATCAGCAAAGCCGATGAAGAATTTTTGAAGAAACTGAACAACCTTATCCAGACCAATATGCAGAATCCCGAATTCAGCCTGATAGACATGGCAGACCAGTTGTGTATGAGCCGCTCCAGCCTGAACCGCAAAATCAAGGGGCTTCTTGACCTGACGCCCAACGACTATCTCCGCATCGAGCGTCTGAAGAAAGCTGCCCAACTATTGAAAGAAGGAAGTTGCAAAATTAATGAAGTGTGTTACATGGTAGGCTTCAATACTCCGTCCTATTTTACGAAATGTTTCCAAAAACAATTTGGGGTACTGCCCAAAGAATTCATCACGACATAACTCATCCTGCAACAAAAGAACCACAAAATAGAACAATTCTTCCATCTTGCCCGGAAACGGGGTTTTTGAGCGTTTTGTTCCATACTTTGCTTGTATTGTTGTTGCCTGCAATACCTATTTGCCATAGATTTGCAGTGCTAGAACAAATTTGTCAAAGCCAATAATGTTGAATTATAACTTTAAATCTTATGAAAGGTAGAACAAAATCTTTTATTAGTTCACTCTTCTGTTTCGGTCTGGGCATTGTCCCCGTCATGGCTGATGCCGGTGCAAACCATACCGGCAGCACTCTTCAGGTGACGCAACAGGCGAAACGTTCACTTTCGGGAACAGTTACGGACGCCACCACCGGAGAGCCCCTTATCGGAGTAAGCATCCTGGTAAAAGGGACCCAGGGCGGGACCATCACCGATACCAACGGTAACTTCTCGTTGCCTGTGAGCAACGGCGATATACTCGAAGTCTCCTATATAGGCTATAAGAAAGAAAGCATCGTCATCAAAGGGCAACAAACGCTGAACATCACTATGCAGACCGACAGCGAGATATTGGAAGAAGTAGTAGTCGTGGGTTACGGTTCGCAGAAAAAGGTGAACCTCACCGGTTCCGTTGCCACGGTAGACTTCAGCGACAAGACTTTATCACGTCCCGTAACTACCGTTTCATCGGCTTTATCGGGCATGGCGGCAGGCTTGAACGTGATGCAGACCACCAGCAAACCGAACTCCGAGAACTCCAGTGTCCTGATACGCGGTAACGGAACTTTGAACGATTCCAGCCCTCTGATACTGGTAGACGGAATGGAAATGCCTCTCAACGAAATCAACCCGAACGACATCGCTACTATTTCCGTCCTCAAAGATGCCGCCTCTTGTGCCATCTACGGTAACCGTGGTGCGAACGGTGTTATTCTGGTAACGACCAAACGCGGAAGCGACGGCAAAATCAACGTCACCTACTCCGGCAAGTTCTCTTACAACACCCCTGCCAACCTCATCCACATGGTTGCCAACTACGCTAACTATATGGAACTGATGAACGAGGCATCCATCAACTCGGGACAAACGCAGATTTTCAACGGAAGTACCATCAAGAAATGGCGGGAAGCAGACAAAAATCCCAACGGGCTGTCCGAATCCGGTTACCCCAACTACGTAGCTTACCCCAACACCGACTGGTATGACGAAGTGTACAACCCGAAACTGATGCAGGAACACTCCATTACCGTCTCCGGTGCCGAAAAGCGCACAACGTACAGCCTCAGTGCCACTTTTCTGAACAATCCGGGACTGGTGGAGAACGCCGGCATGAAGAAATATTATATGCGCAGCGACATCGAATCTCGCATCACCGACTTCCTCACTGTAGGTATGCGTGCATGGGGTTACCATACCGACCAGGAACGTAACGACGTAGACAACTTGAACGGCTTGCAGATGCAAAAAAGCATACCGGGTATCTATCCCCGCTATGACGGCAAATACGGTGTACCCGAAGCAACGGAAGAAGACCCATCCGCCAGCAACCCCGTATACTTCATCAACAACGCGGAAGGCTACTACAAACAGACGAAGTTCTTCGTCAACCCGTATGTAAAGGTCAATTTCCTGAAACACTTCACCGCAAGTTACAATTTCTACTACGACCACTTCAGAAACGAGCATAAATGGAACAGTTCCGACTATCGCGAACAGTTCAGTTTCCAAGCGGGAGAGATAAAAAACGCTCCGCCCACTTCCGACGCCCTGCAAGAATATCACGTAGCATTATGGTACGACGGCGACCAAAGCTGGAAAAGCTCCACCGTACTCAACTACTCGCAAATGTTCGGCAAGAAACACGATGTAAGCGCCATGATAGGTTATGAAGAGTACCGCAAATGGCGTTCCACCACCGACATTGATAAGAAAGGCATGGTAGACACCAGCCTTACGGATTTCGACGCCCTGACCGACCCGAGATATATCAAAGGTTCCACCACGGAATTCGCTTCACGTTCCGTATTCGGACGCGCCACCTACGCTTATGACTCACGCTACCTGTTGGAAGCTAATATGCGCTACGACGGTTCTTCACGCTTCGCCCCCGAAAGCCGTTGGGGATTATTCCCCTCGTTCTCTGCCGGCTGGCGTCTTTCCGAGGAACGTTTCGTCAAAAAACTCGGCTGGTTCGACAACTTGAAATTACGTGCCTCATGGGGACAGCTAGGCAACAACTCCATCGGCAACTACGAATGGCAGGCGGTTTATGCCGCCACACAATATGTCTTCGGCAATAAGAAAGTATCCGGACTGGGCATGTCTTCTTTCTCCAACTACGACTTGGAATGGGAAACGACCTCAATCACCGACTTCGGACTCGATTTCAGCGTACTGAACAGTCGTCTGACCGGTACAATAGACTACTATAACAAAGTGACGGACGGTATTCTCTACAATCCTACGCTTTCACCTACGTTGAGCTACTTCGGCTCTCCCCGCCAGAATATCGCCGAAGTCACCAACCGGGGATTCGAGGTTACCTTAGGCTGGCAAGACCACATCAAGGACTTCACTTACGGTGTGTCCGCCAACTTCTCGTTCAACAAGAACGAAGTCAGCAAATATAAAGGAAAATTGGTACGTGAATGGAAGCAGGACGCTAACGGCAAATGGACGTACCACACCAACTTGGGTGAAGTCTCCACCGGTGGCAATGAACGTATCGTGGAAGGGCACATGATAAACGAATACTACGTGCTGAATCTCTACAAAGGTACGGGAAATTCCTTCAACACAGACGGTACGGTCAACCCTGCCGGTGGCCCAGCCGATGGCATGATACGCACCGAAGAAAACATGAAATGGCTGAAAGCCATGATGACCGCCGGCTACCAGTTCTACCCCAAACAAGGAGTAGGCAAAGACAAAATCTGGTATGGCGACATCATCTACGATGACCTCGACGGTGACGGCGTATATGGTGACGATGACGATCGCGCCTTTCAGGGATACTCCAGAACACCGAAGTATTACTTCGGCCTCCAGATGAACGCAGCATGGAAAGGATTCGACCTCTCCATGAACTGGAGCGGTGCCGCCGGATTCAAAATCAACTGGTACGAGAAAGCACAGAACAGTTCGATTGTCACCTACGGATACGGCATCGGCAGGGAAGTGGCTTACGACCACTACTTCTACGACCCGGAGAATCCGGATGACCCCCGCACCAACCTCACGTCGAAAACGCCCCGTCTGACTACCGACCAGGCCGGACAAGTGAGCACGGCAAGCGCCTGGCATCTGCACAACGGCAATTACCTGAAACTGAAGAACCTGACCATCGGCTACACCTTCCCAAAGACGTGGGTAAAGAAAGCCTATATGCAGAATGTCCGCATCTATGCTTCCGGTGAGAACCTGTTCACCATCACCAAGTTCAAGGGTATGGATCCTGAAATGATGCGTGGCGTGGGATATGCCCCGATGCGCCAATACGCTTTCGGTATTAATGTTACATTCTAAAAGAAGACTCAGATGAAAAAGATGATAATAAAAAATATGATGGCGGCAGCCTCGGCTGCACTCGTTATGGGCGGTTCGCTTACTGCATGTGTAGACTTGGATCTCTCCCCGAATAATGCTCCGTCCGAAGGGAATGTATGGAACAGCGCCAGCATGGCGGAACAGACCATTGCCGGGGTTTACAACCGCCTCTACGAAGATTACACCGCCGACCCCAACAAAGGATGGTTCGATATGTGGTCGAGCATCATGGACATCGACGCCAACTGGACGGCAGGCTACCACTTCCTGCATGCCAACAATACACCTACCAGCGACTTCGGCAGCGAACGCTGGTGGAAAAACTACTACTCCGGCATCTTGCGCGCCAACGATGTAATAACCAACCTGCCCACCGTAGCAGGTATCAGCGAGGCCAAAAAGTCACGCTACATATCCGAATGCAAGTTTCTGCGCTCCTGGTGGTATTACCGCCTTAATATCCTCTACGGCGGGGTGCCCTACTACACCGAACCGGTAAAGAGTATCGACGGCGCCAAGAAAGCACGTTCCACACAAGATGAAATCTGGGATTACCTGATTCAAGACCTGACTTCCTGTATTGACGACCCCAACCTGCCGAACAAGTACGGAGCCGACAGCGAAGACTACGGACACGTCACCAAAGGAGCAGCCTATGCCCTGAGAGGTAAAGTCTATATGTGGAAAAAGGAGTGGAGAAAAGCTGCCGACGATTTCGAGGAAGTAAGCAAATGCGGCTACAAGCTATATACAAATGGAACCGATGCCTACAAACAACTGTTCAAGGCTGCCAACGAGCGTTGCGATGAAATGATATTCTCCTTGCAGTGTATCAACGAAGAGGGATTCGGCGGCATCAAGAACCGTGGTTATGGCAACCGTTGCCTTCCCCCCGACAATGAAGGAAAAGGTCTGGGATGGAACAATTACGTCATCAACCCGCAGTTCGTAGACTCTTACGAGAACAAGGACGGAAGCCCGTTCAACTGGGACGACATTATCCCCGGTTACAGCGCCATGAGCACGAACGCCCGCCAAGTCTACTTCCTGCGCAACGAAATCAATGCTACCGAACGTGCCAACGCCGAAGCGTCGGGAGCCGACATGACCCAGTACAAGAATTCCGGCAATGAAGAGCGGATCAAAGCCGCTTATGCCAACCGCGACCCTCGCCTCGGATTCTCCGTCATCACTCCTTATTCTACCTTTATAGGCGGCATCGAAGGAGAGGCACTGCCCTACGTCATGCGTTTTCCCTACCGTTCGAGAGGAAGAGGTACGCAAGACATCGAGACGGACACAAACTCCAAAATGTACTACCTGAACCGCAAGTTCGTGGGTGAAGGCACAGAAACATTGACCTACTATTCCGAGATAGACATCCCCTTCATCCGCTACGCGGACGTATTGCTGAACTGGGCGGAAGCCTTGAACGAACTCAATGATATCGGCGGAGCCGTCAGCAAAGTGAACGATGTGCGCAACCGTGCCGGAGTAGCTCCCCTGAACTCCAACTCCTACACCACCGTCAACGGTAAGGAAGATATGCACCGCCGCATCATGAATGAGCGCCATTGGGAACTGGTAGGCGAAGATGTTATCTATTTCGACGAAATACGCTGGGGCACCTGGAAGGACTTGAAGTTCTACACCGACAAGGAAGGACGTATGAACGGCATGCGCCAGGTTTGGGGAAGTCCGACCTACTCCTACACCTGGGGCGGCAACAACTACTGGACATTGCCCATTCCCGCCCGTGAAATGCAGATGAATCCCAATATGGAACAGAACGAAGGCTGGAAATAACAAGAGAAAGAAACTGAAACGTTTTAATCGAAATTATGAGTAAAACAATCATTTACCCTTTAAAAAGAATTATCATGAAAAAGTTATTCATACTACCTCTGTTGCTCGCCAGTTTTATCGTAACTGCCTGTGTAGAGGATGATTCTATCGTGAAGCCCGGCGAAAGTCTGGTCGAACCGCTGAACATCACACTCTCTCTGTCACAATCGGGAGAGAGACAAGTAGACCTGAACAAGACCCGCCCCTCTTTTTCTTTCAAGATAGAAAAGAGCCATCCTTTCGTAGAAACAACCGCCTCGCTCTCAGTGATAAGTGCGGAAGAACTGGGTAACGGCTACCTGCCACTAGCGGACAATCTATACCGTATCAGCAGCACCGAACTGGAGTTTGCCGAAGATGAGCAGTCACAATCGGTCAACATTCTCTTCACCAACCTTGAGCAACTGGAACCCGCTACGAATTATGCGCTGGGGTTGAAACTCACTTCTTCGAGCACAAGAATAGAAGTACCCGCCGGACAAGAACGCCTCATCCTGATACTGAATGTCGGTGAAGGGGGTACGCTCCGGAATCCATACCGTCTACGCACGCTGGACGACTTGAAAGGCATGGGCAGTTTGCTGAAACCCAATGTCACCGTGTGCTTCAAGATGGAAGAAGACATCGACATGCAAGCCGAAGAGTGGACACCGCTTAACAGGGACGGAAGATTCCACATCAACTTCGACGGAAACAATCATACGATAAGTAACCTGAAATGTACACAAGGCAAATTTCCGAGCTTCTTCGGACAGTTGGTCGGCAGTTGCAGGAACGTGACTTTCAAGAATGTGGAAATCAGCGGTTACCAGACACCCACCGGGGCTATTGCCGGATTTATCCCTAACGGGGCTGCGGATACCGAAATCAGCAATACACATGTGATTAACGGCACACTCAACCAAGTGGAAAACGGAAGAGACCATTGGAGCACAGGCTCGGTAGGCGGTATCGTAGGAGATATGCGCGCCGGCAGAATCAGCGAATGTTCGGCAAAGGTCGACATCACGGGCGAATGGTGTACAGGCGGACTGGCAGGCCAGTTAGTGGAAGCTACTATAGAGAAGAGCTTCTATGAAGGAACTGTTTACTCCCGGTATAGCGCAGGCGGTATAGCAGGCAGTGTTCACGGTGCACTTATCTCCGACTGTTACAGCCACGGAAGTGTTTCTACACTGTCATCATTCGATGGAGAATTTACTGGTCCCGCAGGAGGTATTGCAGCACGTATGTATGTCGGCAGCAATGTGCGCAACTGTTACTCCACCGCCACTGTGAAAGGTCATGCAAGTGCAGGCGGCATTGCCGGACAATGCCAACTCGGAGAAGGAAGCGCGGACAACAGCAACTACATCGTCAATTGCGTCGCCTGGAATGACTATATTTCTTCTACCACCGACATCGCATCGGGACGTATCTGCGGATGGATGCCCCGAGGCAACGGGACGAACGGCAACAAAGGCGAGTCCTGCTATGCCAAAGAGGTAGACGTGATAGTAAAAGGCAATCCGCTGGCAGGTGACGATATCCGCCCTTCGGCAAGCTTCGACACTACCCATGCCAACTCTCTCAGATACCACGGCCTGATAGCCACCGACCTGATAGATGTCACCCAAAACACGTTGGGATGGAGCATGGAGATATGGGACTTCTCCGGAGAGAAACCGCAATTCAACTGGCAATCGACAGCCAACTAACCTTATGAAATTTAAAAGTAATCATTCAATAGGAGGAAATAGAATATGAGACTATTACATTTTTTAATCGGAGCAATGGTATTGATTACCACCGGATGCGCACAAGACTCTGAAGGCATTTACAACGGAGCGTCACAATACAGGGACGAAATCTTCCTGGCAGACCCTACCATCCTCAGAGAGGGTGACATGTACTACTTGACAGGAACAGGCAACCAGCAACAGCAAGGTTTTGTCCTGCTGGAATCTGCCGACCTGAAAAGCTGGCACACAGTGGAGAACAACGAATTTGTCCTGAAGAAAGGTGACCAGACCTACGGAACCGAAGGTTTCTGGGCTCCCCAATGGTTCAAAGCGCAAGACCGTTACTACTTCCTCTACACCGCCAACGAACAAACCGTAATGGCATCTGCCGACTCTTGGAAAGGCCCTTTCCGCCAGACAGATATAAAGCCGATAGACAGAAGCCAGAAGAATATCGACCCCTTCCTGTTCCGCGATGATGACGGCAAGTATTACTTGTACCACGTGCGCTTCGGTAACGGAAACTTTATATGGGTAGCAGAGTTCGACCTCGCCAAAGGTGAAATCATTCCCGGCACCCTGAAGAAGTGCATGGAGAGCACCGAAGAATGGGAAGCAACCGCCGCCTACATCTCCGCCCCCGTAATGGAAGGCCCCACCGTCATCAAACTGGACGGCGTGTACTATCTCTTTTACTCTGCCAACGACTACCGGAGCATTGACTATGCCGTGGGCTATGCCACTTCCAACTCTCCCATGGGGCCGTGGACGAAAAACGAGAACAGTCCCATCATCCATCGCAGCATCGTAGGCGAAAACGGTTCGGGGCACGGCGACATCTTCACCGACAAAGCAGGCAACTATTACTATGTGTACCATGTGCATGCATCGAAAACAAACGTCGCCCCGCGCAAGACACGCATCATCCCGCTACATATGGAAAAGAACGAAAGCGGCATCTACGACATCACAGTCAACGGAGATGAAGTAATAGAACCTTATCAAGAATAACCATTTAAAAAGCAACGTATGAACTTAAGAAATATACTAAGCGGAATAGCATTGCTGACAGGCATACTGAGTGCGCATGCCATCGAATACACCCCTGCCAACGTATCGGCTTCCATCGCATTGAAAGTCCCCGGAAACGAAGCGGTACGTCATCCGTTGGAGTTCCGTAAGCTACGGCAAGAGCCGTTCGACTACCAGTTGACGGGCACAGGAAGCCTGCCCGTCCTGATTTATCAGAAAGTGGAAGGCGGAGAAACCAACAAGCGGATCACCCTCTTCATCACAGCCACAGAGAATATCTACTTCAACTACGGTGAACAGGTGAAAAGCGGAGCACGCCATGACGACTGCCTTTTCTATATGCCGGGCTTCTGGTATCGCCGCAACCTCCGTTCGCCCAAAGAAGCACCCTCTTTCCACACCTCAGACAGCTGGGTGGTGCGCGAAGATCGTCTGAGCACTCCGATGACGACCATCTTCGATGAAAAGAACGGCAAATCGTTCTCCGTAGCCCGCATAGACAAGTTTGAAAGCGACGCGCTGACTACTCACAAAGAGGGCGAAGTCATCCTGTCGGGAACCACTTCGCTAGGTTACACCGGATTCGAGAACTGCAACGGCACTGCCACACTCTCTTTCGGTTATCCTTACAAAGAAGCGCCCAAAACTTATATCCGCAAACTGACACTAGCTCCTTCCGTAGAAGCCTACCAGTTTTTAGGCAAAGGAGAAAGCGTGACGTTGACCTGGGAACTTAACGAATCCACTCCCACCGACTTCTCGGACTGCGTAAAACAAGCATGGGAATATAGCTACGACCTCTACAAGCCCGCAACGGTAGAAACACCTTATACCGATGAAGTGATGAAAGAAGTGATGAGCAACTTCTTCGTAGAAAGTTTCATCGGCAATACTCCTACCAACTATTACTCAGGTGTAGAGTTGCACACAGAAACTTGCGACAACGTCGACGTGGCCGAAGTAGGTTTTGTGGGACGCACCCTGCTGAATGCTTTCAACGCGTTGGAATATGGCGAAAGCAAGCAACGCACCGACCTGGTGGCAAATGCCAATGCTATCTTTGATTCTTACCTAGAGCATGGTTTCTCACCAGCAGGATTCTTCAACGAGGTAGTGCACTACAAACGCAACTTCATAGAGCCTGTCCACAGCATCCGCCGCCAGTCGGAGGCGTATATGCCACGCCCTATTACCTGAACTATGAAAAGAAGAAAGGCAGGAAGCACCCCGAATGGGAAAAACGCCTGAAAGGAATGCTCGACACCTTCCTGCGCCTGCAAAACGAAGACGGCAGCTTCCCGCGCAAGTTCAAGGATGACTTCTCGATTGTAGACAAGAGCGGCGGAAGTACCCCGTCGGCAACGCTTCCTCTAGTGATGGGATACAAGTACTTCAAGGATAAACGTTATCTCGAAGCAGCCCGGCACTCGGTAGACTATCTGGAAAAGGAATTAATATCGAAAGCGGACTACTTCTCGTCTACCCTCGACGCCAACTGTGAGGACAAAGAGGCGTCACTCTACGCTTCCACCGCCGCTTATTACCTGGCACTTGCGAGCAAAGGAGCAGAACGCGTCCACTATGCCGGACTGGCAAAGAAAGCCGCTTACTTCGCCCTGTCATGGTACTACACGTGGGATGTTCCGTTCGCACCGGGACAGATGTTGGGCGATATTGGTCTGAAAACCCGCGGCTGGGGCAACGTCTCGGTAGAGAACAACCATATCGACGTCTTTATTTTCGACTTTGCCGATGTACTCCGCTGGCTGTCCAAAGAGTATAATGAACCCCGCTTTGCTGACTTCGCAGCAGTTATCAGTTCTTCCATGCGCCAATTGCTACCCTATGAAGGACACCAATGCGGCATTGCCAAGAAAGGGTACTATCCGGAAGTGGTACAGCACACCAATTGGGATTATGGCAAGAACGGCAAAGGGTATTACAACCATATTTTCGCACCGGGATGGGTAGTCGCCTCACTATGGGAATTACTCTCGCCGGGACGACCGGAAGAATTCATCGGAAGGTAAAGATGAGGCTACTGTATTTGCCAGTCCTCGACTTTAGATAATATGACTACGTTTAATTCATTTCTGTACCGTTATGAATAAATATAAAAGCGCCAGAATTTTATCAAAGAAAAAACGTTTTTAATGGAGTATTATCTGACACTCGGACCTCAGTTATGACAACACCCGGGTGTCAGACAATATAGAAAAGATGAAACGGTTGATAAATAAAGCCATTGTCAATAAAGACCATAATTTTGGAAATGCCCGTTGGGTACGTAATATATTCGAAAAAACATTGGAAATTCAAGCCAACCGCTTGGCAATGGACGGACATATCTCAAATAAATCATTGACTACTATTACGGAATATGATATAATGAACAAAACAGACTGAAACTTTCTACCTATATTCTATTCTCTAATGCTCAAACTGCGTTCTTTTCAAAACCACCCAAACGTCAGGAAAAGACAGAAAGTGCACCAAGTTTCCTTTATTAGTTTAAAAATGATTATCTTTGCAAACTAAAATGAGCAACTTGGTAATAAAAGAAATAATAGATTAATATGGCATTGCAATGTGGTATTGTAGGACTACCGAACGTGGGTAAGTCGACACTTTTCAACTGTTTGTCGAATGCGAAAGCACAGGCGGCAAATTTCCCTTTCTGTACAATTGAACCCAATGTAGGTGTAATCACTGTTCCTGACGAACGTCTGAACGCACTCGCTGAATTGGTGCACCCCCAACGAATTGTTCCTACAACTGTAGAAATCGTAGATATCGCCGGACTGGTGAAAGGTGCCTCGAAAGGCGAGGGGCTGGGCAACAAGTTTCTGGCCAACATCCGCAACACGAACGCCATTATTCATGTGCTCCGTTGTTTCGAGAACGATAACATTACCCATGTCGATGGTTCGATCGACCCTGTGCGCGACAAGGGTATCATCGATACCGAGTTGCAGCTCAAGGACCTCGAAACCATCGAGAACCGCCTTGCCAAGACCCAGAAGCAGGCTGTCGTGGGCGGGGACAAGCAGGCCAAACGTGCCGTGGAGATCCTGTTGCAGTACAAGGCCGTCCTGGAGCAGGGTTTGAGCGCCCGGACCGTGGAGCTCGAGAAAGAGGACCGCAAGCTGGTCGCCGACCTGAACCTGCTGACCGACAAACCGGTGCTCTACGTCTGCAACGTTGATGAGAAGAGCGCCGTGACGGGCAACGAACATACCCGGGCCGTCGAGGCCGCCATTGCCGACGAGCGGGCCGAGATGCTGATCGTCGCCGCAGCTACCGAGGCCGACATCGCCGAGCTGGACGAGTACGAGGAGCGCCAGATGTTCCTCGAAGAGATCGGCCTGAAGGAGTCGGGCGTGGCGCGTCTGATTAAAGCGGCCTATAAATTGCTGGATTTGCAGACGTTCTTCACGACCGGTGCCGACGAGAGCCGTGCCTGGACTTTCCGCCGGGGCATGAAAGCGCCCCAGACCGCCGGCATCATCCACACCGATTTCGAGCGGGGCTTCATCCGTGCCGAAGTCATCAAGTACGACGACTATGTGGCGCTGGGTTCCGAAAAGGCCTGCCGCGACCAGGGCAAGATCGGGGTTGAGGGTAAGGAGTACGTGGTGCAGGACGGCGACATCATGCACTTCCTGTTCAACGTGTAGTGCCGCGCTGCCGTTTACGGTAGCGGGCGGGGCGCCGCCGGATGCGGTGATCGTGTCCTGTTGAAAACGCCGGACCGGAAGCGGCCGATGAATTGCGGCGGGTTAGCAAATATAATTCTTAAAATATTACGGTTATGAAAGCGTATTGGAAGTACCTCATCATCGGTGCGGCGATCGTCGTCAGTGCCTGGTTGCTCGCAAGGGCGTACACATATAAATACCACGCGCAGGAGACGATCGTGGTGACGGGCCTCGGCGAAACCGAGTTCTCGTCCGACCTGATCGTCTGGAACGGTTTCATCACCGCCGAGGCGCAGAACGTCGAAGCGGGATACGCGCAGATCGAATCCAGCAAGAAGAAGGTGTACGACTACCTCCTCTCGAAAGGGATCGCTGCTGAAGCCGTGGTCTTCCAGTTCGTGAACGTCACCAAGCAGTACGAGCCGGTCTATTCGGCCAATGGCAGTTGGGCCGGACAGCGGTTTACCGGTTACCGGCTTTCGCAGGGCTTCACCGTCGAGTCGAAGAGTGTCGATGCCGTCGAGAATGTTTCGCGTGAAATCTCTTCGCTGATCGCCCAGGGCGTTTCGATCGAGGCTATGCAGCCCGATTATTACTATACGAAGCTCGACGACGTGAAGTTGTCGCTCATCGAGAAAGCATCGGCCGATGCCCGTGTCCGTGCCGAGAAGATCGCGGTCAATGCCGGAGCGAAGCTCGGCGGAGTGGCTTCGGCCCGTATGGGCGTGTTCCAGATCACGGGTGCCAATACCAACGAGGAGTTCTCGGCCGGAGGATCGTTCAATACCTCGAGCCGGCAGAAAAAAGCCCGTATCACCATGCGGGTCGAATACCGCATTAAGTAAACGGTATGGGAAATCGTGCAAAAATCGCCCGGGCGCTTACCTCCCGATGGACGGAACGGATATTTTTCGTCCTGCTTCTCGCAGTGGTCGCTTTGAGGAACGATGC
>OGZZ01001459.1_pt1 | contig 17086 bp, 16 predicted proteins | sample 1577021 | NCBI WGS metagenome assembly OGZZ01 (sample SAMEA3541526, study PRJEB24748) | human gut metagenome | biome: human gut; feature: human-associated habitat; material: faeces | place: China | collected 2012
GCTTAAAAGCCCCACTGGGGCTTTCATTGCTCCGCTTCGCTGCGCAAACGCGAACAACGCTCTTTTTGCTCTGCACAAAATCCTGCATCGTTTGGCGTAAAATTGGCGTATGGTGTAGTTTTTACTGGAAATTCATCAAAAGAAAAAGCCTGAAACTTCTCGGTACATCAAGAAGTTTCAGGCTTTGTTTTGCTTAAATTGGAAATTTACTGCTCAATCGGCTTCATCGTGGGGACAGGTCAAGGAAGGCTCACAAACGGCTTTATTTCCCTTTATAAGCCTATCCATGCGGCTTCCTTTTTGTCCCGTCCGTACGTTACCCTACGCAACTCTCCACAAGTTACCGAGGATTTGGTGTAAAAGTGGTGTAGTAGTTGGTGTAGTGGATTTCAGACCGAAATGCCCAGTTTACCGTTTAGATTTGCAAAGGAATGGGCTTTGGCTTCCTTGGTGGCTTCCGCGTAAATCTCCATCGTGGTGCTGATGTCCTTGTGTCCCATGATGTCCTGAATGATTTTCAGGTTGGTTTCGTTTTCGCACAACCGGGTGCAGAACGTGTGCCGGAGATTATGGCAGGAGAAAGGCGGCAGCAGCTGCGGTTCCCGCTTTTCCTTTTCGGCCTTTTCCAGTTCGGCTTCGTTGTAGGCCACACTGATGCGCTTGATAGCACGGTTGACGGTCTGCGGATTCTGCGGCTGACCGAAGCGGTTCAGGAACACAAAGTCCGAGATTCCGTCGATTTCGTACTCACACACCAGTTCCAGTTCCTGCTGGTTGGCGCGTTCCTTCTCCAGTGCCTTCCGCACTTCGGGCAAGATCGGAATTGCCCGTTTGCCTGCGGCAGTTTTGGGCGTGGACATGGTGAAGTAGCAGCCACCGACTTCGTGGTCATGGTACACCAGATTGTGCTGAATGGTAATAAACCCACTCTCAAAGTCGATGTCACTCCAGCACAGACCCACCGTTTCCGAGATTCGGCATCCCGTACCCAACATGAAAGTGAACATCGGGAGCCAGTGCTGAAACTTCGGCGTTTTCTTGATGAAGGTCAGAAACGCCTGTTGCTGCGGCAGGGTCAGGGCATGGCGCTTGGGCGTTTCGTACTGGTGGGCGGCTTTAATGGCCGTCAGGACACCATCCGTGGGATTCACACGGATGTACTCATCGTCCACTGCTACCGCAAAGATCTGATGCAGAACATTCTGGATGGTTTCCAGCGTGTTCAGTGCCATTTTGCCGTTGCGGACGATGCTGTTATAATAGCTGCGGATATCCGACTTGCGAATGTCCTTGAGCTTCATCATGCCGATCTCATCCCGGACGAACCGATTGTACATATAAACGTAATTGGCGAAAGTATGCTCTTTCAAGCCCACTTTGTTCTTACGCCACAGTTCAAAGAGGTCGTTCAGGGTCAGATTGCACTCCGGCATACGGATGCCCTCTGCCAAGTCATGCTGGATTTTTTCTTCCTTTTCCCGCAGCCCCTCCAAGGTTGCATCATAGATGGTATGGCGTTTTCCGTTTTTCGCAGTCCAACGGTACATATACAGCCCGTCGCTCTTGCGGTAGACCTCGCCATCCTTCAAAACACGGCCTTTATTATCTTTACGTCTTTGCATATAAACTCTCCTTTTCATTTACAGAATGTTGAAAAGGAGCCTTACGCCATGAGTATACCATGACGCAAGACTCCCTGCAACATCAAACGGTCAATTTTCTACACCGCATCAGATCGAGAATGCCTTGTCCAGATATTCGTCCAGCTTACGGCGTTTGATCAGCCGTTTGGTTCCGTTCCAAAGGACGAACTTACATTCATCGCTATCGGTCATTGACCGAAGTTTATTGATACCGATCCCGGAGTAAGCCGCCGCTTCCTCCAAGGTCAGATTACTCTTTTGCCAAATCGGAACTTCCTTCACTTGCACCTCCATATCCTTGTAACCGGGTGCCGGGGCAGAAAGTGCCAGCTTTCTGCCCCAAACGTTCCCGATGAGTTCAGATTTCCGAGTGCCCCTCCTGTTTGCGGGGTTGCGCCGTTGGTTTGTTTTGCCCCTGTTCTGCCTGTAAGCGGTTCAGCAGTTGCAGGACGGAATCTCGTGCTTTCTCCTTAACCTGCTCCTTGCCTTTCTGACGGACTTCCGGCTTTAGGAGCTTCTCCTGCAAGCGGACAGCGGTGGTCTGCATGGTCTTGAGGAACTTGTCCAGCACGCTATCTAGATGTTTTGCGGTGTACTCCCGTGTAGACTGCGGAGCCTTGCGTTCCGGGGACAACACCCACTTTTTCGTGTCCTCGATCATCCGCATATCTTCCTTGCGAGTCTCGGTGCGTACCACATCCGTCACGACCTCCACCGCCTTGTCGTAAGTTGCTGCTGAAACATCTTCCAGCAGGGTCTCCATATCCGAAACTTTCAGGGTCAGTTCGTCCAGCCTGTTCTGCTGGGCGGCAAGCTGCTCCTTCTGCTTGGCAAGGATATAGTCCTGCTTTTCGAGATACTGCTGGTTGCCGTACTCCGCTTCTTCATCCAATTCCAACCCGTGCCGCTTGGCAATCTCAAACAGCATTTTCCGGCAGGCGGCATCAAAGGTGATCTTGCGGTTATTCCTGCGGCTGATGGGCTTGCTCGGGTCGGGCAGGTCGAAGCCCAGTGCTTCCAATGCCTTTTCCTGCTGGGGCGAGACCTCTCCATACTTGTTCTCGCAGTCGAACACATGACGTTCGTGGATGTGGGGTGTGCTTTCGTCCAGATGCAGCGCCCAGTCCAGCACATGGACGTGTTCGCCAAACTTTGCCTTGAACGCCTCGATGAACTCTGTGACGACGCTCAGCAAGTCCCCTGCCGAAGCGTGTTCATCCAACGTTCCAAGTTGGTAGATGGTCTCCTCTGGGCAGGTCTTGCGGCTGGACAGCAGGTCGGGAATGGAGCGGTTGCGCTCTGTGTGCCGGATCTTGGCGTTGCGCTCGTTCTGGCTTTCGATGAAGGCCGTGTAGTGGGTCTCGTAGAATTGCCGTTCCACATCCGAGAAGGTCGCCGCCAGATCGTCCGGGTCTTGTGGAGCGAGAGCCGAACGGAAACCGTGAAAGCAGTCCCAGTAGATGTTGCCCTTGGCTCGTTCCGGGTCGATGTGCTCACTGTTGGCAAGATTGAAACTCCGGTCATTGTGCTTTGGGTTATAGGTGCCGTGGGTTCCGGCTCGTCCGTTGTGTCGTGTTAATTTCAGATAAACATCCCTCCATTTCAACGTCTTGGTGGGGTGGGTGCGCAGCAACTTTGCTGCTGAATCTGCCGCCCGCGGTGCGCCAGATAATACCCAGTAGGATATGACGCAAAGCATCATATCACTGGGCAAGGCGTTCCCCTTGACTCCCTTCAACGGGCCATTTTGGCCCGTTGATTTTGGCAAGCTGGCGGTCAAAGATTTGCGAATCCCTGCCCACCAGCTCGTCCGGCTTTTTCAGTGGGCCATTTTGACCCACTGAATCCGTTACGGGTGAAATCAAGTGCCGGATGGCGGCACCTGATTTTCAACGACCTTGAGGCGTTACAGGTAGAATCAAGTGCTCATTTTGATCACCTGATTTTTACGGAGCGGGGTGGCGTGTTACAGAAAAACCGAAGTTTTCAAAATGATAACTCCGGTGGCTTCGTTACGGCTAAAATCAAGTTACGGAAAGCGGAACTTGATTTCAGAGGACAGCCCAAATTCCCACTGTGGGGATTTGGGAGTGAGCAATTAGGCGTTACGGTATTTTGGTACTTCCCAAAATGGGAAGTGCCACTTTACTAAATAAAAGCAGCATCAATACTTATCCGGCATTCGCTTTACGCTGGCGGTAGCCTTTCTGCCGACAGCCGTTGCTGCAATATCTGGCATCTGCCCGGATCGGCAAGAACTGCTCCCCACAGCAAGCGCAGGTATACGTTCCACGTTCGGCACGCTTTTTAAGGCTTTTCCGCAGATTCAGCATCTTGTGGCCGCAGGTCTGAAAGCTGCAATATTTGCGGTTTCGGGTCTGGGTGTAGATGACCTTGCGGCAATATTCACATTGGATTCTGCGCACACTGGGGTCGCCATCAATGAAATATTCCATCAGGGTGTCCTGATTTTCACGTTCCCATTGTTCTGTTGTCATAGGTATCCTCCTTTGGCTGTTACGGATATATGGTGGTTATCAAAATGGGAACCACCACTTTTACACAATAAAGCGTTACGATTGTCTGGTTGGTGATCAAAATGATCACCAACTAAACCTTCTCTGTTATGGCTGAGTGGTGATTTGCGGTTTTCGTAACCCAGCACTTTTCACCGTGGCTTGACATAATGTTAAGTCGAGGTCATCCGTGACGCATAAGGTTGATCTGGTGAATGACGCTTTGTGTCATTCACCAGATCAACTGGCCATTTTGACCAGTTGATATTGGGGGTGCCGTTCTCCCTGCATGGATTTCCTGCCCCCTTCCGGCGGCGTTTTCCGGCTCTCCTTCTCAGGGTCATCGCCGGGTATTCCATGCAGACGGTCATACGGTTTTCAAGGTGCGGTGCCAGATTTGGCAATAAAAAATCGCCACACAACAACCTGAACCTGACCATCCCTTCCGGGATGGCCTTGGTTCGGGTTCGTTATGTAGCGATAAGAAAGTCAAAAACTTGCTCCGGCTCCTTCAGGAGCCGAGCTGGAACTCTAGGTAAATATGTTATATTAAATTGTTGGGATAGATTACCACAAAAATCGAGCCGTGTCAACAAAAAGTTTTGAAAATACGCTACTTTCGGCAGAGTGCAAGAAAACACGCGGGAAACTTTGGCAAAAAGAGAGAGGACTGGACGATGCCAGCCCTCTTGACATGATTCGAGAAAAACTCAAAAAGACTTCCGCAATTTTGAGTTATAATATTCGACATTTTTGCTGGTTCATGGTACACTACATCCAATCCACACGAATCAGTTGGAGGTGGTTGGGTTGCTTTCCCTGTACTTAGCTGTTCTTGACGATCAAAGCAGTGAAGAACAATTTATAGATGTATATAATACTTACAAGCGGTTAGTCTATCATACCGCTTACAAGATTATGGGCGATTCGTATCTGGCAGAAGATGTGCTGCAAGAAGTGTTTTTATACGTTGCGAAAAATTTTTCTAAAATTCATCGAGAAAACTGTCACGAACTCGCCGCTTATCTCGTTAGTTGTAGTAGAAGTCGTGCATACGATATGCTTCGCAAACGCCGGGAAGAATTGCTGGAAGAAATCCCGGACGCACCAGATGGCACCCCGGTGCCGGATGATGCAGCAGTCAGCACCGATAACATCCAACATCTGACAGAACTGATTAGACAGATGAAACCGATGTACCGTGATCCTCTTCGCCTTTTGGCGATGGGCTACACCAACCGGGAGATTGCCGAATCGCTTGGACTGACGGACGAAGTGGTTCGGATGCGGCTTTTCCGTGGAAGAAAACTATTGTGGAAGGAGTTGAACAGCCATGAGTGAGAGGGCAGAAGTTTCTTTTGATGCTGCATTGATGATGGCACTCCGTGCAGATGCACAGAAAGAACTGGACGAGCTGCCAAGTCCGGCCCAGCTTAAAGAACGCTACCCGGATACTTCCCGATGGGATGCTCGCCTGCAAGCGGCGTTGCATAAACGCCGCCCGGTACTGAAACGAGTGCTTGTTGCGGCCCTGACGCTGGTAATTTTAACTCTCGGTGCGCTTGCAGTAAGTGCGGACTTCCGCAAGGCAGTCTATACGATGATTCAGAAATTCCTGCCGATTGAGATGCAGCTGACATATCAGGTAGATGGCGAGCCGTTGGAGCAGCTCCCGAATGGGTATAGCGACCATTATGTGCCGGATGGATTTGAACGAGATCGTGAGCAGGAATTTGAAAGAGCAGAAAACTTTTTGCACGTTTACTTGTCAAAAGAAAGCGGCAAGGGATATACTGTTCGCTGCTCCGTTATACAGCCGGGGCAGCAGTCCTCGTTTGATAATGAGCATACAACTTATGAGAATGTAAAAGTTGGAGACGCAGATGCAACTTTGGGAACGAGTGCAAGCGAAAACGGAGACACCGTTTATATTTTAAGCTGGGAGCGAAGAGGCGTTTCAAACACGATTATGGGAAACATTTCACGAGATGAGATTATGAAAATTGCTGAAAACGTATTTTAATATGAAACTCCATGCTATTTGTTGAGATTCACAAATGGTATGGAGTTTTTTTGTACAAGTGTACAAACATAACAAAAAGCAGAAATTTTTTCAAAAAAGTTGTCACAAAGACAAGGCGAGCTACGTTGACTAAGCAAAAGCTCCTATTAGGAGCAAAAAATTGGAGGTGTATAAATGAGGCCGTCAATGAACGCAAGGATTGTTCGTTATGGTTTTATAGGTGTCGTTGCAGTGCTTATAATTCTATGTGGAATGAAATTTAGCAATATGTACAAAGATTACCAAAAGCTTCAATTCAACCAAGAACAGATCGATACACAAGTATCTGTTTTGATGTCCATGCTTTTTTCGGACTTGTACTATTCCGACCCCATTGATTTGGGCGAGACCAAAGAGCATGCAGATGAACTTAGCGTTTTGCTTCAAGTAACATCCTATGATGAAATTCCTCATTTTAACGATATTGCCAACAAATTGATTGAAATATCGAAGAATGTTGAGTCACGTCCGGCATTTAGTGAACAGACCATTGAACTGTTTCAAAGTTTTATTTACAATCTTGGAAAACCTCTTTCCGATGATATAGATACGTTGAGTACATCTCTATATGAATCGATAATGTCAGAGAGCGTTGAAGGATAGGACTATTTTTACATAGTTTGAATTTATTATGCGTGGAACTAAAAAATATAAGATTGTTAAATGTTTCAGACATTTCGGTGCTATTATAATATTGCTATGGCTAATTTCTATCGTAAGATTTCCGTATTCTTTTGATAAATTGCAAGTGTTATCAAATAAAAATTTTGAAAGCGTTTCAAATTCTGTGTTAACTCTTGTTGATTGTAAATCGACCGAATCGAAGTCTTCAATTGATTTTTTACTAACTGATGGAAAGCAATATTACATTATAACGGCAAAACGTTTCTTTATAGGGAATCGATATGATTTATCCCAGCTGATGCCTTTCTCAGAAGGAACAAGTTATAGCTATACAGACTGTTTCACCAAGGTGAATGTTATTCAATCAGGCAATAAATTGTGTTTAGATGAGGAAAGATATGTTCAACCTTATATCTTATCGTTTCTCTTTTTGTGCGTTGTGTTAATGCTCAATATTTTGGGAGATAAATCCACTCCAGAGGAATAGAGATAATGACGTGCATTTATAAAGCCCTTGAAATATGGTGGAAAAAGTGTGAATAGCAATTTGATTTCCCTTCCAAAAGCAACTCACACTCAATTTACTACATGGTGGGCGCAATATTAAAAAAGGGGTAGCCTGGAATGAATGGTTTAGATAAAGTTATAGAGCATCTGAATCATGCGCATTTAGATGCTCTATTAAATCCACCAACCAATGATATGATATTGGAACACTTAAAAAAAGAAATGGGACATATTCCAGCTGATTATATTGAATTTCTGAAGCAATGTAATGGACTGACTCTCTATCATAGCGGAGACTATTGTTTATTTGATGCTCAAGAAATTCTTTCGTTCCATTTTAGTAATGATAATTTATTATGTAGGTCGGCATGGAAAATTGGATATTGGATGGGATATGATATTGTCATTAACGTGGATGACATAGAAAAAGAGTATCTTTATGCGGGGGACTGTTGCTCAACAGATGAATTTATATGTGTTGGAAATATACTGAATTTCATTGAAGAAATTGTTAAAAATGGAGGTGATCCTTACTGGACAATCAACGAAAATCAGTACAGAGATTTTTCAAAAAAATAATTTCAAAGTCAAATACTTTCGTCAGTTGATCCGATACCGGACGGAAGATGGTATTGCCCGGATTGTGGGAACTTAAATGATTCTTACGAACTTTTGCAAAAACTGTGGAAAAGTCCGATAAATGAATAAGTCGGTATGAGAGGTTATTTTGCATCCGTTAAACGCTTTTGAAAATATGAAGTTTTTGCTATGAGAGAGATAATTATTGAACCGCATATTAGAATTGGACAATTAAAATTAGGCATGACATCAGATGAGCTAGAAAATGCTCTTCTACAAATGAAGAAACAGTGGTCAAATTCTTCTGATGAAGCAATGCAAATGGAATGTTGTGCGGAAACTGATGATCCTAATTTGATAACCGGACGATATATGGATAATGATTCGTTCTTTCTTGTGCAGTATCGGAACGGAAAAGCTACTGAAATCGGCATCCAGAGAGATTTGTCTAAAGTGGTATCAATAAAATTGTTCGGGATAGATATGTTTAATACAACCGCCGAGTGTATTATTGATAGCTTAATGAAAAAGGACAACGTTATTTGCAACGAAAAGGACTTGCAACTGGGAACGGAATATATTTTTCCCGAAATTGGAGTCCGACTCTGGAGAGAGCGAGCATTTCATCAAAAACTACTGGAGGACCCACTATACATGGAAGAAATGCAGGCGGTATTAGAAGATGAATACCAGTATCAGTATTTTCAGATGGTTACCATAATAGGTTGAACTACTAACTAACCATGAGCCCTCTATTTGCAACGACTGCAAGTAGAGGGCTGTTGTTTTGCCTTGGATATTTTAATTAAAGGTCAATCTTCCAGTCTGCCGTGGTCGCAACCAAGCGAGAGATAATGCTCAATCTCCCCACCCAGCACAAGCCGGGCACACTCCAAGGGCTTATTGTACAGCAGCCAGTCCAGTTCCGCCCGCTGCGCCGGGGTGTTGCCGTATTCGTTCTCGACAGCGATGCAGTCAATGGCAAGGGTGGTGCCATCCTCAAATCGGGCTTCTACCCGGTTGGTGTCCATGTTAAAGCGACAGGAAAGCAGTTTCATCATAGTAATATCCTCCTAGACTTGATTTTGATGTGCGGTCACTCAAACCAATGCCGTCAAGCCGGTAGGGAATAGGGCGATTTTGTTTGTCAGAGAGTAAGTGCACGGTTTCTGCACGGATTTTGCACGGTTTCAAAACGTGCAGAGGGTGCTTTTCGCTGCAAAATCCGACAAAGGGTGCAGAAATTGCTGGGTGAAAAATCACGTTGATTTGATTAAAAATAACGATGACTCGAAACTTCCATAAATTGAGACGAACCGGCGGCTTGCTCTCTTAATCAGTGGGCCCAGGGTTCGAGTCCCTGGAGGTGCACCAAATTTTGAACGTCAAATCGTAAGATTTGGCGTTCTTTCTTTATGTAGGAAAGTGGCTGCACACTTTCTGCACACCGTTTGCACATTTGCCCGAATCGGGGGCTTTTCTGCGCATGGCTTGCACAGCCTGCTTTCCTTTGTATAAAAAGAAGAACTTTAAGCGAACAAGGCTCTCGTCAACTCTCTGCGTTCCTCTGCATCCATCAGCCGGATGGCTTCAAGGATCTCCTTACCGGAGATTTTTGTTGCCGCCGGCTTTTCGTTTTGCCGGGGCTGGGGTGCTGCCGGGGTCAGGTCTTGGGTGTAGAAGTTCGCTTCGATTTTCTCTGCCAGTTCCAGACGGGGCTTGTCCTGCGTGTGGGCGTAGGTGTCCATCAGGACAGCGGCGGTCGCATGACCAGTGTTTCCCTGAACCGACTTGAAGTCACCATCCGACTGCAAGAGCTGATAGGTGGCACTGGAATGCCGCAGACCGTGAAACACGATCTGCTCAAACTCCGGGTGCACTGACCGCCATTGCCGATACCACTTGGTCAGCAGTTCCGGCGCAATGGGCAAGCCGTCCGGGAGCCGGAACAGTTGCCCGCAGTTGCTATACTTCTCCGGGGCGTTCTGCTCGTCCTGTTTGAGCTTTTCCAACTACGCCAGCAGTTCTTCTTTCAGAGGTTTGGTCATATACAGGACACGGTTGGACTTCTTGGTCTTGGGCTTTTTCAGGATGAGAGAGGACTTGCTGCCCTCGCGCCTGTCCGGGAAGGTGTGATACATCTGATTGGGGTCGAGTTTTTCCAGAGCGTCCTTGTTGGCTCGCTGCATGATCTTGTTCACCAGAATCGTGCCGCGGCCATCCGCAGCGTCGAAATCCAAATCACTCGGCTGTAAGCCGAGAATTTCGCCCTCACGGAGCGAAAGAATCATGCTCAGATGCACCGCCAGATGGAGTGCCGGGTTCTCGATGGTCTGCAACGCCGCCAGCATCGTCTTTTCATCCCAGATAGTGCGCTCCTCGCTGTTCGTCTTATGGTCTCGCAGCATATCGAAAATTTCACAGCGCAGGTTCATGGTATCCGTGACCCTGCCTTCCGGGGTGAAAAATGCGCCATTCACATAGAGGAGCTGGTGGGTACTGAGAAAATCGTCACAAAACAGGGATTCGTTGAAGAAGCCTTTCTTGATCCATGCAGGGGTAAATTTGCTTCCCATAGGCACACGTCCTTTCTTTGGTGCTGCGACTTATCCATGTGGTCAATTTGGCCACATGGATTTTGTCTGCCGCAACAGGTGGATAAACGTCCGTTCTGTAAAGTGGTTCTTCCCATTTTGGGAAGAGCCACTTTATTTGTCCGAAGCGTTACGGATGTCTCATGTAGACAAAATGCCCACATGAGGTGAATTGCCGTTCTCCCTGCATGGTGTTCCTGCCCCCTTCCGGCGGCGTTTTCCGGCTCGCCCTGTAAGGGGTCATCGCCGGGTATTCCATGCAGACGGTCATGCGATTTTCAAGGTGCACCGGACAAAACGGCAACAAAAAAGTCGCCACAAAACAGACCGGTCATGCCTTCGCTTTTTCGGAAGATCTTGCCAGTCGGTTATGTAGCGATTTGAAAGGTTAAAAAGGGGAGCTGCCCAGCCCCGCAGGTACTGAGCGAATAAGTAAAAATATGTAAATATTAAATTGTTGGGATAGATTACCACAAAATCCGGGGCGTGTCAACGTGAACTTGTCGGGGCGAGGCCCCTCCATCTTGCTGCGCAAGACCGTTCTGTCGCTTAAAAGCCCCACTGGGGCTTTCATTGCTCCGCTGCGCTTCGCAAACGCGAACTTTTGAAAATACGCCACTTTCGGCAGGATGCAAGAAAACACGCAGAAAACTTTGGCAAAAAGAGAGAGGGCTGGACGGTGCCGGCCCTCTTGACAAGAAACTAACATGTTGAATTTTGAATTTGAGCCAAAATGAAGCTGGTATGTTGTGAGGCGGCAAATGGTAATGGTGGGACTGATAGCAGCTTCAACATCCAGTGGAATCAAGGAGATGGATAGTAACTACATAGAATTGATGAACAAAAACGGAAACCGCTTTTTTATCAGCTTTTTTTGCGGGTGGCGATATCCTGAAAGCAGAAATAATCCGGCTGGTGGCGCGACTGCGTATACTCAAACAGCAATCCATCGGAGTTGAAGGTCTGGTTGACCACGACTGCTACGCAGTCATAGCCGTCCATATCCAGCAGTTTTTCGTCCCGGACGGTGGCATGCTCCACCGTGATGCGCCGTTTGCTGGTGATGATTTGCATTCCGAGCACATTTTCAATAAAATCATAGATGGAATGGGATGCGATTTCTTCCGTCAGTCCGGGCACAAATTCCTTCAAAAAATAGTTGATGTCCAGAATCAGTGCTTTTCCGTCCAGATAGCGCACGCGCTGCACCGCCCACAGTTCGTCGCCCTCAGAAAATCCGCTTTCCGCAGCAAACTGCTCGGTTGCAGTGATCGTCTCAAACCGAATGACACGGGTAACGGCTTGCAGATGGTTGCGGTTAGCGGTCTCCTGAAAGGTCTCGATGCCGCCGATGGTAAAGGTCGTCTTTCCCACCGGCTGGTAGATGACCCGGACACCACGTCCTTGCATGGCCTGCACATAGCCGTCGGCGATCAGCTCCGCAATTGCACGGCGCACCGTATTGCGGGAACAATCATATTCTTCAATCAGGGTATTCTCGCTGGGCAGCAGGGATTGATATGGATAATCCTGCGCTTCGATGCGCTTTTTGATGCTGCGGTAGATGCCCTCATACTTTGCTTTCGGCATGGTGATACTCCTCAACTTGTTCAAACATTTACTTCAGTATACCGTGATTGCACCCGAATTTCAAGGCTTTTGTTTGTCCGAAACGCCGAAAATTATCAAGATGTGGGCGATTTTTTGGAAACATACTTGACTTGTATGAACAAGTTGGCTATACTGAAGCTGCAAGATAAGGTTGTTTGAACAAGTTGAACGACCTATCGAAAAATCAAGGTAAAGGAGAAGAACATCATGGGTAAATATCAAGAAGACGCAAAGCTGCTTCTCGAATATGTGGGCAGCAAAGAAAACATTGCGGCGGTGTCGCATTGCGTATCGCGTATGCGATTTGTCCTCAACGATCCCGCCAAGGCGGACGTTGCCAAGATCGAGGCACTGAAATCCGCCAAGGGCACTTTCACCCAGGCGGGCCAGTTCCAGGTCATCATCGGCAATACGGTCAGCGATTTCTACAATGACTTTATTGCCGTCTCCGGCATTGACGGTGTCTCGAAGGATGCCGTCAAGAGCGCAGCCAAGCAGAACCAGAACGCATTGCAGAAGGTCATGAGCGTGCTTGCGGAGATTTTTGCCCCATTGCTTCCCGCCATCATCACCGGCGGTTTGATTCTCGGCTTCCGCAACTGCATTGACAGCATCTACTTTTTTAATAACGGCACCCAGACGCTGTGCGACATCAGCCAGTTCTGGTCCGGCGTTGACAGCTTCCTGTGGCTGATCGGCGAAGCCATCTTCCATATGCTGCCGGTCTGCATCTGCTGGTCTGTCACAAAGAAAATGGGCACGACCCAAAGCCTGGGCATCGTCCTCGGTCTGACGCTCGTCTCAGGCCAGCTGCTCAACGCTTACGCCGTGGCTTCTACTGCGGCGGCAGATATCCCGAAATGGGATTTTGGCTTCTTCACCATCAACATGATCGGCTATCAGGCGCAGGTCATTCCCGCCATGCTGGCCGCGTTCACGCTGGTCTATCTGGAAAAATTCTTCCGCAAGATCTGCCCGGCGGTCATCTCCATGATCGTTGTGCCCTTCTGCTCGCTGGTGCTGTCCGTCATCATCGCCCACACTGTCCTTGGCCCCATCGGCTGGAAGATCGGCACCTTCATTTCTGACATCGTCTACGCCGGCATTTCCGGCTCCTTCCGCGTGGTCTTTGGCGCAATCTTCGGTTTTGTTTATGCCCCGCTGGTCATCACCGGCCTGCATCACATGTCCAACGCCATCGATATGCAGCTGATCGCCGACTTCGGCGGTACGATGCTGTGGCCCATGATCGCGCTGTCCAACATTGCACAGGGCTCCGCCGTCCTCGGTATGATCTATCTGCAGCGCAAGAATGCTGCCGCACAGGAAGTCAACGTTCCCTCCTGCATCTCCTGCTATCTGGGCGTTACGGAGCCCGCTATGTTCGGCGTCAACCTGAAATTCCACTTCCCGTTTATCTGCGGCATGATTGGATCTGCCATCGCAGCGGTCGTCTGTGTGGCAACTTCTACCACGGCCAACGCCATCGGTGTCGGCGGCATCCCCGGCATTCTGTCAATCCAGCCCGCCTATATGCTCAGCTTTGCGCTGTGCATGGCCATTGCCATCGTCGTCCCCTTTGTGCTGACCGTCATCGTCGGCAGGAAAAAAGGCGTTGCCTGATTTTGTGAGGTGTATACCATGAATGATTTTAAAGATAAAGTTGTCTACCAAATTTACCCGAAATCCTTCATGGACTCGAACGGTGACGGTTTCGGCGATTTGAAGGGCGTCACCGCGAAACTGGACTACCTCGCCGACCTGGGCGTTGACTATCTCTGGCTGACGCCGTTCTTCCCCTCGCCCCAGCGCGACAACGGCTATGATGTGGCCGACTACCGTGCCGTTGACCCGCGCTACGGCACGATGGAGGATCTGGAGGAGCTTATCCGCGAGGCGGACAGGCGCGGCATCGGTCTGATGCTGGACATGGTGTTCAACCACACCTCCACTGAGCACGAGTGGTTCAAAAAAGCACTGGCGGGCGACAAAAAGTACCAGGACTATTACATCTTCAAGGACGGCACGCCCGACTGTTACCCGACGAACTGGGTGTCGAAATTCGGCGGCCCCGCGTGGGAATACGTGCCGTGCCTTGGCAAATGGTATCTGCATCTTTACGACGTCATGCAAGCCGACCTGAACTGGGAGAACCCCGCCGTGCGGGAGGAAATGGCTGACATCCTGCGATTCTGGAAGGCGAAGGGCATCAAGGGTTTCCGTTTCGATGTGATCAACGTCATCTCCAAGCCGGAGGTCTATGAGGACGATTTTGAGGGCGATGGACGGCGGTTCTATACCGATGGCCGCAACGTCCACAAGTACCTGAAGGAGCTGGTCGCCGCGGGCGGCATCGACGGTATGATAACCGTTGGTGAAATGTCCTCCACCACGCTGGAAAACTGCATCGGCTACACCGCTGAGGACAACCACGAGCTGACGATGTGCTTCAATTTCCATCACCTGAAGGTGGATTACAAGAATGGTCAGAAGTGGGAACTGATGCCACCTGACCACATGGCGCTGAAGAAGCTGTTCCAGACCTGGCAGGAAGGAATGCAGGCCCACGGCGGCTGGAATGCGCTGTTCTGGTGCAACCACGACCAGCCCCGTGCGGTCAGCCGCTTTGGCAGCGACACGACCTACTGGAAGGAAAGCGCCGAAATGCTGGCGGCAGCGATCCATTTTATGCGCGGCACCCCCTACATTTATCAGGGCGAAGAACTGGGCATGACGAACCCGCACTTCACATCCATTGACCAGTACCGTGATGTGGAAAGCCTCAACTACTACAGGATCCTGCGAGAGCAGGACAAGACCGAGGCCGAGACGCTGGACATTATCGCCCAGCGCAGCCGCGACGACAGCCGCACCCCGATGCAGTGGAATAGCAGCGAAAATGCGGGCTTCACCACTGGCACTCCGTGGATTGGTTTGGCGGACAACTACAAGGCCATCAACGCCGCTGCTGAGGTGGATGACCCAGATTCTGTGCGCAGCTTTTACAAGATGCTGGTGCATCTGCGCAAGACCCACAAGGTCATCAGCGAGGGCAAGATCGAGTTTCTTTACCCGGACAATGCCGATTTGTTGGCTTACCGCCGCTATGGTGCCGAAGATGGGGAAGAACTGCTGGTGCTGTGCAACCTGACTGAGCATGACGCACCTTACACCCTGCCAGAGGGCTGGGCAGATGCAGATAAGCTGCTGGGAAACTATCCTGACAGAAACGATGCCCTGCGTCCGTATGAGTGCCTGATCCTAACAAAGGCCTAAGATTTATTTCTCAAGTTTTTTCTCAAAACAAAAACAGGGTGCGCCCTGAATGGACGCACCCTGAAAATCCACAGACAAGAGCGATATGTACAACAGGGCTTTCCCCGTAGCAGAGTTCCCATAAAACAGTATTTGCAAAAGCTCCCGAAATGGGGAAGATTTGGCGTGACTTCGGTCACGCCTTTTCTTTTGCTTCCAGTTCATCCAGAGGGATGTACCCCAGCCCATCGTACTTGATATGGATGTGCTGCACCCGCTTTCCGCTGGACTTATCCGGGGCATCCACATAGATAGCCGACACCAGTTCACGGAGAGCATAGGGGGTGAGTTCTTCAATATGGACGTACTTGTGCGCTTTCTGGACGAACTTTTCAATATTCTCAATTTGCTGTTCCTGTACTTCGATTTCCTGTTGGATAGAGAGGCCGTCCTCTTCCAGCTGCTTCTGCTCGGCATCGTAACTCTGGCTCATCATGTCGAAGCGGGCATCGCTCAGCTTTCCACTGGCGTTGTCCTCGTAGATTTTCATGAACAGCCGTTTGAGATCTGCGATTCGCTTCTCATTTCGGGCAAGCTGCTTCTTCAGGACAGTCAGCTTTTCGCTGCTTTCCACCCGAAGCTGTTCCTCCATGACCTTGCGGAAGTAGTCTTCATGGCAAAGGATGTAGTCTGTCACCTGCTGGATATGGTTCAGCACACGGCCTTCCAGAACCTTTACCCGGATGAAGTGTCCCTTGCACCTGCTCCCGTTCTTCTTGTGCAGAGAGCAATCAAAGAAGTCTTGACTGAAGTCCCTGTTATTGGACGAACCATATTGCATCTTGGAACCGCAGTCAGCGCAGTAGACCATACCGGAGAAAATGCTGCTCTTGCCTGTCCGGGTCATGCGGTGACGCTGGCTACGAATCTCCCGAACCTTTTCAAACACATCATCGTCAATAATGCGCTCATGTGTATCCGGGAAGATAGCCTGATTTTCCACAGGATTCAGATGTCTCTTTTTATCCCAGATAGAGTTAGTATAGGTCTTGAAGTTGACTGTGCAGCCAGTGTACTCCCGGCGTTCCAGAATCAAACTTACTGCTCTTTTATCCCAGCGATAAGGGTCTTCCGGGGCAGGTGCGTTTGTACTCCGGCCATGGCTCAACTTGTAGGCGGTAGGAGTCAGAACTTTGTCCACCCACAGTTGGTTTGCAATTTGGGTCGGGCCACGGCCTTCCATGCACATGGAGAAGATGCGCTTCACGACCGCAGCCGCTTCCGGATCAACAAGCCAATGTTTCGGGTTCTCCGGGTCTTTCACATAGCCGTACGGCACATTGACCGTCAGCGGTACTCCACGCTCTCCCTTGGCCTTCTGAACGGCCCGAATCTTGCGGCTGGTATCGCGGGCGTAAAACTCGTTGAACCAGTTCTTAATGCCCGCAAAATCGTTGTTTACGCTGTTCGGGTCAATGGTGTCGTAGTTGTCGTTAATGGCAATGTAGCGAACGCCATACTGGGGAAAGGTGAAGTTGGTGTACAGACCTGTCAAGGCAGAATTGCGCCCCAGTCGGGATAAATCCTTCGTGATAACGATTCCTACACGCCCTGCTTCGATCTCGACCAGCATACTCTGAAAGCCGGGACGGTCATAGTTCGTGCCGGAGTAGCCATCATCCACAAAGAACACCG
>OGZZ01001462.1_pt1 | contig 17070 bp, 15 predicted proteins | sample 1577021 | NCBI WGS metagenome assembly OGZZ01 (sample SAMEA3541526, study PRJEB24748) | human gut metagenome | biome: human gut; feature: human-associated habitat; material: faeces | place: China | collected 2012
TGCCCCAGCCGGCGAATGGCCGCTTTGCAGTGGTGGAGAAGTGTAGCCTGTGCGATTACGCCCGCTATGACTACACGGCTGCGAAGGCGGTCATCGCGGACTATTACGGCATCGCAGACGGCAAGTCGCACACGATTACGGTCAGCGACCTCTCAGAAGCAGGCGTCCACACCGCTATCCGCTATGGCAATAGCGCAGACAGCTGCACCATGACCTCTGCACCCAATTATACAGAAGCCGGTCAGTACATGATCTACTACGAGATCACCTACAGCTACAAGGGCAAGGAAATGACCGAGAACGGCGTTGCAAAGGTCTGGCTCCGTGACGAATCCACCAAGGATGACGGCTCTTGTGCCTGCGGCTGCGGAAATCTAAACTGCGGCTGCCAAAACAAGAATTGCAACGGAAATTGCTGTGCCGACAAGGGTTGCGGTGAAAACCACAAGTATATTCTGCTGGGCAGCACCAAGGCCGGCTGCACCACCCTCGGCTATGATCGCTACCTCTGTACGGAGTGCGGCAAGATCGAAAAGCGTGACTATGTGGACTCTCTGGGCCACGCATGGCAGAGCATCGTCATCCGTGACGCCACCTGCGAAGCAGACGGCAAGCAGCTGGAGCTGTGCTCCCGCTGCGGTGAGATGAAGCAGACGGCAACGCCCAAAGGCGAACACAAATACCGCACCTATTCCGTAGCGGCCACCTGCACAAATCCCGGCTATACCGTCCGCGAGTGCTCCGTCTGCGGAGATCGTCACATTGAGGACATCACGGCGGCGCTGCCCCACGATTACGAATCCCATATCATTGCCGCTACCTGCGAGAACGGCGGTAAGACCATCCATCGCTGTGACGGCTGCGGCAGCAGCTTCGTGACGGACTATACCTCTCCTCTGGGGCATAGCTGGGACAAGGGTACCCTCGTCACTAACGCCACCTGCACCGGCGAGGGCGTGATGGAATACCGCTGCACCCGCTGCGGCTATCACCGCATCGAGGGTAACGAGGCGGCAGGTCATGTGCCCGGTACGCCTGCGACTTGCACAGAACCCCAGCTTTGCACCAAGTGCGGCGCTGTGCTGACAAAGGCGCTTGGTCACGACTACAAGAGCGAAGTAACGGCTCCCACCTGCACCAAGATGGGTTACACCACCAACACCTGCACCCGCTGTGGTGACAGCAACAAGAGCGACTACACCGAGCCTGCCGGTCATAAGCCGGGTGATTGGATCATCGACAAGGAGCCGACTACCGATTCTGCGGGCAGCAAGCACAAGGAATGCGAGAACTGTGGCGAGAAGCTGGAAACGGCAGAGATCGAGAAAATCTACAACAGCGGCACCACGGACAGCAAGGGTGAAGCCGTTGTGGGCGGCTATCTTGTGACCGTCACGGATACCGACACTAAGAATCCCATCGCAAACGCCGCCGTCGCACTCCACAAGGACAGCAGCATTTCCATCCGCCTGCCCAATAGTCGCCTGCTGGACTACGCAGATCAGACCACCGTCACCGTGCAGCTCGTCAAGGACAAGTCCGCTGTGCCGGACATGAGCATCGCTGTCACGGACAAGAACGACAACTATGCTGCCGATAAGACGAACAAGGCAGGCCAGATCACCGTTCCCACCGGCAGCGGTAAGACCAACGAGGACGGTAAGGTCACCGGCGGCTATGAGGATGCGGACGGCGACCGCTGGACGCTGACCGTCAAGGTCATCCGCACGGACACGAAGCGTCCCATCTCCGGCAGTGATGTTTCCATCGGAAAGACCGGCAACATCACCGTGAAACTGCCCGATGGTACGGATATGGATAAGAACCATCGTATTACCGTCATCGTGACCGACCACAAGAAGAACCCCCAGGAAAACAAGAATATCACAGTCAAGGGCGATCTGAATCAGACGGAAAAAGGCAAGACCGACAAGAACGGCGAGCTTACCGTTCCGGAGATCGAGGAGACCGAGCGACACGGCGTTTACATCGTCGGCTATACAGACGGCACCTTTGGTCCCTCCCGCAGCATGACCCGCAGTGAAGCCGCCGCAATCTTTGCCCGCCTGCTGGCGGAGAAGAACGGTGACACCATTTCCACTGCGGCAAACACTAAGTTTACGGATGTTCCCCGTAATGCGTGGTACTCTGGCTATGTGAAGTACCTCGCCAACAATGGCATCACCTACGGTAAGAGCAAGACCATCTTTGCCCCCAACGATGCCATTACCCGTGCCGAGTTTACCGCGATGGCAGTCCGCTTCTTCGAGGTCTATGGAGATGGTTCCAAGGAAATCATGGAGCAGTTCGGGGGCTTCAACGATGTTTCCTCCGGCTATTGGGCGGCGGAATACATCCGCTATGCCGCCAAGCATGGCTGGATCAACGGCTATGGCGACGGCTCCTTCCGCGCTGACGATGAGATCAACCGCGCGGAGGTCGTGACCATCGTCAATCGTCTGCTGGGCCGCGAAGCGGATGAGGACTACATCGCGGACAATCTCCGCAAGCTCAACACCTTCCCGGATGTGAGCCGCAAGCATTGGGCGTATTACGCCGTCATGGAAGCCGCCAACGCCCATACCGCTGTGCTGGGCGAGAGCGAAAGCTGGAGCAAGTGATTTTCGGTTTCCCCTGCACTGAAAGGATGGTGATGCACCATGCAGGAGGAACTGGAGAAAAAGACAGTGGTTGTGATCACGACCGGCGCAAAGCTGACGGAAAGGCTGCTGAAAAGTCTGATCCGCAAGGCGCTGGCAGAAATGCAGCGCCAAACGCAGAACCCGAAAGTCTACCGAGGTAAGCAGTCAGTAAAGCACCTGTTGCAGCAAGGCAGCGGTGCATCCACCATTGAGGTGTCCAGTGCCAGTATCCGTACCTTTGAGCGTGTTGCGCGAAAATACGGCGTGGATTTTGCGGTCAGAAAGGATAGCGCGGCGGAAAAGCCGCGCTATCTCATCTTCTTCAAGGCACGGGACGCTGATGCGATGACTGCTGCCTTTCAGGAATATACGGCAAAGGTCGTGCAGCGTGAGAAGAAACCGTCTGTTCGGGAACAGCTTGCCAAGCTGCGGATCGCAGTGCTGGACAAGGAAGCGGCTCCGGCGAAAACCAAGGACAAGGAGGTGTCGCTGTGAGGAAAATCTCAAAGCCAGATGTCGCCACTATCAAAGCACTGCTGCCGTATGGCATGATCGGTCTGCTTGCGACCAAGCTGGGGCAGGCATACCGATTGGCGACCGGCGCGGACATCATCGACCGTCTGATGAATACGGTCATGGTGCTGGGGCGCGTGATGGAGCATCCGCTGCCGAGCCTGCACCCGGTTGACCTATTGGTCGGTATGTGCTGCGGTGTTTTGCTGTGGCTGACGGTGTATTACCGAAAGAAGAACGCAAAGAAGTTTCGCCACGGTGCCGAGTACGGCACCGCCCGCTGGGGCGGTCCCAAGGACATCGCGCCGTTCATCAATGCGGATTTCTCCCAAAATCTTTTGCTCACAGACACCGAGCGCCTGACATTGGGGCAGATCGCGGACCCAGAAAAGCGGAATGTGAATCTGAATGTACTGGTTCTGGGTGGCTCCGGCTCCGGTAAGACCCGCTATCATATCAAGCCGAACCTTTTGCAGATGAACGCATCGTATGTATGCTCGGACCCGAAAGGTACGGTCGTGGAAGAAGTGGGACAAGTTCTCATCAAGAAAGGACATTACAAGCTGAAGATCCTGAATACCATTGATTTCAGCGCATCCATGCACTATAACCCCTTCCATTATCTACACAGTGAAACCGATATACTTTCGCTGGTCACAGTCATCATGGCGAACACCCAGAGCAAGGAAAAGGGCGGCGATGATTTCTGGCAGCAGGCAACGGCACTGCTGCTCCAAGCGCTGATCGCCTATATTTACTATGAAGCGCCGGAGGAAGAAAAAAACTTTGCGATGCTGCTGGATATGCTCAATGCCTGCGAGTGCCGCGAGGGGGATGAGAATTTCAAATCTCCCGTAGACCTGCTTTTTGATAAGCTGGCGAAACGCGAGCCGGATCACTTCGCAGTGAAACAGTATACCAAGTTCCGCCAAGCCGCCGGCAAAACTCTAAAATCTATCTTGATTTCGTGTAGTGCGGCGCTGGCTCCCTTCGACATTCAGGAGGTGCGTGACATGATGGCGTATGACGAAATGGAACTGGAAAAGCTGGGCGATGAAAAAATTGCACTGTTCTGCATCGTGTCCGATGTGGACCCGACCTTCAATTTTCTCTCCGCGATGCTGTATTCCCAGATGTTCAATGTGCTGTGCGACCGTGCATTGAAGGTCTATCACGGGCGTTTGCCGGTCCATGTGACTTGCCTTTTCGATGAATTTGCGAACCAGAAGATCCCGAACTGGGAGCATCTGGTCAGTGTCATTCGTTCCCGCAATATATCGGCACATATTGTGTTGCAGACATACAGTCAACTCAAGGGAATGTATAAGGATAACGCCGAAACCATTGCCGGATGCTGTTCCACGATGCTCTTTCTGGGCGGCAAGGAGGAAAGCAGCCTGAAAATGGTGTCTACTATGCTTGGCAAGGAAACCATCGACGCAATGAATACCAGCGACACCCGCGGCAGTCAGCGCAGCTACGGACTGAACTATCAGAAACTCGGAAAAGAGCTGATGAGCGTTGACGAATTGGCGGTCATGCCGTCGAGCCGGTGCATCATGCAGTTACAGGGTGTGCGTCCGTTCTACTCCAAGAAGTACGACTTGACGAAGCATCCCATGTACCGCTATACGGCGGATGCCAACAAGAAATACACCTTGAATGTCAAGCAATATCTATCGCACCGGCTGCACTTGCAGCCGGACGAAACCTACGAGGTCTATGACCTTGGGGAGGCCGCTGACGAAGCGGTATGACCTGCCCGCTGATCTACCTATTCGGCATGATCGGCAGGCAGTTTTTCATATATCCACATTTTCAAAACATAGGAGGACAGTTTTATGGAATTTTTCAGCTCTGCGGTTTCCGCACTCTCTACGATGGTCACGGCGATCGGCGGCGTGGTCGGCATCTGGGGCGTCATCAACCTCATGGAAGGCTACGGCGGCGATAACCCCGCGTCCAAGAGCCAGGGCGCAAAGCAGCTCGCAGCTGGCGGCGGTATCATGCTGCTGGGCGTGAAGGTCATCCCCCTCATCACCACGCTCATCACTGTGTAAATGGTGAGCGCCTATGGATTTCATATTCGACGCGATCAATGAATGGATCAAGAAATTCCTGATCGAAGCCATTCAGGGGAATCTGTCGGGTATGTTTGATGGCGTGAACACCCGCGTTGCCGAGATCGCGGGCGAAGTAGGAAAAACGCCGGAGGCATGGAACTCCGGCGTTTTCTCCATCATCCGCAGCTTGTCCCAAACGGCGGTCCTGCCGATTGCCGGACTGGTCATTGCGGCGATCCTCAGCTATGAGCTGATCAGTATGATCATTGACAAGAACAATATGCACGACATCGACACATGGATGTTCGTCAAGTGGGTGTTCAAGGCTGGGATCGCCATTTTCGTTATCAATCATACCTTTGACTTCATCATGGCGATTTTCGATGTCACACAAAACATGGTGCAGAAAGCGACCGGTGTCATAGATGCGCAAGCAAGCATCGACATTACGGCGGCGCTTGCGTCTATCACGACAGAGTTGGAAGCGATGGGCACAGGCGAGCTGTTCGGCCTCATGATGGAAACCTTCTTGATGCGCTTTGCCCTCACCGTGATGGGCGTGTGCATCATGATCATCCTCTATGGCAGAATGATCGAGATCTTCATTTACGCCAGTGTCGGACCGCTGCCGTTTGCCACCTTCGCCAACCGGGAATGGGGCAACATCGGCACGAACTATGTGCGGGGACTTGCAGCATTAGGCTTGCAGGGGTTTCTCATCATGGTCTGCGTGGCGATCTACGCCGCACTGGTCAAGACGCTATCTCTTACAGGCGGCAATATCCACGCTGTGATCTGGGGATGCGCCGCCTACACTATGCTGCTGTGTTTCAGCTTATTCAAGTCCGGCGGCGTTGCAAAGAGCATTCTGCACGCCCACTAAAAGGAGGAATTGATTTTGCCGGAAGTTTACATCCCAAAGGATCTGACGCAAGTGCAGAACAAAGTCATGTTCGGCTTGACCCGCCGCCAGCTTGTGTGTTTCAGCCTTGCGGCAGTAGTGTCGGTTCCGATCTATCTGCTGACCCGCAAGCCGCTGGGCGGCGATGCGGCGATGGTGCTGCTGATCGTTTCGGCCTTGCCGTTCTTTTTCACAGCGCTGTACAGGAAAAACGGTCAGCCGGTGGAACGATGCCTGAAAAACTATGCCCGCGTTCGGTTCCTGACACCCCGGAACCGTCCGTATCAGACCAACAACCGCCTTGCCGCACTGGAACGGCAGGCAAAAATCAACGAGGAGGTGGAGCATATTGCTCTCTATGAACAGAAAAAGCAGCCGGCCTTTGCGAAAAAGCGTCGGCTGGAGCAGCGACCTGATCGTCCGACCGGACACGCCGCTGACAAACGCGCAGCGCAAAGAGTTCGCAAGAACGGTAAAGCGGGCAAAACGCGACGCTAAGATCGCCGCCACCGCACAGCAGACCATCCCCTATGTGGAAATGTACCGCAACGGTATGTGCGACCTTGGCGGCGGACTGTACAGCAAAAGCGTCCAGTTTGAAGATCGCGCATATACCGAGGTGTCGGATGATGAACAGGTGGTCATTTTCGACCTCTACTGCGATCTGCTCAATTACTTCGGACCCTCTGTGGGACTGGAGCTGTCCGTCATCTGCTATTACCCGGACCTCAAAACCTATGAGCATGATCTGAGCATCCCGCCCAATGGCGATGCACTGGACCCGGTGCGGCAGGAACTCAGCGATTTCCTGCTGCATCAGGCGGCAAAGTGCAAGGTCGAGCGCCGGATGTGCCTGACCTACACCGTGCAGGCGGAAGGTCTGGTGCGAGCACTGTCCCGTCTGGATCAGATCGAGAGCGATGTCATCGCAGCGTTCCGGTCGCTTGGCAGCACCGCCCGTCCGATGGATGGCTATGAGCGTCTGGCGGCGCTGCATCAGTGCTTGCATCTGGATACGCCCCAGCAGTTCAAATTTAACTGGAATGCCTTGATCCAGACCGGACTTTCCAGTAAGGACTTTATCGCACCCAGCTCATTTCAGTTCAAGGACGGGCGCTATTTCCGTGTGGGCGCGTCCTATGGCGCGGCATCGTTCCTGCAAATCGATGCAAGCCGCCTTTCCCACACTCTGCTCAATTCACTGCTGGACTGCGACGCCTGCCAGATTTTCACCATCCACGCAAAGGCATTGGAGCATGGCGCGGCGCTGAAAGCCGTTAAGCGCAAGCTGTCCGATTTGGATAAGACGAAGATCGACGAACAGAAACGCGCTACCCGCACCGGCTACGATTACGATATTCTCCCGCCGGATCTGAAAACCTACGCTAAAGAAGCGGAAAATCTGCTGGAGGCATTGCAGAGCCACGATGAAAAGCTCTTTATGGTGACGATCCTCATGGTGCATATCGCACCAAGCAGACAAAAGCTCGAAAACATTCTGACCTCTGTGGGCGGCATCGCCAGCGCCGCGAACTGCGAACTCATTCGGCTGGACTATCAGCAGGAGCAGGGATATATGTCCGCGCTGCCGCTGGGCGTCAATCTGGTGGAGATCCAGCGCGGCATGACCACCAGCGGAACGGCGATTTTCCTGCCGTTCCGCACCTGCGAGGTGTATCAGCCGGGTGGACTGTACTACGGCGTGAACGCCCTGACGAATCAGATCATCATTGCAGACCGCAAGACTCTGAAATGTCCCAATGGGATCGTGCTGGGTACGCCGGGTTCCGGTAAATCGTTCTTCGCCAAGCGTGAGATCGTCCACACCTTTTTCACAACGGACGATGACCAGCTCATGCTGGACAGTGAGAACGAGTACACCGCCCTCACCGAAGCGCTGGGCGGTCAGGTCATTTACCTCGCGCCGGACAGCAAGTATTACCTCAATCCGATGGACCTTGATCTAAGCACCGATGTGGGCGAATCGCCCATGCTGATGCAGGCAGATTTCATCATGTCCCAGTGTGAGCTGATGATGGCAAATCAGGGAAATACCCTGATGCCTATTGAGCGATCCCTGCTGGACCGCTGCATCGGTTTGGTGTACCGGGAGTACCTGAAAGACCCGAAGTCGGAGAAGATGCCGGTGCTGGGTGATCTGTACCGAGCGCTGAAAGAACAGCACGACCCCAGAGCAGACGATCTTGCCACGGCAATGGAGATTTATGTGACCGGCAGCCTGTCCTACTTAAATCACCGCACGAACATCGATTTGCATAACCGCCTTGTGTGCTACAACACGAGCCGGTTAGGACAAGGACTGAAAAAGCTGGTCATGAGCAATGTGCAGAAGCATATATGGCAGCGCACTACGGCAAACCGCTATGCGGGGAAAACGACACGCATCATTTTAGATGAATTCCATCTGCTGCTGAAAGAGCCGCAGACGGCGGCGTATACGGCAGAAATCTATAAGCGGTTTCGCAAATGGAATGGTATCCCCACCGCCCTGACGCAGAATGTCAAGGATCTGCTTGCCAGTCCAGAGATCGAGAACATTCTGGAAAACAGCGACTTTGTGCTGATGCTCAATCAGGGCGCCAGCGACCGCGCAATTCTGGCGCAGCGGCTCTCCATCGCGCCGGACGAGCTGGCTCATGTCACCAACAGCGGCGAGGGTCAGGGACTCTTGTTCTTTGGGGATAAGGTCATTCCCTTCGAGGACCGTTTCCCGAAGAATACCCGGCTGTATCAGCTTATGACAACGAAGCCTGCGGAACAGGAGCCGAAAGGAGGTCCCCATGCAGACTGATGTGATCTACAACATGGACGCACTGGAAGCGCTTCGCTGCTTGCCGGACGAAAGCGTTCACTGCTGCGTCACTTCACCGCCGTATTATGCACTCCGGGATTACGGCGTGGAGGGACAGATCGGGCGTGAGGATACGCCGGCGGCGTATGTGGCGCGGCTGGTAGAGGTGTTTGCCGAAGTCCGGCGCGTTCTGCGTTCGGACGGAACGCTGTGGCTCAACATTTCAGATACCTTTGCCGGAAAAGGCGATCAGGGCGATGCGCTGGACCCGAAATATCCCAACGGCAGGACCGGTCAGACCGTGGCACTGAACCGCACAGTAGAGGGCTGTAAGTCCAAGGATATGATCGGCATTCCGTGGATGCTTGCCTTTGCGCTTCGCGCAGACGGCTGGTATCTCCGCAGCGACATCATCTGGCGCAAAGGCAATCCCATGCCGGAGAGCTGCAAAGACCGTCCTTCTCGCTGCTATGAGCATATTTTCCTGCTGTCGAAATCCCGAAAGTATCTCTATAACGCCGATGCGATCGCAGAGCCGCTGGCTTCGTCCTCTGCTGCACGGTATAGGCGTAGGTGCTGCGGCGGTAAGTATGCCGAAAAGGTGCCGGGACAAAACAATGTGCAGGGACTCAATAAGATGCGGACCGGCTCATATTATGCGGACAAGCCGGAACCCACCATGCGGAATAAGCGGGATGTGTGGGACATCAACACGGTATCCTATCGCGGCGGGCATTTTGCCGCCTATCCGCCCAAGCTGGCGGAAACCTGCATCCTGGCAGGCTGCCCGGAGGGTGGGATCGTTCTGGACCCGTTCTTCGGCAGCGGCACCACCGGTGCCGTAGCGAAGCGGCTTGCACGACATTACATCGGAATTGAGCTAAACCCGGAGTATTGCAAGCTGGCACAGAAGCGGATCGAGGAGGCATCCGCATGAAATGGAAGCGCAATATCTACGATGCGGATGACGCCGCCCGCAGTAAGCGCCTGAAATTCACGCCGGAAGAACGGGCGGAAAACGCCAAGAAAAAAGCCGAGGTGCTGGGCGGTAAGCTGGAGCAGGCAAAGCAAGATTTGCCCAAACAGCGCCGCCCGGCCCTCAAGCGCACCGTAGATCCGGAAACTGGCAAAGTAAAGCACAGTGTTTATCTGGCGGAGGAAGTAAAGCCCCGCGGCAAGCGCAGCACAGCCGGCCGCGTAGTAACGGCTTCCGGTCGCATGGCAAACCGACAGCTGCACCGCAAGCTGCGGCAGGTAGAGCAGGAAAATGTGGGCACCGAAGCTGCCCACAAGACGGAGTTTGTGACCGAGCGCACAGTAAGCAGCGCCGTCCGGCATGGGCATCGCTATATCAAAGACGCACCCTACCGCAAGGTAGAGAAATTGGAGCGCAAAAGCACCAAGGCGACCGTGGAAGCGAGATACCGCGAAGCCATTCGGGATACCCCGGAGCTTCAGGAGCATACCTTCAAGGCGCAGCTTCAGAAACGGCGCTTGAAGCGGAAATATGCCAAGGAACTCCGCAAGGCGCAGCAAGCGGCAGGCGGCGCGACCGTGTGGGAGCGTGCCAAGAACGCCGTGACCGGTGCGGCGCAGACTGCCGGTGATTTTATCGTGCAGCACCGAAAAGGCGCACTGTGCATGGCAGGTATCCTTGCTCTGATGGTCTGTCTGCTGATGTCCGGCCTGTCCTCCTGTTCAGCCATGCTGGAGGGCGTGACCGGCGCGATCACCAGCACCTCCTACACCGCCAAGGACCCGGATATTCGTCAGGCGGAATCGGACTACACGGCGCTGGAAAAGCAATTGGAGCGTGAAATGGGCAGCATCGAGCAGACGCACAGCGGCTACGACGAATACCGCTACGATGTGGACACCATCGGGCATGATCCCAATGAGCTGATCGCCTACCTTACTGTGAAATTTGGCGACTTCAAGCCGGATGAGGTGCAGGCGGCGCTCAAAGACCTGTTTGAGCAGCAGTACACGGTCACGCTGACGCCGGTATCGGAAACGCGGTATAAGACCGTGAGCCATACCAACAAGGACGGCACAACCAGTTCGAGGCGTGTGGCATACACCTACAAGATATTGTATGTGACCGTCCGCAATCGCTCGTTGGGAACCGTTGTGCGGGAGTTGCTGACTGAGGATGAGTACAAGCGGTATCTGGTGATCTTTCAGCAGAAAGGCAACCGACCGGATATTTTCGGAGATAACATCTACGCAAACCCGTCCGAGGGACCGAAGTATGAGATCCCCGGTGAAGCACTGTCCGACCCGTCGTTCAAGGCGCTCATCACGGAAGCGGAAAAGTATCTCGGCTGGCCGTATGTGTGGGGCGGAAGCAGTCCGTCCACCTCGTTTGATTGCTCCGGCTTCGTGTGCTGGGTCTACACGGCCAGCGGCGTTCATAACCTGCCGCGCACCACGGCGACCGGCATCTATAATCAGTGTACAGTCATCTCGAAAAGTGAAGCAAAACCGGGCGATCTTGTGTTCTTCACAAAAACCTACGATTGCGATGGTCCGGTGTCGCATATCGGCATCTATGTGGGCAACGGCATGATGATCCACGCCGGTTCGCCCATCAAATACGCCAGCATCGAAACCTCATACTGGCAGGAACATTTTTACGCATTTGGCAGGCTGTGAGCCTGTCTTTTTTGTTAGGAGGCATTATATGAACCCCAGAATCAAGAAGATCGAACAGGAAATTGACAAGCTCAAAGGCAAGGTCGCATCGTATCAGACGCGCTGCCGAGAGCTGGAACAGCAGAAGCGCGAACTGGAGAACACAGAGATCGTCGGCGTGGTGCGGAGCATGGATGTTTCGCCGGATGAGCTGGCGGAGGTGCTTCGTGCGCTTCGCAGCGGCGCACCGCTGCCGCAGAACCATCTGAACAAGGAGGACAACACCCATGCGAACTAAATTCCGTACCTTGGCGGTCACATTGATGACCGCCTTCTGCATGACGCTCTTTTGCGTCCCTGCTTTCGCCATGAGCGAGGAACCGGCGCAGTCCACCACATCTCCCGCAGAGGCGACTACGCCCGCTGATGCAGAAACCGGCACTTCGTCCAATCCCTTTACCCCCAACGGCACGGGGACGGTGGTGGATAACGCCACGGACGAGGACGGCAAGGAGTTTTACACCATCCAGACCGCAGATGAAAATGTGTTCTACCTCGTCATTGACAAGCAGCGCGGCACCGAGAATGTGTATTTTCTGAACGCCGTGACCGAAAGCGACCTGATGGCGCTGGCGAAAAAGAACGATTCCGCTGCGACTACACCGGTCGAGCCGGAACCCACGCCGGAGCCGGAAAAACCAGCAGACGAACCGGCACAGCCGGAGCAACCTGCTAAGACTGGCATCAGCACAGGCATGATGCTGCTTATCGGCATCGTGGTGCTTGCCGCAGGCGGTGTCGGTTACTATGTGAAGATTTACAAGCCGAAGCATGAACTGGACGACGCGGAGGATTGGGACGATATTTCCTTTGCAGGACCGGAGGACGAACCCGTGGAGGAGGACTTTTCTGAACTCACTGCCGAGGAAGAAGCCGAACGCCGCAGACGCTATGAGGAAGATGCAGATGAGGACGAGGATATGGACGGTGACAGCGATGCCCCTGTTCAGTAACCGTCCGGGCATAGAGCGCATGATGCAGCAGAAGCCTGCTGGCGGGAAAGAGCCGGAAACCCCGGCTCTCCCGCCGGAGCATCCCTGTCATGGCTGCGGCTATGGCAGGCAGCGCCCGTGCATCGGGATCTGCTATAAAGAACTCATGGAACAGCACTTTGGGAGGAAACAGGCATGAAATTAATCGTAACGGAGAAGCCGTCCGTCGCGCAGAGCATCGCTGCGGTGCTGGGCACACGGCAGCGGCAGGACGGCTATCTGGAGGGCGGCGGCTATCTCGTGAGCTGGTGCCTTGGGCATTTGGTGGAAATGGCGGCGGCAGACGCCTATGACCCCGCCTATTCCAAGTGGCAGATGGACGATCTGCCCATTCTGCCGGAGCCGTGGCAATATGTTGTAACGCCGGACAAAAAGGCGCAGTTTGCCGTACTGCAAACTCTCATGCAGCGGGACGATGTGGAGAGCATCGTGTGTGCCACCGACGCCGGACGCGAGGGCGAGCTGATTTTCCGCCTGGTCTATGAAATGGCGAACTGCCGCAAACCCATTGAGCGCCTGTGGATCTCCTCAATGGAGGAAAGCGCTATCGAGGACGGTTTTGCCAATCTTCGTCCCGGTGCAGAGTATGATTCGCTCTATGCGGCGGCGCTCTGCCGTTCCAAAGCAGACTGGTTGGTAGGCATCAATGCAACGCGCCTATTTTCCACGCTGTACCATCGGACGCTGAATGTGGGGCGCGTGATGACGCCCACCCTTGCTCTGGTGGTAGAGCGTGAGAGCGCTATCGAGAACTTCAAAAAGCAGAAGTTCTACACGGTGGAGCTGGACTGCGGCTTTCGTGCGGTGTCAGACCGCTTTGCACAGCGCAAGGACGCGGACAAGCTGTGTGCCGCCTGCGAGGGACAGTCCCTCACCGTAACCGCTGTGGAGCAGACGAAGAAGACAGCGCGTCCGCCGAAACTGTACGACCTCACCACCTTGCAGCGGGACGGCAACCGGCTGTTCGGTTATACGGCGCAGCAGGTCTTGGACTACGCACAGGCGCTTTATGAGAAGAAACTGCTGACCTATCCTCGCACGGATTCCAATTACCTGACCGAAGATATGGCGGATGGCGTTCCGGCTCTTGCTGAGCAGTCTGCAAAGCTGCTGCCGTTTGCGCCGCCCTATGCGATTACGGATGTGGGGCGCGTTGTTAACAGTAGTAAAGTATCCGATCACCATGCGTTGCTGCCCACCATGCAGGTCACAGAGGATGCACTGGCGTCACTGCCTGCCGGTGAGCGCAATGTGCTGACGCTGGTGATGGTGCGGCTGCTGTGCGCCATTGGTAAAATCCATCAGTATGAGGATACTGCTGTCTGGCTGGAGCAGGACGGCGTAGTCTTTACCGCCAATGGGCGCACGGTGATAGAACCCGGCTGGAGGGCAACGGAGAAAGCGTTCCTCTCCACACTGAAACAAAAACCGGAGGCGAGCGAACCGCTGGATACGCTACCGCCGCTGACACAGGGACAGACCGTATCCGTTTCCCGTGCCATGACAAAAGAGGGTTCCACCACACCACCCAAGCACTTTACGGAGGACACGCTACTCTCAGCAATGGAGCACGCCAGTGCAGAGGAGTTTGCTGAGATCGAGGGCGTAGAGCGCACCGGGCTGGGTACACCTGCGACCCGCGCCGGAGTGCTGGAAAAGCTGGTAAAGGGCGGCTTTTTGGAACGAAAGGGCCGTCAGCTTCTCCCCACGAAAAAGGGTCACAACCTCGTTGTGATCCTGCCGGAGAGCATTAAGTCCGCAAAGCTGACAGCAGAATGGGAGTCTGCGCTGAAAGAAGTCGAGCACGGCGCTCTATCCCCGGAGGAATTTCTGGCTGGCATTCAAAAGCAAGTGTCCGAGCTGGTGGCGTGCTATAAGAATGTGCAGGTGGAAACCGAACTGTTCGATGAGCGCGAGAGCATCGGCGCGTGTCCTCGATGCGGCGGGAGCGTCATGGAGCGCAAGCTGAGCTTCCAGTGTACCCGGCAGGGCTGCGGCTTCACCATGTGGAAAAATGACCGGTTCTTCAAAGATAAGCACAAGGAACTGACGAAATCTGCGGCGACGGCGTTGCTGAAAAAGGGGCGCGTAAAGATGTCCGGCCTGTTCAGCGAAAAGAAAGGCACGACCTACGATGCCATTGTCGTTCTGGCGGATACCGGGCGGTATGTGAATTACACGTTAGAATTCGAGAAAAAGCCGAACAAGAACACGGCTGGAAAGGAATGAATATGAACGAAAATACGAAACGGTTAGAACCCGTCCCGTTCGACACATTTGCCGAACACCTCGGACCCAAGCACGAAAATGTCAAGGACGCCGAGTACATTTTGAGCGATGGCACGATGCTGACCTCCATGCCGGATATTCCGTGGCTGTATCAGTCCGCGGAGCATCTTGTGACCGGCGAAGCCGCCATCCCGAAGGTCTACGCTCCGGTGTTCGCCGGTGCATCAGACCTCCAGCCGACTGCTTTTGATGAGATCGGACCGCTGGCACAGCTCTCCCGTATTACCGCCGAAACCGTCCCGATGGGGCTGCCCGAATCCGGGCAGCGGCAGGAATCCGGCTTTGTGCTGGACAGCGGCTATGTGCTGCTGAACAGCGAGCGCACCCCGGACGGCGGCTACAAAGCCGGTGCCGGAATGGATGGGATGTACATGATGACGGGTCAGGTCTTTCAGCCGTTACAAGACGAAAACGGAAGAATCGTCGCATTCATGGCACAGACGCCGGAGCGTGAAAAACAGATCGTCCATCAGGGATACGCTATTATCGACCGGATGCAGGCTGGAGCCGTAGAGTTCGTGCTGGGCGAAAACCCCAGAGCGCCGCAACCCTATGTCACATGGCGGCATACCATCGGGGATGCGCCCACGGACTTCTATTGGGGGCATTACTTCGGCAGCTACCACAAAGCAAAAGCGGACCTGAAAAACCGGGCAAAGGAGTACATCCAGATGTACAGCGAAGAAAAACCGACTTCCGTTCGTGCGCAGCTTGCCCGGATGCAGCAGGAGCAGAAACGGGCATCCCCAAACCCTGCAAGAGTGCAGGAGGAAAGATAACTACCATTTTGCGGGCGGTGCGGAAATGACGCGCCGCCCGCAGCTTTGAAAGGAGGCAACAGAATGTCGAAAATACAAACGATCTCCGGCTTGTTTGCACATACCTGTGAACAGGTCACACACTCGCCGCAGGCGTGGATGGACTTCCTCACCACAGCGTCCCGGTTCTACAAAGCGTATGATTTTGACGATCAGCTCCTCATCTACGCCCAGCGCCCCAACGCCACTGCCTGCGCGGACATCGGGTTCTGGAATGATGAAATGCGCCGCTGGGTCAACGCCGGAACAACAGCGATCGCCCTCATCCGCAAAGGCTACGGCGGCAAGCCGTATCTGTCCTATGTCCATGATATTGCAGATACGCATCCGGTCAAGGACGGAAAAACGCCGTGGATCTGGCAAATGCGCCCGGAGCATGAAACGGCGGTCTGTGAAATGCTGCAAGAGAAATTTGACGGTAATGGCACAGACCTCGGCACTCTGCTGATGGATGCCGGTGAAAAGCTGGCGCTGGAGGTCTGTGCAGATATGACACAGGACCTCATTTATGAAAAAGCGGACAGTTTTCTGGAGGAGCTGGACGATCTCAACATCGAAGTCGCATTCCGCAATCTGGTTCGTGCCAGCACCCAGTACGAACTGCTGACCCGCTGCGGCATAGACCCTGCGGACTATCTGGATGAGGACGATCTGCGGGGGGTGACGGACTTCAACACCCCTGCCGTCCTTGCCTACCTTGGCACAGCGACCGCACAGGCAAGCCGTACAGCACTTCTGGAGGTCGGGCGTACGGTGCGCCAAGCAGAACTCGACCTGCGAAAAAAAGACCTTGCAAAACCACCGCAAGTCCTCTATAATGAAAACACGAACTTTACCACATTAGCGCGTGAAAGGAGTATAGAACATGGAGAAGTTGACTTACACCGAGCAGAGAGGATTTCTGGTGCCGGATCTGACGATGGACGAGATGCCGGAGCAGACACAGTTGGGACGCTTCGGGAAGCTGCGGGAGAAGTACCTGATGGAGCACCGCAAGGGACTGTACAGCTCGATGCTGATGACCGGCAAGCTGTGGACGCATCTGACGGAGATCGACCGGCAGGCGGCGGAGATGTTGGACCGCGTGACGGAGCAGCAGGCACAGACGATGGGCGTGACCGAGAAGCTGAAAGCGGAAAATCAGATGGCGTGGGTGCAGCAGATGAACAACATCCGCCACTCCGCGGAGGAAAGCGTACTGAGCGACCTGATCTACGCTTAACCGAAATCGACACACCGTTTTCCACACCGGCAGACTACGGGCAGGTATCCCTGTTCCGTACCCCGGAGGAACAAATTGAACAGATCGCAGACAGCGCAGAGGCACCGGCCCCTGCGCTTTTTGC
>OGZZ01001471.1_pt1 | contig 17011 bp, 10 predicted proteins | sample 1577021 | NCBI WGS metagenome assembly OGZZ01 (sample SAMEA3541526, study PRJEB24748) | human gut metagenome | biome: human gut; feature: human-associated habitat; material: faeces | place: China | collected 2012
CGCCGTGATTTTCCGGTTGTTCCGTCAGGCGCGGTGTGCGATGAGCCATTCGGCGATCTGCACCGCGTTCAGTGCGGCACCCTTGCGGATCTGATCGCCGACGCACCAGAACGTGAGGCCGTTGGGCGAGGTGAGGTCGCGTCGGATGCGACCCACGTACACCGGGTTCCGACCGGCAGCGAACAGCGGCATCGGATAGACCTTGTCGCCCGGAGCGTCCTGCAGCACGACACCCGGGGCCGACGCGAAGGCGTCGCGTGCCTCTTCGGGCGAAATCGGGCGCTCCGTTTCCACCCAGATGCTTTCCGAGTGGGCCCGCATCACGGGTACGCGCACGCAGGTCGCGGAAACCACGATGTCCGAGTGCATGATCTTGCGGGTTTCGTGGTACATTTTCATCTCCTCCTTGGTGTAGTCGTTGTCGGTGAAGACTACTTCCGGAGAGCGGGCTTCTACACGTAATACTTTTTCTTCAAGGCTGTCCAGTTTTCCGATAAGGTCTTTCTCAAGATTTCTGCCTTCCAGTATCCTTGTCTGGACAAATTTCTCACATGCCTCGCGAAGGGGCGGTTCCAGAGATTCCCAGAGTGCTTCCTCATCAACAGACTGTTCTTCCATGACAAGTACCTCCGGATAGCGTGACAGGGTGCTGACTTTGATATCGTAGTCAAGGTCAAAGTCCTGCTGCATCTGTTTAAGACAGGTGATGTATTCGGATGCGAGTTCTCTGTTGTATTTGAGAGCTCCGTTGTCCAGGGTGTAGTCTTCGTATGTGATGTATACATCAACTTTGCCTCTCTGGATGTAGGTTTTCATCAGGTTTCTGACTGCGCCTTCCAGGAAATTGAGTTTTCTGGGCATTTTGATGCTGAGGTCCAGGTATCTGTGGTTGACAGATTTTAGTTCGATTGTTATTTTTCTTTCTTTGGTCACGACTTCTGCCCGGCCGAAACCTGTCATGCTTTTTATCATAGTTTTTCTCTCTTTGTCTGTCTATTAGTGTCGGGGTATGTGTGCCTGTTCTGGTTTACATACAGATTTATTATAGTTCATTATAGAATGGGAGTCAAACATTTTTTCGTTGATGGCGGTAGGAAATGTGTGGTATACTAGCAGAAGGGACGCCGCAGGTGGGACGCAGGTGGGACGCAGGAGAAAATAAATAGTTCCGGGCGCATTTGCAGGGGTTGTAGTAACTCTTAGGCTTCGGGAATCTGCGTTATGAAAAAAACAGCAACCTGTCTGAGCGAAGCGAGTTTTGCTGTTTTTTTCATGCCTTTAGCAGATTTCCGAAGCCTTAGAGTTGACTAAACCCCGAAACCGCGCCCGGAACTATTTATTTTCTCCTGCTGGTGACTGGCTGTGGGAGGTATATGGTATATTTAATTGGAAGGCTTTCAGAAAGGCCTGTTATATTAGAGTTTGTTTGTCAGAAAGGGCTTCGCCTTTCTGACGTAGGTGATGTTTAGATTTTATGTATTACCTGTCAATTATAAAATTGTTATCAGTCATATTGGGGACTGAGATTTTGATTATTGTGAGTATTATTTAAAAAGGAGTGTTTTTATATGGCTTTTGATGGGATTACGATTGCGGCTATGGTGAGGGAGCTGCATTTGAATTTGGATGGAGGACGGTTTAATAAGATTGCTCAGCCGGAGGCGGATGAGCTTTTGATTACGGGGAAGGGGGCGAATGGGCAGTGCAGGCTGCTGCTTTCGGCCAGTGCTTCTCTTCCGCTGATTTATTTTACTTCCAAGAATAAGCCCAGCCCTATGACCGCGCCTAATTTCTGTATGCTGCTGCGTAAGCATATTGGAAGTGCGAGGGTTTCGGATATCAGGCAGCCGGGGATGGAGCGTGTGGTGATGTTTGAGCTGGAGCATCTGAATGAGCTGGGGGATCCCTGTAAGAAGGTTCTTATCATGGAGCTGATGGGCAAGCACAGTAATATTATTTTCTGTGATGATAAAGGGATGATCCTGGATAGTATCAAGCATGTTTCTTCTCATATGAGTTCTGTGCGTGAGGTGCTTCCGGGAAGGGAGTATTTTATTCCGAAGACGCAGGATAAGCTGGATCCGCTGACTGTGAGTGAGGAGGAGTTCTATGATGTTGTGTGCAGGAAGCCATGTAATGTTTCCAGGGCTGTTTACTCTTCTCTTACTGGAATCAGTCCGGTTGTTGCGGAGGAGATCTGTTTCAGGGCTTCGATCGACGGGAGTGATGCAGCGCAGTCTCTGGATGAGGCGGCGAGGGTGCATTTGTATCATACGTTCCGCAGGCTGATGGATCAGGTTGTGGAGGGGGATTTTTCTCCGAATATTGTTTACCGGGGGGAAGAACCTGTGGAGTATGGTGTGTTTGCGTTCCAGCAGTATGGACCGGAGTATCATTCTGTGGAGTTTGACAGTGTTTCACAGATGCTGGAGACTTATTATGCGACGAAGAATACGCTGACGCGTATCCATCAGAAGTCTTCGGATCTGAGGAGGATCGTGCAGACTGCGCTGGAGCGTAACCGTAAGAAGCTGAGTCTGCAGGAGAAGCAGATGAAGGATACTGCGAAGAAAGAGAAGTATAAGGTTTACGGGGAGCTGATCAATACTTACGGGTATGGGCTGGAGGATGGATGTAAGTCGTTTAAGGCTCTGAATTATTATACCAATGAGGAGATTACCATTCCTCTTGATCCTACTATGACTCCGGCGGAGAATTCCAAGAAGTATTTTGACAAGTATGGAAAGCTGAAGCGTACGGAGGAGGCTCTGACTGAGCAGATTGCAGATACGAGAAGTGAGATTGAGCATCTGGAGTCTGTTTCCAATGCTCTGGATATTGCTCTGGCTGAGAGTGATCTGGCACAGATCAAGGAAGAGCTGATGGAGTATGGGTATATTAAGAAGCATTATGACCGCAGGAAGGGGCAGAAGGCGCAGAGTAAGTCTAAGCCGTTCCATTATGTGACTGAGGATGGGTATGATATTTATGTGGGAAAAAATAATTTCCAGAATGATGAGCTTACCTTTAAGTTTGCCACAGGGAATGACTGGTGGTTTCATGCCAAGAAGATGGCCGGTTCGCATGTGGTCGTGAAGTCTAAGGACGGAGAACTGCCGGATCATATCTTTGAGATTGCGGGACAGCTTGCCGCTTATTATTCCAAAGGACGTACTGCTCCTAAGGTGGAGATTGATTATATCCAGAAGAAGCAGGTGAAAAAGCCTGCTGGGGCAAAGCCCGGATTTGTGGTTTATTATACAAATTATTCGCTGATGGCTGAGCCGTCATTAAAAGGAGTCAGGGAAGTCTGATCATACTGTTGTATAGTTACAAATATTAAAAGAATTGCGGGAGCTGCTTTGCAGCGGAGTAAGTAATTCGTGGATGTCAGGTCAGAGGTGAAATACCTTTTGACCCTGACATTATATAACAATAATTAAGGAGAATTTCTTTTTATGAGTATTTTGAATGTTGAACATCTGACACATGGTTTCGGAGACAGGGCAATTTTTAATGATGTGTCTTTCCGCCTGTTAAAGGGCGAGCATATTGGACTGGTTGGTGCCAACGGGGAAGGTAAATCTACTTTCTTTAATATTGTAACCGGAAAGCTGATGCCGGATGAGGGTAAGATTGAATGGGCAAAGAATGTACGTGTCGGCTATCTGGACCAGCATTCTGTCCTTTCTCAGGGTATGTCCATCCGTGACGTGCTGAAGTCTGCGTTCTCTTATCTCTTTGAGATGGAGGAAAGAATGAATGGGATCTGTGACTCTCTTGGCACTGCTTCTCCTGAGGAGATGGATACTCTGATGGAGGAGCTGGGAACTATTCAGGATACCCTTACCATGCATGATTTCTATGTGATCGATGCGAAGGTGGAGGAAGTTGCCAGAGCCCTGGGACTTCTGGATATCGGACTGGAACGTGATGTTACAGATCTGAGTGGTGGTCAGAGAACCAAGGTTCTGCTTGGCAAGCTGCTTCTGGAGAAGCCGGATATCCTGCTTCTGGACGAGCCTACCAACTATCTGGATGAGGAACATATCGAATGGCTGAAGCGTTATCTGCAGGATTATGAGAATGCATTTATCCTTATCTCCCACGATATTCCGTTTCTGAATTCTGTTATCAATCTGGTTTATCATATGGAGAATCAGGAACTGAACCGTTATGTCGGGGATTATGACCATTTCCAGGAAGTGTATGAGGTGAAGAAGGCTCAGCTTGAGGCTGCTTACAGACGCCAGCAGCAGGAAATCAGTGAACTGAAGGATTTCGTCGCAAGAAATAAGGCCAGGGTTTCTACAAGAAATATGGCAATGTCCAGACAGAAGAAGCTGGATAAGATGGATGTGATCGAGCTTGCTGCCGAGAAGCCGAAGCCTGAGTTTCATTTTAAATACGGACGCACTCCGGGGAAATATATTTTCGAGACGAAGGATCTGGTTATTGGTTATAATGAACCTCTTTCCAGACCTGTTACTCTCTCTATGGAAAGAGGAAATAAGATTGCGCTGGTTGGTGCAAACGGTATCGGTAAGACAACTTTACTGAAGAGTATTCTGGGGTTGATCCCGTCTCTGAAGGGTTCCTGCGAACTCGGGGAGAATCTTCAGATTGGATATTTTGAGCAGGAAGTAAAGGGTGATAACAAGACTACCTGTATTGATGAGATCTGGGCGGAGTTTCCGTCTTATACTCAGTATGAGGTGCGGTCTGCTCTCGCCAAATGCGGTCTGACTACCAAGCATATTGAAAGTCAGGTACGTGTACTGAGTGGCGGGGAGCAGGCAAAAGTGCGTCTGTGTAAGCTGGTGAATAAAGAGACGAACATTCTGCTTCTGGACGAGCCTACCAATCATCTGGATGTGGATGCAAAAGAAGCTTTGAAGCAGGCATTGATCGAATATAAGGGAAGCATTCTCCTGATCTGCCATGAACCGGAGTTTTACCGCGATGTGGTTTCTCAGGTATGGGACTGCAGTAAATGGACTACAAAAGTATTATAATAATTGGTACATGAAGGGTTATTACAAATGAGTAAAGCAAAAACTGTGGATCTGACTTCCGGTCCGATCCTGAAAACTCTGGCAGAGCTGGCTCTGCCTATCATGATTTCTTCCATGCTGGGAACAGCATACAGTATTATGGATATGGCATGGATCGGACTGCTTGGTGCAAAGGCGGTTGCAGGCGTGGGAGTAGGCGGAATGTATGTCTGGCTCTCCCAGGGGCTTGCATCCCTGTCAAGAATGGGCGGACAGGTAAATACAGCTCAGGCATGCGGGCGCAAAGATTATGACCAGGCACGTTCCTATGCTGCCGGTTCTCTGCAGCTCACTGCACTGTCCGGCATTTTGTTTGCTGCTGTCTGTGTTATTTTCATACAGCCTCTGCTGGGATTTTTTAATCTGACCGACGCAGAAACTTATACTGCTGCCAGATCTTATACATTGATCACCTGTGGACTGATCCTTTTTTCTTATCTGAATCTGACGCTGACAGGACTCTCTACTGCGCAGGGAGATTCCCGCACTCCCCTGCTTGCAAACTTTATCGGGCTTGCAGGAAATATGATCCTGGATCCGCTGCTGATCCTTGGCATCGGACCTTTCCCGAGGCTGGAGGTTGCCGGAGCCGCTATTGCGACAGTAAGTTCACAGATTCTGGTTTTTGTGGTGATGGTTCTGCGTATCCGGCATTCCAGACTGGAGCCAAATGTTTTACAGCATCTGAATCTGCTGTCTGTTTTTCCAAAAGAATATTATAAGCACATTTTCAGGATCGGGTTTCCCACAGCTATACAGGGAAGCATTTACTGCTTCATCTCCATGGTCCTGACCCGTATGGTTTCCGGTTATGGTGCTGCCGCTATTGCAACGCAGCGTGTTGGCGGACAGATTGAATCCGTATCCTGGAATACTGCTGATGGTTTTGCTTCAGCACTGAATGCTTTTATTGCCCAAAACTACGGTGCACGAAAAAAAGACCGTATCCGTAAAGGTTACAGTCTGTCATTTCGCGTCCTCACAATTTGGGGTCTGTTTGTCACTGCAGCTTTTGTCTTTCTTCCGGAACCAATTGCCAGGTTATTTTTCCACGAAAAAGAAGCTCTGGATACTGCTGTCAATTATCTGGTCATTATCGGATTCAGTGAAGTCTTTATGTCCATTGAGCTGATGACAGTGGGCGCATTATCAGGACTTGGACGCACCAGATTATCCAGTACGATCAGTGTGATCCTGACAGGCTCACGAATCCCGCTGGCATTGATCCTGACACATGCGGGAATGGGATTAAATGGTGTATGGTGGGCGCTTACAATCTCTTCTATCGTGAAGGGAATCGTGTTTACACTGACATTCCGGCATATCAGCAGGCGGTTGCCTGAAAAGGTCTAAAGGTCTCTTAATATAGCTGGCAAACTCAAAAGAGGACTGTTCAGAAAAATTTCTGTCAGTCCTCTTTTTACTGTTTCTATTATTTCGCAACAAAGTTTACGATCTTGTTCGGTACATAAATCTCTTTGATAAGGTTCTTACCTTCCAGGAAGGAAGCAATTCTCTCGTCTGCTTTGGCGATCTCGAATGCTTTTTCTTTTTCACATCCGTTAGGGATTACGATTGTTCCTCTTACTTTACCGTTTACCTGTACACCGATCTCAACGGTCTTGGCAATTGTTTTGCCTTCATCGTATTTCGGCCATTCGGAAACTGCCAGTAAGCCTTCACCTCCGATGAATTCCCAGATTTCTTCGCAGATATGCGGTGCGAACGGGCTAAGCAGTTTGATAAAGATGGTAAGGTCATCTTTGCTTAAGTGTCCTTCTGCTGTGATCTCATTAATGAGTGTCATCAGGCTGGCGATCGCTGTATTGAATTTCAGGTTCTCGATATCAGAAGAAACTTTCTTGATGGTACGGTGGAGTTTCATCTCCAGTTCATCAGATACGGATTCTTCAGAAAGGATATCTGTCAGCCCTGCAACACGGTCCAGGAACTTCTTACAGCCCTTTACAGAGTTCTCGCTCCATGGTGTAGCTGCGCCATAGTCACCCATAAACAGTACATAGGTACGAAGAGTATCTGCACCGTATTCTTCTACAATATCCAGCGGGTCAACTACATTACCCTTGGATTTACTCATTTTATCTCCGTCCGGTCCGAGGATCAATCCCTGGATGGAACGTTTTGCGTATGGTTCCGGTGTATTTACTACGCCAAGATCATACAGGAAATGATGCCAGAATCTGGAGTAGATCATATGTCTGGTAACATGCTCCATACCACCATTGTACCAGTCAACAGGCATCCAGTATTTCAGTTTGTCCATATCAGCCAGTGCATTTGCATTGTGCGGATCTGTATATCTTAAGAAATACCAGGAAGATCCTGCCCACTGAGGCATAGTATCTGTCTCACGCTTCGCTGCAGCACCGCATTTCGGGCATGTGCAGTTTACGAAAGAATCAATCTTTGCAAGTGGGGACTGTCCGTCTTCACCCGGCTCGAAGTCCTTTACATCCGGCAGACGCAGCGGAAGTTCGTTCTCCGGAACTGCCACAACACCGCAGTTCGGGCAGTGGATAAGCGGGATTGGCTCACCCCAGTATCTCTGGCGGTTGAATGCCCAGTCTTTCATCTTATACTGAACACCGGCTTTACCGATTCCTTTTTTCTCCAGTTCTTCCAACATACGCTCAATAGAATCTTTCTTCTTTGCATATCCGTTCAGGAAATCGGAGTTTACCATTTCGCCGTCGCCTGTATAGGCTTCTTTGGAAATATCTCCGCCTTTGATAACTTCGATAATGTCGATGCCGAATTTCTTCGCGAAATCATAGTCACGCTGGTCGTGAGCAGGTACTGCCATGATAGCACCTGTACCATATCCCATCATTACATAGTCAGCAATGTAGATCGGGATTTTCTTACCGTTAACCGGGTTGATTCCCTCAAGTCCCTGGATTCTCACACCTGTTTTATCTTTTACAAGCTGAGTTCTCTCAAACTCTGTTTTCTTTGCACACTCATTACGATATGCAGTGATCTCATCCATGTTTGTGATTTTATCTGCATATTTGTCAATGATCGGATGTTCCGGTGCGATTACCATGAATGTTACACCAAACAGAGTATCCGGTCTGGTTGTATAGATTTCAAGTTTCTCATCGATTCCGTCAACATCGAAGTTAACGAAAGCACCTTTTGATTTGCCGATCCAGTGGATCTGCTGCTGTTTTACATTATCCGGATAATCTACATCTTTCAGACCTTCCAGAAGCTTATCTGCATACTGGGTGATCCTTAAATACCATACATCTTTGGATTTCTGAACAACATCGCTGTGGCAGATATCACATTTACCGCCCTGGCTGTCTTCATTGGAAAGGACTACTTTACAGTGCGGGCAGTAGTTAACCAGTGTTCTGTCTCTGAATACAAGACCTTTTTCGAACATTTTCAGGAAAATCCACTGTGTCCATTTGTAGTAGTCTTCATCTGTTGTATCGATCACACGGTTCCAGTCAAAGGAAAATCCAACTTTCTTTAACTGGTTTGAGAATCTCTTGATGTTCTCATCTGTGATGATACGTGGATGTGTTCCGGTCTTTACTGCGTAGTTCTCTGTCGGGAGACCAAATGCATCAAATCCGATCGGGAAAAGTACATTATAGCCTTCCATACGACGTTTTCTGGAAATAACCTCCAGACTGGAATATGCTTTGATATGTCCTACGTGCATACCGGCACCGCTTGGATATGGGAACTCTACCAGACCATAGAATTTAGGTTTGTCACTGTTATCTTTGGCTTCGAAGACTTTGGCTTCTTCCCATTTTGCCTGCCACTTAGGCTCGATCTTTTTAAACAAGTATTTCATCTCTATACTTCCTCCAACATTTTGCTATATCTAAAAATTCATTTTAATTCAATGGCGCCGGTTTGTCAATGTAACGTTTCGCAGTATTGGCTGTTTTTACGATAAAAATGGGACCTATTTTATAGTTACTACCAGTGAACAGTAAAAACAGGACATCTCACATTTCTGTCAAATGTCCTGTCTTCTTTATTTCTTATATACTTACATCTAATTCATAGCGCTGATATATTTATCTGCTGCCTCTCTGTCGGTAACCGCCAGCCTCTTATTATTCTTCAGCTTTATCCACTTTGCTTGCTCTTGCTTCAATCTCTTTTGCTTGGATATCGTTCGGAGCCTGCTCGTAGCGTGCGAATTCATAGGAGAATTCTCCGCTTCCACCTGTCATAGAACGAAGATCTGTGGAATATCCATAAATCTCAAGCTGTGGAACATCTGCCTCAATAATGGTATTGCCCTGATGATCAGGAGTCATACCAAGAACACGGCCACGACGTTTGTTCAGGTCGCCCATAACATCACCGGTAAATTTATCCGGAACAGTTACTTTCATAGATACGATTGGCTCTAAGAGTACAGGTGATGCATCCATAAAGCCTTTCTTAAATGCAAGAATCGTTGCCATCTTGAATGCCATTTCTGAGGAGTCTACCGGATGATAAGATCCATCATATAAGGTAGCTTTCACACCAACTACAGGATATGCAGCCAGAGGTCCTTTTAATACGCATTCCTGAAGACCTTTCTCAACTGCCGGGAAGTAGTTCTTCGGAACTGCACCACCAACTACAACCTGTTCAAATTCATAAGGTGTCTCCAGATCGCCTGATGGCTCGAAACGCATCTTAACATGTCCATACTGTCCATGTCCACCGGACTGTTTCTTATGTTTGCCTTCTACATCTGCATTCTTACGGATCGTCTCACGGAACGGAACCTTCGGTTTGCTCAGCTCAACATCTACTTTGTAGCGTTCTTTTAATTTATTCATAACGATATCGAGATGCTGATCACCGATACCATAGATAAGGCTCTGACGGTTTGCACTGTCATTTACTACACGAAGTGTCTTGTCTTCACTCATCATCTTCGCAAGTGCCTGGGAAATCTTATCCTCATCACCCTTCTTCACTGCTTTAAATCTCTTGCAGGTATATGGTGTGGAAAGGAGTGCCTTCGGATAAAGAATCGGATTTGCTTTTGTCGCAAGGCTGTCACCAGTCTGTACGCTGTTTAATTTGGCAATTGCACCAATATCACCGGCATGAAGTTCCGGAACCTCGATCGGTTTGGATCCTTCAAGTACATATAATTTATTCAGACGTTCTTCTTCGCCTTTCTCTACGTTTAATAAAGTGTCATCGGATTTGATAACACCGGAGCATACTTTAATAAGAGAATATTTGCCAAGGAACGGGTCTGCAATTGTTTTCCACACATATGCGGATTTCACTTTCGTGAAGTCGTAGTTTGCTTCAAAGATCTCATTTGTCTTCTGAGCGATTCCGTTGCAGGAGCGTTTGTCCGGGCTTGGGAAATATCCGCAGATATCATCCAGTAAGTTGGATACACCGCGAAGATTGATCGGTGAGCCCATGCATACAGGTACGATAGATGCTTCCTGTACGTTCATTGCAAGTGCTGCGGAAACCTCTGTTACCGAGAATGTATCACCTTCAAAATAACGGTCCATGAATTCCTCGCTGGTCTCTGCAACAGATTCCATAAGGATATCATGATATTTCTCCAGATATTCATCCAGGTATTCAGGAATCTCGCATTCCTCTTTCTTACCTTTATCTATGTATTTACGTCCTGCCTGTTTTACAACATTTACATATCCTACAAATTTGCCGTCTTCACGAATCGGGAAGTGAAGCGGTGCGATCTTCTTGCCGTAGAGTTCAGTGAGCTGTTCTACTACTTTACGGTAGCTGACATCATCTACGTCCATATCTGTGACAAAGATCATTCTCGGAAGTTTATATTTCTCACATAAGTTCCATGCCTTCTGTGTTCCAACCTGAACGCCTGCTTTACCGGAAACTACAATGATCGCTGCATCTGCTGCGCTTACTGCTTCTTCTACTTCGCCTACGAAATCGAAATATCCGGGAGTATCCAGCACATTGATCTTTACCTTATCCCATGGTACCGGAATCAATGTGGTAGAAATGGAAAAATGTCTCTTAATCTCTTCTTTGTCATAATCGCTGACAGTATTTCCGTCTTCTACTCTTCCGAGACGGTTAGTCATTCCTGCTAAGTAAGCCATTGCTTCTGCCAGTGTAGTTTTGCCAGCGCCCCCATGACCTAAAAGGACTACATTTCTAATTCGGTCAGTTCTAAATACATCCATGTTGCGTACCTCCCTGTTTGTCTGTTATGTTATTGCCGCCTGTAACGTCCGCAGCAACGATATGGCTATATATTACTAAATTTTTTTATATTTTTCAAGTATTTTATGAAATTTTAACATCTTTTTTTGTGAACTTCTTGTAAATTGATGAGCATTTTATATATTTTCAGTAATTTTCACGGATCTCGACTGTGAATTTTATCTCAAACGTGCAGCTGGCTGACTATTTTGATTGTACGAATATTTATAGTGCATTGTTTTTTTCAGTTGACTATAGCAGTCCTAGAGCGTGTCTGAAAAAGGCTTTCTGCAAGATGTGCGTCACAATTTGTGGGATATTTTGCCCGGATGAGGGCGCCGTAGCGGGCTACGGCAACTGAATTCGGGTGAAATATCCCGCAAAGTGGGGCGTGTAGATTGCGGGAATGATTTTTCAGACACACTCTAGTAACCAGAGTGCGAAAGACATGGAAGATATCTGCATATGATACGGCGTCCGCTTTGTCGCTTTAAATTATTTATGTATAAAAGTGCCGTATGAATTGACTTTTCAAATCATATCCTTTAAAATAGTAAATTATGAAATCATGTAACTGTTCCGTATTTTCACAGTTACGAATAATGTTACCTGAAAGGATGCAAAAACCACTATGAAAACTATCGGTTTTATCGGTCTCGGACTGATTGGCGGATCAATTGCCAAGGCCATCCGAAAATACCATGAAGACTACCGACTTCTTGCTTATGATCAGGATCGGGAAACACTTGCTGTAGCAGTAAGCAGCAATATGATCGATGCTGTATGCGAAGAACATGATGAACGTTTCAGGAGCTGCGATTATATTTTCCTGTGTGCTCCTGTAGAATTCAATGTAAAATATCTTGAATATTTCAAAGACAATATCGGTCCTGACACGATCCTCACAGATGTTGGAAGTGTCAAGGGCATTATCCATAAAGAAGTAGAACGTCTTGGAATGGAATCCCGTTTTATCGGAGGTCATCCAATGGCCGGTTCTGAGAAGACCGGATTCGAAGCTTCCAGTGACCGTCTGATTGAGAATGCTTACTATATTATTACTCCGGGCGGTGAAGTTGCACTGGAACGCCTGACAGATTTCACAGAGATGATTTCTTCCCTTGGTGCGATCCCGATGGTCCTTACAAGTGAAGAACACGATTTCATCACTGCCGGAGTCAGCCATCTGCCTCATATTATTGCTTCTGCACTGGTAAATCTTGTCAATATGCTGGACAGCGATCAGGAATACATGAAAACGATTGCAGCCGGAGGTTTCCGTGATATCACACGTATTGCTTCTTCTTCTCCAATTATGTGGGAGCAGATCTGTGTGGAAAATAATCAGAATATCTCCAATGTTCTGGATGACTACATCCGCCTGCTGGTTCAGATCAAATGTTTTGTGGATAACAAGGACTCCAGGAGTCTGTATCAGATGTTTGCAAGTTCCAGGGATTACCGTGATTCTATTGATGTGGTAGACAATGGTCTGCTGAAAAAAGCTTATGTCCTGTATCTTGATATTGCGGATGAGGCCGGCGGTATTGCTACGATTGCCACTATCCTTGCGATGGAGAAGATCAGCATTAAAAATATCGGTATCATTCACAACCGTGAATTCGAGGAAGGTGTCCTCAAAATTGAATTCTACGACGGAATCTCTATGGAAAAGGGTGCCGCACTCCTTAAAAAAAGAAATTATATTGTCTACGAACGCTAAACAGATCACCCTTTGACATTCATTTCAAAAATATTTTGTCAAAAGCAGATTGCTATAAATAGCTGCAGGGAAATACAGAAATATTATAAAAACAGGCAGGAATCAAACATGGAAATAAAAAAACAGACAAACCTCAGAGGAGAACTCACTGTACCCGGAGATAAATCCATTTCCCATCGTGCAGTCATGTTCGGTTCTCTTGCACAGGGTACTACAAAGATCACACATTTTCTTGAGGGAGCTGACTGTCTCTCTACTATCTCCTGTTTCCGGAAAATGGGAATCGATATTGAAAGAAATGCTTCCGAAATCCTCGTTCATGGAAAGGGACTTCACGGACTCAGTGCTCCGTCTGAAACTCTGGATGTGGGAAACAGCGGGACTACCACAAGACTGATCTCCGGAATTCTGGCAGGACAGTCTTTTACCAGCGAATTAAACGGTGACGCTTCCATTCAGTCCCGTCCAATGAAAAGGATTATGACTCCTCTTCTGTCTATGGGCGCTGATATCGTGAGTCTTAGAGGCAATGGATGCGCACCTTTGCGTATTACAGGAAAGCCTTTACATGCCGCTCATTATCAGTCACCGGTTGCTTCCGCACAGGTAAAATCCTGCGTGCTTCTGGCTGGTATGTATGCAGATGGGATCACCAGCGTTACTGAGCCGGTACTTTCCAGAAATCATACAGAAATCATGCTGAATTATTTCGGCGCAAATGTGACTTCCCAGGGAACAACTGCTTCTATTGAACCGGAGCCTGTACTGAACGGACGCGAGATTAAAGTTCCCGGAGATATTTCTTCTGCTGCTTACTTTATCGCAGCAGGGCTTCTTACTCCCGGAAGTGAGATTCTTCTTAAAAATGTAGGCATTAATCCAACCAGAGACGGAATGCTTCGTGTATGCAAGGCTATGGGGGCTGATATTACTCTGCTGAATGCAAGTACAGAGGGTGAGCCTACCGCTGACCTGCTGATCCGCACAAGCAGTCTTCACGGAACCACTGTTGAGGGTGAGATCATCCCCACACTGATCGATGAAATCCCGATGATCGCTGTAATGGCAGCTTTTGCAGAGGGGACTACTGTTATCAGGGACGCACAGGAGCTGAAGGTAAAAGAATCCGACCGTATCGCAGTGGTAACAGAAGGGCTGAAACGCATGGGAGCTGATATTCAGCCGACTGATGACGGAATGATCATCCATGGAGGAAAGCCACTTCATGGTGCCGAGATCAATTCTTATCTTGATCACCGTATTGCCATGTCCTTTGCTGTTGCAGGTACAATTTGTGACGGTACACTTACTATCAAAGATGGGGACTGCGTTAAAATTTCCTATCCGGAATTCTATGAAGATCTGTACTCTCTCGGAAAATAGCAACTGTCATTTATAATTATGCTGCTGTCAACATATCATTTTTTTATGTTTGTTGACAGCAGCATAATTTTTACTGTTCACCTGTAATATCCCGCAAGATGTTTTTTATCCTGCATATCTTTTGTCTTTCTGTACATACTTTTCATAACAAAGCATAATTTGCAATTCCTGTTTAAAGTATCTTCATACTCTCTCAGATTGTATTTTTATAGATACTTGAGAAATTTTATCCAAAATAGTCTTTTCTTTTTCCGATAAATCGGTTATAATGTGAATCGTCAGAAGATTGTTATTATTTTAACATTATTCGATTTGTTTTACTATAGCAGGATTTCACACTCTGATGGTCTGGATTAAGATGCATTATTTATGAGGATTGCTATAAACACTGATATTATAATTTTCACGGTGCGTATACCATACAGGTATACAGCCAGAGAGGAGCTAACATTTATGAAAATCTTATTTTACGGCACAAAAAACTACGACGAAGAATTTTTCGAGAAGCTTCTTCCTTCCTATCCGGGAATTACAATTAAATTTACCGAAGCAAATATTCACGAAGAAACTGCTTCCCTTGCAAAAGGATATGAGGCAATCTGCGCTTTTGTAAACGCTGATCTGAGCACTCCTGTTATCGAAGAGCTGAATGCTCAGGGTGTAAAACTGATCCTTATGCGCTGCGCAGGATATAACAATGTAGATCTGGAAACTGCTCACAAATTCGGAATGAAGGTTCTGCGTGTTCCGGGATATTCTCCGGAAGCTGTGGCTGAGCATGCAATGGCACTTGCGCTGACCGCAAACCGCCATACACATAAAGCATACATCAAATGCCGCGAAAACAACTTCTCTTTAAGTGGTCTGATGGGACTTAATTTCTATCAGAAAACTGCCGGAATCATTGGTACCGGAAAAATTGGCCAGGCAATGGCAAAAATCTGCAAAGGTTTTGGTATGAGAGTTATCGCTTACGATCTTTTCCCGAATAAGAGCCTGGATTATCTGGAATATGTATCTCTGGATGAGCTTCTGGCAACCAGTGATCTCATCAGTCTTCACTGCCCGCTTACAGAAGAAACCAAACACATCATCAATGAAGAAACTATCGCCAAAATGAAAGATGGTGTAATTCTTGTAAACACTTCCCGCGGCGGCCTGATCAAGACAGAGGACCTGATCTCCGGAATCCGTGATCATAAGTTCTTTGCAGTAGGACTGGATGTTTATGAAGAAGAAACTGATTTCGTATTCGAGGATATGTCCGAGCGTATTCTGCAGAGCTCCATTACCCAGCGTCTGCTCTCCTTCCCGAATGTAGTGATGACTTCTCATCAGGGATTCTTTACAAAAGAAGCACTGACTAACATTGCCGAGACTACTCTCGAAAATGCGAAAGCATTTATGGATGGGAACGAACTGAAGAACGAGGTTCTTTCCTGATAATTACAGAAATATGATCAGGGGGCTGTCGCAATAATAATTCCAGCGACAGCCCCCTTGTGATTATTTTTCAGTTTTCGTTTCTGATTTCGTTGTATCTGCAGAATCTGATGTTTCAGTTTTATCCGCAGATTTTTTTGCAGAAGAATCTGAAGTTTCTGCTTTATCTGTATTTTCCGTTTTATCTGTAGTTTCTGTTGCATCTGTAGTATCTGTAATGTCAGCGGTTTCTTCCTCAGGCTCATCAATCTGTTTCATATCCTCGTCAGAAGTATCTGCATCCATTTCATTCAGCTCTTCTTCTGTCAGCGGTTCAAGATCATCCTGATAAATTTCCTTATTTGTAATATCATCTTCTGACTTCTTCCCACATCCGGCAAGACCGATGGATGCCAGAAGCATTCCTGTAATCATAAAGTATTTTATTTTTTTCATTTTAATCATCCTTTCGTCTGTTCCACATAACACAAATGGTGTTTCATTTTCAGATAATATTTATTCTGCTGTTCTCAATCTGCCTGCCAGATCTTTTATTTCCTGTATGATATCTTCTCTGTCTCTGACCGGCACTTTGTCTGTACGGTTCACATATACAGTCCCCAGACTGTCACAGCTCATCTGACGAAGCAGCATCTCTGCCGTACTTTCCGCTTTTTCTCTGGGTCCGATACTTCCTGCTGTCAGCAGAACTGCTCCTGTTTTCTTCTTAGGAACAGGTTCTTCTTTACGGATATATCTTGCACTGAAATAGGTCTGCAGTCTGCTCATCACAGCAAGAAGCATTCCCGTAACCTCCTCAAAATATACAGGAGATGCCATAATAATATGGTCACATTCTTCAATGTACGAAAGAACCTCCTGCCATTCATCTTTGACTGCGCATCCTGCATGGTCAAAACACCATCTGCAGTCTATACACGGTCGGATATCTGCCCTGTAGGCATTAACCACCTTAAAATCCCCTCCAAGATTTTCCTGCAGAGTCCGGATCATATATGCAGTTTCACCGTTCTTTCGCGGTGAACCGTTGAATATCAATGTTTTCATCTTTATTTTTCCTCATATTCTTTCCTGAGAAGTGCTATCTCACGTACCCATCTCTCATTATCTTTGAATGCTTTCAGAGCATGTTTCATACGCTTTAGAGCGTGTCTGAAAAAGGCTTTCTGCAAGATGTGCGTCACAATTTGTGGGA
>OGZZ01001478.1_pt1 | contig 16968 bp, 10 predicted proteins | sample 1577021 | NCBI WGS metagenome assembly OGZZ01 (sample SAMEA3541526, study PRJEB24748) | human gut metagenome | biome: human gut; feature: human-associated habitat; material: faeces | place: China | collected 2012
AAAAAGAAATTCCCCTCCACATCTGTCACTGTTCCATTCGCTCCGCCTTTCTCTCTGATTGTCGCTCCGATAAGTGGTTCACCATAGGTATCGATGACCCGCCCCCTCACCGTAAAATTGGCAGAGGAGACTTTCACACATTCTTTCGACCCCGGCCGTGAAGCATAACAACCTTCTTCAAAGAAAGATAACAAGCTTATAAAACAGCAACTTATAATTATTCTTGTTTTCAACAGCATTTCAATAAGTTGTTTTTCACCATCTCCGTGCAAAAATAGCCAAATATTTTTAAATTTGTTTTTTTCCGTAACTATTTTGAGGGAAAAGAATAGATTCGTTATTTTTGTAGGAAATTACATCAATATGGAGATTGAAATCGAAAAACATCCTTTAGAACCCTTTCTCCCGCCAAAAGCAAAGCTGCTGATGCTGGGAAGTTTTCCGCCACAAAGAAAACGGTGGTCGATGGATTTTTATTATCCGAACCTGAACAATGATATGTGGCGCATTGTCGGACTCTTGTTTTTCGGAGATAAAGATCACTTTCTGAACGATACGCAGAAAGCATTCTGCCGGGAACAGATTATTGACTTCCTGAATGAAAAAGGAATCGCCCTGTTCGATACAGCCTCATCTATCCGGCGTCTGCAGGATAACGCTTCGGACAAATTTCTGGAAGTGGTGCAGCCGACGGACATTGCCGCATTACTCCGCCAACTTCCCGAATGCAGAGCAATCGTCACCACCGGACAGAAGGCAACGGATACGCTTCGTGCACAACTGGAAGTGGAAGAACCGAAAGTAGGAGACTATGCCGAATTTGTGTTTGAAGGACGGGCGATGAGACTCTACCGGATGCCTTCTTCCTCACGGGCGTACCCGCTTGCATTAGATAAAAAAGCCGCCGCCTATCGGATTATGTATCAGGATTTGCAGATGGTTATTTAGGTAATAGGTATTAAGTAATAAGTATTAGGTATTAATCGATAAATAGTATATAGTATGACACCTTTATTTTTGCAATATCCGGCGTGCAGTACATGCCAGAAAGCTAAGAAATGGCTAATCGAAAATAACATTGAGTATACTAACCGGCTCATTGTGGAAGATAACCCTACAGTGGAAGAGTTGAAAACGTGGATTCCACGAAGCGGATTGCCAATAAAGAAATTCTTCAACACAAGTGGTTTGGTATATAAAGAGCTGAAACTGAGCGAGAAGCTGCCTTCCATGACTGAGGAAGAACAAATCGCATTGCTGGCAACGAACGGTAAGCTGGTGAAACGCCCGTTAGTAGTGACAGACAGCTTCGTTCTGGTAGGTTTTAAGCCCGATGAATGGGAAAAATTAAAATAATTGGAAATTTATTTACCCTAATATTTGCTGGTTCGGAAGTTTATACTACCTTTGCAGCCGCAAACACGGGAGTAGCTCAGTTGGTAGAGCACCGGTCTCCAAAACCGGGTGTCGGGAGTTCGAGCCTCTCCTCCCGTGCAAGGTCAAATAGCTGTAAGTTAATAACTTACGGCTATTTTCCGTTTATAGGTCGGACAAGTACCGGACACTTTATTTAATATGAATGTTTAATTGTACTACGTTTCTGTTTACAAAAACGTAGAAAAAAATGTGTTCAACTAAAAGACGGGGTGCCTCATTAAATAGTATAATACCCTACACTTTGCCCAAACTTCACACCGGGAAAAATTGGTATATTGATTTCAAAGCTTACGATCCTTTGGAACAAAAAATGAAACGAAAAAAATATATGCTGGATAGCATAGATAAAATTAGTGTCCGGAAAAAGAGGGCTACGGAATTAATTGCAAATATAAGTCGGCAACTCTTATCCGGTTGGAATCCATGGGCAGATACTTCAAATTCCCGCCAATATACATTGTTCGATGATGTTGTGGAATTATACAATAAATATCTAATTAAATTCCATAAGTCCAAAGTGTTTAAAGAAAGTACCTTTGCAGACTATAAAAAAAGAATTAGGGTGTTATCAGAATACAACAAAAAGCGTTTCAATCCTATAATATATATTTATCAGTTTGATAAGACTTATGCAAGTGATTTCTTGGATTATATTCTTATTGATCGTGATTCATCAGCTCGCACAAGGAATAATTATCGAACCTGGTTATCATCTTTTGGCAGCTGGTTATTAGAAAAACAGTATATAGACAAAAACCCCGTAGAGAATATCAAATCATTGTCGGAAGACAAAAAGAAACGGGACGCATTGTCCGCCAATGATCTACAGAAGCTTAGAACATATTTAGAAAAAAATAATCCGTACTTTCTCCTACTTTGCCAGTTTGCATATTATACCCTTATTCGTCCAGATGAGCTTTCAAATATTCAATTATCCGATATCTATATTAAAGATCAAAAAGTATTTATCCCTTCAAGTATATCTAAAAACCGCAAAGACGGTATGGTAGGATTAAACGATATCTTAATAAAATCTATGCTCGAACTTAAAATATTCAATTATAGCAATGATTGTTACTTATTCGGGAAAGATTTCAAACCCTCAAAAGAGAAATCGACACCACGCACTTACAGGACTTATTTCAATAAAGTACGTACGTTACTTAAATTCCCTGACTCCTACCAGTTTTATTCCCTAAAAGATACCGGTATTCGCGATTTGGCAAATTCAGCCGGGATTGTTATTGCACGCGATCAAGCAAGACATTCGGATATTTCTACCACAAATAAATATCTAAAAGGAGAAGCGTTGCCAGTACATGAAGAGACAAAACATTTTGAAGGACTTTTTTAAATCAGGGGGAAACGTGTTTCCCGCTTCCCCCTTTCGCTTTTCTACTCCAACGTATAAACACTCCAGTCTATCGCCTTTTTAAGTTCCCAGCCTTCCTTTTGCGTCTCCTGTATATGTTTCACGGCACCGGTGTAAAACTCTTGTAGTTGCTGCATGCTTGCAAACTCGTAAAACGTCGGGTTGTCTTCTTCCCCGAGCTTGAAAGTAACAGGAAGGTTTTCCCCGCCTGTCTGCAAGGCAAGATCGTACGCCGTCTTATAATTCATCTGGTTCTCCATGGAAAGCCAGACTTTCAGGCCGTTCCATATGTACCCGCTTTCGATCGTGTCGGTTATCTTCCGGTTATACCATTCATTAATAACCGCCTTGATTTCTGCCAGTGCGGGTAGATGATCGAACGTCTCTTCCATGTAACTACGTTGGACTCCTTCTGCTGTCTCTGTTTCCTGGTAATCCCACGTAATACGCCAGATTCCCCGGCGGCGGTTGGTACATCTTACCGGTTCCGCCTTGCTGTCTGCATAAATTCGTATCATTTCAAGTAAAATGTATAATTATCAATCCTTTTTCACTTACTTCACCTTCGCAATGTGCTTCAAAAGGCAGTTCTCCGTCTCTTGCCGCTGATTCACAAATGAAAAGGGTTTCCTCAAGGCTGGTAAAATACTTTCTCTCCTTGCCGTCGAGTTCCAGCTTTATAACAGTCCGGTTTCCGTTTTTCGTCGGAACATCCTTTTCATAATCAAGTACGATCACATCCTTGTTCATCAGTTCGGGCGACTTGATCCTTGCCCCGGTAAATCGTTTCCGTCCGTCTTTAGGCTTATACTTGTAGCCCAGATCTTTTAATTTTTTCATTTTCTTTCCTGTTAGTTTATAAAATAAGTTCTTGCAATCAGCATGTTTTGTAAGCCCGTAAAATGAAGCGGTTAACTCCTGCCTACGTTTCTTGCTTTTAACCTTGTGCATCTTGCGGGCGAACTTTTGTTTGTTACGCTTCCTTAACCGCACATGATCCGGGCGGGTTACATATCCCAGAAAGTCGATACCTTCGGTAATCGGGAAAACGGTATCATTACTTTTAATCTCCAGGCGGGCTTTACGGGCCTGTTCATGAATGATATCCCTAACCTTCCAAAGGTATTTCTTACTACCGGAAAGCACCAGACCGTCGTCACAATACCGGTAATAGTGTGCTACTGCCTCCTGATCCTTTAACCGGTGATCCAGATAAATAGACAGAAGCAAATTACAAAGCCCCTGCGATGATCTTAGTCCGATACTCACGCCTTTAGGCATCATGCGGATGCACTCTTCCAGGATTCCGATCAATATTTTATCCTTGAACATCTTTTTCACTGCATCCAGCAAAACGTCCTGGTCTACGCTCTCATAGAATTTCGTTATATCGAACTGGTACCCGAACAGGGTTCCTTCGGGATCAGCTTTTATATCTTTAACGATATACTGTAAAAGGTCATGCGTACCCCTGTTTTTAATGGATGCGGAAGTAGTCCGGATAAAACGTACTTTCAAATGCCGGTCCACCACATTCATAACAGCGTTAAGAACGATCCTGTCTTCCAGGGAAACCGATTGTACGATCCTTACCTTCGGCCCGTCGTCTACGGTCATTTCCCGATATCCTCCGAGCTTGAACCGCCCACTCCTGATCCGCTGCCTGATCCTCTCTACCGCCTTCGGAACATCCGCCAGTATTCTACGCCCGGCAAAGCTGCGCTTTCGTCTTCTTTTGCGCAATACCGTTTTTATGGCGTCCTCTATATTGGAGTCCTCGACAATCTCTTCTATAATATTATCTTCTCTCCACATGATAATTAAATTAGCCTTCAATTCCCCGGGCCGGGCTTCTTCGAAAAAAGTTCCTACCAAACCCCATTGCCCTGCGCTTTATTTTTCCCCTTTCCAGCCGTAAACGGCTGCTGTTGGCGAGGCTCATTCCTCTTGGCTCCACATCGGGGACACGTCCCCACCGTTGTACGCCAATTTTTAAGGCTTATGCGCTTTTTCTTTATTCTAATTGTTTGCAAGCCGAACGCCGATGTTCGCATTCGTGTTCGATGAATCGTTATTCGCGTTCGCATACGAAACACCGCCTAACGCGTTCGCGTTGTTGTTCGACCGATACACCACACGAGTGTATATGAGGAAATCCGCCTTTGTATTTTCAGGAAGCACCGGCACCCGTCTTACTTCCGGACGCCCGCGCTACCCGCACAACGTTTTACGTTGCTATTTTTTTATTTTAATCAGCCTGATTTATGGCTTTAAAGGCCGCGACGCTACCCGCCCAGCGTATTATGCCCCTGAAGGCAAGCCGAACGCCGAGGCCCGCAAGCGTGAACGATGAATCGTAACTCGCGCTCGCACACGAAACACCGCCCAACGCGTACGCGCCGCTGTACGACCGATACACCACACGAGAAAGCCCGGTACCTACATAGAACCTGTCGAACCAATGTGAAGAAGTGGAACCGCCTTCTTTGGCTGCAATCAAATCCATATACCGGCCCCAAACCATGTGGGTAGGATAAATATCCGCATTATAAACAGTAATTCCCTGTACAACGCGTTCCGTTCCGTCCGGCATGGTAATAAACCACCTTCCGTCCGCTGCTGTCTTGTTTACCGTGACATACTGCAACCATTCCGCCTTGTTTCCCTGGAAATTTTCATATCCCAGTACATTGACGGACTGATAATTTACACCGTCCCGGTAAGCACCTTCCGCCTGTGGATTGGAACCGCCCTTTTCTTTATAATAAGAAACCGTATCACGTATTCCCAACGCATTTGTAAGGCCCGTCACTTTCTGGTAATTGTTTGTTCCATATCCGCAAACTCCCTGCGAATCGGTATTACCGTATTTAAAGAAATGCAGATTACCCACGTCCTTGTGCATTTCCCAGTCAAACAGCTGGAAACCTTTGCCTCGGTTCTGGGCGTATTTGATTGCCTGGGCTTGTGAAATGGTTCCTACACTTGAAACACCACTGACAGAACGCAACACATCATCAATCAAGTAGGCTTCATAAGCACCGCCCAGGCATTCCGTATGCTCTACCCAGTCCGGCTCGATCGCTTCTACACTTTCCGACGTTGTGAGTAAAACGAAATCGAATGTCGCCGAATTAAGGAAGGTAAAGGCCAGTTTCGTTGCCCCTACAGGAACGGCACAAAACAAGTACATACCATTGATAAAACCGTTCGCGTTTGAAACGCTGACCCGACTTACTATTTTGCCCGTATCATCTATAAATACAGCCCCGTAAAGAGTGGAAGCCAGACCGGGAAAACGAACCTGCTTGTAATCCCGAACATCCACCAGGGCGAACGATCCGGATTCGTATTCGTTCTTTGCCTCTTCAATGGTCGTGTAATCCGTATTCTTACGAATCCCGATCCCTTCCGTTACGTCCAGCTCTTCACGGGTAAATTTTACACTGGTGTACCCTGCCGCTGCCGGCGCATCCTCATTACTTGAAATAAAACCGTAAAGACATTGATTCAGCACGTCCGTTACTCCCTTGTACCAGTAATGAGGTTCATATACGTAAACTTCGCCTTCCGATCCGGTTAATACTGCATCCGTGGCGTTCTCCACATTCTCACTATCGGCGTATTTGTTCCGGTTCTCATCATGAAGCGGATAACAGGTCATTTCACCTTCCGCCGTCTTTTTGGCCAGAACGCAAGGCCTTTTCGCCAACACTTCCAGGATATGGGAAGACGGGGTAAATTCCGTATTATAGTCATATCCGGTTGAGTTATCCAGATTCGTAATCTTTTCCCCGTCTCCTACCGTCTGATCTATTTTTATACCGACAAACTGCGGCTGAATGATATTCAGTTCCGGGAAATGTGCACAGGTGGCGGCGTACTCTTCATCCGACATGGACTGGGTGAGCCGGTACGTACCTACCAGGCGGCACGTCTGCACGTTTCCCCCGTCTTCATCAACGCCGCCCATTGTCATAAGCCTGCGAAGCAAATTACCGTTCCCGTCCATATCTATACCGGTAATTCGTAGATAGCTGGTCGCGCTGCATTGCTGTAACAACGTGTTCCAGTCGATCAGGCTACAGTTATCAATCACAAGGCGCGTGATATTTGCCGTGCCTTCCAGCTGCAGCCCAGCATTGGTTAGTTTGTTCAGGTACCGGAGTTCCAGCGTCTGCAAAGTTGCGGGAAGGACGCAAACGGCCAGAGGCGCACCGCCGGCGAATGTCACACCGGTAAGGGATGTATCACCGGCCAGGAAGGTCTCAAGTTTAGCATTGCTTGAAAGGTCCATACCGGTAAAGGAAGAGGATTTAAGCCCGGATATGTCGAGTTTTCGAAGATTACGGCAATTACCCACCAGAAGGGCGTTAAGTGTCGTTTGTCCGGCCTCACAACTAATATTCAGATCACGCAAGGCCGTACAGTTATTCAGGTTCAATGTGCCGACAATGGCGTGGCTTACATCCGTCAGATCAAGCCCGCGAATACGGCTTGCACCGTAGAAATATTGCGGATCGTTTACAATCAAATCCGTGTCCATTGTCAGTTCCACCACACTACCGGCCGTTTCTGCAAGTACCGCGCTTTGATGCGGTGTTCCGGACGTGTACCCGTACCCGTAATAATACCGTTCGGAGGCTGTAATCCGAACTTTCCGGTTATCGTTTCCGAACTTATACCCGAAATAAGCCGCGAAGCTGTCACGACGATAAGTACCGGCCACGTACTGACTATCCAAAAGGGCGAAACGGTTCTGAATGGTATAAGTACGGTGCGCGTAACGGCTGCCCTGCAAGGCATACAGATAATTATAATAACTGGTTCCGCTGCCGGTTGTCACCCCTTCGGTAAGCGGAAGGATATATTTATACTCCGAATCCTTGTTATAAATCCGCTCGCACCAGTTACCCATTTGCTCCTCGTTAAATACTTGCAGGACATATTCAAGGCTCATATTACTACGCAAGGTTTCTGCCACTTCACGCAATTTGTCCGGACAAGATCGTACCAGTTCCCATAAAACGGAATCATGGCCGGCAAAAGCATAACTACCGATACTATCGTCAAAACTTGCGTGGGTAATGGTATATTCGTATTTCAGTACCGAATCATTACGCACACCGAACAACGTGTCCATATCGTAAGGAAGGAAATACCAGATCAGGCCGTCCCAGGTCGCCAGCATCATATTTTTTGCCCGGTTATCCACGGCCATAAAGTAATCGGTAATCAGATACCATGCAAACGGGCTGTCATTACCGAAATACTGGTTATATTCCGCCAGGAATTTGGCGGGATTACCTTTACATGAATCTACCCAGTTCCAAAGTCTTATAACTGCCGCCTTGTCGTCCTCGTGTGCATCCGCCCAGGTAGTATCTGCTTTGAAACGAAATTCCAGCGCATCATCAAAAGAAGACATGTCGGTAGTCCCGAACAAACAAAGGGCCTCGGAGTTATTCAGGAACTCCAGACAGATACATTTGTTACGCTGCCCGTTCAGGGACGCTTCGTCGTTGAATCCTTCAATTCCTTCAAAACCGTAAATGATCGCACTTTCCGACTTCTCATTATTGAAATTGTATTTTCCCAGATAAGTATTCGTACCGGTGCCGTCGTTATCATAAAACAGGTCCATAGGGAAACCGTCTACACCTATACGTACGTCATATTCCCCCTTATATGCAGCCTGCGGCGGCGTCAACCACCCGCACTTCTTCCAAATGTCATTCACAATACGCACCGCACCGGTATTATGTGTACCGGAAGAATCGGAAAAGTCCGCTTTCAAACAGAATATACTGATCGGCCGTGCTCCCGGTTTGAAACTGTATTCAAGAGACGGCACATCCACGCCGTTAACTTCCAGCGTGGTACCGTATTTCTCCAAGCGCAAGAAATAAAGACGGTAATTCTTACGCGGATAAGTGGTGGATGATGTACCTTGTATTCTTAGACCGACATTCCTTGCTACAAAGTCATACTCCTTACCGTACGGGCTATAAAAATAGATATCGACCGGGACCTCGAATTTCTTGTTATTGGTGGCGTTGACAAGGTTCACATCGCCGACAATTCGCATAACCGCCTTTCCTTGGGCGCGTAGCTTGTCTATGTCGATATCCGTACCGTTGTCCCCCGTAACATCGTTCTTTTCAAATAACAGGACCATTTCGTCCGACGTAGTCCGGTCTACCATGTAATTGTTCAGTTCTTCATCATCCGTAAGCGCACGGTTATAAATACGGAAATTCCTGATCTCCACATCCGCCGTATCACTGAATAAACGGATGTTCACCGGTTCCGCCTGCAGTAGTCCTTCGGTAGCCCCATACTGTACAGCCCCGCAACGGATTCCGTTTACATAAAGTTCCAGCAACCGTTTGCCAGCCTTGGACCCGACAATAAAGGCTATTTTCAGGTTCATATCACTTGCAAACTTTGTACTTACTTCCGTACCGCCAGAAACACGCATAAGGGCCTGCTCCGTTGTCATTTGGAAACCGATATCGCCGGCCATACAGTCCAGTATTACCCCCTGCCGGTCCGTTACCGACGAACAAAGAATCTCCATTTCATAGGTAGCCCCGGTAGTGGTTGCATCTGTGGAGAACGGCTGGTACCCGATTTCAATCTTCGCGCCTCCTGTAAGTTTCAGGGCGTCACCCGTCCAGCCGTTGCTGTTCCAGTCGAAACCCGCAAACGTTGTATGTATGTCGCCATAATCCCAGGCTCCCGGATCGGATTCACTGTTACTCCGCCCGGCTGCCGAAAGTTTCAGTACAAGCCCGGCAGTAGTTTCTTGCAAGTCGATGCCGCTTTCCGTCACGTCGATATAAAACGGGTATTCCGTGGCTCCCGTCTTAAATTTCATATTGATTTCACCCTGTTCCGTAAAACGGTTGGTATATGTCTGCGTAGTACGGGCCACACTGACAGACTGCGTTTTCACCCCGTCCCGGTAAACGTCCACTTTGGCCGGCGTCGCGGCGGGATCATAAGCCACAAAGTTAAATTTCACCTGTTCGTACTGCCCCGCTTCCAGGCGCGGAACAAGATGATCCTCCGTAAAAATACGGCCGTCCGGAAAACTTATCATCGTGCCGATGAACGGTGCCGATCCTCCGGATTTCAGGATATCAATGTAGATACTTTCAGACTTTAACACGAGATCGGCGGAAGCCTCCATTTCGGCAACCATTTGAACGGTATTCCGACCGGTTACAAGCGAAGACGGGGACAAACTGAAACTGCCGTTTGTCGTTCCCGATCTTGTAATGGTGTGCGCGTTCTGTTGCTGGCCGTTCAGATAAAGCGTGACGACCTTTGTTCCGGAACCGTTGACGGCATAAGGAATATTAATCGTATCGGCCAGCGTATAACCGCCAGCGGCTATGGCCCCGGCCAGATTATAAGAGCTGGTAAGGGAAAGGCTGACAACCTTTACGGATGTAAATGCCTGCCGGGTTTGTTTCTTGCCGGTAGTCGGATCGGTAGTGGTTGCCACTACGTAAATATCCGTGTTTCCCACAAGCAAGTAACTTGAAAGGTCCAGTTCGTAACTACCTTTAGAAACATCGCTGACTGTTTGGGAATACATGGTAGTTGTTCCACGCCTAATCGTAACGGTTATATCTGCCTTTTGCCCGGTGGATTCCCCTTTTTCGTCCCCCGTGGTGTATTGGTGATCGTATGTATAAGTAAGACGGGCGTTTCCGCCTTCCTTGATTATGGCGTTATCTACAGCCGCATTCAAGACAATTTTAGTAGCCACCGTTTCGCCGGAACCTCCACCGGAACCGGCCGGGATATCCACGGCGGTAATTTCCGTGCCGCTTTTGTTCTGGAAAGACAGACGGACGGATGTTTCATCCTCGCTTACCTCCGCATTTACGTTAAACAGCGTGGAAGCGTCCACCTCGTTAAAACGGGCGGTTACTACCTTGTTTTCTACCGGATTGGTGGAATCGGCGGACAAAGTCTCGTCCACTTCCAGGATATCCACGTTTACATTCACATTACCGGCCGCGTCCGGCGTCTGCTTCTCGCCGTTTACCGTTACGCTCTTTACCGTTCCTTTGCCGCCGAACTCTTCCCAACTCGCCTCCTGGTCCCAGGCATCCAGGGCGGTTCCGGTAAACTGGTACGTCTCCCATTTGCCGAGCGATGTTTCAAAGGTGATGACACGCCCCCGGCCGCGCCACTTCTCCGGTACCGCGGCAATGGCGGAAGCCAGGGTATAGAAACCTTCCGTAAGCGGCACACTGCCGGTTACGTTATAGGTATTCCCGCCGCCTGAACCGCCGCTGCCGAAATCCTCCCACTTTTCGACATTCTCAAAATCCGTGTCCGGATTGCCTTTAAATTGTTTCGTTACCCAGCCGTCGGCAGTAAGGAAAGAAAGGATCACGCCGTTTTTCCGGACATCGTCAATCTTCCCCGCCGTTTTCAATGCTGCAAACACTCCCGACAGGTCACTGTAAACGCTGCCGGCGTTCAAAAGGTTGTTTACATTGGTAAAGGTGGAAGACAGACGCCCGGCCGTCTGCTGCAGCTCCTGTTTCATTTCGTCACGGTCCACCTGCAACGTGTTTATGTCATCGGAACAACTGCTAATATCCTGGGACAAACTTTTCAGCTTTCCCCAAAGGGAACCGTCTTCACTTTCCGAACCGTCTTCGCTGCCGATACGGGCGTTGATATCGGCCAGCAATGCGGCCAGCGAATCACTGTCCTTAAGCCCGTCCAGAAAAGCAAGAATTTCGTTAAAGTTGTCGATTGCCTGCGAAGCGTTGTCACCGACAAGCCGGTCGATACGCAAAGAAACGGCGTCGATAGCCTTCTGCAAGGCTGCATCGGCGGCAATGCGGGCGGCTTCCTCCGCCTCGATTTCCTTACCCTGGGAAACCAGTTTCAGGTGTTCGTTCAAGAAGCCAAGAACCGCCGCCACCATTTGGTTAGTAACGCTTTCCGCGTCCTCCGCGGTTTCAATGACTATAATAAGATCATCGATATACTCCTGTGTTGCCATATAGATACATTAATTAAATTGTTTGCTGAACTCTTTGGAATGAACCCGCGGTTTCCGGTAGCCGCTTTTCGTGATTTCTCCCGTCCAGTTGGACTCCTTCTCGGCAAACGTGAGCTTTAACGTCACGTTCTGCGGCGCGTCCGGACGGACACGGTAAGAAAACTCTTCCGCCGAAGGAATTACCTTGATCTCTTCCCGGCCGTAACCTGTCAAGCCACTGTCAGGTAAACATCATCGGAGGAAAGCAGGTCAAGAAGAAAGCGTATTTCCTGCGGGCGTTTGAATCCCGTCTTAATCGTTACGGCTTCCTGTATCTCCGTCCGTATGCGATCCGAATAATAATCATCGGTAATTTCATCGTAACGCCGGAAAACAGCGTCTTCGTCTTCATCCATGCCGGGAGTTACGCTCGCCTCGCCTTCCAGGGAAAACACCTCGTAAACCCCGTAACTGTTCAGGAACCGGAGCCGGTAACGCTCGCGGACCGTCGGGCTTTGCTCGATCCCGATCCGCAGGGCGAACGTTTCACCGCTATACACGTCAAAAAGGTTGGCCAGTACCCCGTAATCGGTAAAGAATTTAAGTCTTACGGCCTCCAGGTTCAAGGCGTAGAAATTCCCTGCCGTACCTGGCACTGCAAGGCTTTGTCCGGTAAGAAGTTCCGTTATTTTCAGCTCATGCTCCGGATAGATGAAACAGAGCGGGTAAAGCTCCGTTTCGCGCATCGTTATACGCCAGTCATCACTCCGGGTGGTAAAGAAGAAATTACAGGATTCATTCAAGAACTTCAAATCAAAAATGTTACTTCCCTTTTCATGCAGTTTCTTGAAAGAACGTTTGGATATACCACCGCGCCAGGCGGTAACAACCAGATAGGTCGATTCCTCCTCCTCGTTTTGAATGGCGACCGTGACGACCGCCTTGTTATACCGTTTGTCGGAAAGGCTTATCAACATCTCGGAACTGTCCGTTAACGGGGGAATATCGACAAAAAGCGTTTCCAAGACCTCCGCGATGTTTACCTTGAAACTTCCGTTACCGTTGCCGGTAAATATGGAACGCATGGCTTCAAAGTTCACGAAATACATTATATTGTAAGTCGCCATAGAAGTAGTTTCTACCGAAAGATAGACAGGGTTTCCGGTAAAGGCGTTTTTCGTCGGATCGATGCTTGCTGTCAAACTCATAATTCAAACGTGTTAACGATGAATATTCCGTTAAACTCACTCTTATTTTCAAGCCCGGAAAGGAAATGGTCACGCTGATCCGTGGGAGACGTCAGGAACTTGTAAAAGTCCGAGAGCTTCCCCGAATGATTTTCCCTCCAAAGCTTGTAAAGCTCTGCTACCTGTGTGGTACACGGAGCAAGTACGATATTATTCTGCTTTTCCATGCTGCAAAAGTTGGGTTTATCAAAGGAAGAATAAAGGACGGGATTAACCGGAATATACAACGGAGATGAACTCCCCTATATACGAAAGGGTAAATGTTTCATTATAAGTTCCGGTAGTTGCTTCCGGATCATTCTGTATATAATTTATATTCACTCTTAACTGGAACTGGTAATCCCGCGTCAGCGTATCATTTTCAGAGGTGGGCGGATTTTCTATTATATAATCATCCGTACCGGGATTTATAAAACCGTCCGTTATGGTCCAATAGCGTTCATTCTCAATAGTAAAGCCTAAACCTTTCAAGTAGTTCAATACCTCCTGCTTTTTATTTTCCTGCACTTCCGCCTGAGTATTACGAACCAGTTTCCAGACATATAAAGTACTACCGAAATCTTTAATAAAATGTTCCTCGTCAAGATTATAGGGAGCTATTAACCGGAGTGTTCTTAATGTCAGATCGACAGGTACAATCTTATTTGCCGGAAGCGAATAAGAAAGTCCGTCAAAAAGCAGATACTGTCCCCGCAGGGCTACAGGTGTCAATATATCCATGCTCATAAGCTGGTGGACCGGTAACAGGGTATTTGCTTCTACCTGGTTGAAAGAGTGTCTTATTATGGCATCGTATTTTTTCCAGAAGTTTATAAACAGGCCGTTCTTATATTGAAATAAAAGCGATATCGTATGTTTACTTCCGTCTTTGAGGATGACCTCCTCACCCTCGGAAGTATAAGGCAACACAGAACCGAAAGGATATTTACTATTCTGTGAGGATGTAAACGCAAACACGAAAGATAACGGTGTTTCCACTTTCTCCGAATCTTCATCATCATTATTGGAGGATGTTTTAAGATATGTGTAACGGTGTACGTAATCGGCCAGATATTGAGGGGAAAGAATATCATTCGGGGCAAAATCCATTGGAACGCATTCATCATCGCTGGTTAATTCGTTATCTTCAATACTGTCGCTTTTCCGGTCCCAGGAAAAGAAACTCGATGAAGAATAAGTAAGACGCTTGTTGTCTTCATCCCATTTGAACCAGCGTCCCGTCGTTTCCTCATAATTAAGGTGTATCACCCTTTGGGAAACGTCAACTCTCGCCAGGCGGGCCACTTCCTGATCCTTTAAGTAGTCTTCAAACCGTTCAACAGAGGGGGCCGCACCGGTAAAGGAAGTTTTGGCCGACAACTTCATTTGCCGGGCCGTTTCATAAGTTATTAAAGGTTCGTCTGTCAGGCTGCGGGATAAATCAATGTCCGGAACATCATCCACAATATCACGGATCAGTCTTAAAGTGGCCGTTTTCGTATCGGAAGAAACATTATAAACCAGTCCGAAACGCACATAAAGGGCGTTTAAAAAGTCCTCTACCGTACAATCCGGCATTAAATCGGCGTAAGAAAGCTTTCCTTTAACACAACAGTCGGCCGCATTATTCAGGATTACCAGGTTATAAAGTTGTTTATCCGTCTTAAAAGGATTTTCGGTTATGGTATATCCAAATTCCGAAAAAACAAGTTCCAGTACACGCCATACATATAAAAAGGCCGTTACGCCGTAGCCTTCCGGAAGTGTTACTGCAGTCGGAGTTCCATTTACTAAGAAAGTTTCCGTTCTTGCCTGATAACGCAACTTATAGACTTTACTTCCCTCTGATACAGGCGTGATATAATTCAGGTATTTGGGGTAAGACTGGTTATCTTTTGAATCGTTACCGGTCATAATCTGGAAGACGGCATAATCAGTCTGATAACCTCTTAATACTTGTTGCAAATGCGCACAAAGGGAATTTACGCTGCTATATTCCTTCACCGGTAATGTAATGGCATTTAATTTCTTTGCTTTCCAGGCGCTGTAGGCCTCCGAATTGTCAAAGCCGATGTTAAGGGTAATACCTTCTTTTTTACCGGCGGAAACGATATTTATCTTTCCGGTACGTTTATATACTCCGTCCAGTACCGTACATGCCTGATCTTCATTCATCGGCTTTACGCCCATGTCGAGACGGTGGGCAAAACCGGTTATTTTAGCATTGTTACCGGTACATGGAACCGTGACCGGTACGGTCTGCGATCCCCGGTCGTTCATGACGGGGGATTTCTCGTCGATCTGTACGGTAAAGTCACCCCCTAAATCCAGATAACCTTTGTTCGTCTTAATCTTTAGCATAATGATTACTTATTTTCCGCGTGTAAAGGTGTCGCGGGCGTTATCTATGGTTTCTTTGGCCTTCTCCAAATCCTGGTAAACGATATAGGCCTTTATCAATTTGATAGCCTCACAGGAGGCGCGAAGCTCCTTTGCTGCTTCCAGGAACTCCCGGTAGGAAGAATCACCTGCAGGGGAAGTGACGTAACCGCCTTCATAATATTCACCCGGATTCTGTGGTAACGGGTTGGCATTGGTACGCTGCCGCCTGATCGCTTCGATAGTACTAACGGCGTCGATCACTTTAGGATTATTCATTTCCGGTTGTGGTACCACATATTCCCCCTTATGAACTACGCCGGCCACTTCATAACGGCCACCGGGACCGGTGTAACCGCCTTCATAATACCCGCTTCCGGAAGAACCGGAAACAACACGTTCAGCCGTGGCGGTCTTGCTGCCGGTGGTATTACTTACAGACATGTTTTTAATCTTGTCCCGTTCAGCTTTGGCCGCTGCAAGCTGGGCGGCACCGGTAGCCGCAAGCATTGCCGCAGCAATGGCTCCGGCAATCGGTCCGAGATCGGCGGTCGCCTTCATAATCGAAACGGCTGTATCGGCTATGATCTGGGAACACTTGATAGCAAAGTTTACATCCGCATACTTCTTTTGAATTTCCAGTTTCTTATTTTCCTTCTCTTCTTCCAGGGCGGCGGTATCTTCCCCGTTGTTTTCGGCTTCCTGTATGAGAACATCGTATTTTGCTTCCACCTGGTCGATTTCGGCCTGCTGCATGGCTTCCACCACGGAAGAAGCAAGACCGGAATAAAAGTCAAAGTATTTTTTAGCATGTTGTATTCCCAGTTCCAGCCTTTTTTTCTGATATGTCTTTTCGTCAATCAGCCCCTGGTCGTGCATATTTTCCAACATTGCCAGTTCGTGGTCGTACTCCTGGCTCCAGGATGTCCCGATTTCCGCCTGTATCTGGTAAAGATCATTCTGGTACTGGAAATCCAGCTGTTTTATCGCCTGTTGTTTCGCCTTCTCCAGCTCCACAGTAGAAAGGCCGGCGGCCTTTGCTATGGCAATGGCGGCGTCGTATTTGGCTTTTACTGCCTTTACCTCCTTATCGTACCGTTCTTTCATCCCTTCGGTCCCGGATTTGTCGGATGTCAGCAACTCCACCATTTGCGCGATAGCCACCCGGTCACGCAATAACTTCATTTCAGACTCACGCACGGCGTCGGCCGCTTCCGTCGCTGTTTCTATACGTTTCTGTTTGCCAGTAATTTCCAAAGTGGCAATATCATTCTGGTAAGTACGGTTTATCTCCAGAAGTTCTGCGGCGTGCTCCGCTTCAACTTCCAGCATATAGGCGTCGGCGGCTTCCTGCGTGATACTCCGGTTTAATACCGCTTTTTCCATGGTGTCCTTCTGGACGTTGTAATAGGCGGTTTCGATCTTTAACCGTTCGCCCCGTTTCTCCTGTACCAGTTTTATACGGGCGTCCTCCTGCTTGCCGGTTTCCGTAATTCCTTACAGAAGAAATCTAACTTCTCGCTGCAACTCAGCAGCGA